>Ga0256914_1000468_pt1 | contig 40051 bp, 34 predicted proteins | sample HulkmetaG_FD_191571 | JGI IMG/M metagenome (GOLD analysis project Ga0256914, IMG submission 191571) | Hydrothermal chimney microbial communities from Main Endeavour vent field at the Juan de Fuca Ridge, Pacific Ocean - Hulk | ecosystem: Environmental > Aquatic > Marine > Hydrothermal vents ... | reverse complement strand
CCTCCAAGAACTACAACACCAGCAATAAGCCATATTATTCTTTCAAGATACCAACGATGAGTTGGTGCCCTATACATTGTTGTTCCTCATTGACTATTCCTAAAAATTGTTCTTTTCCTCTTAAAGATGTAGCTGTTTGTTAGTTTTCTTCTATTGTTATATGGTGTCCTGCCATCTCCAAGACCTTCTGCACCCCGCTCTTTGTTCCTATGGCTATTATAGTGTCTCCTGGCTCAAGGGGTTCATCAGGAGACAGTTGCAGGGTCAAGCTTCCGCCTCTCTTTTTTATAGCAAGGACTGTCACACCGGTTCTTTCTCTAAGGGAAACCTCCTTGAGCGCCTTTCCAGCCAGGTCTGAACCAGGCATTATTTCAATCTGTTCTATATCCAGATCAAAACCAACACTATGGCTTGCAAGATCAAGAAATTCTGTCAATGTTGGCTTTAAAACAGCCATGGCCATTCTGGTAGCTCCAATCTTGTATGGACTAATAACCTTTGTAGCACCTACTCTGAACATCTTCTTTTCTGCGTTTTCATCTTCAGCCCGTGCAACTATTATAAAACGAGGATTAAGGGATCTGGCAGATATCGTTATATAGACATTGGCTGCATCTGTACCAAGCACTGTTATAAGTCCTTTGGCCCGCTTGATCCCTGCATGAAGCAGAGTCTCATCAAGGGTTGCATCCCCTTTTAAATAACATAGTCCGCTGTTGGCAGCTGCCTTTATTGCTGCCTCTCTATTATCAATAACCACCACAGGAAAACGCCTCATCCTTAACTCTTGACAAATAACCCTTCCCAAGCGTCCGTAACCACAAACTATATAGTGATGGTTAAGTTTACTTATCTTTTTTTCCATGCGCCGCCTGCCAATAAGCCCCCTTATATGTCCTTCAACTATCGCCTCAGCGAGAGTCCCTGCCGCATAAAAAAAAAGGCTGACTCCAAGGGTAATAAGAATAATTGTAAAGACCCTTCCAGAGTCACTTAATGGTCTTACCTCTTTAAATCCTACAGTGGTAAGAGATATCGCCGTCATATAAACCGAATCGAGAAGTGTCCACTTCTCGATCGCGACATAACCGGCAACCCCTGCTGCCCACAAGGCAACAATAAGCAAGAAAACTATGAGAATTTTTTTGGTCAACATGGGCCCTGGCCCACTCAACAAAAAGAGATCTTTTCTTTAATCACAGCCCAGAAATCAAAGTCTTGCCGCCCTTGATAACACCTTGCTAAAACTTCTCAGGCCAAGCCTATAGTCAGATGGCAGATGTACATGTATTACCCTGCGATTAATCTGGCTAAGGGCCTCAAAGTCACCCACTGCCTGGGCAAACTGTATGTGCCAGAAAGAGACACCAAATCCTGGAACAACCTCATATTCTTTGGAACGCTTTCTGGTAAATATTATGAATGCTCCAGAAATGGGACCGCCTTTGTGAAGTTGTCCGGTTGAATGTAAATATCTTGGACCATAACCCATAACAGTAGCACAACCCCGTTCTTGGCGCACAATATGCCGCATTTCAGCAACCACTTCATCTACCACCGGATCATAAGGCAGATATGGCAAAAAACCCAAATATCCCCAAGTTGGTAGCACATTAAAAATATCCCTTAGAGTTCGTGCCAAACCTTTCATTGAAGCGGCTAGGGTATGAGAAGGCCTGAAGTTAATCTGACTCTGAGGATCCACCCAAAACTTAACAGGCATCTTGCCCTCTTTGATGTAATGGTCCAAAGTAACCCGTGTCATCTCCTTGGCAACCTTTACATCAGGCTCGTTAAATGCATTTACACCAATAAAATGACAAGCAAGGGCTACTGCAAATTCCCATAAAAATACCTGGGCACCAACATCATAGAGATCTTCAAGAACGAGAACCTGCACTGGGAAATCTGCCTCTTTCAATTCGTTTACAAAGGTATCCAAGGAACGTTCTTTGGAGGTCTCTTTCATTCGCATATAAACAAAAATGCGCTCTCCTCCATAGAAGCCGGGAATTCCTGTAGATTCCCCTACTATAGGCACAAGCCCAAGGGTGTCCTTGCCGCTGCTTTCTGCAATAAGTTGTTCAAGCCATAGAGCAAAGGGCTTAACAGGTGGATCTGCAAGAAGGGTCAACTTATCCCGGCTTTGCACACCCAAAAGCCCCATAAAGGCACCAAGAGTATAGCCTGGATTTTCATTATAAGGGACTTCTGGCCTGCATCTTTGCCTCATCTGATCCGCCCTTTCTATGAGAAGATCTAGATCGAGCCCCAAAATAGACGCAGGAACTAGTCCAAAATAGGAAAGTGCAGAATATCTACCTCCGATATCTGGAAAATTTAAAAAACACTGCCTAAAATCCCGCTCCCTAGCAAGATCTTCTAAAGGTGTACCAGGGTCAGTAATTGCCACAAAGTGCTTGCCTGGTTCGGTCACACTTGAAGCCACCTTCTGCCAAAAATAGTTGAAAAGCGCCTGCACCTCAGTCGTGGTGCCCGATTTGCTCGCTACAATAAAAAGGGTATCATTTAGCCCTAGGGACTCTACCTTTTCAACTTCATCGGGATCTGTTGTGTCTAACACTAACAGTTCGGGATATCCGTCTGATGGACCAAAGATTTTTGACAAGACAAGGGCAAAAAGGCTGGACCCCCCCATCCCCAAAAGACAGGCACGACTATACCCTTCCTCCTTTACAGAGAGGCCAAAATTTTTAATATCTTCTAACTTGTCTTTTATCCTGTCTATTACATCAAGCCAACCCAAACGGTTTAAAATAAGCTCGTATTCGTCCTTGTTCTCGGTCCAAAGACTCGGATCTTTAGCCCACAATCTTTCTATGGTCTTCTGTCTTTCCTCATCCGATAACTTATCTGGTCTGACTATCACGTGCCCTCCCCTTTTCTCCCCTTGTGTTATGAAACCTTACCCTTTGTATTCTGTTTGGACAGTTTTTTAACCTTCTCTTCCATCATGGAAAGAAGCTCTTCAACATTTTTTTTCTTAAGCACTTGATAGAACTGGCTTCTATAATTTTTCACCAGGCTTACTCCCTCAATAACCACATCGTAACCAATCCATTTGCCATCTTTCTTTCTTTTCAGCAAACGGTATTCCACCGGAATCTCTTGGCCATCTTTTATGATCTTTGTAGGTACAGCAGCCTTTGTAGGAGAAAGCATCCTCTCATCCTCAAAAATAACTTTTTCTCCTGAATAGTTCTCAATCCTGGTAAGATATATACTTTCTAGCATCTTTGAAAACAGTTCCTTGAACCGCTCAAACTGTTTCTTATCAAAACGTCTATTGTATCTTCCAAGGACTCGATGAGATATGTCATCCAGATCAAATATCTGGCGAACCAGTCTACGAAGCTTTTCCCTGCGAAGTTCACGTTTGTCTGGAGACTTTAGGCCTGGATCTTTCAGCACCGCAAGAACTTGGTTAACTAGATTCTCTATCTCCTTTTTGGGAGTGGGGTCGACCTTTGCCAATACAGGACTGTTGGCAAAAGACGATACAAAAAACAGAAACAGTATCGAAACAGCTATCAATTGCCTGAATCCTAAAAAATTATTATATGTACCCATTAGCGAACAGCCTCCTGCTTTTTCTAATTCAATAACTATTTCTTAACGCTTCCAAATACGTATTTGCTTATAAGGCTCTCTATATCGATGGCCGATTCGGTATCGGTAATTACTCCACCTTCTTCAAGCAACTCTTCAGAGCCTCCAGGTTGAATGCTTATATATTTATCTCCAATGAGTCCGCTTGTCTTGACAGAAGCTATGGCATCTTCCTGTATGGGGACTCCCCTTTTTATCTTCATCTTGACAACAGCTACATAATCGTCGGTATTAAGGGTTATTGACTGCACCCTGCCAATTTCCACACCTGCCATTTGGACACTGCTATCGGGTTTAAGGCCTGCAACATTATCAAAAGATGCACTTATATGATAGTAATCGCCTCCAAGCAGCTCCATTTTGCCAAGCTTGATAGTAAGATATCCTACACATAAAATGCCAATGAGAACAAAAATGCCTACTACCGTCTCTTGGGAATATTTTTTCATTTTCTATTTAAGACTCCCTTGCATTCCATTTTTGCAATAACTTTTTGATTCTTTCTTGCCAAGGCCAAAAGATCTGTAATATCCATTGGTTCACGGACCTCAAGAACTCCAGCCTTCAACGAAAAATCTATACATACCTTTTTGTACTTGGTGGGATCCAACAGCTCTTGTCCGGAACAATCGGACGAAATTTTGTGGATTATCTCTTCAGCCCTTGATGCGCTTGAATTTGGGAAAACTGCAAGAATTTCACTGGAACCAAATCTGGCTGCATATTCCTTATTTGACATATAGCTTTTAAGTGTCATTGCAAGGCACTGAAAAATCCTTTGAGAGGCAATGTAGCCAACACCTTTTTTTATCTCGTCCAAATCATCGATAGTAAAAAGCACTGCCGTAAATATAGCTTTTTTCAAAGCAACTTGCTGAAGCAGCTCTTCTATAATCTTTTCCACTTCTGGACGCGAATTAAGTCCGGTAAGTTGGTCTTGAAGGACCTCTTGACCATGAATAAACTGCCAAACAATCTCGTTATCAGATTGCTCTAGCTCTAAGGGAGTACCTTGAAACGGAATCTTTTTATTTTCTATAATGGCCACACGGTTGCTTATAAAAAAGACATCTGGAATATCATGGCTTACCATTACTCCTGTAAAACCGATTTCATGTTGATAATGGGCAATCATATTCAACACAGCGTTTTTCCTTAAAGGATCCAAACCTGTAGTGGGCTCGTCAAATAGAATCATAGTAGGTTCTGTCACCAATGCCCTTGCCAAGGCTACCCTTTTTTGCATGCCTCCGGAAATCTGTGAAGGATAGCGGTTACGCACCTCTTCTAACTCGAACTGCTCTATACGGAAATCCACCTTTTTCTTAACTTCGCCAGGAGACAATTTTGTACGTTCCACAAGAGGTAAGGCAATATTCTCAAAAACTGTTAGGGAATCAAAAAGGGCGTTATTCTGAAACATATAACTAAGGGATCTCTTGAAGGCCTTCCATTCTGCCTTGGAAAACTCGCTTAAGGGTTTGCCTTTTATAAGGATATGTCCAGAATCTGGCTTAAGCAGGCCAATTATATGTTTTAACAATACACTTTTACCTACCCCGCTTTTTCCAATAATGGAGGTGATCTCTCCAGAGTATATCTTGAGGTTAACCTTGTCTAGCACCTGCAGCTCACCAAAGCTCTTTGAAACATCTCTAAATTCAATAAAAGGCTGAGTCATTTTTCTGAAATCTCAAAGCAAAAAAGATGTCAATACATAGTCAAGAACAAGCACCATTACACACGAGATCACCACCGCAGAAGTGGTCGCAAGGCTTACGCCTTTTGCACCAAATCCGCCAGGACGCATATGGGTAAAATATCCTTGATAACAACAGATGGTAGATACTACCAAAGCAAAAAAAAGACTCTTTAAAAAGCCGCCCGTTACATCCTTTAAAACCACGCTATCATAGATTCTATTAAAAAATATACCTGAATTGACCCCCAACAGAAGCACACCAGTAAGATATCCTCCTATCATTCCAATTACATCAAACAGGGCGGTAAGAAGAGGAAACGTGATGAGTGAGGCAGCTATCCTTGGACTTACCAAGAACCTCATAGGATTTATATCCATTGTGTCCAAGGCATCGATTTGTTCCGATATCCTCATAATGCCTATCTCTGCTGCAATGGAAGAGCCTGCCCTACCAATAACCATAAGTGCTGTAAGCACTGGTCCAAGCTCTCTTATTAAAGAGAGAGCAACGGCTGCACCAAGCATACCCTCAGCTCCAAACTTTACCAATGTGTAATAGCCTTGAAGCCCAAGGACCATGCCGGTAAACAGGCCTATCAGGCTAATAATTAGAAAAGACTTTACCCCAATGAAATAAACCTGCTGAATGATCTTTCTAAACTGAAATGGGAATGAAAAGATTAGCACAAATCCGTAAGCAAAAAATATGGCTACAGCCCCCAATTCCCCTATAATTTTTAAGGTAACCCGTCCCAGCCAGTTTAGTAAGCTTATAGCTACGGCTTTTTCTGATCTGCTTGCATTCATTAGACTTAATCCAAGCCAGTTTTCAAAAGACTACCCAAAGTAATCTTTGTTTTCATTTACTCATCAGAAATCTCTATACATTTTGTAGGACATAGGGTAGCGGCCATCTCTATATCCTCCATAGATGCCCTATCAGCTCCCAAAAAATTGGCCTTTTCCCCATCATCTAATCTAAATGCCTCGGGGGCTACCTCTTCACAGGCCCCACAGCCCTTACAATGAAACTTATCTAAAAAAATCTCTTTTTCTTCCACGTTGCCTGTTGTTCCTTTTTTCACCTAATATTCAAATAACCCAAAGGGGAAATAGACCCCCTGAAATTAATCTAAACCCTGATATAATGTCAATTAGTGTTGCAGGCTATACTGCAAACAGCAGGAGGATATTACCTTATTATCTGATAAAGAGCCTCTTTGAACTCTTGAATAGTAAAAGGTTTTTGAAGAAATGCGCCCGCCTTTGAAATACCGCCTTTTTTTTCTAAAACCTGTTCGCTGTATCCAGACATAAGTAAGGTCTTGACAGCAGGGAAAAGTCTTCTGACCTGTAAGGCTACTTCTACACCATCCTTTCCTGGCATGACTACATCTGTAATAAAAATATCTGGTGCTGGCCCATTATAATCTGCTAAAAAGGAACTGAACTCATCTGGGTTAGAGAAATGCTTGACCTGAAAATCAAGCTTTTTCAGATACTCTGCTACAGTTGATCTAACTATGTGTTCATCTTCAAGGAGAAATACAAGCCTTCCCTTACCGCTAACTTCCCTGTTGATCTCAAGCCTTTTAATAGATGTGTTGTACCTAAGCTTTTTTTCAATAGCCGGCAGGAAAATGGTAACTTTAGTCCCCTTGCCAACTGTGCTTTCTAAAGTGATATCGCCTCTACTTTGCTTGACGGTACCATATATCATCGCAAGACCCAGACCAGTGCCCTGACCAAGTGGTTTGGTTGTAAAAAACGGTTCAAAGGCGCGTTCCAAAACTTCCTTTTCCATACCGCTGCCATTATCTTCAAAAGTAATAACAGCCGCCTTTTCCACATCATCTTTCAAGAACCGTAACACTTTACGACTTCTGGAAACTCTGGTTCTAACAACAATCTTACCCTTCCCATCCATGGCATCCCTGGAATTGAGGGCCAGATTCAGAAAAATTTGCAGGAACCTGCCTGGATCAACCTCGATAGTGCAGTCAGTTTTACCTTTGACAAACTCTACCTCTATCTCCTCCCCCAAAAGCCTTTCAAAAAAAACACATGCCTCACCAACTGCCTTATTCAAAGAAACCCTTTCAGGTTTAAGTGTCTGCTTTCTGCTAAAGGCCAATAGTTGATTAGTGGTTTCGGCTGCCCTTTTGGCTGCCTTGTTAATGATCTGAAGCTTTCGATAGGATTCGGTCTTAGGATCCATCTCCATCAGTAACATCTGACAGTAACCCATTATAGCTGTAAGCTGATTGTTAAAATCATGGGCCACCCCTCCTGCCAATCTTCCGATAGCCTCCATCTTCTGTACCTCTCTAAGCTTCTCCTGAAGCTGTCTCTGAGAGGTGATATCTGTACCAACCACCAAGAGGTGTGTCTTGCCCTTTTGTCTGGATGAGATATATGGACTTATTTTCCAGGATATTAGCCTTTTTCTACCCTTCCAATCACTTACATGCGCCTCAAATCTACCGCTATCTTTTAACGATTCTGCATTTATAAGCTTTTCTAATTCATCAGGGCTTGAAAGAAGCAAAGAGGTAAAAGGGGCTCCAATAAGCTCGGATTGCGATTTACCCAACATGTCAGCAAGTACTTGATTGACCTGAAAAATTGTGCCATCCTTTAGAATTTCCGCCACCAAAACCTCTGCGGTTTCAATAATGAGTTTGTTAAAGTCGCGCTGTTCAATAAGTTTTTGTTCAAGTTCCCGTCTGGTACTTAGATCCTCTATTAATGCGTAGGCGCCAATAACTACTCCCTCGTCATTCCGCAAAGGGAAACCAATCAGTGAAATGAAAAGCTGCCTGTCTGTAAGTGCGGTAACATATTTCCCAGTAAACTTTATTTCGTTTCCACGAAGCACTTCCCTGGCCCAATCACGAAAGGTTGGGTTGGCTGTTGAAAGCGAGTTCAATCCTATAAGCTCGTTGCGGCTTACTCCAATCAGATCCGCCAATCGCCTGTTACAATCAACAATTATCCCATTTCTATCTATGCATAAGAAACCAAGCGGCCCTTTTTCAAAAAACAGCCTACAACGTTCTTCTGCTTTTGTAAGGGCAAACTCTAACTCTTTTTGTGCTGTAATATCCCTGAGCATGGAAAAACAGGAACCGTTGGCATATAACGATTCAACAAAAATAATTTTATGTTCAACCCATCTATAACTCCCATCCGTATGGGTAAGACGATAGGATATTTCACATCCCTCTTTGGTAGGATTGACCCCGAAATTCCTTAAAAAGGCCATTACCCTGGCTCTATCTTCTGGATGAATGAGCAACCTGTAAGTATCTTTATCTCTAATAAATCTATCCAATGGCATCCCTGTCCATTTTTCAAGGCCAGAGGTGGCAAATTTTATATCTAATATGTCATCAGAAGGGGAATAAAGACTTACTATTGGTAGATAATCAAGAAGTGTAGCACATGTAACATCTGAAAAAAACAGCAAAGAGTAGGTATGGTCCTCGCTAGTTTTTAAAGGGACCATATGGCATTTAATAAATGGACCCACCCCTAGACTTCCAGGATCAACCTCAAAGGTTACCGAACCATCACGTTGTTTTTTGCCTGACTTTCCTTGAAAAGGCCCAGACAGAACCTTATTAAAGAGCGTCTGGTAAGTCCTCAGGACATCGCTATCCTCTCCATTACCCAATGACGTAGAGGCATAGAGGATGTTGTTGTGCTTATCCACTAAGAGACATGGCAAATCAAGCCTGTCTAAAAATTTTTTTATTTGCTGAAGGCTTGGATCCATTATTTATTAACCCACCTATATAAAATTTTTATCAATCCTCAAAGGAAAAAGGAGAATTTTCCATATCCTCATACCTAATCTCATCAACCTCTTCCTTACGGCCCTTTCCTCCATACAACTTGTTTGGACAGTTGAAAACCATTCCTGGTTCGATTCCTATAACCTTATACCCATGGACTACACCTGGAGGGATTAGCACAGACAAAGGTCTATCGACTCCTCCATAAAATTTTTGCATGTTTCCGTAGGTGGCGGCCTCAGATCTGTTGTCCCAAAGCCTTATTTCAAAATTACCTGGTCCAACAAAGCAAAAGATGTCTGTCTGAAACCTGTGGGCATGAGGCCCTCTTACTATTCCAGGATAAGTTAATGAACAATAGGACATCTGAGGAAACACATCCTCGGAAACCTCATCACTCCTAAAAAGCTAACAAAGCCATCCCCTAGAATCAAGATATCTTTTAAGTTCTTTTACAATAACCCCTTCTATCTTGCCTGGTGTGAACGATGTCTTCATTTATTTTTGCCTCCAGGTATCCATATTTCTTCAATTTCTGAATATTTAGAACCAGTAGCGGCTATTTCTCCTAGTTTCTCCGCCTTTTTTAATATTCCTGGCATTTGTTTTATCTGTCCTTTCTTTTCCACTCCCCGTACTAACAACGCTGCTGAAAGCCTGCCACCAATAGCATCAAAAAAATATTTCATAACCCGCAGGCTTCCATCAAAAAGTAGTTTACCCTTTGTCGCGCCAACAGATAAGAAAATACCATCTCTTTTCTTGCCCCCTACTTGCCCCTGTTGCAGAACATACTGCCTTACCCAAAATGCCTGGGATCTTTCAACAAGGGCCTGACTATAAGCTGTTATGTTATAGAAAAACACCGGAGAAGAAAGAACCACCACATCGGCTCTCTCTATCTTTGAATAAATTGGGGTCACATCATCAGTCAAAATACATTCACCAGTATCATCACAACCTCCGCATTCGATACATGGAGAAAATTTTATTTCAAAAAGACGTATCTTTTCGACCCTTGCTCCAGCACCTTCAGCGCCACTAACAAAGGTATCGGCAAGTATATCGCTATTGCCCCCCTTTCTTGGAGAGCCTGAAAAAACCAATATATACCTCATAAAGTTACCCCGATTTTATAAATACATACTTACATCAACGGCCAAAATGAAAGGGTATTCAAAATATCAGCTATGATATCAAAGAATTGAGCAAAAATCTAAAACTTTGTTAAACACAAACATTAGGACTCTTACCAAGGCAGGAAACAAGTTGTATACCCGTTGCTAGTCAGGTAAATTCACTGGCTGAGAAAATTATAGCCATGACGAGAAGAAAAACAAACAAGAGAAAAAGGCGCATTTGGGACGCCAAACCACTGCTTATCATTATCTGGACGTCCTGTCTGCTTGTTACAGGCCTCGCCATAATGGCCATGGGGGCTTACATGATGCTTGACCTTCCCCCTATCTCCACACTAAGAAACTACAGACCACCAATGGTTACAGAGGTCTACAGTAGCGATGGGAAAATCCTGGCCTACTGGTACAAGGAAAAAAGATGGCCTGTATCTATTCACAAGATTCCTAAAAGGCTTATTTATGCCTTCTTGGCAGCGGAAGACGCCAGATTTTATGAACACAGGGGAATAGACTTCCTTGGGGTAATTAGGGCTGCAATAAAAAACGTCGAGGCAGGAGGTATTGTCCAAGGAGCCAGCACAATCACTCAGCAAGTAACACGGTCGCTTTTGTTAACACCTGAGAGAAGTTGGCTAAGAAAGTTAAAAGAGGCTATACTTGCCTGGCAGATAGACGGAAGCCTTAGCAAGGATGAAATTCTCAACATATATTTAAATCAAATATACCTTGGAAGCGGTGCATATGGCGTTGAGGCAGCAGCACGAACATATTTTGGCAAGCATGTCAACCAGCTCGATATAGCTGAATGCGCTCTTGTTGCAGGACTAACCCAAGCCCCCAGCAAATATAACCCCCTTAAACATTTCAAAAGGGCAAGAAGGCGCCAGTTATACGTATTGCGGCGAATGTTTGAAGAGGGCTTTATTACAGAAGAGCAGAAAGAAAATGCCATAAGAAAAAAACTGGTTCTAAAAAGTGAACAACTCTCTCCGCCTCCAGGATATGAATATTTTCTTCAGGATCTCAAAAAAGAACTTATAAGAAGATATGGAGCGCAACGCGTCTTTACAGGCGGGTTAAAAATTTACACCACCCTTGATGCCAACTGGCAACAGGCTGCCTTTGATGCCCTTTCTCGCGGTTTAGAGGCGGTGAAAAAGAGACATAAAAAAGACCGCATGCTTGGTAGAAATATACAAGGTGCCCTTATAGCAATTGACGCACAAACTGGTGCAATAAGAGCCATGGTTGGCGGACAAGATTTTAGAAAAAACAAGTTTAACCTGGCAATTCAAGGAAGGATGCAACCAGGCTCTTCCTTTAAACCTGTTGTATATTCTACCGCCATGAAAAGGGGACTTATACAGCCAAATTCTATAATAGTGGATGAACCCATTTCATTTCCTGGCACGGAAAAAAGCAAACCTTGGCAACCTCAAAATTTCGACAAGGCCTATATGGGACCAATTACCATTAGAACAGCCCTAACATACTCACGAAACGTGGTTTCCATAAAAATTGCAAAAATGGTTGGCATAGATGCAGTAATTGAACAGGCAAAGGCCATGGGGATCACCACTCCACTAGCTCATGATCTTTCTTTAGCCCTAGGCTCTTCTGCTGTACCCCTGGTTCAAATGGTCACTGCCTACAGCACTTTTGTAAATCTAGGAAAAGTGGTAACTCCGCAATATATCGAACAAATTACAGATAGAAACGGTAGAATCCTGGAAATTCTTACTCCAGAATTCCATCAGGCATTGGATCCTATTACTGCCTTTCAGATGGGCTATCTGTTAATGGGTGTTGTGCAAAATGGAACCGGACGACGAGCCAGGGCTGTAGGCATCCCTGTTGGAGGCAAGACAGGCACCACTGACAACTATCACGATGCCTGGTTTGTAGGCTTTAGCCCCGAGGTTGTAGCTGGAGTTTGGATCGGCAGAAAAGACAAAAAATCTCTTGGCAGGCTAGAAACCGGAGGGCGGGCTGCTTGCCCAGTCTGGACCAACTTTATGAAGGTTACCGTTAAAGATCTTACAAAGACCGGTTATGATATACCGGATGGGATTGCCTTTGTCCCTGTTGATAAACGGACTGGGCAAATCGTCACTCCAACAATAGAAAACAAGGGGCAAATCGTTTGGGAGGCCCTTAGGAAAGATAGGCTTCCTCCACTTGAACCCGAAACCGGCTTCCTTCAAGGAATACCAGACTGGCTTAGAAACATTGGTGGATTCTTTCACCCTGGCGATTAAGCTAAAACCATGAATCCTCAAAATACCCCTCCAGTCCAAAATATTATCTCAAAGGCATTGCAATCGAACAGACTTGCTCATGCATACCTGATCGTTGACCAAAGGACCAATGCGAGAAGAGAGCTTGTGAAACAGATTGCCTCCCTGCTTCTTTGCAAAGGCCCTGTAAACGATCCCGAAGGACTTCTGAAACCCTGCAAGACTTGTATAAGCTGTAAAAAAATTGCGCATTCTGTACATCCGGATCTTCTTGAAATAATTCCAAATGGAAGATCCATAAAAATAGAACAAATCAGACAAATACAAAAGGAAGTAACCTTTCCTCCGCTAGAGGGCAAGCGCAGGGTCGTAATAATTGACAGGGCCGAGGCCATGGGGCCAAGCTCTTCAAACGCCCTGTTAAAAATCCTTGAAGAGCCGCCCATTCATACTGTTTTGCTCTTATCAACATCCTCTTCAAGCAGCCTATTGCCTACAATCCTATCCCGTTGTCAGATACTAAGACAGGTATATATACAACCAAATATTAACAAAACGGATAAGACAAACCAGAGATTAAACAGCTTTTTGAACTTTCTTGAAAATGAACTAGCTATTGAAGGCCAGGCAGGGTTTCAGGATGCGGTTGAGCTTCGGGAAAAACTGTTCCATTTTATTGGAAGCCAAAATAGAGAATTGACCTTCTTTGAGACCTCTTGCCATCTTTCTTCGTCAAAAGAGATGGTCAAGCTAACCGTGGCAATAATTAATAGCATCATAAGGGATATTTTCCTCATCAGGCATCTGACAAACAACAATAAAGAAGAAATATTGGCTGTCTCTTTAAGCCAATTAATAAACCAGGATGTACAGGGACTCCTTATCCGGTTGGCTCGCGGACTTAATTATGATACCCTGACTGCCTATGTAGAAAAACTTGCTCTGGCACAAGCAATGATAGACAGAAACGTAAGGACAGAAATGATTATAGACATGCTCTTAGCGTTTTGGTTAAGGGCTGCTCCCTAAAAATCAAGAGCTCAGACAACAAGTGATAGTGATGGAAGAAAGAGAAGTTATTAATAACAACTCCGAAACAGCAGAGCCGCTTCAAAAAGATGGGCTGGTTTCCTGTATATTGTGCAGGGTTCGCATAAGACCTGATACTACTGCAATGACCTTTAGTGCTGGAGAACTTTCTCTAAAAGAGGGTGAGTGGGTTGTGGTACCTGCTCCAAACAGCATGGAAGTTGGACAAATAATCTCTAAGCCCATAAAGATAAAGCTACCCCAAAGGTGTCTGCCCCCAAAGATCGAGCGTTTAGCAACCACCAGTGAGATAGAAGACTATTACAAAAATCTGGAATTTGAAAAAAGTGCCTGGGCCATCTGTCAAAGGCATATCGACAGTCTAGGTTTAAAAATGAAACTCATCAGGGTGGAGAGTTTTTTTGACCACAGCAAGATAATCTTCTATTACTCCGCAGACGGCAGGGTCGATTTCAGAGAACTCGTTAAGGCCCTTGTAAAAGATTTGAGAATGAGGGTCGAGATGAGACAAATTGGCATCAGGCACGAGGCAAAACTGGTTGGCGGTATCGGTTGCTGTGGCAGGGAACTTTGCTGTGCAAGTTTTCTTACATCCTTTGATTCAATATCAATAAAAATGGCAAAGGCCCAAAATTTACCCCTTAATCCAAGCAAGATTTCTGGGCTTTGCGGCAGGCTCCTATGTTGTCTAACCTATGAATACCAAACATATAAAGAAATGGCTCAAAATTTACCGACTTTGGGCAAAGCATGTCAGACCCCTACAGGACAGGGCAAGGTTATAAGGCAAAACATATTCAAACAGGCAGTTACCGTTGCCATGTCGGATGGAACCATCATAGAATATACTGTGGAAGAACTCGAGGGCAAAAAGGACCCCGATGATAACAAAGACCTCGATGAATATACTCCCCCTCAACCAGATGAAGATGAAGAGGAAGAGAAGAGAAAAAAAGAGGCCAAGCCTCATTCGAAAGGTCAAAAGCAGAAACGCCAAGGCAAAAGGAGGTCTTCAAAAAAACAAAAGGCAAAACAGCAAAAGGCCTTAAAAAAGAAGAACAAAAAGAAGACCTCAAACAAAAACAGACAAGATAAGAAAGGCAAGGGCCAGTCCAATGAGTAGCCGTTTTTATGTTACAACCCCTATCTATTATGTAAATGCTGAACCCCATCTTGGGCATGCATATTCAACAGTTGTAGCAGATGTCCAGAATCGCTTTCACAGGCTCATAGGCCATGAGGCCTTTTTCCTTACAGGAACAGATGAACACGGTGACAAGATTGTGCAGGCTGCCCAAAAAATGGGCCTCTCTCCCAAGGAATACACTGATCTTATTAGTGAAAAATTTGCAAAGACATGGCCCCTTCTTGATATCCATCCAGATCGATTTATTCGCACCACAGATCCTCAACACATCAAAACTGTGCAAATGGTATTGCAAAAGGTATTTGACAAGGGAGACATTGAATTCAGAGAATATGAGGGGCTTTACTGCTTTGGCTGTGAGAGATTCCTTATAGAAAGGGAGCTTGTTGACGGCAAGTGTCCAGACCACAAGGTAAAGCCAACAAGGCTCAAGGAAAAAAACTATTTCTTCCTTATGAGCAAATATCAGGACTGGCTAATTGATCATATAAAATCAAATCCGGGATTCATAGCCCCAGAGAGATACAGAAATGAGGTTCTGTCTTTTTTGAAAGACCCTCTTGATGATCTTTGTATCTCTAGGCCTGTTACCAGACTTACATGGGGCGTGCCCCTACCCTTTGACAACAACTTTGTAACTTATGTCTGGTTTGATGCCCTTATTAACTATCTTACCGGACTTGACTATCCAGATGGCCAAAACTTTGCCAAGTTTTGGCCGGCTGCCAACCATGTAATTGCCAAGGATATTCTTAAACCCCATGGTATCTACTGGCCAATAATGCTTCATGCCATAGGAATACAACCCTATAAATCTTTGCATGTCCACGGATACTGGAAGATCAGAGATGAGAAAATGTCAAAAAGCCTTGGAAACATTGTAAGGCCCAAATGGCTTGTAGAAAACTTTGGAGCAGATGCAACAAGATATTGCCTAATGAGGGAAATGACCTTTGGTTTAGATGCCGCCTTTAGTCATAAGGCCTTTGTCACAAGAATAAACGCAGATTTGGCCAACGACCTTGGAAACTTACTGAGCAGGTCAACAACTATGCTTCACAAATTTAGACAGGGCCAAATACCTGGCAGACAGGAACTCGAAGGCCCGCAAAACGAGCTGCGGCATCGTTTTTCAGACCTTATTCCCCTTTGGAAAAGGATGATGTCTGATTTCCAGGTTCACAATGCCCTTCAAGAAATATGGAAGATGCTGAACCTAGCCAATAAGGTTATAGACACCACTGCCCCTTGGCAGCTTGCAAAGGAGCCAGACAAGGCCAAGTTCCTCGACGATGTGCTATACTGCCTTATGGAGGCATTGAGACTTTCGGCAGTTCTTATAAGCCCGGTTACCCCTCGGGCAGCTGTAAAAATTTTAAAGAGTATGAATTTGGACCCTGCAGTTGAGTTGAGCCCGGATGGCCTTTCATGGGGAAGACTAAAGGAAGGGGCAAAGGTGTCCAAGATCCCTCCCCTTTTCCCTAGGATTGGCCCTTCTAAAAAGGATGCAAAGGATGTACAAAGATCCAACAAGACCAAGAAACAAAAAGAGGAAAAATTGGAAGGAAAAACAGCTTCAAAGGATAACTACATAACTATAGATGACTTTCAAAAGCTCCAACTTCGGGTAGCCGAAATTGTTTCTGCAGAAAAACATCCAAATGCTGACCGTCTGCTAAAACTTACTGTCAAGGCGCCTGATGAAAGAACTATTGTGGCTGGCATAGCAGAACACTTTTCTCCCGACTCCCTAGTCGGCAAAAAGGTTATAATAGTTGCCAACTTAAAACCTGTGAAATTACGAGGTGTAACATCTCAAGGAATGCTTCTTGTTGCCAAGGACAGTTCGGGGCTCCATCTCCTTGAGGTGGCTGAAGATACAGAAACAGGAGCTAAGGTGAGCTAGGGTTGGACACAAAAACTGTCATAATAGGTACAGCAGGTCATATTGACCACGGAAAGACCACCCTCGTTAAGGCCTTAACTGGTACAGATACAGACAGGCTTAAGGAAGAGAAGGCCAGGGGCATTACTATAGAACTTGGTTTTGCCAAGCTCCGTTTACCTTCTGGAATATCTGTGGGGGTGGTTGATGTCCCAGGACACGAAAAGTTTGTCAAGAACATGGTGGCGGGAGTCGCAGGAGTGGATCTTGTTGCCTTGGTAATAGCTGCAGACGAAGGGGTAATGCCGCAAACCAAGGAGCACCTAGAGATATGCCAACTTCTCGGAGTAAGACATGGCCTTGTAGTTTTAACCAAGACAGACATGGTAGATGACGAATGGCTTGAATTGGTAAGGGATGACGTGCAAGAGTTCCTTAAGGGTACATTTCTTGAGGGAAGTCCTGTTGTACCTGTATCAGGAATCACAGGCCAAGGACTTGATGAGCTGCTTGCTGAACTCGATAAAATGGTTGCCACCATTCCGGGACGCAAGGCCAAAGGACCTTTTAGGCTTCCTGTTGACAGAAGCTTTATCATGAAAGGCTTTGGCACAGTTGTAACCGGTACGGTAATTTCTGGAACGGCATCTGTAGGAGACGAAGTTACAATTTATCCTCCAGGTCATCAAAGTCGGATAAGAACCATCCAGATCCATGGCAAAGAAAGCTCTAAAACAGTCCCAGGGCTGAGGACCGCCCTCAACCTCCAAGGTGTTTCCAAGGAGATTGTGCAACGGGGTATGGTGATCGCCCTTCCCTCTTCATTGCAGCCGAGTTTCCTGCTTGACATCGAATTCTATTATCTAAAAAGTGCCTCAAAACCTCTTAAACACAGGGCGCCAATCAGGTTCCACGTAGGCACTGCTGAGGTTATTGGCAGAATCCTGATGAGTGAGGATGAAATAAAGCCTGGCAGCACATGCCTTTGTCAAATAAAATTGGAAGAACCGGTGGCAGCCCTTCCAGGAGACCGATATGTGATAAGATCCTATTCACCCATCAGAACCATTGGGGGAGGCAGAATACTTAACCCACTTCCAAGGAAGAGGAAACGACATAAGAAATGGATGTGGGAGGAACTTGAAATCTTATCCAAGGCTGAACCAGAAAGGGTCATTGAACTCCATCTGAACAACGCTGGTTACAGAGGCCTTTCGCAGGCTGAAATTGGCATTAGAACAGGTTTTTTTGGAAAATACCTGAAGCGATTGCTTGATTCCCTTTTGAGCTCTAGAAGGATTCTTAAGTTTGATGCAGAAGACCGATTTGTGTCTGTTGAGGTCTTTAACACCCTTATGGAAAGGACCATCTCTATATTACAAGATTACCACAGGGCCAATCCTTTAGTAGAAGCCATACCAAAGGAGGAATTAAAATCCAAGCTCTTTCCCATATCGTCTCAGACTGCCGTAAGCCGAGAACATGCAACAAAAGGGCCTGTGCAAAAGCTTTTCAACAAACTGTTAGATGCCTTATCAAAGAAAGGAGCCATCGTAGCAGACAGGGATAGTGTACGTCTTTCTACTCATAGAATCAGACTCGACGGAGAAGAAGAAAAGATAAAATCCAGAATAGAGAGCATTTTCAAAAAGGCGGGCCTCACTCCACCTGCGGTTGAAGAGGCAGTTGAGAAGGCTGTTGATCATAAAGAAGATATGGAGCAGGCAAAACAATTCTTTCAGCTCTTGGTCCGAGAAGGGAAGCTTGTCAAGGTAAAAGACGGAATATTTTATCATCCAGATACCCTTGACGATATAAAAAAACGGGTTGTCGATTATCTTACCAAGAATAAAGAAATGTCTGTTCCGGAGTTTCGCAACCTTTGCGGAGGCCTGTCGAGGAAGTTTATGATCCCTCTCCTTGAATATCTTGATTCGCAAAAACTCACTATCAGAATAGGCGACAAGAGACAACTCAGGCAAAAGGTCTCATAGGCTAATGATATTTAAGGACACTCTTAGGCAAGGCCTGGAAAAAAAGGCTAAAAAGAAGGAATGGGATTTTAATCAATTTATTTTTACCTTTGAATTGGTTCCTGCCAGGGCATCAAAAGGCAAGGCTGTAGATGACATTATAAGGTTTGCCCAAGATGCAGCATCTGTAAAAAGGATTAGTGCCCTTTCTATTACTGACAATGCAGGTGGGCATCCTGCCCTCACACCACAGGCATTAGGCTCTGAGATAAAATCTATGGGCATTGCTCCCATAATCCACTTTTCGTGTAAAGACAAAAATAGAAATCGGATCGAATCAGAGTTGTTCGAACTCGATAGGGCAGGCCTTAACACCCTTTTGGTAATGACTGGAGACAATCCGAGATATGGATACATGGGCAGGGCCAAGCCCGTCTTTGATCTGGATTCTGTTCTGGTTTTGGCGATGATCCAAGAGATGCAACAAGGCCTAGTAATCCACCAAAAGGCGCCAGGAGGAGGAGTAAGACTTCCTAAGATGGATTTCTATTCGGGATGTGTAGTATCATCCTTCAAAAGGACCTTTCCAGAGCAAGTGCTTCAATACCTAAAGCTTAAAAGAAAGTTACAGGCAGGTGCTCAATTTGTAATTAGCCAGATGGGTTATGATGTACGCAAGTACCAAGAACTCAAATTAATATTAGAAAAGATGAATCCTGCTGTTCCCTTACTTGGAACAGTTCTTATTCCAAGCGTAAAACTTGCCCGGATTATCTACAAAAATCTAATCCCTGGTTGTACTCTGCCTAAGAGACTTTTGGAACAGATGGAAAGTTGGCCGATACAGAAGGCATTAGAGTTACGTCTTGATATGGCTGCAAGGCTTGTGGCAATCCTTTATGGGCTTGGTTATCATGGGGTGCATCTAAGTGGACCGGGGCTTGAATATAGACACATCCATCAAGTAATTGAAATGGCTCGTGAGTATGCCTCCAATTGGCAGGAGCATGTATCAGCCTTCCTATTTCCAGAAGAATGGGATTCCTTTCTCTTTCACAAGGACCCTGCTACAGGGCTAAATAACCATCAGCTAAAGTCATTTTCAAAGGATTACAAGGCAAGCCTTGCTCCTCCCTATGTTATAGGCAAGGTAATACATGCCCTCTTTTTTGAACCTGATCGTGGCCTGTTTAATATAGCAAAAAAGTTGATTGAGACATGCCGTGGTAAAAGATGCATTTCTTGGTTAACGTCTTTTGAATATTTTTTTAAGGAACTACTTTACCACTGCCAAAGATGTGGTGACTGCTATCTTGGAGACCTTGAATTTCTTTGTCCTCAATCTCAATGTGCCAAAAGGTTAGTGAATGGTCCTTGTGGAGGAAGCAACGAAGGATGGTGTGAAGTTTGGCCAGGAGAAAAGCGCTGTCTTTTTGTACGCCTTTTTCATAGGGCCTCGTGGGATACCGACATACTTTTTAAGGATCAAGATATAGTTCCACCCAGAGACTGGGCCTTGGACAGGCAATCGTCTTGGTTGAATTTTTACTTGGGCCGAGACCATAATCGTAAGATAAGAAACAGAGATAAAAAACAGATCAAATGAAGATTAGACCTTGCATAGACATTCACGCAGGAAAGGTTAAGCAGATAGTTGGTTCTACACTCTCTGACAAAAAGGCTCAAACTCTCAAAGAAAACTTTGTTTCTGATAGGCCCCCAAGTTATTACTCCTCGCTGTTTAAAAAATACAATCTTACTGGTGGCCACATTATAATGCTTGGTCCTGGAAATGAGGAGGCTGCCCTGGATGCCCTATCTGGCTGGCCCGGAGGTATGCAGATAGGTGGAGGAATCAATCTTGACAACGCCATATATTGGTTGGAGAAAGGGGCCAGTCATGTAATAGTGACATCCTTTGTCTTTTACAAAGGGCGGGTGGATATGGAACGGCTCAAGAGGCTCGAAGCGTTAGTTGGCAAACAAAGGTTGGTGCTTGATCTTAGCTGTCGCAAAAAAGATGGCAGGTATTTTATTGTAACAGACAGATGGCAAAACTTTACCCAAGAAGAAATTAGCAAACAGGGACTTGAAACACTAAGCAGATACTGCAGTGAGTTTTTGGTCCACGGGGTGGATGTAGAGGGAAAATGTCAAGGTGTGGATCTTGTCTTGGTTGAAATGTTAGCGGATTTTTCTCCTATTCCTACTACATATGCAGGAGGAGCAAGATCAATAGAAGATGCCATTCATGTAAAGGATAAGGGCAAAGACAGGATAGACCTTACCATTGGCAGTGCTCTTGACATATTTGGAGGCAAAGGGGTTACATTGGAACAAATAGTTGCATTCAACTTGAAAAACCCAGAGGCTTCGGTTTAAGCCCACCATTTTCCATAACCAATGTTCTGTTTACCATGTGTTTAATAAGATTAGGCAAATGGGTTATTATAATAAAAGCATCTATGTCTTCATCTTGAATTGCAGAAAAAAACCTTTCCACTGCCTTCATTTCAAGACCAGCCATAGGTTCATCGAGCAATAAAATTCTGGGTTTCATGGCCATTACAGCTGCTAAGGCCACAAGTTTTTTCTCTCCTCCAGAAAGCTCATAGGGTACCCTTTTTTCTAAATGCGCTATGCCCAACCGCTCGAGACATTGTCTAGATACTCGTATGGCCTCCTTTCTCGACATGCCGAGGTTCAATGGCCCAAAAGATACATCCTCTATGACAGAAGGAGAAAATAACTGGTCATCCGGATCTTGAAAGAGTAGGCCTATTTTTTTTCTTGGCTCGCGAAAATCAGTTTCTTTAAGACATTCCCTGCCAAAGAGTTTTATAGATCCAGTGAAGGGCCGTATGAGCCCAAGAATAATATGAAACAAAGTGGTCTTTCCCACTCCATTTCCTCCAAGCAAGGCGATCCTGTCTCCTTTTGAGACATTAAGGCTCAAGTTAGACAAGACCAAACCACAATTGGGATATCCAAAAGATATATCCTCTAATTGTATAAGAGACAATTTCTGCTCCATTCAATAGCTAAGAGACAAAGGCCGAGAAACAAGACGGCAGATGTCAAAAATAAATCTGTCCTTCCAAACTCAAAATGAGACAAAAGCCAAAAGGTACCATTGAAGCCTCTACACACCATTGCCCAGTAGACCCTTTGCCCTCTATCATAACTTCTAACAAAAAGGGTTCCTAAGATATTTGCATAGGTTTTATATGTAAAGAAACTGGTTTTAGGCCTAAATCCCCTGAGCAAAGCGGCCCTTTTTATCTTACTATATTCCTCTTCCAGCACATGAAGATAACGCCAAGAAAAGAAAAAAAGCTGGACTAAGACCTGGGGGACCTTCAAATGATCTAGTGCATGAGAAAGGGCAAATATGGTGGAAGTTGAAAGTAACGCCATATTGAACATTACTATTGCATTGCATTTTAGGGTTATTGCCATACAAATAACTAGTCCTTGCCAAGTAATATGGACAGGACCTATTTGAAATATGCTAGTTCCAGGTGTGGTCCACGGCAATATAAGCCACAGCGCAATGACAAAAACGTTGACTACAAGTATCCGTCTCAAAATAAGGACCTTTGAAATTCCTGTCATGCAAAGCATAAAGATGGCGCTTAATACAGCCAAAAAAAGGACAAAAAAATCATTTATAAATACAACCTCCAAAGACAGAAAGAGCGCCAGCAGTATCTTGATCCTAGGATCAGCCCTGTGAAATAAAGAGTCTCCTTTGGCAAAGTGTTCACAAGTCATCGAATGACTACTTATCTCTCTTTGAGGCCATGTAACCCCACAAACCCATAATCCCGATGATATAGCCAAAACCTGATATAATATCCCTAAAAGTTATCCTAGATTGGGAAACGGCAAGGGTTTCTATTTCTTGTCTTATTGGTGTAAGCTGTCTATCAAGCACCCTTTCGAGTACCCTTTCGATTTTTTGACACGCCCCTGCCGGTTCTGCATCAGAAGGGTGGCTACTGTTAAGAAGGCTGCCTTTGGTAGATCTCTCACTGTTATCATAACCTTGTGTAGCTTCAGCTCCTCCTTCAATATCTGCCAAATTATCGTTTATCTTGATAACCGTTGTGGCCCTATGACCCTGACCTGCTATAAGCTCTAATGTATACGAAGCCGGACCACGGACTTTAAAAGAAAAGCGTCCCTTATCGTTGGTCCTCAAGGTAATAACTTTGTCTGATAAGGTGTTGTGCACCAAGACCTTGGCCCCCTTGGCCGGCTTGCCATTAGAGTAATAGGCCCTCCCCACTATCTCCTTACCATCAAACCAGGCAAAGATACTTACTCTATGAGCAAAACTGTTTGCAGGACTAAGCAAGATAACGATAACAAAGGCCAACAGCATTATGGCCTTTAATGAACTGCCAATAGCCTTTTTTTTGAGGTCACAGCCAAAAATCTCTGGACGTACTCTCAAGAGGAATCTAGTTACCAAACCTGTGATAAGGGCTTCAACTACAGCAATGGGAATATGCGCACCAAATATGAGTTTTGCCACCATTGAAAAGGAATCACCAGATAACGACAAGCTCATGGCCACCATAAATCCAGCTCCAAGGACACTTAATCCACCTGCAATACCAGCAACCAATGCAGAAAGGTTGAAATTTTCAAGCGATATTAACCTTCGAGCCATAAGACCAAAAACTATCCCAGGCACTGCCATGTTTGCCGTATTGATCCCTAGAGTGGTAAGTCCTCCAAACTGAAACAACACTGCCTGGAGAACAAGGCCTATAAAAATGGCAGGAAAGGCAGCCCAACCAAGAATAACGCCAAGTAGACCATTCAACACAAGATGGGCATTTGACGGGCCTATAGGTACATGTACAAGACTCGCTACAAAAAAAGCTGCTGTCATAAGGGCGATTTTGGGTATTTCTGAATGCGAAACATTTCTCATGCCGATTCCAAGCCCGGCCAAGGTGACCATGGCACCTGCAGACAAGACAGGAATACTTAATACACCTTCAGATATATGCATTTTTATTCGACCTCAGCAGCATGAACCCATATAACTGCACCAAGTTCCAGATCCACAGGCCTACCATTTCTTTTCATGCCTCCAGAAATCGTGTTTAGGCCTGCAAACCCCCACCATCCTGCCCTAGGAATGGCGTAGCAAAAGCATCCATTATTGTCTGTTACCAAGGTTTGTGTTGCAAAAACAGCAGATGGAGCATGTAGCTGCCCTTTTTTGTTATAAAACTCAACCTCAACCATGGTATGGGGAGCAGCTTTACCGTCAAGTAACACTTGACCACAAAATAGATTCCCTCTCCAGACTCCATATGGCCTGGTAAGAGGAACGATTTCGGTCTTAAGGCCGATGGGTCTATCCCAACCTGTCTCAAGACCAAACGAACTGACAATTACCTTTGTAAAATGCTGGATATAACTGCCTTCTGCAGGCTCCCAATAGGGTTTTGGCACCATAAAAAAAATATGGTCCCCTGGCATCTTGATATCATAACTTGCCTGCCAGGTCTTGTGCGATTGGATGGCGTGAGGCTCAAGATCCTTTGTAAGCTCGTATCTTTTTCCTTCGACTACTACACCAAACTGTTCAGGACGCTCAAGATCCATGAATTCGTAATCATAAGGATGCATAAACTGCAACTGTAGAATCAAATGCGCCCCCTCCTTTTTGTCTACCACGTCTGTTGATGGCATTATCACCCCAAAATGGGCATAGGCATTATTTACAAGTCCAATAAACAAAAATAAAAAAAGAAAAGAAGATACGATATCTTTCATATACACCGTGAACCCTCCCTTGATTTTTCAATCAAGGATAAACCGCACAGATATCGTAGTCAATATTTTTATTTTGTAACACGAACCGGAGAAAGGCTATCTCCTGTCTTGCTTCCAGGCAAGACAGGTTTTTGGAAGAAAAAACATAAAACGCAAGACTCCACCCGCTATAGCCACAGCTGAACCTATTGAAAGGGGCGTTTCATCATACTTGCAGTAAAGCCTTACAGCACTTTTATGAAACCAATAAAGGCTCCTTAATCTTGCCTTCTTACTGGTTGAGCCAGCAACATGCTCGACTGGACCAAGTCCTGGATGGTATACGACTTTCCAGCCATGCTGCCAAAACCGCCTACACCAGTCACAGTCTTCCCAGTACATGAAAAATCCTTCATCTAGGCCACCCACTTTTTTAACTGCAGCCTTTCTAACTATCATGCATGCACCAGATATCCAATCAACTTCTGTAGGCTTGTCCATTAGAACTGTTGTTTGGATATTTCGTCTTGAAATGGGATTTTGAGGAAGAAAACGCGTAAAAAAAGAGGTTCTACCAAAAAAAGCTGTAGAAAGACTAGGAAAGCCTCTGGCAGAACCCTGAACAGAACCGTCCGGATCTACTATCTTAGGACCAAGAAGAGCCACATCTTTGTGGGATTCAAGCCACTGGACAGCCTGGAGCAAGAAGGCCTGCTTGATGACAGTATCTGGATTTAGGAGACATAAATAATCTGCACGAGATACATCAAGTATCTGATTGCAAGCCCTTGCAAAACCTGCATTAACAGGATTTTTATAAAAAGTCACTTGATTGAAACGGTTTCTGAAACGGTCTGGTATAGGATTGGGGCCGTTTTCAACAACAATTATTTTATCAAGAAAACGGCCTTCGTGCCCTAAAAGGCTATTAAGGCATTTGTCAAGAAGCGGAAAGCAATCAAAGCTTACAATACCTATATCACAACTCACTGAACGCCCCATCTTTTAAGCTTCTGCCTCAGGGTCTTTCTGTCTATTCCAAGAAGACGGGCCGCCTCACTCCTGTTGCCTCCCGTCTGCTCTAAAACAGACAATATGTGTATCTTTTCCATCTCGCTAAGGCTTAGCGGAGTGCTATCATCCCTGACCTGAGAGGCGTCGATTCTCGATTCGATATTTTTCTCAATACGTTCACCGATTCTAACGCCCGCAAGACTCAGATCATCAACACCAATAATGCGATCTCTAGAAAAGATCACCAAACGCTCGATGATATTTTCCAGCTCCCTGACATTCCCTGGCCAGCTATATTCCTCAAATATAGCAAGCAGGGCTGGTGTTACTGCAAGTCCTGCCCTTTTATACTTTTTACCAAACACATCCAAAAAATACCTTACCAATTCTGGGATGTCCCCTTGCCGTTCCCTAAGTGGCGGTGTCCTCAAAGCAAGGACATTGAGCCTAAAAAACAGGTCCTCTCTAAACGCCCCTTTTTCAACCTCTTTTCTTAGATCTTTGTTAGTAGCAGCTATAATCCTGACATCAACCCTTGTCACTCTATGGCTTCCAACCCGTGATATCTCTTTTTCTTCAACGGCCTTAAGGAGCTTGGCCTGAAGCTCCAGGTTAACATTGCCTATCTCATCTAGAAAAAGAGTACCACCACTTGCAAGCTCAAATTTCCCTATTTTATTGGATTCTGCTCCGGTAAAAGCCCCCTTCACATGACCAAAAAGCTCGCTTTCAAAAAGGGTTGGCACAAGGGTTGAGCAGTCTACAGAAACAAACGGGAAGTCTTTTCTAGTGCTTTGATCATGAATATATCTGGCCAGAAGCCCCTTACCTGTGCCACTTTCCCCTGTTATCAAAACCGTACTATCGGTTGTGGCAATAGTGTTGACCTGCCTAAATAGGGCCTCCATCTGAGGACTTTTGCCAATTATCTTCTTCTCACCCTCCTTCTTTTTTAACTCCTCCCTCAAGTAAAGGTTCTCCATTGCCAGCCTGTGGGCTGTGAGATTTCTTTGCACCACCATACGAAGCTCATCTGGCTCAAAAGGCTTTGGCAAAAAATCATTTGCCCCAAGACGCATGGCCTCCACTGCATTTTGGATGGTGCCATAACCAGTAATGACTACAATTGGAACAGAAAGATCCCTTTCCCTTGTCTGACGTATTAGATCCAGACCGTTTACGTCTGGAAGTTTAAGATCCACCAATACTAGATCAAATTCATACCTGTCTATCTTTTCAAGACCTTCTTTACCGGTTGCACTTTCAACAACATCATAGCCGCTTTTTTGAAGAACCTGGGAGCATCCATCCCTAATTGCAGAATCATCGTCTATGATAAGTATATTTTCCTTCATTTTTCTATGAACCAGAATTTATGCTCCATTCAATGGCAAACATATCTTAAAACAGGCACCGCCAAGAGAGCTGCGCTCAACCGTTATCTTTCCTCCGTGTCTTTGCACTATGCCATGAGTAATTGACAAACCTAGTCCTGTTCCTCCCCTATGCTGTTTTGTGGTAAAAAAAGGTTCAAATATCTTGAGTTGCAATTCCTCGGATATTCCCGGACCAGAATCCTCAACAATCAATTCAACTTTAGAATCAAAATCGCGGCTTTGGGTTGTGACATAGACCTTGCCATGCCCCTCCACCGCCTCAGCAGCATTTATTAATAAATTTATTATAACCTGTTCAAGCTGCCCCCTGTCACCCATTAGATGCGGTAGCTCAGGCTCAAGGATAAATTTGGTTCTGACCTTGGCAAAAAGTTTGTGATCTTCAATCAATGAAAACATGTCTCTAATTATATGATTAAGATCTACAGGGGCATAGCTTCTGGATGAAGACCTTCCAAAGTTTAGCAGCCCCTTTGCGATAATTCTGCATTTAGTAGCAAGTTTGATAATCTTTTCAAGATTAACCGATGCCTGATCCTGTGGTGTCAAATCTTCTTTTACCAGATTGGCATATAGGAGTATTCCTCCAAGGGGATTGTTTATCTCGTGGGCTATTTCACCAGCCAGCTTGCCCATGGCCGTCAATCTTTCTGATTGGAGCATCTTGTCTTCCCAGAGCTTAAGCCTTGAAATATCCCTTATTATGCTCTGATAAATCAGGCCTTGTCCTGAAGAATACAAAGGCATACAAATGACCTCTATGTCAAATTCCTTACCATCAAGGGAACGCCCAAGGGCCTGTCTAACCCCAAGACGAAGATGATAGGATGGCCAAGGAGAAATGAATTGGGCCATGAACATATCGGACAACAACTCGTGCCTTGTAATTCCAAAAAGGGATAAAAAGGCCTGGTTAGCCAAAATACATTTGTCCACTTCATGAATAATGGAGGGTTCTTTTATTTCCTTCCAGTTTTCCAGTAATATTGTTGGAATCAGTTTTTCTACCAACGACATAACAAAAAATTTATGGCTTCCCAGTAATGGATGACAGGAGTTCTACAGTAAGCCCACCGTTTGAAAAGGCTGTTAAGGGCTTTAGTCTAAGGCCAAGGCTCTTTTTCAACATGGGGGCCTCTTTAGGCAAGATCAAACTTATATCCCATCCACGAAACCTCTCTATAAAAATCTGCCCGAATTCTTTATAAAATGCAAGAAGACTGTTGTTTTCTTTTAACCTCTTCCCATAGGGAGGATTGCTTACAAGAATACCTGTTTCTTGGCCAGTTTCAGGCCTAATGTTTCTAAAAGAGACCCTACGAAAAGATACTAAATCAGATAATCCCCCTGCTTCAGCATTTGCGATGGCAGATTGTATAGCTGCCTCGTCCCTGTCAGATCCCTCAATCTTATATAGAGGCTTCCTAAAAAAGGCCTCGGACCTCTTTACCACCTCGTTCCAAAGTCTTCTGTCAAAGGTGGACCACTCCATAAAGGCAAAACGGCGGTGGCGGCCTGGTGGAATTCGGCAGGCAATCATAGCAGCCTCAAAAACTATAGTACCAGAACCGCAAAAGGGATCTAACAATGGTCTGGTGCCGTCATAATTTGATGCTATCAGCATTGCTGCCGCAAGATTTTCCCTGAGAGGAGCCTTTACAGACAAGGTCTTAAAACCCCTTTTATGTAAATGCTCACCAGAAGCATCTACGCTGAGAGTGCATCTGTCTTTGAGCATCCTTACAAAAATCAGGGGCTCCCTTTTGGCCTTGCCCTCTTTTATTAGTATAACTTTTCTCCCTAGTCTTTCTCCAATTGCATCACAAAGCCTTTCAGACAAAGCGCCACTATGATAAATCCTTGATTTATGACATGAGGCACGAATGCGAATTGCCTTAGCACCTGTCAGATATATTTCCCAAGGATATCTTACAAAACAGTCCTTTGCCTTTTTTAAGGAAGAAAGACGAAAACTGCCAATACGCACAAGCACCCTGCTAGCTGTTCTCAGCCACAGGTTTGCTGAATAGACGGTCAACAGGTCCCCTGAGAACTCTACTCCACCCCTTGTTTTTACTCCTTCTATACCAAGATCTGAAAGCTCTTTATACAAAATATCTTCTAGACCAGGGGTACATACAGCAAAAAGATTATATCTGGTTAGGCCTTTCATAATTTTCTAAGTTTTATCCCTGCTCTTTTTTTGTGATCTTCTTTGGCGTATGAGCTATCAATTTCTCATCTTCTTCAGTAGTGACAAATGAAATCTTGAGGGGATGGTGCGGTTTTAGGCCTGCAGTGTGTTTTATGTTTCTTTCCCCTTCCCTCTGTTGACTCTTTGTCATTTTATGCCTTACCCTTACACCAATATGAAGTTTGTTTGCTGCCTTTCTTTCTCCCCTGGCAAGTTCGTCTAAAAGGTAAACCTCTGCTCCCTTAAAATGGGTTTCAACAGCCTTCAGGATTGGATCGAGATACCTGTCGAAGTTATCTAAGAATTCCTCTTTATCCTGAAGACGCCAATCAATAAATTTTGAAAGTCTCCGTTTGGTAACAATTCTGTAGACAAATTCGAAGAGACCGGTTGCAAGTATAACCACAACAGACGATTTGAGAGAACCTGGAGCAGTCTTCATGTTGTGTGCAACAAGAACAACTGCTGATATAATGCACGCCCCAGCACCTATGGCACAAATCAGTCTGCTAGATCTTGTATGTTCAGCAAGTTTAAAGTTTGCAAGATTTACTGCTCCAAAAACCAGTAGAAACCCTAAGCTTCCTGCAACAGATATATTTTCAAGATTAAAAGTTAAGGCAGCTAAAACGGTGAGCACTGCAAGTATCACTAGACCTTCATAAGCCCCTTTCCATATCTTCTTGGCAAAGATTTGAGGCAATTGGCCAAACTTGGCAACCATATAACTAATCCTGGCTGTTCCATAAAGGGTTGCGTTTATAGCAGAAGCAGTAGATATCAAGGCCGCAATTCCAACAAGCACAAAACCAACCCTACCGAGAAAAGGCCTTGCTGCCTCTGCAAGCACGTAATCTTTAGCCTTAACCACTTCTCGGTAATCAAGATTGCCTACTGCAACAAAGGCAACAAGCATATAAATGAAAATCACAAACAGCACGGCACAATAGAAGGCCCTTGGAAGAGTCTTGTCAGGATCTTCCACATCTCCTGCAGTATTGGCAATCAACTCAAAACCCTCATAGGCTAGAAAGATTATAAGCCCACCGGCAAATATATGTAAAAGATGAGGATAACTTGCAGGAGACAATCGTGCAAAATCAACAGTCATAAATCCAAGCACAGAGAAAAAAAGCAATATCAAGACCTTAAAGGCAACCATGTAATCTTCTGCCTTGCCAACTACGTATGCTCCCAGGAGATTCAAAATGGTAAAAATTGTTATGACTCCTGCAGTTAAGACCTTTTTGGCAAAAAGGTCTTCGACTCCCATAAGCAGCACCGCTCCATAACTGCCAAAAGCATAGGAATAGAGAGAAAGCATGATAATATAGCTTGCTAGCAAAAGCGTATTGAGCCAGGCTGGAATTATGCCCGGGCCAAAGGCCTGGACAATAAATTCTATAGTCCCGCCTTCACTGGGAAAACGTACAGACAACTTAGAGTAGGAATATGCAGTCACAAGGGCTATCAGACCTGCAACAAGAAAGGCCACAGGAGCAGCTCCATGAGCAAGCATAACCGTCAATCCGAGGACTGCAAATATCCCACCACCTATCATGCCACCTATGCCAATAGAAACTGCCTCCCAAAATCCTATCTTCCTATCTGTCATGTTTACCTCCAGGCCATTGTCTTCCAATTCTAACAAGCCTATTTCGTTAAAGAATAAGTCTGCTAATAACGTTGGCAATGGCCAAAGCAAAAATTTGCAGGCCCGATCTGGCAGGTATGGTCCTAGATAGGCTGCAACAGGATGGCTTTGCGAAACAACTAATACAGGGCAACTATCATGGCTATCATTATGACAAGATAAATCAACGTCATTCCGGCCCCTGCCCTCACATAGTCCTTTGTCTTGTATCCACCAGGACGCATGATAAGTGCATTTACTTGATGGGTAGGCAAAATAAAAGTATTAGAGGCAGCAACTCCAACAGTCAGTCCTGCAAGAATCGGACTTATGCCTGTCTGCAGGGCAAGATTCATAGAAAGCGGGACCATAAGGACTGTTGCACCTACATTCGAGGCCACAAGCGAAAAAAAGGAAGTTAAAATTCCAACGGTTAAAAGGAGTGTTAAGGTTGAAAATTCACCTATGAAACCAACAATTTTCATGGCAATGAAATTTGCTGCTCCTGTCTTTTCAAAGGCTGCTCCAAGGGGGATAAGCCCTCCAAGCAGAAATATTGTCATCCAGTCTACAGACCTGTAGGCATCATCAATAGAAATAACCTTGAAAAGGACCATTCCAATTGCACCAGTAAAGAGGGCTATGGAAAGTTTAACATTGAATACCATGGCAAGGACTAATGCCATAGCAAGACACAAAAGGGCAGGTATTGCCTTCTCAGGCACCCTTTCTTCCTCCTGTAGCTCATCTGTAAATACCAGATCCAAATTCTTTTTGATCTTTTTGAGTTTCTCCCAAGGACCTAGCAATAGGACAGCATCACCAGCCTGCAGCTTCAGTTGGCTTAGACCTTGATAAAGCACCTTATCTCCACGATATATCGCGAGCACATTTACCCGATACCTATCGCGAAAGTCCAGCTCCTCCATAGTATGATTTACAAGAGAAGAGCCAGGAGGCACAATACCTTGTACTATGCCATAGTCAGAGCTAATAAACTTATTAATGAATTCATCCTCGATCTTGCTTATCTGCCAACCAAGGACAGAAGCAAGCCGTTCGATGTTATCTTTAGAAGAAATGACTGCAACCAAATCCCCTGGTTCTACAAGCGAATCGCCGCAGGGTAAAAGATCTGCGCTTTGTCCCTTCTCCTTTTGATCGGCCTTGAAAATCCCGACCACAATTACATTAAACCGTGGCCCCATGCGTAACTCTTGGAGGGTTTGGGGCTTAAAATTTTCTGGTACCCGTAATACGGCATGATCAAGTGTAGGCTCATAGATTTCCTTTACCTTTTTTGAACTCAAACGCTGATCGCCTTGCTCTTCCTTAGATGAAGGAAGTATGAATCTCCCTAACAATGTGAAATAGATCAGTGCCCCTATCAACAGTGCTATGCCTACTGGAGTCACACTAAAAAGGCCCAACGGTTCAAATGCTGCCCCCTTAAGAAGGGACTGATTGTTGGTCCACCATGCCTCCATAAGGTCGTTCAACATAATAAGAGGGCTGGAGCCAACAAGGGTGAGACAACCTCCTATAATGGCAGAAAAACCCATTGGCATAAGCACCCTAGATATTGGAACCTGTAGCTCCCTGCTGATCCTAGAGACCGCGGGCAAGAAAAGGGCCGCCGCCCCTATATTTTGCATAAAGCTTGATATAAAGGAAACCGTTGCAGAAATAACCACCATGATCCTGGTTTCGCTTTTGCCTGCCACTTTGATTATTTTTTTGGCAAGAACGTCCATGACCCCTGTCCTGTTAAGGCCCGCTCCAATTATCATAACTGCTATTATTGAGACAACTGCATTTGAGCTAAGACCTGATGTGGCCTCTTCTGCACTCAAGACCCCGCAGAGCGGCAAAAGAATCATTATAAGAATGCCCACAATATCCACACGAAGCCAATCAAATACAAAAATCACTATGGCAGAGAAAAGAAGCACAAAAACCTTGAGCATGTCTGGTGTAAGTGCGAGTTGTTCCATAATGTACCTCTTGCCTTCCTGAACAAGGCTATTTTTTTCACATTTATCAAAATAGCAAGATATATAACTAAACGCCATATTAGTCTGCCCCCACACTCCAGAAAAAACAAACAAGCCGGATTAGAGCAACGTAACCCGAGGACAAAAAGAAAAGGTGTTTCAAGGACCTTTTCATTGAAACCGTATAGCTATTATGGGAAAATAGATAAATTAAACACATTTGATTTTGGAAAACAGAACAAACCTAATCTGATCCATTAAAAGAAAGGAAGAAAGGGGACAGCATGGCAGTAAACAGAGACCAGTGGAACAGCCAGATTGGCTTTTTGTTTGCGGCAGTTGGTTCAGCAGTTGGTCTTGGGAATATATGGCGTTTTAGTTATATGGCCTATGAACATGGAGGAGGGGCCTTTCTAATTCCATACATAGTAGCCCTTATCACCTGTGGCATTCCACTTTTGGTTCTAGAATTTGGACTAGGTCATGAAAGGACGGGCTCTGCTCCCCTTGCATTTGCTAAGATTAGCAGAAAGGCGGAATTCTTTGGCTGGTGGCCTGTTACATTTGTGATGTTTGGAATAGTTTTGTATTACTGTGTAATCATTGCTTGGTGTTTAAATTACTGTTTTTACTCCTTGTCCCTTTCTTGGGGAAACGATCCAAATAGCTTCTTTTTTAAACAATTCCTTAAACTCCCTAAAGGCCCCCTGGAACTCGGTGGCATTAATTTCAACATACTGGCCTCGACTGCCGTTATATGGTTTCTAAACTGGTTAATAGTATTCAGAGGTATAGGTAAAGGCATAGAAATGGCCAATAAGATCTTTATGCCTCTTCTTTTTTTTCTAACACTTTTTTTGGTATTTTGGGCCCTGACATTTGAAGGATCTGTAGATGGGGTGCTTGCATACCTTAAGCCAGACTTCCAGAAGATAAGCAAAATAGGGGTATGGATAGACGCATACAGTCAAATTTTCTTTAGTCTTTCCCTTGGTTTTGGAATAATGATCGCCTATGCCAGCTACCTACCTAAGGATGCCGACATCAACAAAAACGCTGTCATGACATCCATAATGGACAGTCTTTTTGCAATTGTGGCTGGGTTAGGGGTCTTTGCCGTGCTTGGATTTATGGCAAATGCCAAAGGCCTTCCGATATCAAAGGTAGTCACTGAAAGTATTGGCCTTGCATTTGTTGCCTACCCCCAAGCCTTAAGTATAATGCCAGGTGGCAACTTTTTTGGACTGATATTCTTTTTGAGTTTAGTGGTAGCGGGCCTTTCTTCATCCATTTCTATTCTTGAGGCATTTACATCTGCCGTAATAGACAAGTTCAACCTGAACCGTAAATTTGTGGTTACAGTGGTATGCATGTTAGGATTTGCAGGTTCTATAATATTTACTACAAATGCGGGGCTCTACTGGTTAGATATCGTGGATCATTTCATAACTCACTATGGACTTGTGGTGGTGGGCATTGCAGAATGTATAATCGGGGCATGGATATTTGATATAAGCCGGCTAAGAAAACACATCAACAAGACAAGCTCCATAAAAATGCCTCCTCTTTGGGATGGCATTATACGTTTTTTCGTACCAGCAATCCTGATAATAATTGTGATTGGAGACCTTATTGCAGAATTGAAGGCACCCTACAGTGGCTACTCGTGGTTTTCCCTGGTAATGATAGGTATCAATTGGCTGCTCTTTTCTTTAATAGCAGCTGCTTTTTTTACCAGATTTCCCTGGCATTACGAATATATGCTTTATTCTTCAGATGAAGACGAACAAGAATGAAACACGTACCCCTTGCAGAAAGACTAAGACCCCGCACTCTTGAAGAATTCGTTGGCCAGGATCACCTTCTTGGTCCCAACAAGATTCTGCATAGCCTTCTTTCTAGAGGAACCCTTCCCTCTCTGATCCTTTGGGGTCCGCCTGGTTGCGGGAAAACCACATTAGCAAGACTCCTTGCCAAGATGATAGACGCCAACTTTGTAAGCTTTTCAGCAGTTCTCTCTGGCATACCAGAACTCCGCACAATTATTCAGGAAGCTAAAGATACAAAAAAAATGGGGGGGCCAAGAACTGTCCTGTTTGTTGATGAAATCCACAGGTTTAACAAGGCCCAACAAGATGCATTCCTTCCCCATGTAGAATCTGGACTTATTACACTCATAGGAGCCACAACTGAAAATCCTTCTTTTGAAATCATCTCTCCACTGCTGTCACGTTGTCAGATATTGACCTTGAACAGATTAGACCGCAAGGCCCTATCCACATTGATTGAAAGAGCCATTAAAGACAAAGAAAGAGGACTCGGAAGGCTTGAACTCTCTATAGGCCCAGACGCAACGAATTTACTTGTAGAAAAGGCAGACGGAGACGCCAGAAGCCTTTTAAACTTTTTGGAATTGAGTGCAGAGCTTGCTGTTTCACAGCTACCAGACGGAAAAGGGGCCAAAATTACCTTAGAAATAGTAGAAGAGGCTATTCAACAACGTTTACTCCGGTATGATAAAGACGGAGAGGAACATTTCAACATCATCTCTGCCTTTCACAAATCCCTTAGAGGAAGCGATCCTGATGCTGCTTTATATTGGCTTGCCCGCATGCTCTCGGCAGGGGAAGATCCACACTATATTGCAAGGCGAATGGTACGTTTTGCCAGCGAAGATATAGGGAATGCAGACCCTCAGGCCTTGTCTGTGGCCCTTAATGCCCTTTCCGCCTTTGACTTCTTAGGAAAACCAGAGGGAGAGCTTGCCCTTGCACAGGCCGCCCTATATCTTGCCACTGCTCCCAAAAGCAACGCCATTTATATTGCATATGGTGAGGCCGTGGCTGATGTAAAAAAGTTTGGCACCCTGCCAGTTCCACTTCATATTAGAAATGCCCCAACCAAGCTTATGAAAGACCTTGGTTATGGGAAGGGATATAAATATGCCCACGACTACAAAGACGCAATTGCAGACCAGGAACACATGCCTTCAGAACTCAGAAACCGGATATATTACAAGCCTACAACAAGGGGCTACGAAAAGATAATCAAAGACAGGCTAGACAAGTGGAGAAAGATACTCGCCAAAAGAAAAGCGATGAAGTCTGGTTGATATCAAGATATCAATATATTTTTCAATATCAGTATTATTCGGTATTATTTTTCTTGTTAAATACATTGTGTTATAATTATCTGCCAAAAATTAGGGGCATGTTGTCATTATGAAATTCTTTGAAAATCCTTTTCAAATATCAAGAGGACTCATAATAGCCCTGTTGTTGATGCCATCACCTGCACATGCAGTACAGATTCATGGTCCTCCAGAAGGTTTTGTTGTACATATGATGGGCCATATATTCTTTACATCTGCCCTTATATTTCTAATTTACATATTACACAAGTATCCTTTAGATAACCGGCCTGCATGGAAATATTTTAAGGTGTCCATCTTTTTTTGGCTTATATGGAACCTAGACACCTTTTTAGTGCATATTCTTTCAGTAAGGCTTCCAAAGGAGGCAATAGTTACAGGTAATCACCTGGTCCACAGCAGACTTAAGGGACCGTTCGATCTCGAACGGCTTATGTTCTATTTTGGAAAGTTTGATCACTTTTTGTGCGTGCCTGCTATGTACTGTCTTGCAATGAGTCTTAAGGACTTTTGCAAACAGGTTGAGAAACAACTAAATACTGTAGATCCTAGCGAGCACATAATATGATCGAATCTCTCCCACTTTTTCCTGTCTATGTAGTAGATTTTGTTGGGGCCTTAATGACGGCCATATTTTCCCTGATTGCGTTTTTCTATGCCAGGCGCCTTACAATCCTTCAGCCAAAGAGCGTCCTTTGGACCTACATGTTTTGGTTCAGCATGGCCTTGGTAGCCCTTGCCGTATCAAGAGGTGTTGGCCATACAGTACGTTTCATCCTTCTCTACATGGGATTTCCCCATCTTTGGAAAGATATCGCCCCCTTCTCAGGTGGACTCAACACCATAACCTTTACATCAGTAGCTGTACTCACATTTTACTATTCTAATGTAAGAGACGTTATCGACAGGGTAAAACATGATGCCGAGGCCTTGTATGAAGCAAACCTGAGATTGCAAAGCGCCCAGGAGGCCCTAAGACGGCTTAACCAAAATCTTGAACAGATGGTGGAGGAAAGGACGCGAGAATTAAGACAATCTGAAAAAAAATTCAGAGGGCTTTTCGAGGGTTCAAAGGACATGATATTCTTCTGCAACAACAAACATGTCATAGAAGATATTAATCCAAGTGGAGTAGAATTACTTGGTTTTGAATCACGGGAAGAAGTAATTGGCAAATCCTTTAAAAATTTCTTTAAAGACAAAAAACAGTGGGAGATGTTCAAAAATGAAATTTGCGATAAAGGACATATAAAAGATATTGAGGCAGAGCTTGTGCGACCTGATGGCTCTACGCGTAACGTGATCCTCACCATATCTGTAATGAAGGATGAAAACGGCAATATATGGGGTTGTGAAGGAATAGGAAAAGATATTACAAAAATGAAGCAGGTAACAGAAAGCCTTATCCAATCTGAAAAGATGGCTTCAGTAGGACAGTTAGCTGCAGGAGTTGCCCATGAGATAAACACCCCTCTTGGCATTATTTTGGGCTATGCCCAGTTGCTAGAGGAAGAATGCATAAAAAATCCTGATGCCTTAGAATCCCTGCAAATAATTGAAAAACAGACAAAAATCTGCAAAAGGATTGTAGGAGATCTACTAAAATTCTCACGTTCAAGCTCTGATTCCGATATTTCAGATGTGGACATAAACGAATGTATCAAGGAGGTCCTTGCAGTAACAGAACATTCACTAAATATGGACAGGATATATGTGAACAGGAATCTGGCAGACAGATTACCACGAATCAAAGGGAAAAAGGAAAAATTAAGACAGGTTATAATCAATCTGCTAAATAATGCCCACCATGCCATAGGAAACGAAGGCATTATTAGCATATGGACCGAGTATGACCCAGACGACACTGAAATAAGAGTAATAATTGGCGATAATGGAGCAGGCATTCCTCCAGAGATCCAAAGCAAGATTTTTGACCCATTTTTCACAACAAAGAGTGTTGGAAAAGGAACGGGACTTGGCCTTTCTGTCTCCTTTGGAATAATCAAAGATCATGGTGGATATATTGAAGCCCAATCGCCTCCAAAAGAGAAAAGGTTTGTTGATGCTGGCATGGAAACGGTCATGATCATACACCTGCCTGTAAATAGTGGAGACATATCAAATGAAGACGAATAGTTCCAACACCTACAGTGGTTTTGGCAGTGAACATCCCAAAAGAAAGACCGGATGGGGTAAAAAGAGCAGATTCGTTTGTCATTGTTGCAAAAAAGAGAGGCCATTTTGCTGGAATTGTCCATGTGGTTTTCAGATCTGCGATACATGCATGAAAGAAAATATGTGGGGGCTAAGTAATGGAGTTACATGGGTCTGTCCTGACTGTGGACGTGTAAGAAGCTTTTGATGAGCAATAAATCTTTTGAAGAAAAATTACACACTCTTATTATAGGTGGTGCCAAAAGCGGCAAAAGCACTCTAGCCCTAGAGCTTGCCCAAAAACACATAAAATCTGAAACGGGTAACCCCTCTGGTCTTTTTATTGCGACTGCATCAATCCAAGATCAGGAAATGCGTTTAAGAATTGAGGCGCACAAAAAGGAACGTGGCAATAGATGGTATACTATAGAAGAGGGTATCCGGATTGGTTTCATCCTGGAAAACCATCTCGACTCTTTCGATGTAGCTGTAATAGACTGTATCACCCTGTGGGTATCAAATATCTTGCTGAACACAGCAGAAACCATGGAGCAACAGATTGAAAACCTTGAGAGGGCCCTGACCAGGGCCCAAAGACCGGTGATACTTGTGTCTAATGAAGTTGGATTAGGGATAGTACCAGATAATAAACTTGCCAGACATTACAGAGACATATTGGGGAGAGTTAATCAAAGATTTGCACGTCTATGTCCCAGGGTTATATTTATGGCTGCCGGGATTCCTCTTATCCTAAAAGGACCAAAATTATAATTTTGTAAAAAATGAAAAAGGCTATTATGGACCAAAGACTAAAGCAACTTATAGAATCCATTGATCAGGTCAACTCAGATATAGCAAATACAGTAATTGACAGATTAAACGGTCTTACAAAACCAAAGGGTAGCTTAGGCAAACTAGAGGAATTTGCCCTTCGCTATTGCCTGATTACTAATAAGACCTCACCCCCCTCACTAAACAAGGCGGTGCTAGTTTTTGCCGGGGATCATGGAATTGCAGAAGAAGGCGTAAGCGCCTTCCCAAAGGATGTGACCTTTCAAATGGTCAAGAATTTTCTCAAGGGGGGAGCTGGCATAAATGTCCTTGCAAGACATGTTGGTGCAGATGTGAAGGTGATAGACATAGGGGTTGATCATGACCTACATGATATCCCAGGCCTAGTGCATAGAAAGATCGCATACGGAACCCAAAATATGCTAAAAGGCCCTGCCATGACAAGACAGGAAGCTGAGCAAGCGATTCTTGCAGGAGCAGATGTAGCAGAGGATGTAATAAAACAAGGCAAAAATATATTGGCAACAGGTGAAATGGGCATTGGCAACACAACCCCATCTAGCGCCCTAACAGCAGCTATTTGCCAAAAAATGCCACGTGAGGTAACAGGCAGGGGTACAGGCATAGACAAGGCCTCCTATGAATATAAGATACGATTGATAGAAAAGGCGCTTGCCATTAACCAGCCAGATCCCACCGACCCTATCGATTGTTTATCCAAGGTAGGTGGATTTGAAATAGCAGGCATTACAGGCATGATTCTAAAGGCGTGTCAGATGAAAATACCTGTTGTAGTGGATGGATTCATATCTGGAGCAGGGGCCATTGTGGCAAAGGCCCTTTGCCCCTTGGTTCCTGATTACCTTTTTTGTGGTCACTGTTCTGTAGAAAAAGGCCACAAGATACAAATGGAATATCTTGGCCTACAACCCATCCTTAATCTAGACATGAGACTCGGCGAAGGCACAGGAGCTGTCCTTGCCTTGGGTCTTATTGAAGCAGGGCTGAAGATATATAAGGAAATGGCCACATTTGACCAGGCTGAAGTCAGTCCAGGCAACGAGGCCATCTAGTCAAAAGATATCCATAAAACTACCTTTTCGCCCTACATCGACAACTGCTGACTCCAGATCGACATTTTTGTCGATGCCTTACTGCTCGAAACCGTCCATGGCCCAATTTTTTCTTTATCTTTCAATAAGATAGGCTTATGGTATCTTTTTTGATAGATAAAATTAGCCATGAACAGAAATAAGAAAAGAAAAATAGATCTTATTACACTTAATATCTTTGCTCTAATAGTGTCTGCCATTTTGGCATGGGCCTTTCCTCTGGTTGCGTCAGACTTTTTGGAAGGCAGGATACTGGAGATACATCAGGATTC
>Ga0256914_1000467_pt1 | contig 40088 bp, 47 predicted proteins | sample HulkmetaG_FD_191571 | JGI IMG/M metagenome (GOLD analysis project Ga0256914, IMG submission 191571) | Hydrothermal chimney microbial communities from Main Endeavour vent field at the Juan de Fuca Ridge, Pacific Ocean - Hulk | ecosystem: Environmental > Aquatic > Marine > Hydrothermal vents ... | reverse complement strand
GTTTTACATGTAAGATGGGCAAGTAACGCAAAACATCTTTATATATCCGTTAATGGTAAAAATGAAGTACTTGCATACAATGTTAACGGCTGGTGGAAACATTTTATGTGGCCTGTTCCAAAGCCTTCAGGCATCTTTATATATAAAATGAAAGAGTAAAGTGTGCTTAGAATATCAAATCTTATAGATTCAATCATCAATAATAAAAAAAGCAGAGTTTTGGATGGAAATATCATTATATGGAATTTTACAAACAGATGCAACTTGTCATGTCGTCATTGTTACTCTTATGCCGATCCGAACTCAAAAGATTTTCTGACAACTCAATTTATACTTCAAAGCATCAAAAGCCTAAAAAAGGCCGGAGTTAGATTTGTTATTTTCAGTGGAGGAGAACCTCTTATAAGAAAAGATATATTTGATATAGCCGATCAAATGAGACAAGAGGGTATAATCACATATCTTTCAACAAACGGACTTTATGTTAATGAAAAAAATGTTGATAAAATTATAGATAAATTTAATTATATAGGCATAAGTATAGACGGTATTAAAGATGTCCACGACAAGTTCAGAGGACTTGAAGGGGCATATGAAAAGAGTATAAATGCCATAAAACTTATACAAAAACATGGCGGAAATGCAGGTATAAGATTTACTATGACAAAAGAGACTGAAGGCAGTTTTTACGAGATGTTCAAATTAGCCGAACAAATAGGTGTTGACAAACTTTATCTTTCCCATTTGGTATATTCAGGAAGAGGACTTGAAAATCTTAAGATAGATATCACAAAAGAAAAAAGAATAGAATTTGTAAACTTTATCATAGATAAAGCATTCGAGTATTTTGAAACGGGGAAAAATATAGATATAGTTACCGGCAATATGGAAATGGATGCGATCATTTTACTTGAAAAATTTTCACAAAAATATCCTCATAAAAAAGATGAAATGATAAAAAGACTCAAACAGTGGGGAGGAAATAGTGCAGGCAAAAGACTTGGCAATATAAATTTTATGGGCATAGTTAAACCTGATCCGTTTTTTCCTTTTGACATAGGAGATATGAACCAAAGAAGTTTTGATGAAATTTGGCTTGATAAGAATAATGAAATATTGACAAAATTAAGACAAAAACCAAGAGATATAAGTGGAATTTGTGCAGAATGTAGTGTAAAAGATATATGCAACGGGGGAAGCAGAAGCAGAGCCTATGCTCTCAGCGGTGATTTATGGAGTGAAGATCCTTCGTGTTATCTAAGTAAAAAACAAAGGGGAGTAAAATGGGCAAAGTCTTTCTAACAGGAGCTGGTCCGGGAGATATTGAACTTTTGACATTAAAAGCACTTAAAGTTGTTAAAGAAGCTGATATTATCATATATGACAGACTTGCAAATCCGGATATCCTCTCTTATGCAAAAGATAGTTGTGAATTTGTTTATGTCGGAAAAGAAGATGGAAAGCACACACTTCCTCAAGAAGAAATTAATGAAACAATATATCAAAATGCATTAAAGCATAATATTGTCGTCAGATTAAAAGGCGGTGATCCTTTTGTATTTGGAAGAGGAGGAGAAGAGGGGGCTTATCTGAATAAAAGGGGGATAAAGTTTGAAATCATTCCGGGTATTACATCTGCAATAAGTGCCCCGGCGTATGCAGGAATACCGGTAACCCACAGGGGAATATCCGCATCATTTAAAGTAGTAACCGGGCATGAAGCACCAAATAAAAAAGGCTCACAGATAGACTGGGAAATGTTAAAAAGTGATGAAACAATACTTTTTCTTATGGGATATCACAATTTATCAAAAATATGCAAAAATCTTATAAATATAGGAAAGCCGAAAAATTATCCGGTTGCCATTATAAGCAAAGGAACTATGAGCGATCAAAAAGTTATCATTTCAACTTTGGAAAACGCACTCAAAGATGCAAAAGATTTGCAAACTCCGGTTATGATAGTGGTTGGAAAAGTAGTTAATCTAAGAGAAAAACTTAACTGGTTTTTATAGGTTGCTATATACCCTTAAAAAATTTATGGACAAAATCCACAGCTTTTTTATCATTTAAATAAATTTTTTTATCTCTTTTTTATTGTCATCAAGAATTATAAGAGTTGCACCTTCCAATCTTAGATGATTTTTTCCCCATTTCTTTTCCAGTTCATCAATCCTTTTGAAAACCATGGAATTGCTTGGCTCTTCTTTTTCACCTGTTTTGGTATTGATTATTTTTAAACCTTTTAGAGTTTTTTCAAGTTTATACGGAAAATAAGGAGCCAAAGCATTCATTACTTCTTTGTTTTTAGCCTCTGGGAGTGCATTTTTAAATGCTATAAAACTCAAAAATAAAAACACAAACAACAAACCGATAAAAAGTTTTTTACTCATTTTTTATACCTTTATCAAAAAATTTTTTTGCTTTTGTGTCAAAAAATTTCATTCTGTTTTTACCTTTTGGTAATTTTTTTCTTAAATCTCTCATCTCTTTTAAAAATATATCTATACCTTTTGGTAAAAGATTTTCAATATATTTTCTTAAATATTTTGCCACAGCAGGAGAAGCACCGGAAGTCGAAACAGATATGGTCAAATCTCCTTTTTTTATATATGAAGGAAATATAAAATCACAAAATTCCGTAACATCTACGGTATTACAAAGTATTTTTTTCTCTTTTGCCTCAAAATATATCTCTTTTTGTTTATTGATATCGTCTATTGCCACTATAACGATATCATACCCGTCCATATCGTTTTTTTCATAATTTTTTTCTATCAATTTTAAGTTATATGTATGCACTGTTGATTTAATTTCTTTGGTGGCAACAGTTCCCAATACCGTTATACTGTCTGTAAAATCAAGTAAATGTTTTAATTTCTCATGTGCAATCTTACCTGCACCGATAATTAAAATTTTTTTATTGTTTAGTTTTATATATGCCGGAAAATAACTCATTATCCATCTCTTGTCAATATATTTATTGTTTTATAATAGCATAAAAACAATTTATTTGAATTGATGAGAATCAATACAACAAAAATACTTGGTCACTTGAAATTTTTTGGGCAATGATATACAGTAGTAGCTTTTTTAAAGAGTTTTAATGGTAAAATAGTCGATTATAATCTAAAGGAAATAAAAAAATGAAAAATAAAATACTTTATGAAATACAAAAAAATTTTCCTCTTCACTCCAAACCGTTTAAAAAAATAGGAGAAAAACTCGGACTTGATGAAAATGAAGTAATACAAATCATAAAATACGAAAAGGACAATGGCATAATCAGACAAATTTCAGGAATTTTTGATACCAAAAAATTAGGCTATAAATCATCTCTTATAGCATTTAAAGTAAACAAAGACTCTATAGACAAAGCTGTGAAAATACTTAATTCTCATCCCGGAATATCGCATAATTATGAAAGAAATCATAACTTTAATATATGGTTTACCATAGCAGTACCACCTGATAGCTTGTTAGGACTTGAAAAAACAGTTAAAATACTTGCCAAAAAAGCTTTTGCAAAAGATTTTATCATATTGCCTACGAAAAAACTTTTTAAAATATCAGTTAAGCTTGATACAACAGGCAAAGAGGCAAAAAAAGAGAAAATTGTAAAAAAGATATACAAAGATTTATCATTAACAAATTTACATAAAAAAATTATATCTTTGGTGCAAGACGACATAAAGATAACATCTGAGCCTTTTTTTGATATAATTAAAAAATTAAATATAAACTATGATACATTTTTCAATAATTTAAATGAATTAAAAGATGCCGGATATATGAGAAGATATGCAGCTATATTAAATCACAGAAAAGCAGGGTTTGGAGCAAATGCCATGGTCGTATGGGATATAGATGAAGAAATTGCCGAAAAAATGGGGGAAAAAATTGCTTCTTTTAGTTCTGTAAGCCACTGTTATCTAAGACCAAAATTTTACAATTGGCCATACAATCTTTTTTCAATGGTACATGGCAAATCAAAAGAAGAAACAAATGCATTAGTCAATGAAATAGAACAAGAAGTAATTTACAATTCAAACAAATATCTCTATTCTTCAAGAGAATTTAAAAAAGTAAGAGTAAAATATTATACTGACGATATAAACAATTGGGAAAAGGAAATACAATATGAAACAATTTTTTGAGTTAGAAACCGGATATCTTCTGATAGCACTGTTTTTTATTGTAATTACTTATATAGTTACTACAAGAAACTTTATGCCAAAAGGTGCACTTAAAAAAGGAATGGCGATGGTATTGCCTTTATTGATTGCTTTTATCGGTTTTCATTATTATATCACGACAAAAAGAATGGTCGAGGTTAAAAAAGCTTTTTTAGAAGGAAAAGCAATATTATGTGAAAACAGAGAAACTCTTAAAGGTCCCGGTAGTATAATTATAAAAAAACAGGCAGGTTGGAGTATTGATAGCGGTATTTTTTTAAAGCCGGACTATCACAAAAAATTTCATACTGCAAGATGTGTGGTAGATACAGGCAATTAAAGGCAAAGCGTGGCAAATGAAATTATAATTGAAAAATTAAAAAATATTTCACTTTTTAATTCATTAAATCAGGATGAATTAGAACTTCTTGCTTCTATATCCAAATATGAACTTTACCCTAAAAACAGTACTATTTTTTATGAAAAAGAGAAGTTAAAATATATATATTTTCTTGTAAGCGGAGAAGTAAAACTTTATAAGGTTGACAGATTTGAGAGTGAAATTTTCTTAAACAGGCTTACAAAAAACTCTTTTATATATACTGTATCAAATTTATGTGTCAATGAAGATGACCCTTTGGGAGTATTTTACAGTGTGGAAGCTTTGCGGGAGTGTTATGTTCTCTTGATTGATGTCAAGAAATTCAAATCTCTTTTTTTAACCAAACCGGAAATTATGAAAGGTATACTTCAAGAATCGTACAGATCAATTTTACAGTTACAGTATATACTTAACAGAGATATAGTATATGACGGTATGGCAAAAGTAGCATATAAAATATGTAACGAATTGGAATCTTTTAACAATATGAAAAAACATGAAGTTGCATACTGTTTGCATTTACAGCCGGAAACTCTTTCTCGAATACTTAAAAAAATGGTAAGAACCAATCTTGTAGAACTTAAAAACGGAAAAGTATCCATAAAAAATATGGAAATATTAAAAAGCATATATGAATAAGGAAATAAAATGTTAAATAAAATAAGCAGCAAAATTCATTTTATAGGCGGTATGCTCTCTTTGATAGTTATAACAAATATTGCTTTAACAATTTACCTAAATCAAAAACAAGAAGGAGACTCATATATCATCAACATAGCCGGTCGTCAAAGAATGTTATCTCAAAAAATTACAAAAGAAATTTTTTATATAAAAAGTTCGGAAAATTTTGATTTTCAAAATTTAAATGAAGATATAGAAATTTTTGAGAAAAATCTCTATATACTTATTGACGGCAATGAAAAATTAGGGGTTTACAAACCGCCAAACAATGATATTGAAAATAAACTCAAAATGGTACTCTCTCTTTGGAAACCTTTTAAAGAAAAAATTATCCAGCTTGAATCTGATATAAAAGGGGTTAAAAAGGATAAAGAGATCATGATGAATAAATTTGATGATATTTTGAAAATTTCAGATAAAGTTGTAAAGAAAATGGTAAAAGAAAGATTGCCAGGACATTATATTGATTTGTCCGGAAGACAAAGAATGCTTTCTCAAAGAATGGGGCTTTATCTTGTAAGATATATTGATACTTTTTCTCAAAATTACTACTATACATATTATGAGGCAATGAAAATGTACGACAGGACCATTCAATCTTTTATCAAAGACAAATCCATAAAAGAAAAAAACGAACTCTATCAAACTGTATCAAAAAATTTTGAATACTGGAAAAAATTTAAACTTTATATCAACAACCTTATAGCAAAAGAGAGTAAGATTGATACCAATATGACTTATATCCACAACAACAATACCAAACTTTTAAAAACAATGGATGAGGCTGTATGGCTATATACCGACTACAGTAAAGAAAAAACCAATTTTATCAAAAATTTTCTTTATATTTCCGGTGTTTTGGCACTTCTTATAATCTTTTTTACCTACTTCACCGCCAGAGCACTTGAGAGACATATGGAAAATTTTGTCAAACGGGCAAAAGAGTTATCTACGATTGACCCGATAACTCAAAATACACCTCTTATGGTAGATGTATGCGGAGAAGATGAATTAAAAGAAGCTTCAACTCATATCAATAAATTTGCAGACAGAGTAAAAAATGCTTTTGAACATTCAAGTGAAGCCTTAAAAAGAGCAGAATTTGCAGCAAAAGAATTGCAAAATATTGCAGATAATATTGAAGTTGCTTTGGATGAACTTGGTGTAAAAGAAAGAAAAAATATCGGTAAAAATATAGATGATACCGAAGATATTGCAATTGAATCAGCTGAAAATCTAATCCAGGTATCAAAGATGATACAAAGATTAAAAAACAACCTTTCGGAAATTATAAACTCTTATCAGCAAAAATAGTTTTCATCTTCTATTCTTGACTTAAGTCATAGAATTTATACTCCTTTAAGTGATAGAATAAGCTATTCAAATTTTAAAAAGGAGAGAATATGGCACTTTCAAGAAGAGATTTTCTTAAAAGTTCAGCTGCGGCCAGTGCTGCGGCGGCTATTGGTATGAGTGTACCAAGTGATGTCAAAGCTGCTGCAAATCAAGCTGAAGCCGGCTGGAGATGGGATAAGGCAGCCTGTCGTTTCTGCGGGACAGGTTGTGGTATCATGCTTGCAACCAAAGGTGAAGGTTTAAACAGAAGAATTGTTGCGGTCAAAGGTGACCCTGCAGCTCCGGTTAACAGAGGCCTTAACTGTATAAAGGGTTATTTTAATGCCAAGATAATGTATGGTGCGGACAGACTTACACAGCCACTTCTTAGAGTCAATGAAAAAGGCGAATTTGACAAAAACGGCAAATTCAAGCCGGTAAGCTGGAAAAGAGCATTTGATGAAATGGAAAAACATATAAAATATGCCCTTAAAAAAAGAGGACCTGAGGGTGTAGCCGTATTTGGAAGCGGTCAATACACTATTACAGAAGGATATGCCGCACAAAAAATGATGAAAGGCGGTTTCAGAAGTAATGCAATCGACCCGAATGCAAGACACTGTATGGCAAGTGCGGTTGTAGGTTTTTATCAAACATTCGGTATAGATGAGCCAAGCGGTTGTTATGACGATATTGAATTAACCGATACCATTATCGTATGGGGATCAAATATGGCGGAAATGCACCCTATACTTTGGTCAAGATGTACAGACAGAAAATTAAGTGATCCAAAGAGAGTAAAAGTTGTCAGTATCCAAACCTATACTCACAGAACTTGTGATTTGGCTGACGATACTATCATATTTAGACCTCAAACAGACCTTCTTTTATGGAACTATGTTGCAAGAGAGATAGTCTATAATCATCCGGAAGCAATAGATTGGGATTTTATCAAAAAACATATCGTATTTACTGTCGGTCCGGTCAATATTGGTTACGGAATGAGAAGAAAAGGCGAAAAGTCTCTAACTCCGGTCAGAGCCGATGGAAGTGCAGGTAAATATAGTGCCAAAGAGATGGAAATCATCAAAAAAGAGATGGCTAAACAAGTAAGTCCTCTTGAAGCACCGGCACTTAAGCCTTACGGTTACAGTGAAGGTCAGACTATGAAAAACAGAGCAGGAACTCTTGCTCACTGGATGATAAGTTTTGAAGAGTATAAAAAATCACTTGAACCTTATACTTTGGATTATGTTGCCAAAATAGCAAAAGGTGATCCTGATGAAGATATAGAAAGCTTCAAAGCAAAATTAAAAAGAATGGCAAGTTATTATATAGAAAAAGATAGAAAAGTTGTCAGCTTCTGGACAATGGGTATGAATCAACACACAAGAGGAAGCTGGGATAATACACTAAGCTATAATGCTCACTTCCTTGTAAACAAACAGGCAAAACCGGGTAACGGAGCTTATTCACTAACAGGACAACCAAGTGCCTGCGGTACCGCAAGAGAAGTTGGAACATTCTGTCACAGACTTCCGGCTGATATGATGGTAAAAAACCCAAAACATAGAAAAATAGTTGAAAAAAAATGGAGAGTACCGGAAGGTACGCTAAATCCGGTAGGAAATCAGCATATTGTAAAAATTCACAGAGATATTGAAGACGGTGTTATAAAATTTGCATGGGTAAATGTATGTAATGCTTATCAAGATACTGCAAATGCAAGACATTGGCTAAAAGCTTCAAGAGCAATAAAAGACTTTTTCTTAGTAACCAGTGACGGATATCCTGGTATTTCAGCTATGGTATCTGATCTTGTATTGCCAAGTGCTATGATTTATGAGAAATGGGGTGCATACGGAAATGCCGAGAGAAGAAGCCAATGGTGGAGACAACAGGTTCTTCCTGTCGGTCATGCTATGAGTGATACATGGCAATGGGTTGAACTTTCAAAAAGATTTACAGTAGATGATTTATGGGGACCATATACCTTAAGAAATGGCAAAAAACTTGCTGATGTAAGAGGCAAAGCAAGAGCTATGGGTTATAGAGGTGATACAACAATGTATGAAATCCTTTTTGCAAATGATAGAGCTAAAGCTTATAAAATAGATCTTACCAAATTCCCTCAAAAAGGATATGACAACTCAGAATGTTTGGGTGATGAGAGAAATGTTGTAGGAAGTGACGGAAAAGTATTTAAAGGATATGGCTTCATGCTTCATCAATACCTATGGGAAGAGTATGCAGACTTTGGTAGAGGTCACGGACATGACTTGGCTGACTTTGTAACATATCACAGAGTTAGAGGACTAAGATGGCCTGTTGTAAACGGAAAAGAGACTTTATGGAGATTTAACGGCAAATATGACCCGTATGTTAAACATTTTGCCGGAGAAAATGCTGACTTTGCATTTTACGGACCATTGGCTAAAAAACTATTTAGCGGAACTCTTACCAAACCAAATAAAGCAGCAGGAAAATCAAGTCTTAAAAATAAAGCTAAAATCTTTGCAAGACCATATATGGATCCACCGGAGATGCCGGATAATGAGTACAATATTTGGCTATGTACCGGTAGGGTACTTGAGCATTGGCACAGTGGTACAATGACTATGAGGGTTCCTGAGCTTTATAGAGCGGTTCCTGAGGCACTTTGTTATATGCATCCAAAAACTGCGGAAGAAAGAGGTCTTAAAAGAGGAGATCTTGCCTGGATAGAGAGTAGAAGAGGTAAGGTTAAAGCAAGAATTGAGACAAGAGGAAGAAACAGACCTCCAAAAGGATTGGTTTTCGTTCCTTGGTTTGATGAGAAAATTCTTATCAACAAAGTAACACTTGATGCAACATGTCCTATGTCAAAACAGACTGACTATAAAAAATGTGCAGTTAAAATATATAAAGTATAAAAATTAAGAAGGCATAAATGCAACATAAACAAAAAAAGACAAACTCATACAAAAAACCTCTTAGTGAAAGCAGAAGAGGATTTCTTTCAACTACAAGAAATCTTGGTCTTGCCATACTCGGAGGTCTTACTTGGAGTGCCTATGTAGACGAAGCAAAAGCAAACAAACTTTTGCTTCGTCCGCCGGGAGCTTTAAAAGAGAATGATTTTTTAAAAACTTGTATAAAATGCGGACTATGTGTCGAAGCTTGTAGAAACAGGGACGGCAATATCATCTATGATGATAAAGGTAAAAGAATAGGCACAAAAGAGCCGACTTTGAAACTTGCCAAACCCGGTGACAACAAGCCTCTTGGCACTCCGTATTTTAATGCAAGAAAAATTCCGTGCTTTATGTGTGATGATATACCATGTGCAGAAGTTTGTCCAAGCGGTGCACTTGATATAAAATCTTTGATAAATAAAAAAAGTAAAAAACCTGATATCACAAAAGCCAGAATGGGTTTGGCTATTGTACACAAAGAGAGTTGTATTGCATACTGGGGTTTGCAGTGCGATGCATGCTACAGAGCATGTCCTTTAATGGGAAAGGCACTAACTATAGATATGCAAATGAATAAAAGAACGGGAAAACATGCTTTCTTGCTACCTGTTGTGCATAGTGACTATTGTACGGGGTGCGGACTTTGCGAACATGCATGCGTAGTTGAAAAAGCGGCTATTTTTGTACTTCCTTTAGAATATGCCAAAGGGGAAGTAGGAACCCACTATGTTAAAGGATGGGATAGCGGTGATCAGCAAAGAGTTAAAAAAGCCAAAGAGATACACACCATAGACGAAAGAAGCAAGAGAAAAGCAGTTGACAAATTAAATGATATCGGAGGGCTGTTAGAATGAAAAATTATCTATTTTTAATAGCAAGAAGAGTTATACAGATATCTATAATACTGCTTTTTCTTGCGGGAAATTATTATGGTTGGAAAATTTTAACGGGCAATCTCAGCACTTCATCTGTTTTTGGTATAATTCCTCTTAGCGATCCTTATGCCGTACTTCAAATGTTTGTAGCCGGGGCGGTAATATCTTCCAATCTTATCATTGGATCTGTGATTATTATCCTCTTTTACGGAATAATCGGCGGAAGAGCATTTTGTTCATGGATATGCCCTGTAAATATTATAACAGATGCGGCAAACTGGACAAGAAGAAAATTTGGCTTTGATATGATTGCCAAAAAAACTCCGATAAGCAGAAGTACAAGATATTGGGTTATCGTAATCAGTCTTGTACTTTCTTATATGCTGGGTTTAGCAGCTTTTGAGTTTATATCACCAATTTCGATGGTACACAGAGGTATAGTTTTTGGTATGGGGTTCGGATGGGCTACCATAGCAGTAATATATCTTTTTGATCTGTTTGTACTAAAAAACGGGTGGTGCGGTCATATATGCCCATTGGGAGGATTTTACTCAATTATCGGCAAATACAGGTTATTAAAAGTAAAACACGATAGCAATGCCTGTACCGCATGCATGAAATGTAAAGTTGTATGTCCGGAAAATCAAGTTTTACATATGATTGCCAAAGAGTCAACTCCGGTTATATCCGGTGAATGTACAAACTGCGGAAGATGTATAGATGTTTGTGATGATAATGCCCTTGGATTTTTTTTAAAAGTTGATAACAATAAAAAAGGAGAGAAAAATAATGAAAAAGATAACTAAAATTGCTCTTAGCATTGCAGCTGTAGGGCTGATTGTAGCAGGATGTGCAGCAAGCGGAGGAGGAGATATAAATCCTGATTCGTTGAGTCTAAGAAAAGCTCCGCTTCATGATGAAAATTTAAAATTGCAAAAGATTTCATATACAAAAGCGGCTCCAGGTAGCGCAAAAACATTTGAAAGATCATATGTCAATGCACCGCCTCTTATCCCTCACAGTGTAAAAGGTTTGGTACCGATTACAAAAGGAAACAACGCATGTCTTGGATGCCATATGCCAAGTGTTGCACCTTCAGTACATGCAACACCGATTCCAAAATCACACTTTACCAACTTCAGACCGGTTAAAATAGTGGTTAAAAACGGTAAACTTATAAAAGAAGGAAAGGTTGTGGCAAAACCAAATGGTGGAGCAAATGAAGTATTTGAAAACTCTACAGGAGGAAAATTATATGCAGGAAGATATAACTGTACTCAATGCCATGTGCCTCAGTCAAATGCAAAACCTCTCGTTAAAAATACATTTAAACCGGATTATACCTCACCAAAATTACAGAAAAAATCTGATCTTTTAAATGTAATAAATCAGGGAGTCAATACCGACTAATGAATAAAAGAAGAGAGCTTTTTAGCTCTCTTGCTTTTAGCAAAAAAGGGCAGGGGAGCTTTGAAACAAGACCGCCGTATTATATAGATGAAGCATCTTTTAACAGATGCTCTCAATGCAGTGGAATATGTGAAAAAGTTTGCGAAGAAAATATTATCGTACTTACAAAAAATGGTTCACCTGTTTTGGATTTTACAAAAAGCGGATGCACATATTGTGACAAATGTGCTATTGCATGTGAATATGGTGTATTAAATCTTGAAAATAAAAAATTAATTAATGTAAAATTTGAAATTGATATGTTAAAATGCCTTAGTTGGCAAAAAACAATGTGTTTTAGCTGTAAAGATATTTGTAATGATAATGCAGTAGAATTTTTGGGACTCTTTAGAGCTGAAATAGATTATGATAAATGTACAAATTGTGGTTTTTGCGTAGGAGTTTGTCCTACAAATGCGATAAAGGTGAAAAAATGGCAGTAAAATTTACAGCAACAATAAAAGAAAACGGTCTTGGCGGATGGTATATAGAACTTCTTGACACATTTGACGGGAGAAAAGCTGTCTGCAAAAATATGCAAGTCTTTGAAGATGCCATAGAACAAATGGGTGATGAATATGGCGGAGATATAGAGGTTGAATGGGCAAAAGATGATAATGTTACATATGAGCATTTTCATGAAGTAAGAGAAGAAATGGCACAATACCAAAAAAGATATAATGAGGAGAAATTAAATGTATAAAAGCATAATATTTTTATTTTTTACAGCTATTTCTCTATTTTCTGTAAATTTAACAACAGATAAAATCATTACTGCTGATGGTGAAATAATAGATATGATAGTTAAAAACGGACAAATATATGCTACAACCGATATGGGGACGGTAGATATATATGATCTTAAGACTTTAAAACTTAAAAAAAAGATAAAATTTAAAAAAATAAAAGATTTTTTTGGCGACTTAAACAGTCCGAGAGTTTTTTCCGTAGATGTTATTGACAAAAAAATACTTCTTGCATCACAAGGCACAAAAGGTTTTAGCAGAGTTTACATTTACTATGATGACAATCTTCATAAAATTTTTGATGAAAAAGACCATATGGCAATTATGAAAGTCAAATATATAAATTCAAGTAAAATCCTAATTGCTCTTCTTAGTTCCGAACTTATTTTATATGATATTAAAAATAAAAAAGTTATATATGACAAGCAAGTTTCCCAATCAAAATTTTCTGATTATAGATTTAACAAAAAAAAGTCTAAAATTATATTATCTGATGAAAGCGGAAGTGTAAAATTGATAAATGTAAGTAATGGCAGTATAATAAAAACATTCAGCGGTGAAAATTTGGACAATGTCTATCAGCTTGATTATAAAAACCATATTATTGCGGTTGCCAGCAAAGATAAAAAATGTGGCATTTACAAAGATGATGGCACTATGGCATACCATAAAATGAGTAACTTTATCGTTTATGCAACAGGCCTTAGTCCAAGTGGCAAATATTGTGGTTACGCAAGTGATGATAAAAATAATATAACAGTATTTAATGTTTATACTAAAGAAAACTTATACAAATTAACAAAAAATGATAATCCTATATCAAATATTATTTTCTTAGATGAAAAAAATATAATTACAAGTGATAAAAATAAAATAAAACAATGGAGACTAAAATGAATATATCAAGTATTGTAGTACAAACAAGACCCGAATACTTAGAGAATGTTTTAAATGATTTAAAAAACTGCGGAGTCTGCGATTATCATTTTCACGATGAAAAGGGCAGAATCATAGTAACCATAGAAGGGGAAGATGTATCTGAAGAGCTTCAAAAACTAAAAGTTATCGAACAAATCAAACATGTTATCGCAGCAGATATGCAAATGAGTTATTCTGAAGATGAACTTGATAAACATATGAAAGTTTTAGAAAATGCACAAGCCGTTCCTAAAGTTTTAGATCAGGATACCACAAAAATTGATCCGGCTACAGTTGTTTACAACGGTGATTTAAAGAAAAAAGATATATATGAGTTTGCAAAAAAACAAAAGGTTTGATGATGAGAGATTATAACAGCAGTATGTTTTTGTTTGAAACCGAAGTTCCCGAAGGCGAACTAATCATATCAAGAACCGATCTGCAGGGTGTTATAACATATGCAAATCATATTTTTTGTCTCATAAGCGGATATGATGACAATGAACTTATCGGAAAACCTCACAGTATCGTAAGACATCCTGATATGCCCAAAGAAATTTTTAGACAACTTTGGGAATCACTTAAACAAACAGGTAAATGGGAGGGATATATAAAAAATCTCAGAAAAGACAATGGCTACTATTGGGTATATGCAAACATAAAAGGTATTTATAAAGATGGAAAGCTTGTAGAGTATAAATCATTGAGAAGACCAATAAGCAAAGAAGAAAAGATTCATATACAAATCAGATACGACAATATGAAAAAAGAGTTTAACGAACCGATAAGACACATAGAGTATAGATAAATTTTATAAATTATTGTATAATACACTCTTTATTATTTTAAGAGGGTGTTAATTGTTTTTTAAACCTACCGTAACCAATATTATCTCAAAAATTTTTGGCAAATTTGCCTCATATCGTTTTATTTTTCCTTTACAATATATTATCAACTATATATATGTAAAATCTATGAAAGTTGATTTGAATGAATTTGATACTCTTGGAAACTACAAAAGTCTAAATGAGCTTTTTACGAGAAAACTTAAAAAGTGTAGAAATATACCACATGATGAAAAAACAATCATTTCCCCATGTGATGGTCTTATAACTGAATGTGGAGAAATGTTTATAAGCAGAACAATACAGATAAAAGGTTTTTACTATAAGGCTGATGAACTGCTTACCTCATATGCAGACAAAGAAAAAATTAAAAAAATATACAATGGTAATTTTATCAACTTTTATCTTTCTCCCAAAGATTATCACAGATATCATACACCCATAGATATACAGGTTTTAAAAGCTATCCATATACCGGGCCTTTTATATCCGGTAAATTTAAAGTATCTAAACAAAGTATTTGATCTTTTTGTAAAAAATGAAAGAGTTGTTTTGGAGTGCAAAACAAAAGAAGAAAAAATTTTATATATGGTTTTTGTTGGGGCACTAAATGTAGGAAAGATAAAATTTAATTTTGATAAAAGAATTCAAACAAATATAAAAAAAGATGGTATCACAACTTACCAATATGCTGACATTTTTCTAAAAAAAGGTGAAGAATTGGGTCGTTTTGAAATGGGTTCAACCATAGTAATGTTTTTTGAAAAAGATATGGTTGAACTTACAAAATCAAGAATGACACAAGTAAAATTCTCTGAAACTGTTGGTGTTATAAAAAATTAGTTTATATTGCCTCTACTATTTTTTGAAGCTCTTTAGCCGTTTTAACATATCTAATTTTTTTGACAATCAAATTATCCAAATCTACTATCATAATATCATCACCCTTTTCATCATTTTTAAATTTTTCAGCAAAATTTTCATCATATATAAGCATTATAGGATATTTTTTCTCTCTTAAATCAGGCATTGCAAGGTACTTTCTTATAAGAGACGGCATAGGACTGACATCAGCTACAAAAACTATATCTCTTTTATTTAAATAATCAGGTGATTGCTTATCAAGAAATTGCTTAACAGTATGTCCGCTACTCTTTGCAAATACAAAAATGATCATCTTTGTCTTTTTGCTTATGCTCATGGTTTTGTCATGCTGGGTCTTTAAAGAAAAGGGTTGAATCTTTTCTCCAACTACAACTTTTTTTATATTACTATCCTTTTTTTTACTACATCCGCTTACAAAGAGTCCCAAAATCACCATAAACAAAACAATATATTTTTTAAATTTCATAATTTCCCCTTATACATTAAACCTAAAATGCATCACATCGCCGTCTTGAACGATATACTCTTTTCCTTCAAGTCTCATTTTTCCGGCTTCTTTGGCTCCGGCTTCTCCACCATAAACGATAAAATCTTTATAGCTTATAACTTCAGCTCTAATGAAGCCTTTTTCAAAATCATTATGTATAACCGAAGCAGCTTTCGGAGCTTTCCATCCTTTTTTAATGGTCCATGCTCTAACTTCAACCACTCCTGCGGTAAAATAGCTAATAAGACCCAATTTATCAAAAGAGAGTTTTATAATTTTGTTAAGACCTGACTCTTCAATACCAAGATCATTTAAAAATTCATCTGCCTCATCATCATCAAGTCCAACCAATTCCTCTTCTATTTTTGCACAAAGTTTGATAACATCCGCTCCAACTTCTTTTGCATGCTCTTTTACTGCCTTGACATATTGATTGTCTTCAAGAAGACCGTCTTCATCAACATTTGCTCCATAAATTATATCTTTATTTGATAAAAATCTTAATTCTCTGTCAAGTATTTTAAAATTTTCATCATCTTTCTTTGAAAAACTGCTAACCGGTTTTATTTGATTTAAATGCTCCAATAATTCTTTTGCGAGCTCAAGTGGCTTTAAAGCTTTTTTGTCAGCTTTGGCAGTTCTTGTTAATTTTTCTATCTTTTTCTCAAGTTGTTCTATATCGGCAAAGATAAGTTCACTTTCGATTATCTCTATATCTCTTAACGGATTTATGCTATTTTCCACATGAGTTATATTTTCATCATCAAAACATCTTATCATATGAAGTATAACTTCTACCTCTCTTATATTGCTTAAAAATTTATTGCCTAAACCTTCGCCTTTACTAGCCCCTTTGACAAGTCCTGCAATATCAACAAAATCTATGGTAGAGTATTGAATCTTATTTGGCTTGACAATTTTGGCCAACTCATTTAATCTATTGTCCGGAACCGGAACTACTGCCTTATTTGGCTCAATTGTGCAAAATGGATAATTTGCACTTTCTGCATTTTGTGCTTTTGTCAAAGCATTAAAAGTTGTTGATTTGCCTACATTAGGAAGGCCTACTATACCTACACTTACACCCATTATTTAACCTCTTTATGTACATTTTTTATCTCATATGCAAAATCTTTCAGCCAATAAATACACATTCTCACTCCGGCCCCGCTTGCTCCTGCTTGATTGTATCCCCACTCTTTTTCCACAAAAGCCGGTCCTGCAATATCAAGATGCAACCATTTGTCTTTATACTCGTCTTTTATAAAATTATCGAGAAATAATCCCGCTGTTATGGCTCCTCCATATCTTGAACTTGCTATATTTGATATATCCGCAATAGAACTTTTTAAAAGTTTTTTCAAATATTTGTTAAACGGTAACATTCCGACTAATTCACCACTTTTTTTAGCTGAAGCGGATATAGAGTGCTTTAACTTGCTATCATGCCCCATAATCCCGATAGTATATTCTCCAAGTGCTACAACGCAAGCTCCTGTTAAAGTCGCTAAGTCAATCAAATAATCAGGTTTTAAATCCTGTGCATAATCCAAACAATCAGCAAGCACAAGTCTACCCTCCGCATCAGTATTTCTAACTTCTATGGTTTTTCCGTTTCTGGCTTTTAATATATCATCTGGTTTATAGGCATTGCCTCCTATCATATTTTCTGCTGCTCCTATAATCGCATGAACTTCAAAAGGAAGCTTTAATTCACTTGCAGCTTTTATAATGTGAATTGCCGCACTTGCTCCGCTTTTATCTGATTTCATTGTCACCATATAATCGCTTGGCTTAAGACTCAATCCGCCACTGTCATAAGTCAATCCTTTTCCGACAAAAACAAATCTTTTTTTGGCATCTTTTGGTTTGTAGCTTAATTTTATAAGTCTCGGTTCATTGACACTGGCTTTGGCAACAGCCAAAAATGCTCCCATTTTTTCTTTTTTCAAAAAATTTATATCCCCGATAAAACACTCTACATTTTCCAATTTTTTAGACATATCCAGTGCATAAAGTGCTAATTTTTCAGGAGTCATATCATATGGAGCGGTATTTACTATATCTTTTGCTCTGTTTGTTGCATTTGCTATAACGATACCTTCATCAACCGCCTTTTTTGTTGACTCATATGTATATTTGTTTCCATTATAGTCTTCAGTGGAAATCTTTATATTTTTAAGTGTTTCTTCATTTTTTTTACTTTTATATTTATCAAAATTATAATAACCGAGAATTATACCTTCACTCAAAGCTCTGGCATTTATCGGAGGGCATTTTTTTGTATAAAGACCCATCTTGATACTTTCAAATTTTGTTTTTTTGAGAATTTTTAAAGCATTTGATACGGCAAGTCTTATATCATCACTTTCAAATGAAGCACACCCGCTGTAAACTCTTCTTTTATGGGGAAGCAGTATAGCTTCATCCTCTTTTCCATCAAAGCCCAAAACTGTTAATTCATCTTTGTCTTTTATCCATTTGTGATCCATTTCTTGATTTACAACCAATATTATCTCACAATCAGCCTCAATATTTTTAATTGCTTTATCTACAACTTCTATTTTCATTCTTTATTTACCTTTTTATCTATTTTTGTGTCGTTTTGTGAAAATAGTACCAAACACTTCCGGCAATTACAACTGCCAAAGGAAGAGTTACATACCAATATGTTTTTGCCAAATGCAAAACCTGTATAATTTGCTCACCAAATATATATGCAAGTGATATGGTTATGCTTGCCCATATCATTGCTGCTATAAAATTTATAATAGCAAATTTTTTAGCACTATATCTTGTGGTTCCTATAAACATAGGAAGTATGGTTCTTAAGCCATACAGGTATCTTTGTATAAACACTACTATCCAGCCATATTTATTTAGAAGTATATTTGCCAATGCAAATTTTCTTCTTTGTGTTTTAAAAAGTTTATGAATATATTTTTTATTGTATCTTCCTATATAAAAATATATCTGATCTCCGGTAAACCCTCCAAGTCCTGCTACTACGATGGAAGTTGTCAAATCCATATCCCCTGTGTGAGATAAAACTCCTGCCATCACAAGACCCGTTTCACCTTCAGCTATACTCCAAATAAAAAGTATGATATACCCATACTCAATAAGCCAATTCAAAAATAATTGTTCCAAGAAAATCCTTATATTGATACTATCATCGGGTTTTTAATTCAATTTTAAACACACAAATACTTTGCTATCTTGCAATAATTGAAAAGATATAGATATAGAAAGAGTCTTAGTCAAAATGCAATATCTCCTTGGCTTGAATCATATCTTTATCGCCTCTACCTGAAACATTGACTATGATTAAAGAATTTTCTAATTTTTCTTTTGCCATTTTTTTAAGATATGCTACAGCATGGGAGCTTTCAAAGGCGGGAATAATACCTTCTTTTTGCGAAAGCCATACAAAAGCATCAAGTGCTTCCTTGTCTGTTATGTTGTCGTATTCAACTTCTCCAAGCTCTTTTAGATATGCATGTTCTGGTCCAATGCCGGGATAGTCAAGTCCTGCTGAAATAGAATAAGCTTCTTGTATCTGACCATCATCATCTTGCAGAAGATAGCTAAGCTGTCCGTGTAAAACTCCGGGAGTTCCTTTTGCCAAAGATGCACCGTGTTTTTTTGTATCTACACCAAGTCCACCGGCTTCAATACCTATACACTTAACACCATCATCCATAAGAAAATGATTAAATATTCCCATAGCATTACTTCCACCGCCTATACATGCTATAACATAATCGGGTAACTGATGTTCGATTCTAAGTATCTGGGCTTTTGCCTCATATCCTATAACGGATTGAAAGTCCCTGACCATCAAAGGATAAGGATGCGGACCTGCAACTGTTCCGATAATATAAAATGTATCTCTTGCATTTGTAACCCAATATCTAATCGCATCATTCATAGCATCTTTTAAAGTTTTGCTACCGCTTTTTACAGAATGAACTTTGGCCCCGAGAAGTTTCATTCTAAAAACATTCAACTCTTGCCTGTGAACATCTTTTTCGCCCATAAATATTTCACATTCAAGCCCCAGAAGTGCCGCTATGGTTGCAGTTGCAACTCCATGTTGACCCGCACCCGTTTCGGCAATAACTCTTTTTTTTCCCATTTTTTTAGCTATTAAACCCTGAGCAATAACACTATTAACCTTGTGTGCACCTGTATGATTTAAATCTTCTCTTTTCAGATATATTTTTGCCCCTAAATCATTACTTAAATTTTCAGCAAAAGTTAAAGGTGAAGGACGACCTACATAATCTTTTAAATATGTATTGACTTCTTTCCAAAACTCTCTGTCAAATCTCAAATCTTTATATATGGCATCTAATTCCAAAAGAATAGGCATAAGAGTTTCAGGCACAAATCTGCCTCCAAATTTTCCAAAATGACCATTTGTATCGGGATCAAAATTTGATGGTTTGGGAATATACATTACTCTATCTCCAAAACAGAATAAACTTCACAATTTTTATCCAATTTTTCCGTGCCGTTTAAAAAAGTAAGATCTATGATAAAACATGCATGTGAGCACAAAGCTCCCGCTTTATTGATAAGATCGATCGATGCTTTGGCTGTACCGCCGGTAGCTATGAGATCATCAATCAGCAGAACATTAGGCTTATGTTTTTCTCCTTCAAAAGCATCTATGTGAATTTCAACTTCATCAAAACCATATTCTAAAGCATATTTTTCAGATATGGTCGTATAAGGAAGTTTTCCTTTTTTTCTAATAGGTGTAAAACTGGCTTTAAGTCTGTTTGCCAAAGCTGCACCAAATATAAAACCCCTGCTTTCAATACCTGCTATAAAATCAATATCTTTATCTTTATAATAGTTATATAAATGTTCAATCAAAAAATTAAAAGCATCTTTATCTTTTAAAAGTGTCGTTATATCCTTAAAAAGTATTCCCGGCTTTGGAAAATCTTTGACATTTCTTATTTTATTTAAAAGATACTTTTTTTCCTCATTGGTTAAAAGACTCATTTGCTATCCTTAAACATAAAAAATTTCATTGCCGCAAATAGTGCCATCACCACACCAAAAGCCATATAAGATATAGTTGCCGCATCCATTGTTTATCCTTTATAGTAAAGCTTCAATTTTACCTTGAAGCTCTTTGATCTTTTCTCTGAGTTTATCATTTTCTATCCTGGTTTGTGCATTTCTCTGTCTGAGTGATTTTATATCGTTTTTAACTTTTGTAAGTTCCTCACTTAAGATATCAATATTTCCAAGAGCTCTTTGAAGCTGGACTTGATATTTTCTAACGACTATCTCTGCATCACCTAATGTATCTTTGGTAATTTTAGTCATTTTTTGCTCTCTTTTGTAAAGAGATCTGTAATAAAACATCATTACCATAAGATACAAAGCAATACATACCAAAATGGTATAAACAAACCATGTTGCAATCATTAGCTAATCTCTATTTTCTTAACTCTGTTTGCATGGCGTCCGCCTTCAAATTCCGTATCACACCAAGCATTTATAATAGACTCCGCCACACCAAGACCTACAACTCTCTCTCCGAAACATAGTACATTTGCATCATTGTGAGCTCTTGCCATTCTGGCTGTATAGGCATTATGGCAAAGTGCGGCTCTTATGCCTTCATGTTTATTTGCCGCCAAACTCATACCTATGCCCGTACCACAGATAAGTATGCCATAACTTCCTTTATCATTTAAAACTTTTTCACTTAATTTATGAGCGAAATCAGGATAATCAACTCTTTCTTCAGAATTTGTACCAAGATCAACAATACTGTGACCAAGACCCTGAACTATATTTTTAATACTCTCTTTTATATGAAATCCTGCATGATCACAAGCTATATAAAACTTCAAAACAATTCCTTTATATGATTTAGTTTGATTATATCAAAAATTAGTTTAATAATAAATCTATAATATAAATAGCCGGATAGAAAAAATAATTTGCTAACGGAGTAGCTATAAAAATAATAAGTATAATCATCCCGTATCTCTCCATTTTATTTAAAAAATCAGCTATATAATCAGCCTTGATAATTCTTGAAAAATACTCTAATGCATGAGCACCGTCAAGCGGAGGAATAGGGTATAAGTTAAAAATACCAAGTACTACATTGTAAACAACGAGCATATACAGCAAATATCCCGCAAATGAGCCTGCTACATTAAAATACGGAAATACGAAAGAGGCTAAAATTGCAAGAGAAAAGTTATATGTAATTCCTGCCAAACTAACAGCGATTGCACCGGCATAACCGCCATTTCTCAAAACTGTTCTTATATCTATAGGCACGGGTTTGGCCCACCCGAACATAAATGGAGCGCCGCTAAAATATAAAATTGCCGGAAGCAGTATAGTTCCGACAGGATCAATATGAACTATAGGATTAATACTTAGTCTTCCCGCATTTTTGGCAGTATTGTCACCATATTTGTATGCTACTAAACCATGCATTATCTCATGTCCTATAATGGCTATCATCAGTGCCAATACCGCAGCAGTAATTTCCAAATAACTCATATTGGCCATCATTTTAAACTCACTCTTTTATCTATATATTTTTTATTTAAAGAAAGATCATTCACTGTTCTTCCTATACGATTCCATCTTATTTTATAATTTTTATCCCAGGAAAAATAAACAAACCATGGTTTACCTACGATATCACGATAAGGAACACTTCCCCAAAATCTGCTGTCATTACTGTGGTCTCTGTTGTCACCCATCATAAAGTATCTGCCTTTCGGCACTTTAAAATAAAAAGCATTTATCATTAAATCCTGATATTTTGGCAATTCATCAAACATCATGGGTTGCATTGCGAATTGTCCCGCACTAAGATACAAAAGCATTTCTCTAAAAAGGTTGATATTTTTATCATACTCAATACCGGGATATTTAAGCATATATGGATTTAGCACCCAAAGTTTTCCGATAATTTTATGAATTCTTGCTAAAGGATAATGTTTTTTAATCCATTCATCACCTTCTTTAAAATGGATATAGAGTTTTTTTTCCTGAAAAATTATCTCATCACCACCGGTAGCCACACATCTTTTCACATAATGTACTTTTATATTTTTCGGATATCTAAATACTACAATATCACCTCTTTTCGGCTTATCTCCCTCTATGATATGACCGTCACCTCTAAAATCCGGAAGTACCGGCCATTCAAGCCAGGGTATATGAGGAACAGGTACTCCATAGGCAAACTTTTTTACAAAAAGATGATCTCCGATAAGAAGTGTTCTTTTCATAGACCCGCTTGGTATAACAAATGCCTGTGCAATAAAAAATATAACCAAAAGTACGATAATAATCGTACCTGTCCAACTATTTGAAAAATCATATAGTTTTTTTAGTCTCTCTTTCAAGTCAATCCTTAATTTGTTTTAAATTTTATTTTGAAGTTGTTAATTTTGTAGCTTTTATGGTATTTGATAAAAGCATAGCTATTGTCATGGGGCCTACACCGCCCGGGACAGGTGTAATATATGAGCATTTTCTTGATACTCCCTCATACTCAACATCACCTGTGAGTTTACCATTCTCAAGCCTGTTTATCCCGATATCGATAACTATTGCATCATCTTTTACCATATCTTTTGTAATCAATCCTGCTTTCCCGACTGCCACTATGACGATATCCGCTCTTTTTGTATGCTCGCTTAAGTCTTTTGTATATATATGACAAACATCAACTGTAGCAAATTCGTTTAAAAGCAAAGCAGCCATCGGTTTTCCGACTATATTGCTAGCTCCTACTATACAGACATCTTTCCCTTTGACATCTATGCCGTATTCTTCAAATATTTTCATAACACCCAATGGAGTACACGGCACAAATGAATCAAGGTCTAAAAACAGTCTTCCCATATTATAAGGATGAAAACCGTCTACATCTTTTTTAGGGTCTATCGCTTCAAGTATTTTTGTCTGATTTATATGTTCTGGAAGCGGAAGTTGAACCAAAATACCATTTATATTTTGATTTTCGTTCATAAGTTTAATAGTATTTAAAATTGTTTCTTCTTTTATATTTTCCGGCATTTCGTGAACTACCGAGTAAATACCGACTTCTTTGCAAGCCTTCGCCTTTTTTGCCACATAGACTTGACTGGCAGGATCGTCTCCTATCATTATAACCGCAAGTCCCGGTGTTATAGAAGCTTTTTTCAAAAGCTTTACATCTTCTTTGATTTTTGCCTGAATTTTTTTTGCCAATTCTTTACCGTTTAATACAATCATATCAAACCTTAATATTTTTTTAGTATAATACCAAATATGTTATTATATAGGAATAAATTGAAATTATATCTTTTTGGTTTTATACTGTTTTTTGTTTTGAATGTATATGGTGGTGATTCTTTTATTACCAATTTGGAATATGCAAAAATGCTCTATCAAAATCCAAGGGGGATAGGATGCGATAAATGCCATGGCATAGAAGGTAAAGGCAAAATACTGACAAAGTATAAAGAAAAAGGTAAAATTGTATATCTAAAATCTCCAAAGATAAATAATATTTCAAAAGAAGATTTTTTTAAAAGTTTTGAACAAAGACATAAAATTATGCCAAAATATTTTTTAACTTATCAAGAGATAAACAGTTTATTTTTTTATTTGCAAGAAATTAAAAAACAAAGAATTAAAAAAAGAAAAAAGAGAGGAAAAAAATGAATATTGCAAAATCGCAACAAGCTTTTGAAAAAGCAAAAAAAGTTATACCCGGAGGTGTTGATTCGCCTGTCAGAGCTTTTAAAAGTGTAGGGGGAACTCCTTTGTTTATAGAAAGAGGAGAGGGTGCATACCTGTATGATATTGACGGTAACGGATATATTGACTTTGTTCAAAGCTGGGGACCTTTGATATTTGGACATTGTGATAAAGATATACAAAGCAGTGTAATAAATGCTGTAAAAAAAGGTTTAAGTTTCGGTGCTCCCACAACAGTAGAAACTGAACTTGCAAATGAAATTGTTCAAATGTTTGATACAATTGATAAAATAAGATTTGTGAGCAGCGGAACTGAAGCGGTTATGAGTGCTATAAGATTGGCCAGGGGTTTTACCGGCAAAGATAATATTGTTAAATTTGAAGGATGTTATCATGGTCACAGTGACTCATTGCTTGTTCAAGCCGGAAGTGGAGCCGTAACTTTTGGAACTCCAAGTTCTCCGGGTGTTCCGAAAGATTTTACCAAACATACACTTTTGGCAAAATACAATGATATAAAAAGTGTAAAAAAATGTTTTGAATCCTCAGACAATATTGCTTGTGTTATTATTGAACCAATCGCCGGCAATATGGGATTGGTTCCGGCTGATGAAGAATTTTTGCACAATTTAAGAGAATTATGCGATAAAAATAATGCTTTACTTATTTTTGATGAAGTTATGAGTGGTTTTAGAGCAGATATAAAAGGTGCACAAGGTATTGTCACAACTAAGCCCGATATTGTAACCTTCGGCAAAGTTATAGGAGGAGGAATGCCTGTTGGTGCATTTGGAGCAAGTAGTGAAATAATGGATAAATTAAGTCCTGACGGTCCTATTTATCAAGCAGGTACACTAAGCGGTAACCCTGTTGCTATGAATGCCGGTTTAACTGCTTTAAGAAAAATAAAAAATAATCCGGAAATTTATAAAGATATGAATGCAAAAGCATTGAAACTTATGAACGCTTTTAAAGAGTCGGCAAAACAAAACGGTATATTTTTGCAAACAAATGTAAGAGGCAGTATGTTTGGTTTCTTTTTTAACGACACTCCGGTTAAAAACTTTGATGATGCACTTAAAAGCAATACGAAAATGTTTGCATCTTTTCACTCAAAAATGCTTCAAAAAGGTGTATATTTTGCCTGTAGTCAATTTGAAACGGGCTTTATCTCTACGGTTATAGATGAAAATATTATAGATGAAGTTATCAAAAAAGCAAAAGAAGTTTTTGAAGAATTAAAAAATGAAACAATCATATTTCAAAAAAACACAAACAAAAATAAAAATCATGATTGTTTCTCTCGCCGATAGGCGTAGCATAAGTTTTACCCCACAAAATTTTAAAATTTTGTGGGGACCCCAAAGAGATAGGAATTTTTGCTGGAATTCATTTCCGGCAAAAAGGAGATTTTAAGATGAACAATAAAAAAAAACCGAAATACGGAAAAATAATAGAGGGAGCAGAACAGCTTTCTCTTGGCATATCCATGGTTGTTGCCGTTCTTATAGGAGTCGGTATAGGAATATTTTTAAAAAATACATTTCATACATGGTGGCTTCTTTGGGTGGGGGTTTTCATCGGTATAGCAGCAGCGGTTTTAAATGTTTACAAAGCATACAAAAAGCAGGTGAAAGAGTATGATGAGTTTAAAGATGATACAAGATACAAAAAATATATAAATGATGAGGATGAAGATGAAGGATATTAAAACAGGGCTTTATATCTATATCATTCTTGATGTTATTGTATTTGCAGTATCTTTGTTTTTCGGATGGAAATGGATAGTAAATTCTCAAATAGCTTTTTTCGGTGCATTTGGTATTGTTTTACTCTCTTTTTTAGCATATTTAAAAAATATAAACAAACAGATAAAAATTATCGGCGATATCATAGATGACAAAGATATTATAGACGAGATGGATGATCCTTACGAGTTATATGAAGAAAACGATAAAAATACAAGCAATAAAAAAAGCAAGATAAAAATTTCTGTAAAAAATTTAAAAAAAAGTAAAAGCGCGGCTTTTTCACTTTCAAGAGTAATAGGCTATGCTCTGTTTATCGGAAGCTTTTTACTTCTTGTAAAAACTGACAGTTTTTTAATAATCCCGTATATTATCGGAATTTCCATTATACCTTTGGGCGGACTTTTAAATATCATCTATCAAAGGAAGTTCAACGGAAATTGAATTTTCCTTGATATTGATAACCGAATTTGCCTCCGGAGCAATTTCTTTCAAAAGATAATCATCTTCTTTTTCTCTCTTTTCTCCTGAAATTTCAAGTACAAATATAGAAAATTTTTTATCTTTGTAGATTATATGTTCACCTGTTTTTAAATGAAGCTTTGTAGTTATTGTTTTTGAATTGCCAAAAGAATTGTATATTTTTGACAGTAATTTTAAAAAAATATCCACCCTTAGCCAAATATCGGGAAAAGTAGGATCAAGTATTTTTTTATGTAGTGCATTTGAAGAAGTTGAAAGCGAACTTATACACAAATCAATCAAAGAGTAAATATTGACTTTGGTATTATTAAAAGAATCCAAATCAAATGATTTACTTGGCTTTTTATAGAGTTTTATCCCTATATAATCATCATCATTATATCCTACCGTCAATGCAAAAAAATTATATTTTCCATAGTCAATATCCACAATAGTTGTTTTAAACCCATAATCATAACTGGCATATGCACAAGCCAATTCAAATATTTCCTTTGGAGAAACCAAGCCGATAAGAAATTGGGCTTCGGCATTTATATTGACAACTTTTCCCTCTTTATCAAAAAGAACAAATGGATTATAATCATACTCTAACCAATCTTCATATATCTTCATGCTTATGATTTTAATCTTTCTTCCAAAAGCTCTTTGACTATTTTCGGATTTGCTTTGCCATCTGTACTTTTAAGTACTTGGCCGACAAAAAAACCAAAAAGTTTTGTATTGCCATTTTTATATTTTGTAACATTATCAGGATAATTTGCAATCACTTCATCAACAACGGGCTTGATTTTTAAAGGATCGCTTATTTGTATCAAATTTTTGGATTTAACAATGTCTTCAGGATTGTTACCTGTTTTGGACATCTCTTCAAAAACTTCTTTTGCAATTTTACCGGAAATCATTTTATCATCAAGCATTTTGGCAAGTTCGGCAATTTGTTTAGCATCAAATTTTAATTTGTCAATCGACTTTTCCTTGAGTTCTCTTGCAACATCCGTAACTATTATATTTGCAAGCATTACAGGACTGTTATAATATTTTAACACCGATTTATAAAATAAAGAAAGTTTTTTATCTCGTGCCAAAATATTGGCAACTTCACTGTTTAGCTTCAAATCATTTTTATAATAATCAAACAAACTTTTTTGTTCTTCATTCATAGGTGCCGTTTTTCCCTCAAAAGACATTTTTTTACTTTTTGTTTTTTGTGGAGATTTTGTGGTTTTTGCTTTTTTGCTCCATGAATCTTTTAAACTTACAATCCTGTTAAATACAGGTAATTTATCTGAAGAGCTGACAGGATCTTTGTAAAAATATCCCTGTCTTTCAAATTGAAACCGTACATCAGGATTTGTTTCTATAGGAGCAGGTTCTATTAATGCATTGTTGATAATTTTCAAAGAATCGGGATTGATATCCTCTATGCCTTCGGGAGTCTCTGTTTTAAACAATCTGTCATACAGTCTGATTTCTACCTTTTTTGCCGTACTTGCATTTACCCAGTGTATTGCACTTTTAACTTTAATTCCGCTTTTGTCATTACCGCTTTTTGAATCCGGATGATAGTAAACTTTTATCTCCGTAATATTACCGTTTTTATCTTTGAGTGCTTCTTTAAAAGTAATAATATAAGCATGCTTAAGTCTAACAGGTTGAGTTGGAGTAAGTCGATAATAATCTTTTGGGGGATTTTCCATAAAGTCACTACGCTCAATATAAATTTCTTTGGAAAAAGGAAGTGACCTTGAACCCTCTTTGGGTACATCATGAGGATAATAAGATGCCTTAATTGTTTCACTTCCTTCATAATTGAGTATCGTAACTTTCAAAGGATCAAATACACACATTGCTCGGGGTACTTTTTTATTTAAATCATCTCTTATGGAATACTCAAGCTGTGCAACATCCACCATGGAATTTGCCTTGGCAATTCCTATGCTTTCACAAAAGTTCAGTATGGACTGCGGTGTATAACCTCTTCTTTTATATCCTGCAATCGTTGGCAGTCTCGGATCATCCCAACCATCTACATAGCCACCTTCCACCAACTCCAAAAGTTTTCTTTTACTCATAACCGTATAACTTAATGCCAACCTTGCAAACTCATACTGATAAGGGCGGGGAGGTGCAAGTTCAAGTGTATCGAGTATCCAATCGTAAAGTTCACGGTTATTTTCAAACTCCAAAGTACAAAATGAATGTGTTATACCCTCTATATAATCAGACAAGCAATGTGCAAAATCATACATTGGATAAATACACCAACTATCACCAACTCTGAAATGATGAGTGTGCCTTATACGGTACAAAAGAGGATCACGCATTTTCATATTGGCTGCACTCATATCTATCTTGGCTCTTAAAACATGCTCCGCATCTTTAAAATAGCCGTTTTTCATTTTTTCAAAAAGTTCCAAATTTTCTTCAACGGTGCGGTTGGCATATTTGCTTCGCTTGCCCGCTTTTTTAACAGTACCGCGATACTCTCTCATCTCTTCTTCACTCAAACTATCAACATAAGCTTTGCCCATTTTTATAAGTTTGATGGCATATTCGTAAAGTTTTTGAAAATAATCTGATGTAAATTTAACATCGCCATTCCATTTAAAACCAAGCCAAGTTACTGCATCTTTTAATGCTTCTACATACCTTGTATCCTCTTTTAGAGGATCGGTATCATCCATTCTTAGATTGCAATAGCCTTGATAATCACGGGCAATACCAAAATTTATCGCAATGGATTTTGCATGACCTATATGAGGAAAACCGTTAGGCTCAGGCGGAAATCTTGTAACAACTTGTTTGTATTTTCCTGATTTTAAGTCCTCTTCTACTATCATTCGTAAAAAATCTTTACTTTGTGTCAATTTATCATACCTTCTTATTTAATCAAAAATTAAACAACATTATAGCAAATATTTGATAAAATTTTGCCCATGTATATGTATCATTTAAGCACCAATGCGACATTGGATAACTACATTCTTTCAAAAGAGTTGATGAAGCTTGCAAATATTTCGCCCAATGCTTTTAGATACTGGAAAAATTGCATAGCTGCAAAATATGATAAAAGCAGAGTTGTTTATATACACAAAAAATATATTCTCAACAAATACAAAAACCTTATTGACAAATGTACAAATTTAGACGGCTATATCCAATCCGTTCCTTTTTGCAGATATACAAATCTCCCATCTTCCCACTTGACACAAAGCAATCATTCTGCATTATACGGCCTTTTTGATATCAAAATAGTCGAGGGCGTTAAATTTGTCAATTTAAAATCTTTTCTTAAAGAGTTGGGGTTAGATACTTCTTATACTATTTACATAGAGAAATGCAGATATTTTGCACCTTTGGAAAAGAAAATCAAACTAACAAAAACTCTTTGTCTTGGGTACTACTGATTATCAAGTTTTATCAGTACTGTTTTGATATAATTGTTGTGTTTGTCATAAAACTCTACTCTAAAAACATCTTCATTTTTATAAATCGAATATCTTTTGGCGATATCTTTTAATTTTATCCAAATATTGGCTTCATTTTTATATTTTTTTGAAGTATAGCCTATAACATTTACTCTTATATCTTTTGGTGCAATTATCTTAAATCTTTTTTTGATTATTGCACTATATTTATCGCTTATATCTATGATGGTGTGATCTGTTTTTATACTGAGTTTCGGATGTATTTTTGATAACTTAAAATACTCACTTTTAATTTTGGTTATTCTTTTATTTCCTATCATAACATTATATATATTCTTATATTTAAGAATTGCACCGAGCGGATGAGAAAATATAAATTGATTGTATTTTTGCTTTAACGGTATATATCCTATATAATTTTTTACTCTGTTTAAATCAAGTTTTACTCTTTTATTTATAATCAAATATCCTAAATCATTTAAAATTTTTCTTATGGAATGTTCATTGAGATTGAAATCTCTTTTGTATTTGATACCCATAACCTTCATAAACTCTTCTATAGTTAAAAGCTGATAATAAACCTTTTTGCTCAAATCAGTTATATTTTTACTTGTTTCGATTGCAAGTGCCGGTTTGTTGTGAGTGATAGCAAAATATGTCAAAGAGAGTCTCATTTGTTCATCATGAAATTTTGTTTTTGTATTTTTAACACCGAATATATGTTTTCTTTTAAATATCGAATTATTTATCTTTTGTGTGACAAGCTTACAAATCTTTCCGAGATTATAATATTTTGGCGTTTTTAAATTCATTTGATCTATGATAAGTGCCTGACCCCAGGCTTTGGGATTGAATATAACATTTTCCCATTTCGGCCTGTAAAATCCATGTCCGTCATGCAGATTTAAAACGAGATCTATGTTTTTAGAAAGTATTATTTTTTTTATATCTTTGATTATATTATAATCAGGATCAGTTTTGGATATATTGACAAATTTTCTGTTCATATCACCATAACAGCCTCTTTGGTTTCTTATATCGCTGTCAAAGTTAAGGTTTGGCACAATTACAAGAGTACCTTTTAAAATTTTATAATGCTCAATCAATACTGAAGGAGCAAAATAACCTCCCGGTTCATTGCCATGGATACCTCCTATGACAAGAAGAGTATCACCTTTTTGTTTTCCTCTTATTTCATATTTTTTAAAATGAAGTGTTGATGAATTTAAAAATAATGTTAAAAAAACCAAACAAATAACAATCCTATTTATCATAGAATTATTTCTCTATAAAAATTTTAACATGATTGTTTTTTATCTTTATATACAACTCTTTATTGCCTTTGAAGCTGTAGTGCTTTGTTTTATATATTTCATAAAAAAACAGTTTATATATCGGTTTATTTTCCAAATTCGGATATGGAAGGATACTTATATGTTTAAATATAATATTTTTTTTATCGCCTCTTGAAAAAATTCTTCTTTTTTCATTTGAAAAAGTGATTAAATTTTGTCCGTTATATCTTTTAAAATCCTTTGAATAAAAAGAGAGATATTTTTTTATATCATTGTTTTTCCATGCATTTTTCCATCGATATACAAAAGCCAAAATTGAACTTACGGTATCTTTTGAAAGTGGCTTTAGATTATTTTCATGAATGATAACAAAACTGTTTTGGGGATCTATAGTATTGTTTAAATCAAGCAATTGGTCATTTTTAAGAACCATACACCCTTTTGTAACTGGAGGTCTTTTTTCGTGATCCAACGGATAGCCGTGTATCCATATGCCATGGCCGTCTCTACCGCTTAATTCATCAAATGTATTTGGGTAGGATAATGCAAATGCGACAGGGCCGTAAAAACTATCTTTCGGTACAAATCTTTGTACTATTTTATATGTACCAAGCGGGGTTATCAAATCTCCTTCTTTTTTCTTTTCTCCGTCTTTGCCGGTTATAATTTTTTTTGCAAACAATTCTTTTAAATTACCTTTTTCATCAGTATGAAAAAGTTTTAGTTTTTTACTCTTTTTATCTGCAATTATAATATATTTCTCTTTTTCAAAATATCCGTAAGTTGTATTGTAATCTTTTAGATAATTATGCCAGTATGAAACATTTTGCAACTTATTGTCAAATATTTTTTCAACTTCTTTTATGCCGTTATGTCGATAAATATCTATATAATTTTCTGCAAAAACCGCAGTTGTAAAAAATAATAAAAATAAAAATCTAATATTTACAAACATTACATTCCTTATATAAATCATAAAAAATTGAATTTTATCTAAAATTTACTTGATAAAAAATTATTGATATATTTTAATTCTCTTTTTTTTATCTCTTTTGATATATCCGCACCTTTAAAACCCTCTTTAATAATATCTTTAACATTTATATCGGTTTTGAATTTTTTATAGTAAATACCCAATTCTTTGGCTCTATTTTTTACAGCGGGTATATAATTTAAAAGATACATTTTCACCGGTATTTTCAGTGCTATTTCAAGAAGTTCTTTATCGTTTGGAGCAAGGGATAATTTAGGTTGTAATTTATAAAATTTTTTATATATTTTTGGTGTATTGAGCTTTTGCAACAATGTAAATATATCTATATTTAAAATTTGAGAAATTATATATAAAAAATAGTATCTATAAAACTCTTTTTCAAATCCGAATTGGTATTTTATAAATACTTTGCATATTTTGAAAAAATCCTCACATTTCAAATCAATATCAAAAAGTTTTTTCATTATGCCGAGTTTTACAAGATAATAAAAACCAAACTGAAGATATTTTGCTTGAAAAAGTTTTTCAAACTCCCAAAATATTCTATCTTTGCTCAAATCATCAAGCTTAATTTCCTGCATAACACAAATCGAATCTTTATCACATTTAAAACCAAATCTTGCACTAAACTGTACAGCTCTTAAAACTCTTAGACTATCTTCTTTAAAACTTTCGGTATCGACAATTTTTATAATTTTATTTTTTATATCTTTTTTGCCACCCCAAAAATCAAGAAGTTCTTTTTTATATATATGATACATCAGAGCATTCATGGTAAAATCTCTTCTTCTTGAAGCCTCTTTTTCGTTGCCTGTAATTCTAACTTCAAAAGCTTTATGTCCCTTTCCGGATTTTTTTTCAATCCTTGCAAGTGATATATCTATATTGTTGTATTTATAGACAAAAAAGCTTTTACCGACTCCTTTTGCACCGATATACTGCATAATTTTCGAAAATTTATCAATATCGATATCATAAACTTCTATATCAAGATCATGCACTTTTATGCCTAAAATTGTATCTCTTAATGCTCCGCCTACCACATAGGCTCTTTTTGTATATTCAGAAAGTATCTCTTTTATATAAATGAAGTCTTTATAGGTAGATTTTTCTATATTATTTTTTGTGATCATTCAATCTTTCATCAATACTGCTTAAAAGATATTCAAGAAAATTAAGAGTTAAGTCCAGCTTTGCTTCTATATTTTGAGTATTTGGAGATTTAAATCCTTCAAAAAGCACAAGTATTCTCTCTCTTAAATTTTTTAAAAACTGCTCCTCTTTTATATTGTTTACATCAAGGGTATCGACAGTATCATCATCTTCTTCTTTGGCAAGATTTTCCTCATCTGTCAACGGCATGTCTTTATCAATTTCAGCCAAAGTTGATAAAACTATATCTTTTAATTCCATATTTTTAACATCCACCTTTCAAATTCTCTAAACTCGGGATCACTGTCCATTCTAACAAAAAACTCTTTCATCTCTTCGTTGACTCCCTCAAAATTCCTTCTTATGCCCGAAAGTCTTTTTATGGCGATTTTAGCATCTTTATTGTTCGGATTTTCTTTTAAAATATCTTTGTATATCTCCAGTGCCTCGTCTTTTAAACCTTGAAGCTCATATATCGAAGCCAGTGTTAAAGTTTTCATGTAATCTTATATACTTCCTGCTATTATTGTTCCCATTTCGCTTGTCGAACATACTTTTTTAGCTCCGTATTTTGCCATATCAGAAGTTCTGTAGCCTTGATGAAGTGTTTTTGATATGGCATTTGCTATCATATCAGCTGCTTCAATTTCATCCAAAGAGTATCTAAGAAGCATGGCGGCACTTGCTATAGTTGCTATAGGATTGGCTATACCTTGACCTGCTATATCGGGAGCAGATCCGTGAATAGGCTCATAAACTCCTATTTTTCCTCCAATGGAAGCCGAAGGCAAAAGTCCGATTGAACCGCTTATCATACTCGCTTCATCACTTAGAATATCTCCAAAAATATTACCTGTCAATATCACATCAAACTGTTTGGGGTCTCTTATTAACTGCATTGAGGCATTATCTACATACATATGAGACAACTCTACCTGTGGATAATCTTTTGCGACCTCTTCAGTTGTTTCTCTCCAAAGTTGACTTACTTCTAAAACATTGGCCTTATCAACAGAACAAACTCTTTTTTTTCTTTTCATGGCAATTTCAAAAGCAATTCTTGCTATTCTTGTTATCTCATCTTTTGAGTAAACCATAGTATTGTAGGCTTTATCTTTAAGTTTTTCTCTTGGTTTTCCAAAATATATACCACCGGTTAATTCTCTAACCACCATAAGGTCCACACCTTCGACCACTTCTTTTTTAAGAGTACTTGCCTCGGTTAATTCATCATATATTTTTACAGGTCTTAAATTTGCAAATACGCCAAGCTCGCTTCTAAGTCTTAAAAGTCCTGTCTCCGGTTTTTTATCTCTTGGTAAATTATCCCATTTATATCCACCGATTGACCCGAACAAAACAGCATCACTTTGTATTGCTCCCTCAACAGTATCTTTTGGAAGAGGATCGCCCGTAGCATCATACGCACATCCTCCCATAAGATACTCTTTGTAGTTAAAAATTATATTGCATTTTTTTCCTACCGCATTTAAAACCTTTATAGCCTCATCAACTATCTCAGGACCAATTCCATCGCCTTTTATAACTGCTATATTATATTTTTTCACTGCTTAGCCTCTACCATTTTTTCTTTTGCATAATTCATTAAACCTCCGCTTGATATAAGCTCTTGCATAAATGGCGGTATAGGAGTAAAATTATATATGCTTTTTTTATCTATATCTTCAACAAGTCCGTTTTGCATATCTATTTTTACAAGATCCCCTTCGTCGATTTTGTCACACTCATCTAATTCAAAAATAGGAAGACCCATATTGAAAGCATTTCTGTAAAAAATCCTGGCAAATGATTTTGCAACAACTGCGGCAACTCCTGCAGCTTTTAAAGCTATAGGTGCATGTTCGCGACTGCTGCCGCATCCAAAATTTTCTCCGGCTACTATAATATCACCCGGATTTAACTTTTTTACAAATTCCGGATCTGCATCTTCCATAACATGTTCTGCCAATTTATGAGGATCGGAAGTATTCAAATATCTTGCGGCTATAATCAAATCAGTATCTATATTGTCTGCGAATTTCCAAACTTTTCCTGTTATTATATTCATTAATCTTTCCTCGTATTAAATATCAAGATGATATTTTAGCAAAATATGAGTATAATTAAGTTTAAATCAAAATTCGGATTAAGTTAAAATTATGAAGACAGTAAAAATATCAATATTTTGTGCTATACTTCACAGTACAAAACTTAAAGGCAGAAAATGTCTGATAAATTTGAGTCTCAATATGATTTGCTAATCATAGGTGGCGGAGCGACAGGAAGCGGTATAGCTTTGGATGCGACTCTAAGAGGGCTTAAAACCATATTGGTTGAGCAAAATGATTTTGCCGAAGGAACCAGTAGCAGAAGTACCAAGCTGGTTCATGGAGGTGTGAGATATCTTGAAGATGCTGTTAAACATTTTGATAAAGAGCAATTTGATCTCGTCAAGGAAGGTCTTAGAGAAAGATATAAATTTCTTCATAATGCACCCCATCTCTCTTATAAAGTTTCACTTTTAACTCCACTATATCACTGGTGGGAAGTGCCGTATATATATGCAGGGCTTTTTTTGTATGATATTATTTCAGGCAAATACAGAATCGGGAAAAGCACTATTGTTTGCAGAAAAGAAATTATCAAGAACGATCCGTCCATTAAGAAAAAAGGGTTAAAAGTCGCAGTCAAATACTATGATGGGGCTTTTAATGATGCCAGAATGGTTATAGCACTTCTTCAATCAGCCGAAGAAAAAGGTGCTGTTGTGAAAAATTATACGGAAGTAAAAAACCTTATAAAAAAAGATGGTAAAGTTATCGGTGCAACCATATATGACAAAATAAATGATAAATATCAAGAAATATACGCAAAATATACAGTAAATGCCACAGGAGCATTTAGTGACAACATAAGAAAAATGGCCGATAAAAGCTTAAAAAATATAATTAGACCAAGCAGTGGGACTCATATAGTATTGGATAAAAAATATCTTCCTTTAAAATCAGGAATAATGATACCCAAAACAAAAGATGGCAGAGTGCTTTTTATGTTGCCTTATCTTGGAAAGTGCCTTGTAGGTACTACCGATAATGAAGCCGATATACAAGAAAATCCCGTCGTTCCCGAAAATGACATAAAATATTTACTTGAACATATAAACCAATATTTTGACATTCAAATTACAAAAAAAGATATTTTGTCTTCTTTTACGGGTTTTAGACCTTTAATCGATTTAAACCATGAAAAAAATTCAGCAAGTTTGATAAGAGAGCATATTGTAGAAAAATTGCCTTGTGGTCTTATTACAATAGCCGGCGGCAAATGGACAACTTATAGAAATATGGCGGAAGGCTTAGTTGACAAACTGACTGACAAACCCTGTATTACACATGATTATAAAGTAGTAGGCAGCAGAAACAATTTAAAAACAATCAAAAAAGATATTTTACTTATACTTAAAGATTCTGATTTATGCGATAGGCTTACCTCGCTTTATGGCGATAGAGTTTTCAAAATTATCAATATAGCCAAAAAAGAAGGGTTTGATTTTATTGACAAAAAGCATAAAATATTAAAAGCAGAAATTTTATACTGTATAAGATATGAGTATGTTAAAAAACCTTTTGATTTTCTAACAAGAAGAGTAATGCTAAGCTATACAGACGAAAAGGAATCCAAAAAGATAACCAATGATATTTCAACTATTATAAAACAAGAATTTGGCATAATATTTTAAAAAGCCCTTAATGTAAAAAAGGAAAATATTGAAACCTATAGATTTAAACAATCTTTTTCCAAAAAGAAAGATAAATTTTAAGCAAGATGAACTTTTTGATATAGCTGTTATCGGGGGAGGAGTTGTCGGATGCGCTACTTTTAGGGAATTTTGTATAAACGGAGCAAAAACTGTACTCATAGAAAAAGAAAATGATATTCTTGAAGGTGCAAGTAAAGGCAACAGTGCACTTCTTCATACGGGTTTTGATGCACCCGTTGGTACACTTGAACATCAATGTATCCAAAGAGGATATAATGAATTTTTAAAAATAAAAGATAAATTAAACCTTCCTATATCTAAAACATCAGCACTTGTTGTTGCCTGGAATGAGGAACAGCTTGGAAAATTTGATGCAATTTTAAAAAAAGGTTTTAGCAATGGCGTAAATGATTTGGAATTGATTGACAAGAATACGCTTTTAAAAAAAGAACCCAATTTGAGCAAAGATGCAAAAGGTGCTATATGGGTAAAAGGAGAGTCGGTTATAGATCCATGGAGTACTCCTTTGGCATACATAAAAGAAGGTGTTTTGCATGGTGGCAAACTTGCTTTTTCATGTAAAGTAAATAGTGGAAACTTTGATGGTACCCATTGGATATTGAAAACTTCAAGAAGAGATATAAAAACTAAGATTGTAATAAATGTGGCAGGATTATATAGTGATGAAGTAGAAAATATACATAAAAAAGACAGTTTTAAAATTATACCAAGAAAAGGTCAGTTTTTAGTATATGATAAAAGTGCTTTTGATCTTATCAATGCTATTATTTTACCTGTACCTACAAAAAGAACTAAAGGTGTTGTTATCACAAAAACCGCTTTTGGCAATATACTTGTAGGACCTACTGCCGAAGATCAAGAGAGTAAAACAGACTCTTCAACTGTTGAAAAAACCTTAAAAGATCTTCGTCAAAAAGCCATCAAAATGGTACCTAATCTAAAATATCATGATATAACAGCAACTTTTGCCGGACTCAGACCGGCATCAGATAAGACATATTACCGTGTCAGTATAGATAAAAAAAATAACTGGATAACACTCGGAGGCATCAGATCAACAGGATTGACTGCTTCCCTTGGTTTGGCAAAGTATATTTTTGAACAACTTGGTGAAAAATATGAAAAAAAGCACAACATAGATAAAACCGTATCCGTACCGAACATTTCACAATTTGCAAAAAGAGATTTTGAAAAGAAAGGATACAAAAAGATTATCTGTCATTGCGAATTGGTAACTGACAGAGAAATAAAAAATGCCCTTAAAGGAGTGTGTGGTGCCGGCACACTCGGCGGACTCAAAAGAAGAACAAGAGCGGCAATGGGAAGATGCCAAGGTTTTAACTGCCTTGCAAATATTGCAGAACTTTGTGAAAAAGAGAGTCAAATATGATACAAGAAGTAGATATAGCTATTATAGGAGGAGGGACTTCGGGATTATCCTGTGCCATAGAATTGGCAAAAAAAGATAATATAAGTATCATAGTTTTTGAAAGAGAAGAAGAGTGCGGAGGTGCACCAAGACACTGTGGACACAAAGGGTTTGGAATTGCTGAATTTAAACAGCTTCTCTCCGGAAAAGAGTATGCAAAAAAACTTTATCAAAAAGCAGTAAAAAGTAAAGTTCATATAAAAACTTTACATACGGCTTATAAACTCAAAAAAGGAAATTTACTTTATTTTACCACTCCAGCGGGAATTAAAAAATATAAAGCCAAAAAGATAGTTTTTGCTACAGGAGCAAGAGAAACACCTAGACCTTCAAGACTTATAGGAGGTATACGAAGTCATAATATTATTACAACCGGTACCCTGCAAAGATTTTTATATCTCAACGATAGAATACCTTTCAAAAACAGCATTATTATTGGGAGCGAAGATGTTAGTTTTTCAGCACTTTTCAGCCTAAAAAAGCATAATATTGCTCCTCAAGGTATATTGGAAAAAAATAGCAATATTCAAACATATCCCATACTTTATCCCATAGGTAAATATATATTTAAAACAGATATTTTTACCGATATCAAAGAACCTGTTATAAACGGAGAAAACAAAAAAATAAAAAGTATCTCTTTTAAACATAAAAATATACAAAATATGATAGAGTGCGAAGGAGTAATTTGCAGTGGCGGCTTTGTGCCTGAAAGTTTTATTCTGAAAAAATTTTTTGATATATTTAATTTTCACAACAATTCTCCTCACATTACTCAAAATTTTCAAACCAGAAAAAAAGATATATTTCTAATCGGAAATATTATAAGAGGGGCATTAAGCTCTTTTAGTTGCTATTATGAAGCAAAAAAATGTGCCAAAGCGGTATATAACTCACTTACAAATGACAAACCTTTAAATATAGTGGAAATTGAAGCTGATGAAACTATTGACTGGTATTATCCCTCTATGGTAGATATAGACACTCCTTACGATATACTGACAAATATAAAATTAAAAAAGAGTGGCAATTATAAAATAGAAGTTTTATTGGACAATAAGGCAATAATTGTAAAAAATGGATATTTTAGAAGTTACCAAAAGATAAAAATTCCAAATATAAATACAATCATTCCTACAAAAAGCAAGATATATATTACTGCAACCGAGCTTACATAGTCAATCCTGAAAAACCAAAAATCATTCAGAGTTGTAATTTTAACTTCTCAATTTTACCATAACTTTAATATTAGCAAAAATAGTTGCAAATATTTTTGCCTATCTTTGGGTTTTTCTTCCCTT
>Ga0256914_1000466_pt1 | contig 40088 bp, 30 predicted proteins | sample HulkmetaG_FD_191571 | JGI IMG/M metagenome (GOLD analysis project Ga0256914, IMG submission 191571) | Hydrothermal chimney microbial communities from Main Endeavour vent field at the Juan de Fuca Ridge, Pacific Ocean - Hulk | ecosystem: Environmental > Aquatic > Marine > Hydrothermal vents ... | reverse complement strand
CAAGCTTCCGGCTTGCAACCGACGCAAAGTCCTGTAGGAGGCAAGATGGATTTTGACTTTTTCGACGATCTCTTTGAAGAGGAGGCGCCCGCCGAGGAGACGGTCGGCGAGGGGTATCGCCACATTGCCGCTCTGATCGAACCGGGCGTGCAGGCCGGTCTGGAAACGTTGGGCCAGGCCCGTGAGCTGGCCGACCAGATCGGGGCCTATGTCTACGCCTGGCTGCTGGGCGCAGAAGTGGGCCAAGCGGCCCAGGAGATGTTTGCCTACGGCGCGGACAAGGTGTTCGTCGCCGAGGACGCCGCTCTGGCCGAATACCTGCCGGGGTTGTACACCCAAATCCTGGCCGACATGGTGGAACAGTACCGCCCCGAGATCCTGCTCATGGCCGCTACCCCCCTGGGCAACGACCTGGCCCCCCGCCTGGCCCAGCGGCTGAACACGGGGCTGATGAGCCACTGCACCAAATTGGAGATGGACCTGGCCGAGCGGCTGCTGCTGGGCACATTCCCCGTCCTGGGCGGCGAAATGTACCACACCGTCGCCTGCCCGGAGGCCCGGCCCCAAATGGCGACCCTGCAACCCGGCCACTTTCGCGTCCCCTACGCCGATCACACCCGCTCCGGGCAGGTGCAGACCGTAGACCTGGACCTGGGCGACGTGCGCCCCCGCCTGACCTGGCTGGACAAAGACGCCTCTGTAGAGCTGCCGCCCGTCCCCCTCAAAAAGGCGCGCATCGTCGTCGCCGCCGGGCGGGGCATGGGCGACGAAGAAGGGTTTGCCCTGGTCCGGCAGCTGGCCGAGGCTCTGGGGGGAACCGCCGCGTCCGTCGCGGTCGCCGGTTCGCGGGGGGCCTTTGATGAAGGCTGGATCGCCGAGGAACAGATTGTGGGCGTCGGCGGCGAATTCGTCGCCCCGGACCTCTATATCGCCTGCGGCCTTTCGGGCGACATCTATCACTATTTCGGCCTGCAGGAAGCCAAGTACATCGTCGCCATCAACAGCGACGAAAACGCGCCGATCATGAAGGTTGCCAACATGGCCGTCGTCGGCGACGCCGGGGAGATCATCCCCGCCATGCTGAAAGCCCTGGCCTGAGTTCCCCTGCCCGGTGGGCGAACGCATTTACGATCCGTCTTTCCGTTTGCTTTGCCCGCCGGTTTGTGCTATACTCTGCCCGGCGGAAGGGAAGGCAGCCGAGAGGGAGACAACATGCCCAAAGGTTACGCCCCAGGATGGCAGGTTCGTTGTCCCCACTGCGGCACGACCCATCCTGCCGGCGAGGTAAGCATCATCCGCATCGGCGCGGCCTCCAAAGGGAAACGTACCCTGGGCTGGTGCAGCGTCTGTCGCCGGGTGCGGCTCTTGGTGATTGAAAAGACGCCTCCGGGGGTTGCTGCGTCGCAACAGGGTGGTTGATGGGCAGCGGCCAGACCCTCCTCCTGGCTCGTAAAGCAGCCGTCGGAGAGGGTCCATTGTTTTGCTAGATGGGTTATCAACATGAAAAATCTGTGGCAAGCATTGAACACCGAAGACCGGCTGATCATCGGCTCTATGGTACTGACCATCGGCGGGATCATGCTCGGCGCGTTGCTGGCCGAACCGCGCCTCTACGGCTGGACCGCCCTGGTGGTCATGGCCCTGTTGATCATCGCCTGGGCCTTGACCAAAAGCCCCCGCCTGGCCTGGCTGTTGATTTTCGGCCTGGTGGCCGGCGTCCTTGAACTGTGGTCCGATTGGCTGCACGTGGAGCAGCTGGGAACCCTGGTCTACACCGATTATTTCGGCTTCCCCCTGCTCGCTTCCCCCGCCTACATGCCCATCGGCTGGTGGCTGACCAGCGTACAATTCGGCTACCTGGCCTTGCGCCTGAGCGACCGCTGGCCCCGGTGGACGGCGGTCGCCCTGATCACGGTCCTGGGCATGGCCTTGCCGCCCTGGTATGAGGAATTCGCGGCCCCGGCCAAAGCCTGGTACTACACCCCCAGCCGCTTTATGCTCTCCCACACCCCCTTGTGGATCGTCTTCACCTATGGCGGCTGCATGTTCAGCATCGCCACCCTCGCTCTGCTCTGCTACCGGCCCAAAGCGTGGGGGCGGGCGGTCGTGGGCGGCATCTTTGCGGCAGCGGGCTTTATGCTCTCCGCCGTGTTCTGGTACACATTGCTGGGATAGGAGGAGTGACGACGCGCGCGCAGCACACCCGGACCGATTGGGGGATCGCGCTGGGCGTGACGGCCATCGCCCTGGCGGTCTACCTCGTTACCCTGGCCCCCGGCCTGACCTTTGCCCACAACGGCAGCGACGGCGGCGACCTGATCGCCGCCGCTTACACGTTGGGCGTACCCCATCCCACCGGCTACCCCACCTACACCCTGCTGGCCTGGCTTTTCAGCCGCCTGCCCCTGGGGACCATTGCCTACCGCGTCAACCTGCTTTCCGCCTTCTGCGCGGCGTTGGCGGTGGGATTGTTTTACCTGGTGGACCGGACGCTCGCCGCCCCCGACGATGCTTCTCGGACCTCGCGGGCGATCTCGGCGGCGGCGGCCCTGACCCTGGCCTTTTCCTCCCTCCTCTGGTCCCAGGCGGTGATCAGCGAAGTCTACGCCCTACTGACCCTCTTTGCCACCCTGCTGCTCTGGCTCCTCCTCCGCTGGCGGCGCGGCGGCGGTGATGGTTGGCTTTGGGCGGCGGGGCTGGCCCTGGGCCTGGGGCTGGGCAACCACATCACCCTGATCTTTTTCGTCCCGGCAGCGGCCTACCTCCTCTGGCCGGAGCGGGACCGCCGGCTGCGGCCCCGCGTCTGGCTGCCGACGCTGGGCCTCCTGTTGAGCGGCCTGCTCGTGTATGCCTATTTGCCCCTGGCCGCCGCCCATCGCCCGCCGGTCAACTGGGGCGATCCCCGGACCTGGAAGGGGTTTTGGTGGGTCGTTTCGGCCAAACAGTACCAGGGCTTTGCCTTTGGCCTGCCTACCGTTCAGGTCCCCAACCGCCTGGGCAACTGGGCCTTGCTCCTCGGCGAACAGTTCGGCTGGTGGGGACTGGTCCTGGCCCTGTTCGGCGGCCGGCAGGTGTGGCAACAGGACCGGCGGCTGACCAAGTTCACCCTCATCTGGGGCGGATTGGTGGCCGTCTATGCCTTTTTCTACGACACCGGCGATTCGTATGTCTACCTCCTGCCGGTGATGATGCTCCTGGCCCTGGGCTGGGCAGCGGGGGTGCGGGGCATCCTGACCCTGGCCGCACAACGCTCCCGGACCCGGCAGCAGATCGCGTTGATCGCCCTCCTCCTGCTGCCCCTGGGATCGCTGGCCCTGCACTGGCAGGCCAACGACCTGCACGGCGATTGGTCCTCCCACACCTACGCCTACCGGCTGCTGGAACCGGTCGCGCCGGACAGCCTTATCATCGTGCGCGGCGATGAACCGACCTTTGCCCTGTGGTACGCCGTCTATGCCGAGGGAGCGCGACCCGACGTAGCCATCGTCAACGGCCCCATGCTGGCCTTCATCTGGTACCGGGAGCATGTGCGCCACCTCTACCCGGACCTGGTGGTAGGCGAGCCGACGGGCCTGCCGATCACGTGGGATGATCTGGTCCACAACCTGGCCGCCGACAACCTCCCCTACCGGCCGGTCTATCTCACCGACCCCAAAGAGGAATGGGCCGATTGGTTCGAGACATCGGAAGAAGGCCGTGTGCCCATCTACCGCGTCGAAGCGGTCCACTAGGTCTGCGGTGGGCCAAAAAATAATGCGGGCCGTCCACGAAACGGACGCGAATACACGAATGCACGAATGCGCCCGGCCCGGTGGCGCAAGTTTCCAACTTGCGCAAAGTCGCGGTTGGAACCGCCAAGACGCCAAGAGCGCGAAGGTTTTCTTTACTTTTTCTTCCTTCCTCTGCGCCCTTTGCGCCTTCGCGGTTCCACTTTTTGAACCGCCAAGACGCCAAGAGCGCGAAGGTTTCTTCTTTCCTTTGCGGCCTTTGCGCCTTTGCGGTTCAAATCCCCGGAACCGCCAAAGCGGGCCGTCCACGAAGCGGACGGAATACGCCCGGCCGCAGGCCCGAAAGGAGCGACTTGAGTCGCCACCGCCCCCGGCGCGAGCCGCCGGGGATTTTCATCCTTGGCGGTGCGCCGGGGATCGGTCTGCTTCCTCATACTTGCGCCGTTTGCGGTCCAGCCAATAATCACCTTCGGCCACCCGGCGGCTGACCTTGCGGCAGAAAATCAAATAGCCGGTATGGGCCACCATGCGGTCCACGGGCCGCAGTCGGTCGGGAACCGGCTTGTAGGGACGGACCAGGATCTCTTCAACCTCAATATGCCCAAAGACGCCCAACGCCTCCAAGCCGGTCACCAGGGCGGACACCTGATTGGTCGTGGGCAGGAGCGCGCCGAAAAAGCCTCCATCCTTGAGGGCAGCAGCCGCCTGGGAGAGATAATCCCACGGTCGGCGCACGTCCAGGAAAAGAGCATCCACTTCCACCTCATCAAACCCTTCGGCAATATCCCGCAGTTTGAATTCAACACAGCCGCTCAGGCCCAGGGCGGCCAGGTTCTTCTGGGCCAGCTGCGAAATGTCGGGCCGGATTTCGTAGGAATAGACCCGCCCGCTTTCGCCCACGGCGCGGGCCAAAGCCAGCGTCAGGCCGCCGCTGCCGGTCCCTGCTTCGATCACCCGGCTGCCGGGCATGACGTTGAGTTTGAGCAGCACGTACCCGATGTCCTTGGGGTACATGATCTGGGTGATGCGCTTGAGCTGGCGGATCAGGTCAAAGGTGCTCGGTTCCAGGACCACGAAAGGATAGCCCAGGTGGGAGTGGATCTCCCGCCCCAGAGGGCGGCCCAGCAGGTCGTCATGGTTGATGCAGCCCCGGTGGGTTTGCAACCGGCCGCCCGGCGTCAGACGGATGATGAACTGCTTGCGGTCCTGGCCGATGAGCAGCACTAGATCGTTTTCGCGGGCAATGGTCATGGCACATCCCTCCTCTTGCGATAGACCCATTATAGCCGCTCCGCCGCCGGAGGGCAACAACGGCCGCCCTGCGGGCAAAGCAAGTGCGCCTCAAGGTCCAAGATCGCCGAGGAGCAGCCAAGTTTACACAGTTTTTCCCGGCGTCCTCGGTGGTGAACCCGGCATCGGGAACGACAACGCGCTTGTCCCCTACGGAAGGGCATCGGAGATTTACAAAAGATCCGCTTTTGGTGTACAATAGAACCGCATCGGCTACCGAACACAAAACGACAAGGAGTGCGGAAGGAGGATGACCCCATGCGACCCGTATACGCCGTCGCGGGCGGCGTGAGCAAATTCGCCAAAGCCCGTCCCGACAAAACCTTCCCGGCCCTGGTCAAAGAAGCATACGACTATATCCTGCAAGACCTGGGCCTGAGTCACCGCCAATTCGTAGAGATCGTGGACGGCAGTGTGGCTTCTTACTTTTCCGATCACTTTGCCCGACAGGTCATGGCCGCCACCATGGTCCAAGACTATTTGGGCCTTTGCCCCAAACCCAGCCACCGCGTGGAGAGCGGTGGGGCGACCGGCGGCATTTGCTTTCAGGAGGCATGGAAGGCCATCGCCTCCGGCTACATGGACGTTTGCCTGGCCTACGGCTTCGAGACGATGAGCCACGTCGCTACCTGGAAGGGCAACGAATTTATCGCCCTGGCTTCCGATGTGAGTTTCGATTACCCCGTCGGCGGCTTCTACTCCGGCTATTACGCCATGATGGTCACGCGGCACATGAAAGAGTTCGGTACGACGCCGGAGCAGATGGCCTACGTTTCGATCAAGAATCACATGAACGCCTTTTACAACCCCTACGCCCAGAAACCCCAAAAACTCACCATCCGGGATGTGCGCAGCGCGCCTATGGTCGCCTGGCCCCTGACCCGCCTGGACATCTGCGTCATGTCCGACGGCGCGGCAGCGGTCGTCCTGTGTAGCGAAGAAGGGCTGGCCCGGCTGGAAAAGGCCGGCGGTCGGCGCATCCCCCGCGTGCGCGTCAGCGGCATCGGCCGTGGGACCGACACGATGCGCATGGCCGACCGACCTCACCAGGATTATGACGACTTTGTGAAATACAACCTTCTGCCTCACGAAGATACCGCCGAAACCCGCGCTTACTACAAAGCCTTGTGGGATCGGGGCGTGCGCTACCCCGGCGTCCATTCCTGTCGCGCCGGGAGGATGGCGGCCAAAGAAGCCTACGAACGGGCGGGTGTCACCGATCCCGTGCATGACCTGGATTTTGTGGAGCTACACGACGCTTACACCAGCTCCGAAATCCAGGCCTACGAAGACCTGGGCTTGTGCCGTTACGGTGAAGGTGGACCCTTTGCCGCCAGCGGCAAAGCTTTCATGCCCGGCATTGACTACGGCCTGGACCTGCCCGATGCTCCTCTCTGTCCGGTCAACCCCAGCGGCGGCCTCATTGCCTGCGGCCATCCCATCGGTGCAACGGGCCTGATGCAAGCCGTGTTCGCCATCTGGCAGCTGCAAGGGACCGTGGAAAAACATTTTGGCGACCCGACCTTACAGGTTCCCAATGCCCGCCGGGGTGCGCTCCACAGCCACGCCGGAACCGGGACCTGTGTAGCGGTCAGCGTACTGGAAAAGGAGGAATGACATGGCCCAGCACAAAATGCCGGAGACCTTTGGCGGCTACATCCTGCACAACGTCCCCTTCCCCACCGAGCTGGACGAGCAAGCCCTGGCCGGTCTGAAAAAGATGTCTCCCATCCTCATTGAGCAGCCCTACAGCATGACCTACCTGCATTCTTACGGCCAGGATTCGCCCTTTTTCGCCGGGTTGGCCAACGGCAGGTTCCTGGTCAACCGCGACCCGGAAACCGGCTACACCTACGGCACGCCCCGCGGTCACGACATGTACACCGGCAACGAGACCGAATGGGTGGAAATCCCTGCCGAAGGCGAGGTCCACGCCTTCACCGTCTGTCACTTTGGCAGCGAAGAGTTCCTGTCCGAATGCCCCTACGTCCTGGCCCTCATCGCCTTTCCCGGCGTGGACACCCTCTTTTTGGCCCGCCTGGTCGGTGTGGACCCGGCGGAGGCCGGTACGCACTGGATCGGCATGAAGGTCAAGGGCCGCTTCCGCCGCCTGAGCAAGTTCAAACCGACCGACGTTTACTTTTATCCGGCCGAATTGAGCTGACCGATGAATCCTGTACACGGATGAGTACAGGTTCCACGTCGGCGGGACGGCTCCGTTCCAGCTCACTGCTACTTGGGTATGGCGGCGGTCATGCATCGTCTTTCCCGGCTCACCGTGCTCAAAAAAGAATGGTTGCTGACCGTCGCCACCCTGGGGCTGTTGCTTACCTCCCTTTATCTCCACCGCCTGCCGACCTACACCATCTCCGACCTGGAGATCCTCTACATCCTCTGGGTGCTGTTCATCGTCACCACCGGCCTGCAGCGACACGGAGTATTGGAACGGATCGCCGCCCGCATAGAGCAGGGCCGTTGGCTCGCGGCAAAACTGGTGGCGGCAACCTTTTTCTTCTCCATGCTCGTCACCAACGACGTGGCCCTTCTGTCCATCGTGCCCGTCACCATGCTGCTCCACGTTGAAGGCAAGGTCTGGTTGGTCATCCTGGAGGCATTGGCCGCCAATGCCGGCTCGGCCCTTTCCCCCTTTGGCAATCCCCAGAACCTGTTCATCTACTGGTTCTACCGGCTCCCCTTCCTCACCTTTGTCGCCGAGATCGCCCCCTTTTCCCTCGTCTTCCTGGTGCTCCTCCTGTTGGGGACGCTGGCGTTCCGAGGCGAAGGGCGGTCGGCAAGGCCTCACGATCTCACCCCATTGCCCTTGCACGCTTACATCTATCTCCTCGCCCTACTTCTCTTCACCCTGGTCGTCCTGCGGCTGCTGCCCTTGTACGTAGGGCTGGTGATCATCGCCTACGCCCTGCTCCGGGATCGGGGCAGCCTGCGGGTGGATTACGCCTTGCTGGCTACCTTTGCCTGCTTCTTCGGCTTTACGGATAACCTGCGAACCCTGTTGGCCCAGGCTCTGGCCCATCCCCACCATGTCTTTTCCCTGGCCGCCCTCCTGAGCCAGCTGATCAGCAACGTACCTACCGCCCTGCTCCTGGCCGATTTCACCGACCACTGGCCTGCCCTGCTGTGGGGTGTCAGCGTTGGCGGTTTTGGGAACCTGATCGCCTCGCTGGCAAACCTGATCGCCTATCGCCTGTACGTGCGCCGGACGCAGGGGGGCGGGCGGGAGTTTCTCATCCGCTTCCACGCCGTGGGCTACCTGGCCTTTTCGGTGGGTGTCCTGCTGTACATCCTGCTCCACGTGGCCTGAGTCGGTGCAATTGTCAATAACCACATCTTGTTGTATAATGACGGACGATCCCGGTCAAGCCGGGCCTCAACCCGGACCAGGATAGGTGCATTTACCAGATTCCGCACCGCAGGAGTTCTCCGGGGAACGGTTGACCGCATACGGTTTCTCTATTGCGAGGTAAACATGTACAACTGCAAAGCCTTTCGTCCTCTGATCGGCATGGTGCTGCTCGCCCTGTTGCTTTCCGGCTGCGGCGGGACCACGCCCCCACCCACGGAGCCGCCCCCGCCGCCCGCGACGGACACCCTCCCTCCACCCACGGAACCGCCTCCGCCGCCTGCGACGGACACTCCACCCCTACCCACCGCCGCACCGACCGAGGCACCGCTCCCCACTCCCCCGGCAACCGCCGCGCCACCCACGGCGGTCCCGGTTCTTTCTCTTTCCACCACCGCCTTTGCACCCGAAGGCGACATCCCTACCGAGTATACCTGCTTTGGCGACAACCGCTCTCCGGACCTCACTTGGGCAGGCGTGCCGGACGACACCCGGAGCCTGGTGCTCCTCGTCTACGACCCCGATGCCGGAGCAGACTTGGGGGCATCTACCTCCCTGGGCTTTGCCCACTGGATCGTCTACGACATCCCACCGGAAAGCGAAGGGCTGGCCGCCGACATGCCTACCGGGGAAACCCTCCCCAACGGCGCATTGCAAGGCAACAACGACTTTGCCAAATTTGCCAAACCGGGCGATACCTTCCCCGGCGGCGCACCGATCAAGGTGACCGGCTATGACGGTCCATGTCCCCCGGCAAGGCATCGCTACACCTTCCACCTGTACGCTCTGGACCGGCGGCTTGATCTACCCCCTGCGGCTACCCCATCCCAGGTACTGTCGGCGATGGAAGGGCACATCCTGGCCCAGGCCCAGGTGAGTGGCTTCTTCACACCACCCCGCTAAAGCAGTCGGACACGAATACACGAGTTCACAGATGCAGGAAGCATGAATGCGCGAATGCGCTCGGCCCGGCAGCGCAGGTTCCCGACTCGCAAGCCGGAGGCTTGCCGCTACAAGGCAGGGTGCGTCCGCGCAGGCAGACGCCCGGCCGCAGGCCCAAAAGGCATGACCTGAGTCGCCGCTTTCTGCCACTACGTTGCCCGGCACAGAGCATATCCGGAGAATTGTGTAGCACAGCCCATCCCGGCGGTCAAACGCAGCACTGTTTGACAGCCCACCCTCTTTATGCTACACTTTCACCATCGCTAACGAACAAAGGATGGCCCGTGGGTGACCGAATCACCATCAACGACGTGGCCCGCGAGGCGGGCGTTTCGGCCATGACCGTTTCGCGGGTGGTCAACAACAAAGGGGATGTCAGCCCGGCAACGCGCCGCCGGGTGCAGGCGGTCATTGAGCGGCTGGGCTACCGACCCAGCGCCATCGCCCGTGGCCTGGCAACCCGCCGCACCGGGACCCTGGGCCTGGTCGTGCCCGATGTCGCCAACCCCTTCTTCGCCGACGTGGTGCGCGGCGTGGAGCACGGGGCCTATGCCCAGGGTTACAGCGTCTTTTTAGGCAACACGGAGGAGGACCCGGAACGGGAACTTTCCGTCCTGGCGTCGCTGGAGGAAAAGCGGGTGGACGGCCTGGTGCTGTGCAGCTCCCGGCTGGGCGAGGAGGAGTTGCGCCGCGTCGTCGCCCGGCAGCGCGGCGTGGTGCTGATCAACCGCCGTCTGCGGGGCGCGGGGGTGTGCTCCGTCCTGCTGGATGACGAGGCCGGGGGCCGCCTGGCAACGGAACACCTGCTGCGGACCGGCCACCGGGCCGTGGGCCTGCTGGCCGGCCCCCACGGCTCCCACAGCGGACGGCTGCGGGCCGGGGGCTACCGCGCCGCCCTGGAAGAGGCCGGTTTTGCCTACCGGGCCGCGTGGGTGCAACCCTGCCTGCCCGTCGTTGAGGATGGCTATGTGGCCGCCCTGGAACTGCTGCGCGCCCGGCCTGAACTGACCGCCCTGGTCTGCTACAACGACCTGGTAGCCGTCGGCGCGCTGCAAGCCTGCGCCGAGCTGGGCCGCGCCGTGCCCGACGATGTGGCCGTCGTCGGCCACGATGACATCCCCCTGGCCGCCCTGGTCACGCCGCCGCTGACCACCTGCCGCGTGCCCCGCTACGACCTGGGCCGTGAGGCGGTCCGCCTGCTCTTGGAGCGGATCGCGGGCCGGGCCGAAGGACCGGCAGAGGTCCGGTTCACGGCAGAACTGGTCATCCGCGCCAGCGCACCCTAAAGGAGATGCCATGACCGATTTTCCCCTCTTTCCCCCCGGCTTTGTGCTGGGGGCTGCCACTTCCGCCTACCAGATCGAAGGCGGTGTCCGCGAAGGGGGCCGAGGCGAATCTATCTGGGACCGCTTCAGTCACACCCCCGGCAAAACCTACCGGGGACACACAGGCGACGTGGCCTGCGACCACTATCACCGCTGGCGCGAAGATGTGGACCTGATGGCCCGGCTGGGCCTGCGGGCCTACCGCCTGAGCGTCGCCTGGCCGCGCATCCTGCCGCAGGGCCACGGCCCGGTCAACGAGGTCGGCCTGGACTTTTACGACCGCCTGGTGGACGCCCTGTTGGAGCGCGGCATCACCCCCTTTGTCACCCTCTATCACTGGGACCTGCCCCAGCCGCTGCAGGATGCGGGCGGCTGGCCGGAGCGCAGCGTGGCGGATCGCTTTGCCGACTATGCCGCCGTCGTCGCCCGTCGCCTGGGCGACCGGGTGCAGCATTGGATCACCCTCAACGAGCCGTGGGTTTTTGCCTTCCTGGGCTACGGGACGGGCGTCCACGCCCCCGGCCTGACCGATTGGAAAGCGGCCCTGCAAGCGGCCCATCACGCCCTGCTGGCCCACGGCAAAGCCGCCGATGCCCTCCGCGCCGCCGCATCGGCCCCGTCCCAGGTGGGCATCACCCTCAACCTGAACCCCGTGGACCCTGTCGGCGACCGTCCTGCCGACCGCGAAGCCGCCCACCGTTTTGACGGCTACTGCAACCGCTGGTTCCTGGACCCCCTCTTCCACAGTCGCTACCCGCCCGATATGCTCGCCTGGTGGGCCGACCGCGCCCCGGTCATGGAATCCGACGACCTGAGCGGCCTGCCGGAGCGGCTCGACTTTTTAGGCGTCAACTATTACACCCGCGCCGTGGTCGGCGCAGGGCCGGAGCCGCCGGTCCGGGTCGCCACCTATCGCCCGGAAGGCCGCTATACCGAAATGGGCTGGGAGGTCTACCCCGACGGCCTGTACCGCCTGCTGACCCGCTTGCGGCGGGATTACGACCTGCCCGACCTGTACATCACCGAAAACGGCGCGGCCTTCCCCGATACGCTCCAACCCGGCGGCGTGGTGGAGGACCCGCTGCGGGTGGAGTATCTGCGCGATCACCTGGAGGCCGCCCGGCGGGCGATCCGGGCGGGCGTGCCGTTGCGGGGCTATTTCGCCTGGTCGCTGCTGGACAATTTTGAATGGGCCTACGGCTACGGCAAGCGGTTCGGCCTGGTCTATGTGAACTACGCCGACCAGGCCCGCTTCATCAAGGCCAGCGGTCACTGGTTCCAACGTCTGATCGGAGCGCAACCATGAGCAAATGGCATCTCCCGCCCGACCGCTTCTTTGACCCGGACCCGGCCCAGCGGCGCGTGGCCCGCCGTCTGTACGACACCGTGGCCGACCTGCCCCTCATCTGCCCCCACGGCCATGTGGACCCCCGCCTGCTGGCCGATGAGGAAGCCACCTTCGGCAGCCCGGCGGAACTGTTCATCATCCCCGACCACTATGTCTTTCGGATGCTCTACTCCCAGGGCGTACCGCTGGCGGCATTGGGCGTCCCGGCGGGGAGCGGCGAGCCGGACCACCGCAAGATCTGGCAGACCTTTGCCGAGCATTTCTATCTCTTTCGCGGCACGCCGACCGGCATCTGGTTGGCCCAGGAACTGCGCGACGTGTTCGGCATTGAGGAGAAGCTGACCGGCGCGACGGCCCAGGCCATTTATGACGAGTTGGAGGAGAAGCTGGCCCGCCCCGAATTCCGGCCCCGCGCCCTCTTTGCGCGGTTCCGGGTGGAGGTGCTGTGTACCACCGATTTCGCCACCGACACCCTGGAACACCACCGGGCCATCCGCAGATCGGGTTGGGACGGCGACGTGCGACCCACCTTCCGCCCCGACGATGTGATCCATCTGCTGCGCCCCGGCTGGCGGGAGCGGATCAAACGCCTGGGGGAGCTGACCGGCATTGAGGTTACCTCCTACCGCACCTTCATCCGGGCGTTGGAGGCGCGGCGGGCCTTTTTCCGGGAGATGGGCGCGCTGGCCACCGACAGCGACGGCACGGTGCTGACCACGCTGGAGCTGAGCGAAAGCGAGGCGGATGGCATCATCCGGCGGGCTTTGCGCGGTCGGGCGACGGAGGCCGACGCCGCCCGCTTTTTCGGCCACATGCTCCTGGAGCTTGCCCGCATGAGCATTGAAGACGGGCTGGTGATGCAGGTTCATTTTGGCTCCTTCCGCAACCACAACCAACCCCTCTTTGACCGCTTTGGGCCGGATATGGGCTGCGACATCCCTTTCCGGGCCGAATTCACCCGCAACCTGCGCCCGCTGCTCAACAAATACGGCAACGATCCGCGCCTGACCCTGGTGGTCTATACGCTGGATGAATCCACCTACACGCGGGAGCTGGCCCCCCTGGCCGGGCACTATCCCGCCCTCAAACTGGGCGGGCCGTGGTGGTTCCACGATAGCCTCAACGGGATGCGCCGCTATTTTGACCGGGTGATCGAGACGGCGGGATTGTACAACACGGTAGGCTTTAACGACGATACGCGGGCCTTTCCCTCCATCCCGGCCCGGCACGATGTCTGGCGGCGGGCGGGCTGCAACTGGCTGGCCGGGCTGGTGGTGCGCGGCGTCGTGGATGAGGAGGATGCGACGGAGATGGCCTTTGACCTGGCCTATGGCCTGGCAAAGCGCACCTTTTTGGCCAAGCGTCAGGCCATACGGGTTGGGAAAAGACGTTTTTGACAAAATCCGGTAGCCCAATTGCAGAACGTGAGGGAGGATCATGTCCACACTCTTGGTCAAACATGCTACGCTGCTGGTGACGATGGACGACGACCGCCGCCGCATCCCGGACGGCGGCCTGTATGTGGAAGGAAACGTTATCCGCCGGGTGGGGCCGACGGCGACCTTGCCCCCCGACGCCGACCGGGTACTCGACGCCCGGGGGATGGTCATCCTGCCGGGGCTGGTCAACACCCATCACCACCTGTACCAGAGCCTGACCCGCGCCCTGCCCGCCGCTCAGGACGCCGAGCTATTTGATTGGCTGCGGACCCTGTACCCCATCTGGGCCGGGTTGGACGCCGAGGCGGTCTATGTCAGCGCGCTGGTGGCCCTGGCCGAGCTGGTCCTTTCCGGCTGTACAACGGTGGCCGATCACTTGTACATCTACCCCAACGACAGCCGCATTGACGATGAGATCCGCGCCGCCCAAGAGTTAGGCGTGCGCTTTCACCCCAGCCGGGGGAGCATGTCCCTGGGCCGCTCCAAAGGCGGCCTGCCGCCCGATTCGGTGGTTGAAGACGAGGAGGAAATCCTGGCCGATTGCGCCCGCGTCGTGGACCGCTACCACGATCCGGCCCCTTATTCCATGTGCCGCATCGCCATCGCCCCTTGTTCCCCCTTTTCGGTCACGCCCGACCTGATGAAACGGTCGGCGGCCTTTGCCCGCGAGCGGGGGCTGACGCTCCACACCCACGTGGCCGAGACACAGGATGAGGAGGCGTTTTGCCGACAAAAGTTCGGCGTCCGCCCCGTGGAGCTGATGCGACAGTTGGATTGGATCGGCCCCGATGTGTGGTGGGCGCATTGCGTCTATCTGAACGAGGAGGAGATCGCCCTCATGGCCGCCAGCGGTACGGGGGTGGCCCATTGCCCCAGCTCCAACATGCGGCTGGGGTCGGGCATTGCGCCCATCCGGGCCATGGTGGACGCCGGGGTCAAGGTGGGGCTGGCCGTGGACGGCAGCGCCAGCAACGACAGCGGTCACATGCTGGCCGAAGCGCGGCAGGCCATGCTGCTGCAACGGGTCAAACTGGGGGCGTCGGCCCTGAGCGCGGAAGAAGCGTTGTGGCTGGGCACACGGGGCGGGGCCGCCGTCCTGGGCCGCGACGACATCGGGGCGTTGGCCCCCGGCATGGCCGCCGATTTTATCGGCGTGCGGTTGGATTCGGTTTCTTTGGCCGGGGCGCAAGCCGATCCGTTGGCCGCGCTCCTCTTTTGCACCCCGCCGACGGTGGACCTTTCGGTCATCAACGGCAAGATTATCGTAGAAGGGGGGGAGCTGCGCGGCCTGGACCTGGCGGCGGTGGTAGCCCGCCACAACGAGATCGCCGAGAAATTGCTCCGACTATCCCAGAGAGGCTAGGAGATCGGCCAAATCCTCATAGTTGTACGGCGGCCTGCGGCGAACAGCCAAGATGATGACCATTTGCCGGGGAGATTACCGATCCCCGGCGGGCCGTCGAGGATGAAAATGCTCGGTCGGCTCGCGCCGGGCGGCGGCGACTCTCAAGTCGCTCCTCTTGGGCCTGTGGCCGAGCGTCTGCCTGTGCAGGCGGGCGGTCGGCCGGCGGCCCGCCAGGGGTGGTTTCAACCGCTGAGTCCACTGAAAAAACCCGGGACTCACCGCGGAGACGCCGAGAGCGCAGAGAGAAAGCGTATGAATCTTGCCGTTCCTCGGTGAACTCTGCGCCTCTGCGGTGCAAAATCCTTGAGTCAAGACCTTTTTCAGGGGAATCACCGCTATTTTCTTTGAAATGCGCTCCCCGGCAAGGCACGGGCCGATTCACGCGACCAACAGGGCAACGAACACGGAGACAAAAGCGATGACGCTGATATAGCCGTTGACGTTGAAAAAGGCCATATCCAACCGCGAAAGGTCGTCGGGCCGGACCAGCGAATGCTCATAGGCCAGCAGCCCGGCGATGACGGCCAACCCCAGCCAATAAGGCCATCCCAGCCCGGCCAGCAATCCGGCGGCGGCCAGCAGCAGTACGGTCAGGCCATGGTTGATCCGCGCCAGGCGCAAGGCGGCGGCGACGCCGAACCGGGCCGGAACCGAGTACAACCCTGCCTGCCGGTCAAACTCCGCATCCTGGCAGGCATAGATCAGGTCAAATCCGGCGATCCAGACGGTGACGGCCAGCCACAGCAGCCAGGGGGTCGGCGCGGTCAGCGTGGGGTAGACGGCGATCCAGGCCCCCATGACCGCGGCTCCGTCGGTCAAACCCAATATCCAGTGGCTGAGCCAAGTAAACCGTTTGGTGTAGTTGTAACCGACAAGGAACAGAGCCGCCACCGGCAGCAGCATCAGACACAAAGGGTTGAGCATGGCCGCGGCCAGGATCAGCAATGCCAGGGCCACCGCTGCCGCGCCCCATGCCGCCCGCACGCTGAGCTGCCCTGTGGGGATGGCCCGCCGGGCCGTGCGGGGGTTGGCGGCGTCGAACTCCCGGTCGGCGATGCGGTTGACCGTCATGGCCAACGTCCGGGCCGATGCCATCGCCACCGTGATCCAAAAGACTTGCCCCCAGGTGGGCCAGCCGCCCAGGGCAGCGGCGGCCAAGACCATGCCCAGGTAGGCGAAGGGCAGGGCAAAGATGGTGTGCTCAAAGCGAATCATCCCCAAAAAGGTGCGGACCCGGTTCATGCTGTGCGGTTTTTCTCCAGGTTTGAGCCGCAGTAGGGGCAGTCGGCGGTGGTGTCGCCGGTCCATTTGACCTCTGCCGCGCTGATGGGTGCGCCGCACTGGGGACATTTGGCCGGGAGCCAATCGCGCTTGGCCTTCTCCTCCGCCGCGGCTGCTTGTCGGGCTTCCTGTCTGTCCACGATCAGCTGGATGGCCGCCTGGGTCAGCCCGCTGATGGCGATCAAGACCAGAATGCCCGGCCACCACCACCCGGTCCAGAACAGAATCGCCAGGCCGATGAGCCAGATTGCGCTATGAACCTGCCGCCACGGCCCGGCCAGCCTCTCCTTCCCATCCTTTGCCATAGTCCGCCTTCCTTTCACAACCCATACTCCGCCCAGCGACGGTTCACCAATTCTTTAATTTGATCCAGCATCACAATCTCTTCCGGCCAGCCGCGGGGGTGGCCGTCCTCCGGCCCTTTGGCCGTGGCGTCTATGCCGATCTTGCCGCCAAAGGCGGGGCGCGGCGAGGCATGGTCCAGGTCATCCAGGGGGCCGTCCACAATGACCACATCGCGCCGCCAATCCACATTGCCCAACACCCGCCAGGCCACTTCCGAGAGGTCGTGCACATTTACGTCATGGTCCACGACGACGATGGCCTTGCTCAGCATCATCAGCCCCAGGCCCCACAGGCCGTACATCACCTTTTGCGGATGGCCGGGGAAACGTTTTTTGATGCTGACGATGACCAGGTTGTGAAACACCCCCTCGGCAGGCATGTTCAGGTCCACGATCTCGCTTTGGAAAAGGCGCATCAACGGCAAAAACAACCGCTCTGTGGCCTTGCCCATCCAGTAATCCTCCATAGGCGGGCGGCCCACGACGGTGGCAGGATAGATGGCCTCCCGGCGGCGGGTGATGGCCGTGACGTGAAAGACGGGGAACGGCTCCGCGGGGGTATAGTAGCCGGTGTGGTCGCCAAAGGGTCCCTCCATGCGATATTCATTGGGGTCCACATAGCCTTCTATGATGATGTCGGCCTCGGCGGGGACCTCCAGGGGCTGGCTGACGGCCCGGACAAAGGGGACCGGCTTGCCCCGCAGCCAACCGGCCAGCAGGTATTCGTCCACACCGGGGGGCAGGGGGGCAGAAGCGCACCAGGTCAAGGCCGGGTCGCCGCCCAGGGCCACCGCTGCCGGGATGACTTTCTGTTTTGTCTCACGGGCCAGGCGGGCGTGCTCGGCCCCGCCCTTGTGCCGCTGCCAGTGCATGGCCAGGGTGCGGGAATCAAACTGCTGCAAGCGGTACATGCCCACGTTGCGCGTCCCCGTCACCGGGTCGCGGGTGATGACCTGGGGCAGGGTGATGTACCGCCCGCCATCCTGCGGCCAGCATTTGAGGATGGGGAGTTCGTTCAGCGTGGCCGATTCGGTGCGGACGATCTCCTGGCAAGGGGCCTTTTTGACCAGTTTGGGCCGCAACCCCACGCTGCGCAGCGCGCTCCACAGGTCGGCAGCGCGGCTCACCGCGCCGCCCAAGCCGCGGGGGGGAGTTAGGTCCAGCAAGGCGGTCAAGCGGCCTTCCAGGTCGTTCAGATCGTCCACCCCCAACGCCCAGGCCATCCGCCGGGCGTTACCAAAGGCGTTGACCAACACCGGCAAGGTGTGGCCTTTGACGTTTTCAAAGAGCAAGGCCACGTTCTTTTCCGCCGGTCCCTTGCTTACCCGGTCCACAATCTCGGTGATCTCCAGCTCCGCGCTGACCGGGGCGGTAATCCGCTTCAGTTGCCCCCGCTCTTCCAGCAGGGAGACGAATTCATCCAGACCGGAGAAGGCCATGAGTCTTACATTTGCTGCTGAGTCTGATGGGCCAAGATAATGGCCTCGGCAACCTCCCGCATGGCCTTGCGGGTGTTCATGCTCATTTTCTGGATCTTGCGGAAGGCTTCGGCCTCGGTCAGGCCCTGGGTGTCCATGAGGATACCTTTGGCCCGGTCCACAAATTTGCGCGTTGTCAACGCCTCCTGCAAATCGCCCACCTGCTTTTCCACGGCGCGGAACTCCTCAAAGCGGGCCAAAGCAACTTCAATGGCGGGCACAAGGTCCGCTTCGCGGAAAGGCTTGACCAAATAGCCGACCACGCCCGCATCCCTGGCGCGGATCACCAACTCTTTCTGGCTATAGGCGGTCAGGAGCAACACAGGGGCGATCCGTTCTTCCGTCAGCACCCGCGCTGCATCGATGCCGTCAAATTCGGCCCCTTCAAATTTGATGTCCATGATGACAATATCCGGCTTGAGTTCACGGGCCAGGTTGACGGCACTGCGGGCATCCCCCACCTCTCCAACGACCAGGTATCCCAAGTTGGTCAGCATCTCACGCAGGTCCATGCGAATAATCGATTCATCATCGGCAATGATCACGCGCGTCCGATCTGCCATTGGTTCGTCCCTCCTTGCGTATGTTTGGGAAAGGTCACGATTGCAACGGTTCCTTTATCCCGGCTGCGTAACTCAAAACGGCCTTTGAGGTCGCCTTCGGCCAAAGCCTGCACGATCTGCAAGCCCAAGCTGCTGCTTTGCGAAAGGTCAAACCCTTCGGGCAACCCCACCCCGTCGTCCTCAACGGCGATGGTGATTTGCACGCCGTTATCCTCCAAGCGGACCGTGACCGTGCCTCCTTGCTGCCGCTCGTAGCCATGCTTCAGGGCATTGAGCAGCAGTTCATTGATCACCAACGCACAGACGGTGGCCGGTTGGGTTGGCAAATAGATGTTAGGGCCTTCCAGGGTCAGGCGGATGCCTTGTTCCGGGTCCAACACCCCTTCCCGAATCTGACCGATGATCCGCTGCCCCACGTCGCGGATGTTGATCATCCGGGCTTCCTGATGGGCCAAGAATTCGTGAATGACGGCCACGCTGAGGACACGATTGATCCCTTCTTGGAGGGCACGCCGTGTTTCTTCTGCCTTTGCCCGGCGCATTTGGATCCGCAACAGGGAGGCGATTGTCTGCAGGTTATTCTTCACGCGGTGGTGGATTTCCTGGATGATGGCTGCCCGGACGCGGGCTTCTTCGGCCTGACGACGGGCCTCGGTTTCGTCGTGGATGAGCAGCAACACACCATCCACGCGCCAGGCAACCTCGGTGCTACGCCACCCTTTGCGAGGCACGAGCAAGGGGATCGCCTTTTTGATCCAGACCAGATCGCCAACCTGCATCTCGCTTTCAAAACAACGCTGCTCCTCCATCGCCCGCAAGGCCAGGGTCGGGTCATCTAGGGCCAGGTCCTCAATGCGCTGTTTCAGCAGATCGCCTGCATACCCCAAGCGGCGATACAGGCTGGTGGCGATACCGCTGACATATTGAATGCGGTGCTGGGCATCAACGACCATGACGCCGTCGTGCTCGCCAAAGGGGGTCAAGGTCTCTGCATTGCGCAGCTGCCCGGCCAAGACCATGCGCTGGAATTGACGGAGTGCCCGCTGGAAGACGCGGCTGCGGCGGCGATGGCGTTCCCGTTCAATCTGGTTGGTCTCAATGCAGATCGCAGCGATAACACGCCCATCGGGGGCAAAGATGGGATGGGTTTCCTGCCGAACCGGGGCCGTTTCCGCGGGCGAAGTACCGCTTCCGAACTCCGGCGCCACGTCAAGCACTCCCCGCCGCCCTTCGGTGAGGGTGCGCAAGACCGCCGGTTCTTCCTCCGCCGTCACGCGCCGCCCTACCAAAGGCTCGCTATGGATGGGGAGGATGGAATGAGGGCGGGCCTGGGCGACTACCAAAGCGGTGTCGTCATCCAGGGGGCAATACATCAGCACATCGGCCCGGCTGAGGTCGGCCAAGATGCCCAGGTCACCGCCGAGCTTCCGCAGATGGGCAACATCTTCGTTTGTCAGTCCTTTGCACAAATGAACAACGTCGTCCACCGGCTTCTCAGCCTCGAGAAATCGCCATCCCGGTCTCGTCCACGACGAGGCATCGTTCATCGCCCGCCCTCGCAGCGATCTCATAAACGAATGGGCGACGGCGTGTTGCCATCGCCCATCCTCTTTGTGGTCGGGGCGGCCCGATTTGAACGGGCGACCACTTGAACCCCATTCAAGTGCGCTACCGGACTGCGCTACGCCCCGGTGAATACGGGCCTATTCTACCACACCGAGTAAACTTTGACAAATCGCGACTCCACGGATGTCAATCGTTCAATCCTTCCAATCGTTGGGAATCTCGGAGACATGCACCATCGTCGGTATGGCCCAAAACCGGCATCGGCCCGATTTGATCATTTCGCCACATTTGAGTACAATGGGGGAACCCGGCAAGGGACTGGATTGGAGGGAAGATGGTCGAAAAGGAGCGCGAATCGCTCCGGGTTTTCCTGGAAAATGAGCGGGAACGGCTAGAAGCGGTGCTGGCCCAAATGGAGTTGGACAGCAGTGAAAGCCTGGGCTACGGCAATCACATGGCCGACGATGCCAGCGAGGCGTTTGAACAGGCCAAGGATCTGGCCCTACGCCAGAACACCAAGCAGCTCCTGGTGCAAGTCAACGATGCCCTAGCCCGCTTTGAGGCAGGGACCTATGGCATCTGCGAGCAGTGCGGCGCCGAAATAGACCCGGCCCGCCTGAAAGCGTTACCCTATGCCACCTTGTGCCTGCGTTGCCAACAACGGGCAGCCGCCTGAGTGGGTGAAACCTTGAGTCGACCGCCGTCTCATCGCGTCCGCAACTGGATGCTGCTTATCGGGCTGACACTGCTCTTGCTGGCCGTAGACCAGGGGAGCAAGTGGTTGGTTCGGCAAAACCTGGCCGTGGGCGAGATGTGGGCGCCCATCCCGGCCCTGGCCCGCTTTTTCACCATCAGCCACGTGCAGAATACCGGCGTGGCCTTTGGGCAGTTGCCGGGGCTGGGTTGGCTGTTTATGCTGGTCAACCTGGGCGTTGCCGTAGGCATCGTCCTCTATTATCCCCGCATCCCCGACGAGATGTGGCAACTGCGCCTGGCCGCACCTCTCCTGCTGACCGGCGCGCTGGGCAACCTCATTGATCGCCTGCGTACGGTGATCCTCCTGGCCCCCCAAGCAGGCGGCCTATGGAATGCCTTGCCCTACTCGTACGTCACCGACTTTTTTGACATCAAAATCTGGCCTGTGTGGAACGTGGCCGATATGTGCGTTGTGGGTGGAGTAGCCATCCTGGCCTATACCCTCTGGCAGGCGGAGCGAAAGCACGCCACGGCCGAGACGACGGACGAATGAGTGAGCAGCGCGAGATCGCCTTCCGGGCACAGGAAGGGGGATTGAGGCTGGATAAACTGTTGGCAACCCGTGTGCCCCATCTCTCCCGTTCGGCTGCGCAGCGGCTCATTGAAAGGGAGATGGTGACGGTCAACGGCGAACCGGCCAAGGCCAGCTACAAAGTCCGACCCGGCGATCAGATTCTGGTCCTCTTGCCGGAGGAAAAGGAAGCCGCCCCCCGGCCCGAAGCGATCCCCTTGAACATCGTCTACGAGGACGAAGCCTTGCTGGTCGTGGACAAGCCGGCAGGCATGGTCGTCCATCCTGCGCCCGGCCATGAGGGGGGAACCCTGGTCAACGCCGTCTTGGCCCACTGCCCTTCCCTGGCCGACGGCGGCGACCGCCCCGGCATTGTCCACCGCTTGGACCGAGACACCTCCGGCCTCATCCTGATCGCCAAAAGCGAGCGAATCCGCCGTCTGTTACAGCAGCAGTTCAAAGAACGCCAAGTCTACAAAGCCTACCTAGCACTTCTGGACGGCCACCTACAACCGGCTTGGGGGCGCATTGAAGCCCCCATCGGCCGCGACCCCCGCCATCGGCAGAAAATGGCCGTCCTCCCCGGTGGGCGCGAAGCAATCACCGAATACCATGTGTTGGAGCAATTTGCCCATGCCACCGGTCCGGCGGCGGGCAACTATTCGCTGGTGGAAGCGGAACCGCACACCGGTCGCACCCACCAGATCCGCGTCCATTTCGCCTCCATCGGCCATCCCGTGGTAGGTGATGCGGTGTACGGCCGACGCAAGACACATTTGCCTTTGCCCCGTCAGTTCCTCCACGCCCGCCGTCTGGCCTTCAAGCACCCCTTGACAGGCCACACGGTGGAACTGGAGACACCGCTGCCGGATGATCTGGCGGCGGTGCTGACTCTCTTGCGCGGCGGCGAACGGTACCAGGTCGGCCGCTAGCCTGCAGATTTCTTGGCCTTGGCCCTTTCCTCGGCCCGCATCTCGTTCCAGACGCGGCCCAGGCCCGATTTGAAGCGGCGGTCGGCTTTGGGCTTTTCAAAGGGCGGGATGGGCCAAAAGCGGATCAGGTGGGAAAGGCTGCGGGCCGTATCGGCCTTGGGCATCCCGGAGCGGTAGGCGGTGCGCACTTTGCGGCGGACCAGGCGCAGGAATTCGGACATTTTCTCCGTGGCCTCTTTGCCGGTCAGCTCGCCGTGCCCCGGAATGAGCACATCGTAGCGCAGCTTGCGCAGGTAGGTCAGGGCTTGCAGCCACTCTTTGGTGTTCCCCTGGGAAAGGAAAGGCGGACGGTTGGTCACCACCAGGTCGCCGGTGAAGAGCAGTTTTTCGCGGGGGAAATAGACGACCGTCGTCGCCGGGGTGTGGCCGCCCAGGGGGATGAGGTGGATCTCTTTGTCCCCTTTGAAGAGGTAGGTCCGCCCGGTGAAGGTGATCTCCGGCTTGATGATGGTCAGCGTTCGCTTCCACTCCTCCACCGCCTCCGGAATGCGGTCGCGGTACATGTTGATCAGCCGGGTGCGGAAGCTATCACCGTAGCTCTTCATCTCCTTCCAGGCCAGCTCATGGGCGATGACGGTGGCCGTGGGGAAATACTGGTTGCCGATGACGTGGGCGCGGTGGTGGTCGGTGTTGATGATATAGATGATCTCCTGGTCGGTGTGCCGACGGATGACCTCGTTCCAGTCGCGGGCCTGGTCGGGCAGCATGGGCGTATCAATCAGGATCACCCCTTCCCCGGTGACGATAAAGGCCACATTGGCCCCGTGATATTCCAGTTCGACGAAAATGCCGGGTGCGATCTCGCGGACCATCGTACCTCCTATGCGTCTTGGTTCTCCTGCTACGCATTCCGTCCCAGCGACTGCGCCGCCTGTTCCAACGCCTCGGCCAGCCGCTCACCCTGGGGGCCGCCCCCCTGGGCAAAGTTGGGCCGCCCGCCGCCCCGCCCGCCGATGACCGCGCACGCCTCCCGCAGCAGGTCGCCCATGGGCAGGTCCAGGTCGTCGGAGCGGGCAAAGACCAGGTAGCTCGTCTCCCCGGTGGGATGGCGGCTGCCCAGCAAGGCCACGGTGCGGGGGTGCTCCATGAGCCGTTGGGCCAGGTGTTTGAGGGCGTCCATCGGCTCCCCCTCCAACTCGGCCCGTACCAGGCGCACGTCCCCCACCGGGGCCGCCCCCTGCCACAAGGCAGCCGCCTGGGCGTCCAGGAGGGCGTCGCGGCTGCGGCGCAGTTCCCGGCGGGTCTCTTTGAGTTCGGCGGCCAGGCGATGCACCAGGTCGGGGATCTCCCAATGGCCCACGGTGAATTCGGCGGCCAGCTTGAGCAGCAGGGCGTTCTTGGCCCGATAATCGGCCAGGGCGCGGCCCCCGCACAGGAATTCCAGGCGGGTCTCCCCGCCGCGCCGCTCGCTGCGGGTGATCTTGATCAGGCCGATCTCGCCCGTGGCCCGCACATGGGTTCCCCCGCAGGCAGAGCAGTCAAAATCGGCGATCTCCACGATGCGCACCGGCCCTTTGTGCGCCACCGGCTTGCGGAGCGGCAGGGCAGGAACCTCCTCATCGGGGACCCAGCGCGTCGTCACCGCCCTGTTCTCAAAGACGATGGCGTTGGCCAACGCTTCCACATCGGCCAGCTCCTCCTCGCCCAGGGGGGCGCGGTCCAGGTCCACGGTCGCATACCCGCCGGAAAGGTGAAAGCCGACGGTGTTGGCCCCCAGCCGCTCAACGCAGGCCGCAGAAAGGACATGTTGGCCGGTATGCTGCTGCATCAGGTCAAAACGGCGCGTCCAATCCACCTCGCCGACCACCCGCTCCGCTTCCAGGGGCGCGGCCAAGACGTGGATCACGGCCTCATCCCCTTCGCGGGTGATCACATCCACCACGGGGACGCCGTTCAACGCGCCGGTGTCGTGGGGCTGGCCGCCGCCGGTGGGGTAAAAGGCGGTGCGGTCCAGCACGACCGCCGGGCGGCCTTCCCACGCCAACCGCTCCACCACGGCGGCCTCAAAGCGGGTGCGGTAGGCGTCGTCATAGTACAGCCGCTCGGTCATGCCCTGCCCCCTTTCCGGGCCGTCGCCTTGGCCGGGGCGCGTTTATCCCGGTAGAGCAAGACCGCCACCCCCACGGCGACGACGACCGGCACCCCGGCCATCAGCAGCCGGTTCCAGGGGGAGACGATGGCCAAAGCATGGGCCAACGCCCAGGTCATCCACATCGCCAGGCCGATGAAAACCAGGCCGGTGAGGAATTTGATCGTCGCCGTGTGGCGGTTGACGAAATTGCCCAGTTGCTCCGACGACGTGCCGAAATAGGCCAGGACAAAGACGACGATGAGGGGCAGGATGAACATGATATTGTAGAGAAGCAGGTAGAAAAAGGCTTTATCGGCCAGTTCCGGTACACTGAGGGTGTACATGATGGCCGGCAGGTAAACCTGCCCGGTGCAGGCCAGCTCCAGCAGGGAGACGATGAAGCCGGTGACAAAGGCCATCGCCACAAAAGCGCGGGTCTTGGCGTTCTCGCGGATGACCTTGTTGATGCGCCGCCGGATGCCGACCGGCAGTTTGATGGTCATTTCGCTGTGCTGGCCCCGGCGGGCTTTGGTAAAATCGCGGAAGGTGAAAATCGCCAGCACCACACACAACAGGATGGTGATGGCGTACACGATCTGCCCCAGGACGGCGATGTAGCTCAGCGACTGGATGAGCGTGAGCAGGCCCACGCCCACCAGCAGGTAGGTCACAAAGACGCCCAGGGCGAAGGAAAGCCCCACAAACAGAATATCGCGCCCCCGGCGGCCTGTAAAGGTCAGGTAGGAGATGAAAAAGACCAGGGTGGCAAAGGCGCAGGGGTTGAGGCCGTCCACCAGCCCGGCCACCAGGACACCCAACACGCCGAATTTGCCCAACACGCCCAGGATGATGTCCTGACCCTGGCCCGGCTCAAAGTCGGACCAGGTCGGTTCTGCCCCGGTGGCGGCATACTTTTCCACGGCGGCCAGCATGTTCTGCAAGGTGGCTTCCTCACCGACGAGGACATCCTGCCCGACAAAGATCATGGGCGTCGTCAGGTATTTTTCCTCCGGCACGCCGTACTTTTTGCACAGCCAGGCGTTGAGTTCCTTGCTCTCATTGTCCTCAATGGCAAAACGCTCGACGACCACCTGGGGGTAACGCTCCTGGACCACTTGCAGGTCGTAGGTAGCGCGGGCGCATTCCTGGCAGCCGGCCTTTTCAAAATAGGCCATGTGGATCGGTGGGGGTTCCCCGCCCGCCGTCGGCGGCGTGGATTCGGACTGGCCGACCAGTTCCTCCCAGGGCGGGATGGCCGAACCGCCTTCGGCCAACGCCTGGGCGACCATATCGGGCAAGCGGGATTCAATTTCTTCAATGCCCACCAACAAGGTGCGCCCGATGAGGACCTCCGGCGTGCCGGGCGGGGCATCTTCCACGCCCAGGGCCCGGTGCAGCTCTTGCAACCGGGCCGCGTTTTCCGCCTGGGAAATGTCCACGGCATAGGGTTGCAAACTGCTCCCGTACTTTTGCCCCAGGGAGGTGATCAGACTGTTGAGCCGGTCAAAATCGGCATGGTTGGGGTCCAAAAAGACCAGGAGCTGAACCGACGGCGGCGGCGTGGGCACAACCACCGTGGGTAGGTCTTCCAACGAGACGAAATCCACGCCGCCCTGGGCCAGGTACTCGTCAATGTAGCCTTCCAGCTTGGCCGGGATCTCATCACCGCCGATCAACACCTTGTCGCCGATGACCAAGGTCGGAACATAACCCTGCCGGTCCGGGGGAACGCCCAGCTTGGTCTCCACGGCCAGCATGGTCATGTACAAATCGGTGTTGTTGTGGATGTTCAGGTATTTGTACTCAACCTGATCACCATACTTTTCGTAGACGGTAGGTAGGTACTCGGTCATCACCTTGTGACAATGGGGGCAAGTATCGCTGTAAAAGAGGATAAAACGGACCACTGCCCGGTCCGGCTCGGCAGTGGGTGTGCCCTGAGCCAATGCCCCACCCCCCCACAAGGCAAAGACCAAGACCAGGGCCAGCAGTCCGATGAATACTCCCTTTTGCGTCTTCATACCAGCAGCCTTTCCGTGTGAGTTCGCTCTGCCGGATGGCCGTCGCCCGGCGGCTGCCGGATTATAACACAATTCGGTCACTTTTTCCAGTGGCTGCCCGGCTATCACCCAGGCGGATGTCGTCCCCAGGAGATTGAAAGCGGCCTGAGGCCGGGCATCCGCCTACGCAGGTGCACCTTGAGGGAAATGCGGGAAATGCCATCCCCTTGTGCAAATTTGACAAGGGACGGGATGGTGCATATAATGGGCATTCGCGGTCGGCAAAGGCCGCGGATCATTCTGTGTGCCTGACGAGTTCGACCTTGATGCTAAACGTTTTGCAGCCTGCTTCTTCCCTCCAACGACGTGGAGGTTTCCCCGGTACACGGTTACAGGTGTAGAGAGCAACCCCATTTTGACCGGAGCGGAGCCGGTCCTGGCTGCTTGTCAAGGAGTGGAACGAATGCCCAATCAAGTGCGACGCAAATCGTATGCGCGTATTCCCGAAGTATTGCCCTTGCCTAATCTGATCCAAACCCAAATCAATTCCTACCGCTGGTTCCAAGAGGTAGGATTGCGGGAGCTATTTGACGAAATTTCCCCCATTGAGAGCTTCAACGGCGACCTGGCCCTTTACCTGCCGGGTTTTGACGAAGAGATCAACAAAGAATTCGGTCTGGATTACCGCTTTGAGGAACCGAAATACACCCAGCAGGAGTGCCTGGAGCGGGACATCACCTACGCTGCGCCCCTCTATGTCAGCATTGCCCTGTTCCACCGGGCAAGCGGCGAGTGGATAACGCAAGACGTTTTCATGGGCGATTTCCCGTTGATGACCGATACCGGCACCTTTATCATCAACGGTGCGGAACGGGTCGTGGTGAGTCAGCTCATCCGCTCGCCGGGGGTCTACTTCACCGTAGAAGAGGACCGCATCACGGGCCGGACGATGTGTATGGCGAAGCTCATCCCCAACCGGGGGGCTTGGCTGGAATTTGAAACCTCCAAGCGGGATGTCATCTCGGTCAAGGTGGATCGCAAGCGGAAACTGCCGGTGACGATCCTGTTGCGGGCGGTGGGCTTTGGCACCGACGAGGAGCTGCTTGCACTCTTTGAGCAGGCAGATACTATGCCCGATCACCCCTATATCATGGCCACCATAGAACGCGATCCGACCAAGAGCCAGGAAGAAGCCCTGATTGAGTTTTACAAAAAGCTGCGCCCCGGTGATCCGCCCACCCTGGAGAATGCCAAGAATTTTTTGGACGCCCTCCTCTTTTCCCCGCGCCGTTATGACCTGGCCCGGGTAGGGCGATACAAACTCAACACCCGCTTGGGGTTGGAAGTGCCTCTGGAAAGGCGGACTCTGACTCCCCAGGACCTGGCCAAAGTTGTTGAGCGGATCATCCAGATCAACAACGGTGTTGAAGGGCCGGATGACATTGACCATTTGGGCAACCGCCGGGTCAAAACTATGGGGGAGCTGGTCCAAAATCAGCTGCGTATCGGCCTGCTGCGCATGGAACGGGTCGTGCGGGAGCGGATGAGCATCCGCGAGCGCGATCAGCTGACGCCGATCTCGTTGATCAATGTGCGGCCTGTGGTCGCTGCCGTGCGCGAATTCTTTGGCGGCAGCCAGCTTTCTCAGTTCATGCAGCAGACCAACCCCCTGGACGAATTGACCCATAAACGCCGCCTCAGCGCGTTGGGGCCGGGGGGCCTGCGGCGGGAACGGGCCGGGTTTGACGTGCGCGACGTGCACCACTCCCACTATGGTCGCATCTGTCCCATTGAGACGCCGGAAGGCCCCAACATCGGCCTCATCGGCTCCCTGGGGACCTACGCCCGCATCAACGACTTTGGCTTTATCGAGACACCCTATCGCAAGGTGATCCATTCCGTTCCCAACCGCAAAGAGCGCGTGGTGGGCAAAACCGTCCGAGAGCGCATCGTGGACCCTGTGAGCGGTGAGATCATTGTTGAGAAGAACCAGCGGGTGGATGAAGCTACTGCCGAGCGGCTGGAAAGCCTCTTTGATCAGCTACCGGAGATCAAGATCCGACCTATGGTGACGAACGAAATCGTGTACCTCTCCGCCGATCAGGAGGATCAGTACACCATCGCCCAGGCCAACGCCGAACTGGATGAAGAAGGCCAATTCGTCCACGACCAGGTTTCCGTCCGTCGGCGTCAGGAGTTCATGGAGACCTCGGTGACGGCGGTGGACTATATGGACGTATCGCCCAAGCAGATCGTGGGTGTTACGGCTGCCCTCATCCCCTTCTTGGAACATGACGACGCCAACCGCGCCCTGATGGGGTCCAACATGCAGCGGCAGGCGGTTCCCCTGGTGCAGCCGGAAGCCCCTCTGGTCGGTACCGGTGTGGAAAGACAGGTTGCCATCGACTCCGGTCAGATCGTCATCGCCGAGGAAGCGGGGGAGGTCGTCAACGTCTCCGGCGATGCCATTGTGGTGCAGGGGGCTAACGGACGCCGCGTCTACAAACTGCGCCGTTTCCGCCGCTCCAACCAGAGTACCTGTATGGACCAACGGCCCATCGTCTTCAAGGGGCAGCAGGTTGAAAAAGGCGATGTCTTGGCCGATTCCATGTCCACCGAGCGCGGTGAGCTGGCGCTGGGCCAGAACGTCTTGGTTGCCTTTATGAGCTGGGAAGGAGGCAACTATGAGGATGCCGTTTTGGTCAGCGAGCAGATCGTCCGTGACGATAAATTCACCTCAATCCATATTGAAAAATACGAAATAGAAGCCCGCGATACCAAATTGGGGCCGGAGGAGATCACCCGCGACATCCCCAACGTGGGCGAAGATGCCTTGAAAGACCTGGACGAACGGGGCATCATCCGCATCGGTGCCGAGGTGGGGCCGGGCGACGTGCTGGTGGGCAAGATCACGCCCAAAGGCGAGACCGAGCTAACGCCGGAGGAGAAGCTCCTGCGGGCCATCTTTGGGGAAAAGGCCCGCGAAGTCAAAGATTCCAGCCTGCGGATGCCCCACGGTGAGCACGGCATTGTGGTTGACATCAAGGAGTTCAGCCGCGAAGAGCACCGCGACATGAAGGCCGGAGTGGAGCAGTCGGTGCGGGTTATGGTCGCCCAACGGCGCAAGATCACCGAGGGCGACAAAATGGCCGGTCGCCACGGCAACAAAGGGGTCATCAGCCAGATCGTGCCCATTGAGGATATGCCGTACCTGGCCGATGGGACACCGGTAGAACTGATCCTCAACCCCTTGGGTGTCCCGGCCCGGATGAACATCGGCCAGATTTTGGAAACGCACCTAGGTTGGGCCGCCGACCGATTGGGGTTCAAGGCGACTTCGCCGGTCTTTGACGGCGCCGACGAGGTTGAGATAGAGGCCGAGCTGGCCCGCGCTTGGTTGATGGACCGCGCTTGGAGCATTTTTGTTGAGCGGGCTTGGGAATGGGCCAAAGAGGTAGAGATTGATCCCGAATCGGTCGTTGAGGATGAAGTGTTGACCTACTACCTTTTGGAATGGTTGGGCGGAGGCGAGTTTGATGACGATCTGCTGGCCCGTGACCGCACCTACGCCCGGCAGGCCGTGCTCCAAGCGTGGTTGCGGGAGCAAGGCTATGAGCCGTCTGAGCTGATCTCCTTTACCTTTGATCCCGTACCACAAGCCCAGCGGGCCGCCCGGCGGGAGCGGGCCAAGGCAGTCTGCCTGCGTGAGTGGATCAAAGCGGTAGCCGAGGAGTTTGCGCAGCGGGGGAGGCCCTGGCCCCAGGACATACCTTTGGATCTACCGGAAGACGACCGGGAGGTGACGGCCCTCGCCTTGCGCTTGAGCCGCCTGACCGGCGAGCCGATGCCCGTGACCGGCAAAATGATCATCTACGACGGCAAGACGGGCGAACCCTTTGATCAACCGGTGACGGTGGGCATTATCTCCATGATGAAATTGGCCCACTTGGTGGAGGACAAAGTGCACGCCCGCTCCACCGGCCCCTACTCCCTGGTGACGCAACAGCCCCTGGGCGGCAAAGCCCAATTCGGCGGTCAGCGGTTCGGCGAGATGGAGGTCTGGGCGTTGGAAGCTTACGGCGCGGCCTACACCCTGCAGGAGATGCTGACCGTCAAATCGGACGACGTGCAAGGCCGGACCAAGACCTACGAAGCCATCGTCAAGGGCGAAGAGATCGTCGAACCGGGCGTCCCCGAATCGTTCCGCGTCCTGGTCAAAGAATTGCAATCACTGGGGCTGTCGGTAGAAGTCCTGAATGACGAATCGGAGTCTATCCACTTTGGCAAAGAGGAGGATGAGGAGCCGCTGCCCGACCTGGGCTTGGGGTTGTCCCTGGATTTGGCCAACCTATAGCGCAGACCGTTCTCCGTGCCGTGACGGACAAAATGCATGAAACGGATAGGTTGTCTCCTGCTGAAAGGGCTGCTCACCGTCCTCCTTGCGTTGGTCGGCGTGTATGCCATCCTGGCCCTAACGGCCCGACCGGCCGCCGAGCGACCCTTTTTCACACAGTTTGACCATGCCCCTTTGGTCATGGCCCACCGCGGCGGCAAGGGCCTATGGCCGGAAAATACCCTCTATGCCTTTGAGCAAGCCGCCTCCCTGGGTGCGGACGTGCTGGAGATGGACATCCACAGCACTGCCGACGGTGTGCCGGTGGTGATGCACGACCGCACCGTGGACCGCACCACCGACGGCTCCGGTGCGGTCCACGCCCTGACCCTGGAGCAGATCAAAGCCCTGGACGCCGGTTACAACTGGACCGATGACGGTGGCCAGACCTATCCCTATCGCGGTCAAGGCATCACCGTCCCCACGGTGGAGGAGGTCTTTGCGGCTTTCCCCGACATGCCCCTGAACATTGAGATCAAACAGTCCGAACCTTCCATCACCGCTTCCTTCTGTCGGCTCATCCGCGCTTACGGCATGGAGGACAAAGTGTTGGTCGTCTCGTTCGACGATCCGACCATCCGGGATTTTCGCAGCCGATGCCCGGAGGTGGCGACGGCTGCAGCGCAGAACGAAATGGTAACCCTGTTGGCGCTGGGCACATTCCATTTGGAAGCAGCCTACAGCCCGGCGGCACAGGCAGCCCAGGTCCCCGAATACCGCAAAGGGGTGCATGTATTGACCCCCCGTTTCGTAGAGGCGGCCCACAAGCGAGGTCTCCAAGTCCATGCTTGGACCATTAACGAGGAGTCGGACATGCGTCGGCTGTTGGATCTGGGTGTGGACGGCATCATCAGCGACTATCCGGATCGGTTGCTGCGGGTGCTGGGCCGTTGAGGTGTGAGCATGACCGAAAAAAGATCGTTCCAAGCGTTGGTAGTCCGTGAGATGGAGGATGGCTCCTTTTCTCGGCGGGTTGAGGAGCGGTCCCTGGCGGACCTGCCCCCCGGTGAGGTGCTGATCCGCGTTCATTTTTCCTCCCTGAATTACAAAGATGCCCTTTCTGCCACAGGGCACCGAGGCGTGACGCGCCGCTACCCCCACACGCCGGGCATTGACGCCGCCGGCGTCGTTGAATCGAGCCGGAGTGACGAGTTCCGCCCCGGCGATCCGGTCATCGTCACCAGCTACGATCTGGGCATGAATACCCCCGGCGGATGGGGCCAATACATCCGCGTCCCGGCAGAGTGGGTAGTTCCCTTGCCCGCCAACCTGACCCTGCGAGAAAGCATGATCCTCGGTACGGCAGGGTTCACGGCAGCCCTCTCCCTCCACAAACTCCGATGGGCCGGGGTAACACCCGACCGAGGCGACATCTTGATCACGGGGGCCAGCGGTGGCGTGGGCAGCCTGGCCGTCGCCATCCTGAGCAAAGTGGGGTATCGGGTGGTTGCTGCCACGGGCAAAGCAGAGGCTCAACCGTTCCTCCGCGGGTTGGGAGCGGCGGAGGTCATAGACCGCAAGGAAGTACTGGACGATTCACCCCGCCCTTTGCTCAAAGGGCGGTGGGCCGGGGTGCTGGATACCGTCGGTGGCGCGTACCTGGCCTCGGCCCTCAAATCCACAGCCCTCCATGGAGCCGTCACCTGTTGCGGTCTGGTCGCTTCGCCGGAATTCGCAACAACGGTGTATCCTTTTATCCTGCGGGGGGTGAGCCTGTTGGGGATAGATTCGCAGAGCTGCCCCATGGATCTACGGCGGCGGCTATGGCAGAAACTGGCCGGGGAGTGGAAACCCGATGCGCTGGAGCGGTTGGCCGCCGAGCGAACCCTGGCGGATCTGGAGCAAGAGATCCAACGCATCCTGCAAGGGGGCCAGCGGGGTCGGGTGCTCGTTGTCCACGAGAGATGAGGGAATCATGAAAGAGATTGAGCGGGTTGCCATTATAGGAGCAGGAGCCATCGGCGCAGCGTATGCTGCCAAATTCTTTGAGGCCGAAGGGTTCTCTACCGTCCTGATTGCCGAGGGGGAACGGGCGGCGCGGCTTGAGCGGGAGGGCCTGGTGGTGAACGGCGTGCCCTATCGCATCCCTGTCCGCCGTGTCGAGGAAGACGGCCCTCCCGCCGACCTGATCATGGTCGCCGTCAAATTCCACCATTTGCCCCAGGCGGTCCACGATCTGCGAAATGTCGTCGGGGCACAGACAACCATCCTCTCGGTGATGAACGGGCTGGATAGCGAGGAGGTGCTGGCGGCAGCCTACGGCGCGGAAAAGGTGCTTTATGCCGTGGCGGTAGGCATCGACGGTGTGCGCCGGGGGAACCGCATCACCTACAGTAGTTTGGGACGGGTGTTCTTCGGCGAGGCGGATAACCGCCGACTCGGTCCCCGTGTCCGGCGCGTCCGGACCGCCTTTGAGCGGGCGGGCATCCCCTATGAAATCCCGGAGGATATGCTACGGGCCATGTGGTGGAAGTTTATGGTCAACGTGGGGATGAACCCTTCCTCGGCGGTGCTGCGTGCGCCTTATGGTGTCTTCCAAACGTCATCGGAGGCGCAAGCGTTGATGCGGAGCCTGATGGCAGAGGTGATCACCCTGGCCCAGGCGAAAGGCATCAATCTGACGGAGCAGGACATCACCGAGTGGGTGAAAGTGCTCCATACCCTTTCACCCCAGGGCAAAACCTCCATGTTGCAAGATATTGAGGCCGGGCGCAAAACGGAGATTGAAATGTTTGCGGGCAAGGTGGTTGCCCTGGGGCGGGAACACGGCATTCCGACTCCGGTCAACGAAACGATATTGCGGATTATCCGCGTATTGGAGCAGATGCAAGAGTGAGGGAAAAGCATGGCACGGAAAACATCTTTTCGCGATCACTGTTTGGTAGCTTGCGCCATCCTGCAGCCGGAGCTGAGCTACCTGCAGGAAGAGGGGTTTTTAGACGCCAAAAAGATCTTTTACATCCCTGCCGGTTTGCACATCAAAACCGACCGTCTGGAGGAGCGACTGACCGCCCAGCTACAAAAGGCCCTCAAAATTTGCGATCCGGACAAGATCATCGTCGTTCAAGGGGGCAAATGCTTTGTCAGCACGGAGGACCCACTGCGGCGCATTGACGACATCATCCGCGAGCAGGACCCGCGCATCAAACGGGTGCAGGCCGACTACGGTTATGACATGCTGGCCGGTAAGGAGGAGCGGAATCAGATCGCTGCCAACGGCGATGAAACCAGGGTTCTCTGGTTCACGCCGGGCTGGCTCCGCAACTGGAAGACCATCTACCAACGCTACGTGGGGTGGGATAAGGCCGATGCCAATGCCAACTTTCCCGGCTTCTACGACGAGATCGTGGTGCTGGACGCCCTGAACGTGGCCGAGATATACCAGACCGAGAAAGTGGAAGACATCTTGGAGATCTTTGACTGGACCGGGCTTCCGGTCCGCTGTCATCCCATCACCCTGGACCGTTTCAAAGGGCTGCTGTTGGATGCGCTGAATGCCGAGACACCATGAGCTGCCCGCTTCACCGCAGGGACGCCGAGGGATGAGATCAAGCCGCCCCTCGGCGAACCCTGCTCGCGGCGGCGTGAAAGCCGGTACCATCTACCTTCCGACGGAAGAAGCGCTGTGCACCTCCGCCGCTCTTCCCCAGGGTGCAAGCATGACTAGGCCCCAGGGCCGTTCCCCGACGGCCTAGTAAGCCGCTTGCTAAATACTCCCTCCTGCCCCTGGACAACCACCCAGATTTGCGATAAACTGGCGAGGAAGCGGACCGTTCCCCGGCACACCGTCGGTGCCGGGCGCATTCGTGCATTCGTATATTCGCGCCCGCTTCGTGGACGGCCCGCTTTGGCGGTTCTGGAGATTTGAACCGCAAAGGCGCAAAAGACGCAAAGGAAAGAAGAAAACCTCCGCGCTCTTGGCGTCTTGGCGGTTCCAACCGCGATTTCCTTGCGCCACCGGGCCGGGCGTATTCGCGCATTCGTGCATTCGCACCCGCTTCGGGGACGGCCCGCTTTGGCGGTTCTGAAGATTTGAACCGCAAAGGCGCAAAGGCCGCAAAGGAAAGAGAAAAAGAAGACCCTCGCGCTCTTGGCGTCTTGGCGGTTCCAACCGCGATTTCCTTGCGCCACCGGGCCGGGCGCATTCACGCATTCATGTATTCGCGCCCGCTTCGTGGACGGCCCGCTTTGGCGGTCCCGGAGATTTGAACCGCAAAGGCGCAAAGGCCGCAAAGGAAAGAAGAAAAAGAAGACCTTCGCGCTCTTGGCGTCTTGGCGGTTCCAACCGCGATTTCCTTGCGCCACCGGGCCGGGCGCATTCGTGCATTCGTATATTCGCGCCCGCTTCGTGGACGGCCCGCGCCGCGCGGTTTCAACCGCTGCTCTGCGCGAAAAACCTTGACCGTAGGAGAAGGACGATGAAGATCAAAACCCTGCTTTGGACCCTGCTGAGCGCGGCCCTGCTCCTGGCCCTGCCCGCCATCGCCGAAGAACCATCCCCGACCCTCTACTTTTACCGCGACGGCCAGGCTGCGCCCGCCCCCCGGCCCCTGACCCTCGGCGGACGAACCCAGGCCGACGCCGAGGCCCTGCTCCGCGCCCTGCTGGCCGGTCCCACCCCCGCCGAGCAGGCCGACGGCCTGACCTCCGCCCTGCCGCCGGGGGGTGAGCTGCTGGCCGTAACGGTGGAGGGCGACCGGGTGACGGTGGACCTGCGCCTGCCCCTCTCCTTCCTGCACAAGGAGCTGACCCCGGAGCGCAGCGACGCCATCGTGGAGCAGGTTGTCAAAACCCTCTCCCCCCTGGGCCTGTACCACGTCGTCATCCGCGCCGAAGACGCCGACGGGCGACTCCGCATCCTTTCCGACTTTTTGCCGCGCCCCGTCGTTCCCCGCCCCACCGTGCCGCCCAACGACGACCCTGTGCCCGACCGCGCCGGTCCGGCTCCCGCCCACGTCGGCCAGCCGCCCATCCCCGGTCAGGGGCAGCCCCAGGGGGCCTTGAGCGGCAAGACGGTCTGGCTCAGCGCGGGGCACGGCTGGTATTGGAGCGATACCCTCAACCGCTGGAACACCCAGCGGCCCAACACCTACGGCCTGGTCGAAGATTTTTCCAACGCCGAGGCGGTCAACTACTACCTGGCCCGCTACCTGTGGAACGCCGGGGCCGATGTCCAACTGGTCCGCGAGCGGTCCATGAACGAGCACGAGGTCATCGTGGACAATGACGACGGCGCACCGGCCTACACCGAAACCGGCTCCTGGACGACCAGCAGCACCCCCGGCTACGGCGGCGGGACCTACCGCTATGCCATCTCTGCCGCCGACCGCACGGCCACGGCCACCTGGACCCCCACCCTGCCGGAGGCCGGTTGGTACGCCGTCTGGGCCTGGTACCGGGAGGGGACCAACCGCCCCACCGATGTCCGCTACGAGATCCATCACGCCGGGGGCGTGACCACCGTGCGCCTTTCCCAGGAGGTCCACGGCCAGACATGGCGTTACCTGGGCGAATACTATTTCGCGGCGGGCAACGGCGGCTTTGTGACCCTCATCAACCAATCGGACGACCCCGGCCAGGCGGTCATTGCCGATGCGATCCGCTTTGGCGGCGGGCTGGGCAGCATCGCCGAAGCGGGCGGGACCAGCGGCGAGCCGCGTTGGGAGGAAGCGGCCAAGTATTGGGCGCGGTACCAGGGCGCACCCTCTTCGGTGTGGGCCAACGACGTCACCGCCCGGCCCCTCTACGCCGAGTGGGAGAGCGCAAAGGGCTACCCCGGCGAGGCGGAAAACGCCGTTTACATCTCCTGGCACACCAACGCCGGGGGCGGGACGGGGACCAACACCTTCATCCACAGCACCGAGCCGACGCCCGGCAGCGCGGCCTTGCAGGATTGGATCCACGCCGAGCTGATCGCCGACCTGCGGGCCGGGTGGAACCCGAGCTGGGTAGACCGCGGCCAGCGGAGCGCGGATTTTGGCGAGCTGCGCGAACTTTCCACCATGCCCGGCGTCCTGCTGGAGGTGGCCTTTCACGATACGGAGGACCCCGGCGACGCCGACGACCTCAAGGAGCCGGTCTTTCGCCAGATCGCCGCCCGCGCCGTCTACCAGGGCATCGTCAAATTCTATGCCGAGCGGGAAGGGACGGCGGTCCACCTCCTGCCCGAACCGCCCACCCGCCTGGTCGCCCGCGCGACGGGACCGGGGCAGGTCACCCTCACCTGGTCGCCGCCGCCCTGCTGCGACGGCCTGGTGGGCGATGCGGCGACCTCCTACAAAGTCTACCACAGCGACGATGGCCGCGCCTTTGACAACGGCCTGGAAACTATCAGCCCCACCCTGACCCTGACCGGCCTGCCGCCCGGCTCCCTCCACTTTTTCCGCGTGACGGCGGTCAACAAAGGCGGCGAATCGTTCCCCACGCCGGTTGTGGCCGTGCGCCTGCCCGACACCCTCTCGCAGGTCGGCGTGGGGGAGGGCGCGCCGCCATTCCTCATCGTGGACGGCTTTGACCGCCTGGACCAAACGGCCCTCATCCCCCAGTGGGAAAGCTCCGCCCTGGGCACGGCCAGGCGCATGTTCTTGGAACGGATGCAGACCTACGATTACGCCGTAGAGCACGCCCAATCGCTGGCCGCCTGTGGCCTGGCCTTTGACGGCGCGGTCAACGAAGCGGTCACCGCCGGGGACGTGGCCCTGGCCGACTATGCCGCCGTGGATTGGTTCGTCGGCGAGGATTCGACGGCCGACGCCGCCCTGGACGACGCCGAGCGGTCGCTGCTGGCGGCCTACCTGGACGGCGGGGGGAGCCTGCTCCTTTCCGGCTCCGAGATCGGCTACGACCTGGTGGAACAAGGCCGCGATCCGGCTTTTTACGGCGGTTACCTGCGGGCCGCCTACCGGGGCGACGATGCCGAGACCTACGACTTTGGCGCGACGGGCGGCATCTTTGAGGGGGTGAGCGGCAGCTTTGACGACAGCACCCAGGGGACCTACGACGTGGGCTACCCCGACCGGCTGGGGGCGGCCAACGGCTCCGCCGTGGTTCTGACCTACAGCGGCGGCAGCGGCGACGGCGCGGCGATTGCCTACGCCGGGGACTATCGCCTGGTCTACGTTGGCTTCCCCCTGGAAACCGTCACGGCGGAGGATGTGCGCACCGCCCTCTTTTGCGCCGCCGCCGACTTTTTGCTCCCCACCGGGGGCGCAGGCGTGCAGCTCGCGCCCGATAGGGCCGCCGCCGCCGCGCCGGGCGAGACCGTCATCTACACCCACACCCTGACCAACACCGGCGACCTGACCGACACCTTTACCCTGGCCCACCACAGCAGCCTGGGCTGGGCGGTCGGCCATCCCCCGTCCATCACCCTGGGGAGCGGGCTGACGGCCACCCTGCGCCTCACCGTCGCCGTCCCCGCCGACGCCGAGGGCGGCGCGGTGGAGCAGACGGTCCTCACCGCCACCTCCACCCTCCAACCGGCCCTCCACGACACGGTCCGCGACACGACGACGGTGCTCGGAACCCGTTGCACCCCGCGCCTCATCAACCCCGGCTTTGAGCAAGGGACGAACCAATCGGTCTGGCAGGTGAGCGTCTCCGGCGGCGGCCCGGTCCTGGCCCACCGCGACGACCTGCCGCCGGGGATCGCGCCGCCCTCCGGCGACTGGCTGGCCTGGCTGGGCGTCTACACGCCGGGCATCACGACGACGGCGGCCCTGACCCAGATCGTCGCCCTGCCCCCCGGCGAGCCGACGCTCCACCTGCGCCTGTCCTGGCAGGCCGTCGGCTCCGGCGGCGCGACCGCACCCGACCGCCTGGCCGCCGGCATCTACGACCTGAGCGGCACGCTGCTGGCCGATCTGTTCACCGTCACCGTCTCCTCGGCCACCTGGCAGGTGAGCGAGGCCGACCTGGGACCCGCCCAGGCCCGCAGCATCGCCTCCTTTGCCGGGCAGACGGTCCAATTCGTCCTCCGCGCCGTCAGCCGGGACACGGCCTTTTTCGTGGACGATGTGCAGCTCACCACCTGCGGCCCGCCCGCCGAGGCCGAGTTCCGCGCCCTGTGGGTGGATGCCTACCATGGGGGCATCAAGACGCGGCAGCAGATTGATGAGTTGGTGGAAACGGCGGTCGCCGGGAATTTCAACGCCCTCGTCGTCCAGGTGCGGCGGCGGGGCGACACCTACTACCCCTCCGCCCTGGACCCCTGGGCGCCCGACGCCGACCCGACCTTTGACGCCCTGGCCTATCTCATTGAACGCGCCCACGCCGCCGGGCTGGAAGTCCACGCCTGGGCCACCACTTTGGCCATCTGGGGAGGCGATACGCCCCCCGCCGCGCCCGACCACACCTTCAACCGCCACGGGCCGGGGGCCACGGGCGATGACTACTGGCTGATGACCTCCTACAACGGCGAGGAACGGGCGGGCAGCCTCTACTACCTGGACCCCGGCCACCCCGCCGTGGCCGACTATACCGTGAGCATCTATGCCGAGCTGGCGAGGAATTACGACCTGGACGGCCTGCACCTGGACCGGGTGCGCTACCCAGACAACAAGGGCAGTTTTTGCCAGGACCAGGTGTGGTATTGCCAGGACTGGGGCTACAACCCGGTCTCTGTGGCCCGCTTCCAGGCCGAAACGGGCCGGACGGACATCCCCGATCCCCTGGATGAGGAGTGGGTGCAGTGGCGGCGGGACCAGGTGACGGCCCTGGTGCGGCGCATCTACCTGACGGTCACGGCCATCAACCCCCGGCTGCGGGTCAGCGCGGCGACCACCACCTCCGGCGGGCCGCCCGGCGACACCCTCCCCTGGGAGACGCGCACGCCCTACATCCACCACCTGCAAGATTGGCGCGGCTGGCTGGAAGAGGGCATCCTGGACCTGGCCTTGCCGATGGTCTACCGCGACGAGGAAGCCTACGCCGGGCAGTTCGACGGTTGGAGCGAGTGGATCAAGGACCACCAGTACGGGCGGGGCGCGGTGATCGGCACGGGCCTTTACCTGAACAGCATGGCAAACAGCATGAGCCAGTGGCAGCGGGCGCGGCAGCCTTCCGCCCTGGGCAACGAGGGGCTGGGGATCTGCGGCTATAGCTACGCCACCCCCAGCAACGAGGGCGCATCACGCCGGGAATTTGTCAACGTCGTCGTGAGCCGGGTCTTTACCCGGCCCGCTTCCACGCCGACACTGCCCTGGAAGGATGCGCCGACGCGGGGCCACCTGGCGGGCCGCGTCCGGGTGACGCAAACCCAGGACATCCCCCTGGGCGCGCTGACGCTCACGCTGTT
>Ga0256914_1000465_pt1 | contig 40134 bp, 37 predicted proteins | sample HulkmetaG_FD_191571 | JGI IMG/M metagenome (GOLD analysis project Ga0256914, IMG submission 191571) | Hydrothermal chimney microbial communities from Main Endeavour vent field at the Juan de Fuca Ridge, Pacific Ocean - Hulk | ecosystem: Environmental > Aquatic > Marine > Hydrothermal vents ... | reverse complement strand
CAGTTCGGGAAATTGCGCCAGTTTTTGCTCGATTAGCTCGAACAAAACCAGAGCAATGTTTTCCGTAGTGGGAATGCGGTCTTTAAAGTACGGCGTATCCAAATTCAAAAATTTGTGATCGAATTGCACCACAATTTCGTTCACCAATTTCTTTAATGTAGAAAGATTGATGATCATGCCGGTTTGCGGGTCAATCGGGCCTTTTACCGTTACGTGCAACTCGTAATTGTGTCCGTGGCCGTAAGGGCTAACGCAAAGCCCGAAAATGCGTTCGTTTTTTTCTTCGGGCCAATCGTCGCGCCAATAACGATGACTGGCCGAAAATTCGAATTTTTTACTGATGGTGATTTCGTGCATGGTGCTACCTTTCTCTTGCCACCGATCGCTTTTTCTTTTGCCAACGATTAAATCGTCGCGCGCATTCCCTTTTCCTATTTTACGTCAGAAGAAGCGATTAATTCTGCACCGCCCCGATCAGGGAAGCCAATCGGAGACCTGCAACCTGCCAGCTAAATTTTTCAGCCGACCTTTGTCCGGCCCGTGCCCGTTCCTGCCGTTGGCGGACATCGAAAAGCAAAGTTACTAAATTTTCCGCTAATCGGTCAATGTTTCCGGCTTCAAGCAGCAGCCCGGCCTCTTCCGGTACAACTTCGGGTACGGCCGTTGTCCGGTAAGCCACCACCGGCAAGCCGGCAACCATAGCTTCAAGAAAAACAAAGCCGAAAGTTTCGTGGTAACTGGGCAAACAAAAAATGTCCGCGTTGCGGTAATAAGCTGCCAAACGAGTATCGTCAGCCACATCGCCCACAAACTCAACGGTATTTCCCAGCGTAAGTTTTTGCGCCAAAGCCCGGTTGTTGTCAAATTCGGGACCGTTGCCGACCAGGCGCAATCGCACCTGCGAAACTTTTTTACGCACCAAGGAAAACGCCCGGATCAAATCGGCAATACCTTTTCGCCGATACTGTTTTGCCACGCACAAAATAGTAGGCGGGCGGGAAAATTCTTCTTTTGCATGATGCAACAAATTTTGCCAGTAGTCGCGATCGATAGCCAGAGGGATAACCGCAATCCGCTCCGGAGAAACCCCGTAATACTGCCGAACCTTGCGGGCCGTGTAAGCCGAAGGCACCACCACCCGAAGGGCACTGCGCACGTTCTGACACTCACGTTTGGATAGGTGCTCCAAAATTCGGCGAGTCGGTCCGTTTTCAAAACGAACGATGTCGGCCAAAATACCCCCGTTCAAAACAATTTTGGGCATCGAACCGGCCGCAAACGCAAAGCCGTCAAAATCGCTACCAATCAACAAATCGTAGTCAGCAAGTTTGAGTTTTTTGTTAAACGTTAATCGGCGAACCGCAAGATTCAGGTAAGAAGTCGGCTTAAAGGTCGGATGTACAATTTCTGCCTGCAGCCCAACTTGCCTTAATGCCTTTGCGTAACCGATAATCATGCGCACCACTCCGGAGCCTACGGTAACATCCGGAGGAAACGATGTGAGCAGGGCAATTCGGTAAGGTATGGCTTGCGTTGTTTGCATGGCGTGATTTTTACATTTTCAATGGCATTTTGGCTTAAAAAAGACGCTGTGTCCGGCATTTCCGCAGCATGTAAGAACAAATTTGCACGGCCGAATTTTTTTTACTCATCTCCGAACAGATCGTCTTCCGTAAACTGTTCCGGTGGTTTTTCGAGGTATTTTTCCACCTGATGCGCCCGAGCCGAGCCGCGGGCAAAAAGACGAATTTGCTTTATGGTAGCCGTGTCTTCTCCCTGCACCAAAGTGGCGACCAATCTGGAAAGGCAAACCTGAGGCAAGCCTACGATTTGCACGATTTGATTGTCTTTGAACACACATTGTGCCATAAGCAAAGGATCATTCTGAATTTTCAATTCGATTTGACTGGGTGGTATCAACTTGGCGGCCTCGTCAAGAAATTGGTTGGCGGTTTTAATAATTCTAAGCACTTCGTCATAAGGCAAACGATTCATTTGCAAATCAAGACCGGTATTCAAAAATTGCAATCGTTTAAAGAAAATGTCGATCACCGTCTCGCGCCAAACCAGGCCGAACTGAGGTGCAATCATCACGGGTTTCGGTTGCAAACCGTTCACCAAGTTCATGGCGTAACGCAAACATTTTCCGGTGGCAAAAAGATCCTGATGATATTGGCGAATAGCATCCCAATCCGATTCCAAAGCGAACAAACGATTGTATTGAGCGGCTTCTAAATTGGAACCAAACATCCGCCCGGAAAATAAAATACGCGTCTGGGGATCGTACACCATAAACGCACCGGGATCCGGACAAAAGGGCACAGGCAAAAACTGCAAACGATGATTGGTAACCAATTTAAGCCGATTGTTCTTTAACGAATCAATTAATTTTACATGGCGCACATTAATTCCGAAGGGAATAAAATGTTTTAAATGTTCCCGACTGGTTACAAAAACCAGACGATCGTTAAATTCCTGAAATTTTTGCCAGTTCCGATTCCACTCCGTTTCGGGATTTGCCAAAAGCAAAATTTGCAAATTTTTCAACGTACCAGTTAAGTTTTCCACTTTCGTTTTGATCGAGGCAAAATAATCCGTCGGTCCTGCATCAACCAATAAATTAATTCGGTGATCTTCTTTTTCGAACTTACGTAGATAGGTATTAACCTGAACCCGGTTTTCCATATCGCGATGGCCGGTCCACCAAACCTGTTCGGCTATTTGAATGGCCTCGCCAAATTCAGGACGTGTGGTAATCGTGGTTTTCTTTTTCATTAATTCCGGTTTAAAGCGAAAATCGACCGGTCGAATAACAAACATGCCTTCGTCCCAAAGCCGAATGGCATCCAATGCACGCGCCTCAGAAAGATCTTTGTAGCGCACGTCTTTAAGCTCGCCCTTTTCCACGTTTACGGTAGCCGTTTCGCCTTGATTGTAAAAAACAATCGAACCGGTAATGCTTTTATCGTGGCACATTTGCAACAAGTCGTCCAGAGAATATTCCGAAAGTTTACCGCGTAATTGTGTGGCCAGTTCACGAATATTGCGCATGCGTCGAAACATGGCTTCTATCTTGACCATCACTTCGTCAAAATTAAAGGGCTTTACGATAAAATCGTCGCCCCCGGCCTTAAACCCTTCGATCATACGATCGCTTTTGGCCGTAAGAAAAATAACCGGCAAATTACGCGTTAACTCGTTATTGCGAATCATTTTGCAAAATTCGATTCCGTCCATATCGGGCATGGCAATATCCAATAAAATAAGGTCGGGTAATTGTTTGTTCATAATTTGCCAGGCTTCGTCCGCGCTGTGTGCCGTTAACACTTCGAAATCACCGGAAAGCTCGAGAATGCGTTGCAAAGAGAGCAAAATGGATTCCTCGTCATCTACGGCTAAAACGGTTCGATGGTCGGTCATTTTCGGGCTCCTTCCGATTGAGTAATTCGTCGAAAGTTATGAATATTTTTTTTGTGATTCAAAAGATTTGATTTTTCTTTAAAAATTTATCATTTTTGTCAGGTCAACAAATCAACAAACGAGGGCAATATGGCCGATATTTTGTCGAAAATTCGCAAAGCGATCGAAGAAAGCCTGGAAAACGCGCGGGCCAATGCCCAGGGGTTAAAAGAAATAGCGGAAGATTACGGTAAAACCGCCCGGTTGAAATTCGAATTGCATCAATTAAAATTAAACGAACGAAAAAAATTCGAACTTTTGGGCAAAACGGTTTTCCCTTTTCTGATAACCAATGATTACACGGGGCTCAAAAAGCACGAAACTTTACGTGTCATTTTGGACGATCTAAAAAACGTGCAGAACGAAATTCAGTTAACGCAAAACGAGCTGGAACAACATCTTTCCAAAGGTGAGGATAAAAGCGAAGAAAAGCCCAAACAAAAAGTTCAGGAAGAAATAAAACAGATCGAAAGCGAAATCGAAGCGCGCTTGGAAGAAATTAAAAAGATTCGGGAATCGGCCAAAGCACAGGCTAAAACACGCAAAACCAAAACAACCAAAAAAAGAAGGACGCGTCGCGTTAAAAAAGAAGATTAGGCCCTAAACGGCCGACATATTTTCCCTGGGGGTGCTCCACAACCGATTCGGGGCTGAGAACATACCCCTTGAACCTGATCTGGGTAATGCCAGCGCAGGAAACGGGTAAAAAACATTTTAGCCATTTCCTGCATTGGAAATGGCTTTTTTATTTTTCGGCAAAACAACGCATTAAAATAACGCAATAAAAACGAGGTAAAATCATGAAACATCAAACCGTACCTTATTTAATCGCCTTGCTAACGCTTGTTTGCCAATTCCTATTTGCCGCCAACAATCAATATCGTATCTCGGGCTATGTTACAGACAAAGCAAACAACGAAGGACTGGCCGGAGCCAATATCAGTGTGATCAATACAACCGTAGGCACTACCACCGATATTGACGGTTATTTTACCCTTCCGCCCCTGCCGGAGGGCAGCTACGGCATAAAAATTATTTACATGGGTTACAGTAGCAAAACCATCCGTATCGCTCACCTGAATCGGGATACCACCTTATCGGTTGCCTTAGATCAAAATATTCTTTCCGGCCCTCGGATTAATATTATTGCCACGCGGGCTACCAAGCGTATTTCGCCGGTTACTTTCAGCAGTTTGGATCGTAGAGAAATCAGCGCCCGCTACACCATTCAGGATATCCCGCAATTGCTCTCGGAACTACCTTCCACCACTTTCTACTCCGAAAGCGGTACCGGTTTGGGCTACAGCTATCTGAGCATCCGCGGTTTTGGGCAGCGCCGTATTTCCGTAATGATTAACGGCGTGCCGCAAAACGACCCCGAGGATCACAACGTGTACTGGGTCGATTTTCCGGATTTTTTGAGCAACGTTCAGGATATTCAGGTGCAACGCGGCGCAGGTAACGCCTTTTACGGACCGGCAGCCATCGGCGGCTCCATTAATATCATCAGCAACTATTTCTCGCCACAAAGGCAAATTAAGGCTTCCGTTGGCTACGGATCGTACAATACCAGAAAATACTCTCTGGCGTACAATTCCGGTTTGCTTTGGGACAAGCTCGTTTTTTACAGCCGTTTTTCGCGCATCCAAACCGACGGGTACCGCGAAAACGCCTGGATTGATTTCAAAAGTTATTTTTTGGGATTGGCCTATTACACGGCACGCAGCTCATTACGTCTGCAATTTTACGGCGGACCCATTGCCGATGCTTTGACGTACACCGGTATTCCCAAAGAATACAACGGAGATGCCACGCTCCGACGCAAAAACTTTAACTGGTGGGATTACGGCGACGATGGCAAAACCATCTATTTTTCCGAACGGCGCAAGGACGAAATCGAAAACTTTAACCAACCTCATCTGGAACTGTTGCACGAATATCGTTTGAACAATAAAATAACCCTGAACAATACCTTGTTTTACATGAAAGGATACGGCTTTTTTGATTACGACGGCAGTTGGGGAACACCCGAATATTTTCGTCTGACCCCGGAATACGGCTTTCATGTCGATTCCATTCCTTCCGACGCTCTTATTCGTGCCTATGTAGACAACAATCAGGTGGGCTGGCTGCCACAGTTCATTTACAAATCCCGTTCGGGAGAACTGGTTCTGGGTGCCGAATTACGCCTGCATCGTTCCCTGCACTGGGGACGTTTACAAAAAGGCAGCGGCTTACCTTCCCAGGTAGTAGGCGACCATGCCCGTCGTTATTACCAATATCGCGGAGCCAAAGACATTGCCTCGCTTTATTTCCATCAAACTTCGCGCATCCGCCCCAAATTAACCTTAATGTCCGATTTGCAATACGCATACAAAAAATATCACCTGTACGACGAAAAATTCATCGGTACCGATTTTTCCGTTCCCTACCATTTTTTGAATCCGCGTACCGGACTTAACTATCAGATTAACCCAAGCATGGACGCGTATGTCAATCTTTCCTACACCCAACGCGAACCGCGACTCAAAAATTTTTACGATGCGGCCGAAGCCAGTTCACCAAAAAGCTGGGGCTATGTGGTGCCGCAATTCGAGTTAAATGCAGATAGCACATACAATTTTGACAAACCGTTAGTCAAGCCAGAAGCGCTAACCGATTTTGAGTTGGGCTGGGCTTACCATTCACCGCGTTTCCGATTAAACATCAATTATTACTATATGGATTTTGTTAATGAAATCGTCAAAAGCGGTCAACTGGATCGCTTTGGCGAGCCCATCACGGGTAATGCCCCGCGCACTCTGCATCAGGGCATCGAAGTAAGCGGCCGGTGGCAAATAAGTCCCCGCTGGCAATTTTCCGCCAATGCCACCTACGGCAAAAATCGTCTGGTGGAATACAAAGTGTACGATTGGTCGGGTAACGCCACCGATTTGAGCGGGAACCCCATCGCCGGTTTTCCCGATGCGCTGGCCAACGCACGGTTAACCTATTCATGGAATAAAATCTACGTTTCTTTGCACGGACATTATCAAGGAGCGTTTTACACCGATAACTTTAAAAACGAAAAACACAAAGTCGATGCGTTTCAAGTGTTCCACTTGGATATCCGTTATCAATTGGCCCGATTGGCAGATGTACAAATAAACGCCAAACTGCATGTGTCCAACTTATTGGACAAAAAATATTTGTCGCACGGCGAGGGTCAGGATTTCTTTCCTGCGGCCCCGCGCAGTTATTTTGTTAATCTGGAAATTGCCTATTAAACGGTGCGGCGTAACTTAGGGATGCGAAGCAACAGAAATTTCAATCAATAATTCGGAAGCAAGCCATGAAAACCATTGTCATTGTTCTAAACGGGGAAAATTTGCATGCGCACCGCTTACCGTCCGTTTTGCACAAAGCGGATATTATCATTGCGGCGGACGGAGGCGCCAACTTTTGCCTTCGGCATGACATTCGGCCCCATTACATTATCGGCGATTTAGATTCCATTCGGGTCGAACACGAACAATTGCTCCCCGATAGCGAAGTTATCCGCATCGACGACCAGTATTCCACCGATTTGCAAAAAGCCATGAAACTGGCGGAAACCCTGCATGGCGACCGTTGGCTGATTATAAACGCCACCGGCAAACGCGCCGACCATACTTTGGCCAACCTTCTATTTTTGGCCGACAAAGCGCAAACCGTAAATTTGCAGGTAATCGACAATTACGGCTCGCTTCGCTTTTTAGCGCCTGGTGAACATTCTTTTGATTTGCCAATAGGCACAACCGTTTCTCTGCTTGCCTGGCAAGCGGTTAAAAACATAACGCTTTCGGGATTTCGCTACCCGCTTCGGAATCGGGACTTCGAGACGTTTTTCGTGGGAATTAGCAACGTGGTTAGCGCAACCCCCTGTACCATTACTTTTAGTCAGGGTTTGTTGGTAATGTACGAGGCGGAACAACGTGTCTGAAGCATTGTTTTGGGACAGTATTCCGGTAGCTGTTTATTTGGTGCTTTTGCTCTGGATCGGATTTAAGGCTACACGTAGGCAAGCCGATGAAGACGAATTCTTGTTGGGTGGGCGATCGCTGACCATCCCCGCATTTGTGGCCACTTTGGTTGCTACTTGGTACGGTGGCATTCTGGGCATCGGAGAATTTGTTTACACCTCCGGATTGGTAGCCTGGCTGGTAATGGGTGTGCCTTACTACTTGTTTGCTCTGCTGTTTGCGTTGTTTCTCGCCGGCAAAATACGTCAGGCCGATACCGTATCCATCCCGGACATCATGTATCGGCGCTACGATCGTAAAACCGGTTTACTCAGCGGAATTTTTATTGTATTCATGACCTCACCCGCACCTTACATTTTAATGCTGGCCGTTCTGCTGCGATATTTCTTCCACCTCAATTTACTCACGGCTATTATCATCAGTGCTTTTTTTTCCATGGTGTATGTTTATTGGGGCGGATTTCGGTCGGTAGTGCAAACCGACAAGCTGCAGTTTTTTTTTATGTTCGCCGGCTTCATCGTACTCTTTTTCTTTCTCGTACGCATCGATTCGCCCGTCGATATGTTTCGGCATCTCGATGCAACACACCGTTCGTTACAAGGCGACCTGGGCTGGCAAAATATCTTGGTTTGGTTCTTTATTGCCAGTTGGACATTTGTCGACCCGGGTTTTAACCAACGTTGTGCCGCAGCCGGTACGCCGCAGGTGGCACGCAAAGGTATCGTTCTTTCGGTGTTGTTCTGGTTTGCCTTTGATACGTTAACCATTCTAAGCGGATTGTATGCTTTTGTTCTGCTACCCGATATTGAACCTCTGACGGCCTATCCGGCTTTGGCTAACCATGTTTTGCCCCCCTTCGCCCGCGGATTGTTTTTTGTCGGCCTCTTTGCCACCATTATGTCCACCATCGACAGTTACACATTCCTTTCGGCTATGGGAATTGGCCGGGACATTTTGTATGAATTTTTACCGCGAAAAAACGAGAAGGAAAGCAACGGTTTTGTAAAACTCGGCTTAATTTTAACCGGAGTTATTGCCGTGATTATGGCTTGGCAAATGCCTTCCATTGTCGAGCTGTGGTATAATCTGGGTTCGCTGTTTATTCCTCCGTTATTATTACCCATTTTAGGGGCTTATCTGCGACCGTTCAAAATAAAACCGGCAGTGGCCTTTTTGATGATGAGCGGCAGTTTTGTCATCGGCTTGTTTTTTTTCTTGTGGGGCAACTTGCATGCGGTCGCAGGTAGTGTGCGCTATCCGTTCGGCGTGGAACCTTTTTTCCCGGCAATGATCTTTTCGTTACTTGTTTTTATCGCGGCCAAAGCATTCCGACATTCGACGCTCCGCTTGTAACTACAAAAAACCGTACCTATCTTCTTTTGTTGTTTACTGATGGCATTCGAATTAAAAAATGTATTTCCCCCTCTTGACAATAAATTTCATATTTTGTAATATGGTGTACAATAGTGCAGTCCAAACAATAAGGAACTTTCATGAAAGACCTTACCAAACGTCAAAAAGAAATTTTAGAACTCATTGCCCGGCATATCGAAGAAAAGGGTTATCCGCCTTCGTATCAAGAGTTGGCGGACAAAATGAATGTGCGTTCCAAATTTGCCATTCTCAAACACATCAACGCGCTTATTGCCAAAGGCTATTTGCAGAAAGATTCTTCGGCACGTGCGCTGCGCATTATCGATCCTCAATATCAGCCTCGGAACAGCGCCAATGTGGATATTCCCTTAATCGGCCGGGTGGCTGCCGGTTCCCCCATTTTTGCCGAACAAAATGTGGAGCGTTACGTTCCTGTGCCCAGAGCGCTCATTAAAACCGAGGGGCGTTATTTTGCCTTAAAGGTTCACGGAGACAGTATGATTAATGCCGGAATTTTCGAAAACGATCTGATTGTGGTTAATTCCACCAGTCAGGCCAAAAGCCACGATATTGTGGTGGCGCTTATTGATGATGAGGTTACGGTTAAACGCCTAATGTTTCAAGGCAAAACCCCGTACCTAAAGGCGGAAAATCCGGCCTACGACGACATTCATCCTCAAGGTAATTGGTCCATTCAGGGCAAAGTGGTTGGGCTAATTCGCGAAATCAATTAAGTTCGAACCGGGCCGGGCACATTTCGCAGTGCGCATGCGCCGTTTGCCTTTACGATTTGCAGCCATTTAAACTCGTGTAAATGCTTCGGCCCGAAACCGTTAATTGGTATGCGTTATGATTCATAAAAACAAAAAACAACTCCGCCCCGATATCGGTGTAAGCAACCACGAATTTTACCAAATTCCGGTTATCGGCGAGGTCCATCTGCACGAAGACGATCGGGAAAAATTGGGCGATTTTTCTTTAAGCAAGCAAATCTGGAATTTCCGCAGACAAGATCGCCAAACCATCACAGTACGTGCATTGGACAATGCTCTGGCAGGCGAAGGCATTTTAAAAGACGATTTGCTGACGGTTCATTTGAAAGAGCGGCCGCGCAACGGCGATATTGCGGCCGTGACTTTCGGCTCCAAATTGTTCATTCGTAAAATTTTCTTTCAAAAAAATTTTATCCGGCTGGATACTTCCGAAGAAACACGCTCCCCCCTCATTATCGACGCCCACACACCGGATTTCTTTGTTCTGGGCAAAGTCGTCATGGTAGTTCGAGAACTGTAGGAGAACATATTACCCCTTACCGGATCGAACGGCACCGATACCGATTTTCCTTTTCGCTTTTTTATTTTTTACCGCCACAACCCCAAAGTTTCTCTTGCATCCGGCTGTTTCACTCGTTATATTTTTGGTGTACGTTTGTACCATTTGATTAGCGAGGCATTATGATGATTTTCGAAGATATTTTCGAACCGGTGGAAGTCATTTCCCACTTTAAAAACGGGCAAATACGGCCCTTACGCTTTAAGTGGAACGGACGGGTGTACAAAGTACACCGTGTGGACGGCCATTGGTCAAGCAGTCAGGGATACAATCGGCAATTCCATTTTTCGGTGATGGCCGATACGTCTGACCGATTTGAATTGCTGTTTAACAGCGCCAATTTCGATTGGCAACTTGCGCGGGTGTGTCTCGATGGTTAAAACGCGCACCGTCATGCACATCGATGCGGATGCATTTTTTGCTTCAGTGGAGCAGGGTTTCAATCCTTTGCTGCGCGGCAAGCCCGTGGTTGTGGGCGGGCAGGCCAATCAGCGCGGTGTGGTGCACACGGCCAGCTACGAAGCACGGGCCTGTGGCATTCGCACAGGCATGCCGCTTTTTAAAGCCAAGACACTGTGCCCACATGCTATTTTTTTAAAAGGTAATTACGAGCACTACAAAGCTGTTTCGCTAATTTTTCGCCAGGTTTACTTACAGTACACGCCGGACGTTGAATTTACCTCGCTTGACGACGCGTATTTGGATTTGACCGGAGCATTACATTTGTACCCCTCGGCGCTGTGGGTTGCCGAACAAATCCAAAAAGAAATCCGGCGCCGGGTACACGTGGGCGTTTCCATTGGCATCGGCAGCAACAAAACCGTTGCACGCATTGCCTCCGGACTGCGTAAACCGGGGGGTATTGTTTACATTCCTCCCGAAAGAGAAAAAACTTTTTTGGCCGATTTACCCGTTGACGTTTTGCCTGGTATCGGGCCTGCGAGCAAAAAAATGTTGGCCGACTTGAATATTTTTCGTGTAAAAGAATTGGCTCGGCTACCCAGACGTGTGGTGGAGCAACTGTTCGGCAAAAACGGTTTGCAAATTTACCGGCTGGCGCACGGCGAAGATACCAGGCCGGTAAAGCGTAAAGTTATTGCGCGTCAAATCAGTCGCGAAACCAGCTTTGCGGAAGACACAGCCGATTTAAAATTAGTGATGGGAATTTTGCAATATTTGTGCGAACGTATCGGTAAAAAATTGCGTGAAGAAGCGCTTCAATGCCGAAACGTGGCCATCAAAATCAAATACTCCGATTTTCATTACCACACTGTCCGCCGCAAACTGGCACATCCCACCGACAACAGCGGAGTTTTATTCGAGGCCGCCGAACGTTTGTTCGAACAGTTGCGTTTACGACGCACCCGTATTCGGCATGTAGGGGTTTCCGTTTCCGGAATCGAACCGCGTAACTTTCAACGGTTATTGTTCGATTTGCAAACACGCCGGGAATTGCTCGAGGCAACCTTGGACGAAATTCGGGACAAATACGGTTTTATGGCCATTTTACCGGCCGACACGTTGCAATTAAAAAGCAAATACCGCATGGAAGCCAACGGCTACATTTTGCACAATCCGGCGTTAACGCGCTAAAGCTTGCACCTTTCGGCAAAATCAACCTTGCTTTTTTAGCACAAAAACGGGTTTTTCTCAGGTTGATATCAAACCGATTTTTGGGGAGTTAGCCATTGGGCCACAATACCCACCCCAATGGTTACCGTGGTTCCGATTAAAACGTACCACGTCCAATGGACAAAAGGCGGCCGCCCCAAAATAATCGGGGTTACGCTTACCGAAAGCATGGCAAGCAAACCGGCGACGAATCCGACAATGGCCGAATTTTCATTGACTTTTTTCGACAATAATCCCAACAGAAAAACGCCCAGCAAGCCGCCATAGGTAATCGAGGCGATACCCAACGCAATTTCCACTACCGATTTGCTCATGGAAATAAACAGAAAAGCAACGGCAATTAACACCACCGCCGCAATAACGGTAAACACTCTGGAGACCAGAACTTCTTTTTTATCACCCAAATCCTTTTTGATAATCGGCTTGAACAAATCCAGCATGGCCGAGCCGGACAGAGAGCTCATGGAACCGGCCAAGGTGGACATGGCCGCGGCGAACAATCCGGCTACGATAATGCCTTTTACCCCCACGGGTAAATTGTGGATGATAAAATAGGGAAAAATTTCATCGGGTTTGTGAAACGGAGCCGCAGGGTTGGTGATACTAATGCCATGGTAAAAGGCGTAAAGCAGCAACCCGACCACCAAAAACAGGGCAAACTGAAACATGACCAGCAAACCGCTGGCAATAACCGCCTTTTGGCTATCGCGCAGGGTACGCGTGGAAAGCAAACGTTGTACAATCAATTGATCAGTACCGTGGGAAGCCATGGAGAGAAAGGTTCCGCCGATCAAAGCCCCCAAAAAGGTGTAAGGTTTGCGAAAGAATTCGCCGATGGAATGGCCGAAGTCAAAATTAAAAACCTGCCATTTTTGAGCAGGAATGGTGAAATCGGTAGGCATGTGCCGCCAAAGAATGAACAAAGCAATAAAAGCACCGCCCAGGTAAATGGTCATTTGCAGCACGTCGGCCCAAATAACGCCCTTCATGCCGCCGGTGTAGGTGTAAAGGAGCGAAATAAGCGCAATTACGATAATGGATACAAAATAAATTTGGAAATTAGACCAATCGGCAAACCAAGGTGATGCTTTTAAAATAATGGCCAAAGGGATGGCCGTGGCAAACAAGCGTACCCCGTCGGCCGCAATACGCGTAAACAAAAAGACGACAGAAGCAAAGCGTTGGGTGCGGTAGCCAAAGCGATCTCTTAAAAAGGCGTAAGCGGTTTGAATTTTTCCTTGTTTGTACGATGGTAAAAACACAATGGCAATGATAATTCTGGCCGTCAAATAACCGAATGTTAATTGCAAGAAATTCAAATTGGTCAAATAGGCTACACCTGGTACGCTGATAAAAGTAAGGCTACTGGTTTCCGCGGCTACAATGGAAAATGCCACCGCCCACCAGGGCACATTGGAACCGCCTAAAAAATAATCTTTAACCGTACGTTGCTTGCCTCCGGAAAGAGAACCGATTAAAGCCACCAAAATAAGGTATGCCAAAATGATAATTCCGTCAACTACCGAAATACCCATCGTTGCTCCCGAAAATTTTTTGAACTTTTTATTCGTTCTAACAATTTAAGCAATTTTGCCGATATAAAAAAAGTAGGTTTTTTCAAAAAAGGTATGTTCAATTGAGTAAAAAGATAAAAACAGCACTGATTGTTGATGACGAAAACTATATTCGCGACGTTATTTCGGAAGTTTTAAACATGTGGGATATCGATTCCATTCAGGCGGAAGACGGGCATAGCGCCATTCGTTTGTCTCGGGAACACAAAGATAAAATCGACATTGTTTTTTTGGATTTAAACTTACCGCAAATGAGCGGTACGGAAATTTATCGCAAAATCACGGGCATTATTCAGCATGATCCGCTGTTTGTTTTTATTTCCGGATTCGACGAGGAAAGCGTGAAAAGCGAATTACCCCAAACTGGCAAATTCATTTTCCTGAAAAAGCCGTTTACCATCAATTCGATTCAGGAAATTATCGAACAATTTTCACAAAATTAATCACCCGGCAATAAAATTTTAGTGCTTTCTCGGGAGTGTCAGGCGGATGCCCAATAATATTTCCGTTTGATCCAACTGGTCCTGACCGGCCATGTCTTTACCTGCAAAAAAATGGCTGGTCAGTGCACTGAACGTCAAAACCAAATTGGGATGAATTCGATAATCGATCCCAGCCGTTAGGAACGCCACGTCTTCAAAATTCTTACCGCCGTTTAAGTAACGTCCCATCGTAAAATATCCTGTCCGAGCGGACAACCGTTTACCCTCATAGAAATTCAACCCCAAAGCCAATTGCAGGCAGTTATCCAGCTTGCTCATTACTTTTTTCCATTCCTGATATTCCATCTTGAGGTTAATTCGTAGCCATTTAACTGGCACAAAATAAAGGCTGCCGTCCAGAAGCCAGGGAAAACGCATTGTACGCGTTACCATTTTGTTGTTGACATAAACAGGTCGCGAAAAAGTAAATTCATGGTCTATCGGAGCCACATAGCGGTAAGTCAGGGCTAAGCCGGCTTGCTCTACAGGTTGATAATCGATCCCCAGAGTAAAGGCATAGCCGTAGCCGTCTCCGCTCGCATCTACTTTATCGTCTGTTTTGCTCGAGATATATTGGTACACCAATCCTGTTTGCGCCCCTATGCTTAAATGTTTCTTCACCGCCTTGTTGGCTCCGATAAAAAATTCATAAACCGAATTATCGTCATAATGGCTAACGACTTCACGGCTTAGTTGCGGATCGTTGTACGAAACAGGAATGTCCATATGCAAACGGGTATTGTAAAACTCGCGGTAACCTGCCTGAAACATCCAACTTCCGTAACGACTTACACCTAACAGATAATTCGGAAAGACGATTTGGTTATTAATTCCGAGGGTATCCGTTGCGTAACCCAAGGTAGCACCGAGTCGCCTTAACCCGCCGCCAATAAGCAAATTTTTTGCTTCGGTACGCCAGGCTGGGTTGTAGAGTAATGCTTCAGGATTATCCGGATTCGCGATACCGGCGCCTCCGCCAGCCCATAGCGCAGCGCCCAAATGGACAAAACCGCTTTTCCAAACAAGATCTTGCGCGGGCTGCACCCGGCCAGGATCATCGGCCCATAGACCGGTCAAAAGCCATTGTAAAATAAAAACAATGCAAACAAGTCGTTTCATCGTCTTATCCTCCCCTTATTCGGAATTGCCTGATTTTATTTATGAGTGCCTGTGGGAATACGGTATAAATTTCATACTGTTTGTTTAATATAACATAAACATGGCTATTTAACAAGGCAATTCGTCTGTTTTACGCGCGGCAGCTTTACTTTTGGTGCTGCACATAATGTGTACAGACGGCTTGTTAACATTGTTTTTAAATTAATCTTACGGTTGAATTTGGTACCTTCGTAAAAATTTCTTTGATTTACCGTTTGGACTGGATATTGAAAAGCGAACATATTATATTATTTGCAAGTTTTGTTAATAAAAATCTTTTTGAAGGAGGAAACGAGGCATGGAGTACACCTACAAAGACCTGAAGCATAAAACGGTTGCAGAGCTTCGAGAAGTTGCCGCAGGCTTAGGCGACGCCCTGAAAGGGTACACGCAAATGAACAAAGAACACCTGTTGGAAGCGATTTGCAAAGCTTTGAATATTGATATGCACGAGCACCACACTGCCAAGCTGGCGAATAAGGGAAAAATCAAAAATCAGATCAAATTATTGAAACGTGACCGGGACAAAGCTATTGAAGCAAAGGACTACGAGCAGTTAAAAAAGGTACGCAAAGAGATTAAAAAGCTAAAAAATAAATTACGAAAAGCTTTGGCCTAATATGCTCGGGCGCTTTTCGCCTAAAGGCGTTTTTTATTTTTACGCTTTTTTCTAACCATTAATAAAGGCGGGAATAATCCCGCCTTTATTTCCTGCTATTTTTTCAACCAACAGATTACCATTGCCCTGTTTGTATATAATCATCGATAGCTGCTGCCGCTTTTCGTCCCGCACCCATAGCCAAAATTACGGTGGCTCCTCCGGTTACGATATCGCCCCCGGCAAATACACCTTTCTTTGATGTTTTCATGGTTTCGGGATCGACGACAATAGTACTGCGTTTGCTTACTTCCAGTTCCGGTGTGGTTTGCAGAATCAGAGGATTGGGCCCGTTACCGATGGCAATTATGGCTACATCGATATCCATAGTGTAGTTGGAACCTTCAATAGGGATGGGGCGTCTTCTACCGGAAGCATCGGGCTCACCCAATTCCATTTTAATAAGTTCAACGCCTTTGAGCCAGCCTTCGTCGTCGCCAATCAAACGCACGGGATTGGTAAGTAGCACAAACTGTACGCCTTCTTCTTTAGCGTGCTTTACTTCCTCAACACGTGCGGGCATTTCTTTTTCCGAGCGGCGATAGATGATGTAAGCGTTTTTCGCACCTAAACGCAGGGCCGTGCGCACCGCATCCATTGCCGTATTTCCGCCGCCGAATACGGCTACGTTTTTACCGTGCAAATCCAGGATGGGCGAATCGTATTCCGGAAACTTGTAGGCTTTCATCAAATTAACGCGGGTAAGGAATTCATTGGCGGAATACACGCCGTCCAAATTTTCGCCTTCGATACCGAGAAACCAAGGCAGTCCGGCGCCAACGCCAAGAAAAACCGCGTCGAATCCTTCTTCTTCGAACAATTCGTCAATGGTGTACAAACGCCCGATGATGGTATCGGTTTGAAATTTTACGCCCATTTTTTTCAGACCGTCTATTTCGGTACGCACAATTTCTTTGGGCAAACGGAATTCGGGAATACCGTAGACCAAAACGCCACCTAATTCGTGCAGGGCTTCGAACACGGTTACATCGTAGCCTTTACCGCGCAAATCTTTGGCACAGCTTAATCCCGCCGGTCCGGAGCCAACAATGGCTACTTTTTTGCCGTTGGATTTTTTGACTTCTGGAATATCGATTTTGCCCGAATTGCGCTCGTAATCGGCTACAAAACGTTCCAGATGTCCTATGGCGACTGGTTCACCGCGTTTGGCCACCACACAGGCTTCTTCGCACTGTTCTTCCTGTGGGCAAACGCGTCCGCAGATGGCCGGCAGGGCGTTATCTTCTTTGATTTTTTTCACGGCGCCTAAAAAATCGCCTTCGGCGATGTAGGCAATAAAATCTTTTATTTGAATGTTTACCGGACAACCCGCCACGCAGGTAGGTTTGGGACATTGTAAGCAACGCTGAGCTTCGGCCATGGCCAACTCAACCGTGTACCCCATATTGACTTCGTTAAAGTTGTGGCTCCGTTCTTTGGGATCCTGTTCGATCATCGGATGCCGTTGAATTTTCAGCCGTTCTTTTGGTGTTAGTTTATTCATAACGTTTCCCGCGCCTTTTTATTGTTCGTTTTTTATTTGGTTGATTTGTTTTTCTAAGCGACAATGTTCTTCGAAGCGTTTTAACGCTTTTTGTTCGTATTCGCGGTAGGTTTTATTACGATCCGCAAGATTTTTAAAGTCTACCGTGTGTGCATCAAATTCGGGCCCGTCTACGCAGGCAAACTTCGGTTTACCGTTAATCAAAACGCGGCACCCTCCGCACATTCCCGTACCGTCGATCATAATAGGGTTTAAACTTACAACGGTCTTAATCCCGTGCGGCTTGGTTACATCTGCCACGGCTTTCATCATAGGAATCGGACCGATTGCCAAAACGAAATCGATTTTTTTACCTTCGTCTATTAGTTGTTGTAATTTTTGGGTAACAAAACCGTGAAAGCCATAGGAGCCGTCGTCGGTGGTAATGTAGGCTTCATCGCTTACGGATTGCATTTCTTTTTCCAGAATAACCAAATCTTTGCTACGGGCTCCGTTAATGGTAATCACATAATTGCCCGCTTCTTTCAGGGCAACTGCCGTAGGATAGGCAATGGCGGTTCCCACACCACCTCCGATACTGACTGCTGTTCCGAATTTCTCGATATGTGAGGGCTGTCCTAACGGGCCGACCACATCCAGAATATATTCACCGGTTTCTTTCATATTTAATTCTTTGGTCGTTTTACCTACGCCTTGAACAATAATCGTGATCGTACCTTTTTCCTCATTCGAATCCGCAATGGTCAACGGAATACGTTCGCCGTATTCGTCTATGCGGATGATTACGAATTGACCGGCCTTACGCTTTTTGGCAATACGAGGGGCTTCGATCTCAAATTTCTTAATGTTTTCCGCCAGAAATCGGGCATCGACAATTTTGAACATAATGGCTTCCTGCTGTTTACATTTGACTTCGACATTTCGTTAATTATAAAGTTAATAAAACGTTTTACCTAAAACAACCACATTGCAATATTAAAAAAACGGCCTTTAATTTATTTATTTCCAACCTATTACAAAAAATAGGCCGATCTTTTTTATTGCAACTTTGTGAAAATATATTACAAATTATTCGATTTTAATGCAATGAAATTTTGATTTTATTTTAAGAGGTATCGGCAAATTTTCCAGAGAGATGGATAGTACGGTTGTTTTATAGCCGGATAAACATTTTACCCGCCATTTGGCGGATAAGTCCCATTAATTCGAGCGTGAGCAAATTACTTAGTGTCTCCGCTGGAGACAATCCGGTTTGGATGGCAATTTGGTCTACATGCAGCGGCTCACCGGATAGCACCTGATAAATTTTTTTCATTGCCCCGTTGAGTTGCTGCGTTTTTCGTTGATCCGTATCTTTGTGCAACTGAATTTGCGGAGCTATGACTTGGATGATTTCTTCGGGCTGCTCTGCTAATATGGCTCCTTGTTTAATAAGTTTATGGCATCCGGCGCTCTTGGGAGTTAGCACCGAAGATGGTATTGCAAAAACTTCACGATTTTGATCGTTAGCATAAATGGCTGTAAGTAAGGCTCCGCTTTTTATACCGGCTTCCGTTACCAATACCCCCACACTAATTCCGCTGATGATTCGGTTGCGTTTGGGAAAATTTCCCGAATCCGGCGGGGTTCCCATGGGATACTCACTTAGAATTATCCCGTTGTTTTCTATCTGATTAAACAGATTTTTATTTTCGGGAGGGTATAAGACATCTAATCCGTTGCCTAAAACGGCTATGGTAAACGCATTGTTTTTTAACGCGGCTTTGTGGGCAATTGAATCTACCCCGCGCGCGAAACCGCTAATAATGGTAAAATGATTTTGTGCTAAGATCCTAACAAATTTTTCGGTAACCAATTTACCATAATTGGACGGTATTCTTGTACCCACAACGGCTATGGCTGGGGTTTTCAACACTTTGGTTTGTCCTTTGTAAAACAAGAAAGCGGGAGGATCGTAAATTCGTTTTAATGAGTCCGGATAGTCTTCATCCCAATAGCTGAGCACGTTAACACCGTTTTCTTTGATTTTTTGAAGTTGTATTTTTACGAATTCTTTATTTGGCCCTTGTTTTATTTTTCGGGCTGTTTTTTGGTCAATGCCTTCTATTCCTATCAGTTGTCGGTAGCTGGCTTCCAAAACGGCCTCAGGCGAGCCCAAAACGGAAATCAGCTTTCGTAATCGGGTTGGTCCAACCAATGGTACGGACGACAATTCGAGCAATGCTTGCAGAGAAAAACGACTCATTCGTAGTCTTCTTGAGCTACTGCTTTTTCGATTAATTTATGGAATGATTCTTTTAATTCGTTTAAATGGTCACCACGTACAGCCGAAATCGGTAACACGGTTAACCCGTGATCAAACCGGGGAATTTCATTCTCTTCATTTATCAAATCAATTTTTGTTAAGACGATTATAAATGGTTTTTGTACTAAATTTTCGCTGTATTCTTTTAATTCATGATACAGGGTTTGAAAGGTTTTTTCAGGTTCGGGATCGGTACTGTCTATCAGATAGGCCAGTGCGCGTGTGCGTTCGATATGTTTAAGGAATTGGTGTCCTAATCCTTTACCCGTGTGGGCGCCTTCTATCAGTCCGGGAATATCGGCAACTACGAAATTACGAAAATCATGATAGGCAACAATGCCCAAATTCGGCTCGAGCGTGGTAAAGGGATAATCGGCAATTTTGGGCCGTGCCTTTGATATTCGTGAGAGTAATGTTGATTTTCCGGCATTGGGCAAACCAACCAGACCGATATCGGCAATTAGTTTTAGTTCTAATTCGATCCAACGGTCTTCTCCGGGTTGTCCGGGCTCCCATTCTCTTGGGCTGCGATGGGTGGGAGTTGCAAAGCGGGCATTTCCGCGACCTCCGCGACCTCCTTTAGCTACAACCAGTCGCTGTCCGTGGTTTACAATATCGCCTAAAATTTCACCGGTTTCTGCATCTTTGACAATGGTTCCTAACGGAACTTGTAAAATGATATTTTCACCTTTTTTACCGTGCTTGTTATCGCCCTTTCCGTGCTGACCTCGTTTGGCTTTGTATAGTTTATGATAAGAATAATCCTGCAGGGTGTGTAAATTGCGATTCCCTTCGAGAATGATGCTACCACCATGGCCGCCGTCACCACCGTCGGGGCCACCTTTGGGTACGAATTTTTCGCGGTGGAAACTCACGCAACCGCTGCCGCCGTGGCCTGCAATGACATGTATTTTTACGTAATCGATAAACATATTTTAAGCTCTTTATTTAAGAATCTAAACCGTTTAAACGGTTTGTGCTTTCCTCCCCCAACGTTGTAGAAAAAACACAAAATCGTTTAAACGATTTTACGCCCTGCCTTTTTAGTGAATGGAACCGCTAATACCAAAACGATGAATATTGCCCAAATCCTGTAAATTGGAATAAGCATAATCAAAACGTAACGATCTCACATAAATCGACACACCGCCCGATACGCCGCCAAAATTGCCCTGAGCAGAAGCCCCCGTATCCAAATCCTGATGCAAACTGTGATTGTAGCCCAAACGTAGTCGCAAATGTTTGCTTAGCATTAATTCACCTCCCACCGAAAACCGTTCAAAACGGTTATACCACTCATCTGAATCCAAATTCAGCCCCCGCAAAACGGCACTCACTTCAAGAGGCAAATGGGCCAGCCGTTTACTAACACCCACGTTCAAAGTAGTAGGTAACGATTCTTTCGTACTCCCGAATCGTTTTATATTCCATCCCGTATTTAAAAACGTCACCGCAAAATACAAATCCTTTTCAAATGGTGCAGCGTACTGCAATCCGAAATCAAACCCAACGGCCTGCGCATTATAGTTCTCGATCTGTGAAAAAGCATATTTTACACTAACCCCGTACGAAAAATGCGCATCCAAATAACCAGCCTGTGTCACCATTAACGCAAAGTCATGAGCCGAAAACGTTTCCCCTGTAGGAACCGCATATTGATCGGTCGTTTCAAAATTACCATAATCCATATAGCTAATCGAAACGGCAACCCGCTGCAAATAAGGCGCAACAAAACTATAACCTGCCTGCCCCCCGTTTATATCCAACAAATAATTGGTGTAATTGAAAAAAAACGGCTTCCCTTTAACACTGGCCAAGCCAGCCGGATTCATATTTAATGTATTCAAATCTCCACGCATCGTCATAAACGCCGAAGCCATTGCAGCCGAACGTGGAGAAAAATCTGTATTCAAAAACGAAAATCCGGAAGTCAGCCCAGCAAATACGGACGAGGCTCCGGCAAATAAAATCCCTGTAAAAAGCAAAAACGACTTAGCATTTCTCAGCCCTTTTAACCAACAGCTTCGGTTTATCATTTGCAAAATACAATGTTTATTCAACATGAATCACCTCAATATTTTGTAATAACGGCGAAGACGAATTTTCCACCAAAAAACGATCAAAATCGACCCGAACAACCTCCGGCAAAGACCGCCCCAAAAACAATGAACCAATTTTGGCAAACATTTCCGGACTATCGCTGACAAAATAACGATCTTCCCCCTGCTTATCGCTCGAATTCAATAAATTTGAAGCATTCAAAATGTTCCGAACCGCTTTGGCCGTTTCCTTACCCGAATCAATCAAAGTAACATCGGGACCTACAATTCGCCGAATCACCGGCTCAAGTAACGGATAATGTGTACATCCCAAAATAATGGTATCCGCTTTCGCTTCAATTAACGGCTTTAAATACTTTTTTAACGTAAGCACCGTAACCTCATCATCCAACCAGCCCTCTTCCACCAAAGGTACCAGCAACGGACACGGTTGGCCCAAAACATCCGCCTCGGGCATACGTTTTTTAATAGATCGAGTATAAGAACTACTGGCAATGGTAGCCGATGTCCCAATTACCCCGATTCTTTTATTCTTCGTAGCAACTACCGCCGCCTGAGCACCAGGCTCCACTACCCCCACCACCGGAATATCCAATCGACTCTGTAACAAAGGTAAAGCCGAAGACGAAGCCGTATTACAGGCAACAACAAGTAACTTAATGCCAAACTCCGATAAAAACAGCGCATCTTCCATCGCAAACCGTCGAATAAGCCATTTTGATTTAGTGCCGTAAGGAATACGCGCCGTATCGCCAAAGTAAACCAAATTCTCATTGGGCAAAATACGCTGTAATTGCTTTACAACCGTTAATCCACCTAAACCGGAATCAAAAACACCAATGGGCCGATCACTTTTCATAATGCACTTTCAAAATCCTTCTTAAATTTAATAATCCCCTCGCAAATACCCAGCGCAACCTTAGCCTGGGTCGAATGGCTGCGCAGCAAACGCGCCTCGTGTTTATTGGAAATAAACCCCGTTTCCACCAAAACATTCGGCATTGTCGCATTAACCATCACATAAAAAGGCCCCTGTTTTACGCCCCGATCCTTCATTCCCACCCCATGTAGACGGTTGCGCAAAGAACGTTGTACAACCGTAGCCAAATACTGGCTGTACTTAATAAAGGCATTCTGAGCCATTGTTGCAAGTATAAAATTTATCCCCTTGTACTTTTTCTTATCCTCCGACGTTTCGAATTCGATAGATTTGTTTTCCAGCAACACCGTATTACGTGCATCGCTATCTTTTTCCGCACTCAAAAAATAGGTCTCAAATCCGTTAACCGAATGCCTGGGATTAGAATTACAATGAATACTCACGAATAATTTACCATTATTCTTATTTGCGAATTGAGTCCTCTGCCATAAAGGAATAAATACATCCGTCTTCCTGGTATACAGTATCTTCACATTCGGTAAACGTTTTTTAAGATACGAACCCAACTTTAAAGCGATTTTTAAAACAATATCCTTTTCCTTCAGATGATAATACCCGAGAGCGCCCGGATCCTTTCCCCCGTGCCCGGGATCGATAATTATCGTATCGATCAACCAGGCAGATTTTTGATTTTTCAATTCCTCATTAATATTTTCGGACGGCGTTTCCTTTTGAGCATCGTCTTGCGCGATTTCTTTAAGCCGAAGCGTTAAAAGCACCTGACTCAAATCGGGATCGTAAATTGCCTCATAATCGTGAGGAACTTTTCTCAACCGAAATCCGATGGAAAGCAATCGATCAAATTGTACGGCTCGTATTTCGATCACTTCCGGATCTTTAACCTTATGCGTCAGCGCCTTAACATCTCCTTTACCTCCGATAAGCTCCAAATACAACCAGCCGTTTACCAGACGCGTATTTAATTTATTGGCGGGAAAGGCAACCGTGGTATTCAAAGCGATTAGCGTACCGTTCGCTTTTTGTTCGATATTAATCGAAAGAACATTAATACGTTTAGCCCCAAAACGCATCTTCGCTACATTCGGCAAATATTCCAAATGTAATGAAGTAAAATCATTCACCACCCCACAAAATTCCCGAATGGGAACCCAAATCGATCCTTCGTACCAAATCGGTTTATGCAAAATCTGAATAATTTGTTCGTTAATAACCACAAAAGGATTATCCGCGGTAAACTTCAATTTTATTTCACCGATTTTCAACACCGCCTTTTTACGCACACTGTTCGTAAAAATGCCGTAGCGACTCGGATCAAGATCGGCAAAATCATCCGTGTTCAGATAATAATTTTTCCCAACCGCCAAAACCGGCCAAACAACCCGCTTGCCGTCCGCCAACTCAACGTTTAAAAACCGATCATATTTGGTTTGCGCTTTCAGTGCAGTCAACGGTCGAGCTAAAAAAAACAATAACGAATAAAAGAATTCCTTAACAAATTCCCGACGAAACATATAGACCCCTGTTCAAAGCTTTGGCCTGTAATTCGTAAATAAAGATTAAAATTAAATGAAACGCGTAACAATCCCAAATAATAAATCGACTCGCAACCCGCCTACAAAAATCATACTTTTCCGATATCTAACTTATTGAAATTATGGAAATATGGCTATGAATTCAAACGTTTTTCCAAAATTAACTTCTCGTCTTTACCAAAACACCCTCCAATAAAATATCCGCGCACGATCGATCTCTGCAAAGCGGAATAAAAACTATAAAAATATTTTCCCCATCATAAACGTATACCGCAACAATCTCCACCATCCATTGTAATCAAATTTTTTACTTTAATTCGGGAGCGTTTTTTCCACAAAAAATTTCCTTTTGACTCTGGCATTTTATTTATTTTATGCCGATCTTTAAACAAAGTTGCAAAAAGGCCAAAGAGAAATCATGAACGTTCGTGTGCATAATATCCGAATAAACAATCGAAAGCCCAAAAATTATCTCATTATCATATTTGCTATTTTCGCCCTTACCCTTAATATTAACGCCCAACAACTACCGATAGCAGAACGTATTTTGCTCAAATCGGAACGAAACACACAAATCCTTTTCAAAAAACCGGTCGGAGCCGAAATACACCGACAAAAATTCGATGCTTTATATTACGCACTTCATCTCAAAATCGATATGCCCCGTCGCTACATACAAGCTTACACAACCGGCCGTTTTGCCAGTCTGCAAGATAGCCTTACCACCCTTACACTCGACTTTAACAATAGCCAACTTACCGTCGATTCCATCAAAGGAGCCGTACAAAACTTTACCCGCAACGGTTCCTTTTTGGACATAACTTTAGACCGAGCTTACCAAAAAGGAGATACGTTAAGCATTACCGTCTACTATTCCGGCAATCCCGAAAAACAAGACACCATCTCATTTAAATTTGATTACACAGCAAGTGAAGAACGCTACGTGTGGACTTTAAGCGAACCATACGGCGCCCGCGATTGGTGGCCTTGCAAAGACACGCCTGCCGACAAAGCCGATTCCGCCGATATCTACGTTACCGTACCCGAGGGCAATGTAGTCGCCTCCAACGGAACTATGGTAAGCGATACTCCGAACCCCCAAACGGGCTGGCATACAGTACATTGGCACGAAGGCTACCCGATTGCCACCTATCTAATTTCTCTTGTGGCTGGGCCCTTAGCGCATTTTCAAGATTATTATCATTATTCCCCTACCGATTCCATGTTGCTGGATTATTATGTTTTCCCGATTTTACTTTACCGTGCGCAAGAATACTTTGCCGAGGTACCCGATTATTTGGACGCTTTGAGTCATTTTTACGGCCCCTATCCGTTCCTCAAAGAAAAATACGGCATGGCCCAATTCGGCTGGCGTGGAGGCATGGAACATCAAACCATTACGTCCATCGGTGGGGTTTACAAAAGCTGGCGTTTTTTATACGTACACGAATTGGCACATCAATGGTTCGGCGATAAAGTCACCTGCGCCACCTGGCACGATATTTGGTTAAATGAAGGATTTGCCACATATTCCGAAGCGCTTTATGCCCAATGGGCCGGATTAGATGATATTCCGCCCGGAATGGAGGCTTACCACACCTATATGGATCGGCTCTTTTATACAGATGACGGCACCATCACCGTAGAAGACACAACCCGATTTTCTTCCATATTCGGACTCATCGTTTACCATAAAGGAGCCTGGCTTTTACACATGTTACGGCACGTAATCGGAGACGATGCCTTTTTTACGGCCTTGCGTACCTATTTAGACGATCCCCGCTGGACTTACGGATCGGTGCGTACCGAAAATTTTATCGAAACCTGCGAAACGGTTTCCGGACAAAATCTGCACACTTTTTTCGATCAGTGGTTAAATTATCCCTTTTATCCAACCTATGAATACAAATGGAATGCCCGGCAAACCAAAAACGGTGCCCAAATCGAAACAACCATTCGGCAAACACAACAACAAACGGTTTATGTAATGCCCATAGATTTGAAATTTATTTTTGCCGACGGACACGATACCCTTATTACTGTTCAAAATAACAAAATCAGCCAAAGCTACCGGTTTCTTCTGAAGCAAATACCCATACAGCTCATTTTCGATCCCGACCACTGGATTTTAAACGAAAACAGAGAAATAACACCTGCGGCCTACACGCAATATGCGGAAATTTATCGTATTTATCCCAATCCCTCTCATGGAAACGTACGCATCGAATTGCGTCATTTGCTCAACGAAAAAGTAACGGTTGATATTTACGATATTCAGGGGCATTTAATTCGAACCTTGGAAAGCAAAACACAACAATTTTTCCTGCATACCTATCAGTGGGACGGAAAAAACTCAAACGGTCAACCCGTCGCCAGCGGTGTGTATATCATTCGCACCAACGCTTTCGGGGTACCGCCAAAGCAGCAAAAAGTGGTTATCTTAAGATAATTCGGTTCACCTTGTCAATGCCTTTAAATCACGAATAAATTGTGTCATGGGGCGCACATAATTTTTCATGCCAGGATGTGACAAAGCATGTTTTAACCTTGGGCTGTCATCCGGCAAATAAAGAATTGCTCTGTGGCTTCCGATTTCGGTAATCTTATCATCGGACAAATCTTTGTCGTAAGTCAAAACATGCCACAATTCTCTGATTTTATGTCGATTTAATAAGTCAATATCTGTAGTATAAGCTTGCTTCCAGCGCTCGCGTAATGTCCGTTTACACGAAATGCCAATCAGCCAACCGTCATTAGTTTTTATCCATTTATCAACTTCAAGTCCGGTTGTAAAATGTTCCGGTGCATGCGTTGCTTTAATCCCGAAATGATTCAAGATAATGCTCGTAATTCCTTCCACTCCGCGCCCGGCACGCCCTTTCCTTTTTTGGGCGACTCTACGTTCAAATTCCTGACAAAACGCGGTAAGCACAATATTTAACTCGTCCGTATTTAAAAAACCCTCCAATTCGTTTTTCAACAACGAAAAATTACGAATAATTTCTTTTCGCTCTGCCATTACGCAGCCTTTGGTGCCAATTTCATCAAGAATATTAATAATATTGGCCAAGCCTTGCTCACCTTTGGTTTCCAAGAGCGAGGTCGCCACCGAACGAATAAAAGCATTATCGTCGTTAGGAATTTCTTTTAAGGCATTATTTATCGGTACTAAAATTTTCTCACAGGTCAAAGCAAAAACTTCAAAATCTTTAACGGTTAATAGCATTTTGGATAGGTCTTCAAACAAATGTTCAATCGATGCAAATTTATTCGTTCCCGCTCTTCTATCCTGTAATAAACTTTTCTTTACCGTTCTTAATAAAATATCGATTTGAATCTGTTCATTTTCATTCTTAAAATCATGGGAACCAAGGAGCGAATAAATTGCTGCTGCCAAATTTAGCATGGTTGCCGAATCCGTGCCTATGCCTCCGTATTTATCGGAATTTATGAGCATTCGCGCAAACCAATATACTTTTCCCCACGGATTTTCCAAAATCCTTTCAACTTCCATCAGAACTCCGGGCTAATCCTTTGGCATGAAATGAAGGATATATTCAAAAGTAGTCCCCATTGTAATGTAATTCGAGGGCCAACCAAAAATACCAACTTTATTTACGATATTCGTCCGATCCCAAATAATCGTATTCCGCAATTTGTAACCGGCTTTATCCATGGCGCGAATAATGGAAACATGAATCGGAATTCGTTCGTTCTCCCACCACATATCCGCCACATTAATTACACAATGCCCTTTAGGTCTTAATAGGGGACGCAATTCTTGATAAATGGAAGAAATCCGATTCTCATACGCTTCCAAATTTAACGTTCCCAAATCCCTAGCGTCTTGACTGTATTGCTCGATCTTGTCATATTGCTCATTTTTTCTCTGGTCACTACGCCGACTCTTATTTTTACGTTTACGATTCAATAAATTGGCATAAGGGGGCGATGTTAAGATTAACTTTACGGTACCTTCACGAATGTAATTTTTAATATTCCGGGCATCGTCACAAATCGCAATTTGTTTGCTTTCGTTAAAGATGGCAGTTTGCGACAAACGCTGCCGGGCTAAATTGATATATTGTTGGTTCAAATCGAAACCAACGGCATTTCTATCCGCATCACCTGCGGCAACCAATGTGGTTCCGCTACCCACAAACGGATCAATTACCAATTCCCCTTTGTGGGTAAAAAGCTCGATACAGCGTTTTGCCAAAGAAATCGGAAATGTTGCGGGATGTAAATTTTTATCACGAATATCGCGCTTCTCATAATAAAACTGCCAAACTCCAATCTGATTTTTGATCCATTCTTTAGCCGAAAGGCAGTTAATATGATTTGCCGGACAATCGCAGGTTTTTTGGTAACCGATTTCCAAATAAATCTCTTCCTTTAACGCGTCTATTTTTACGGCTTCCATTTTTTTCTTTCTTTTTTGTGTTTGTGTGAAACGGTAAAAAGATAATCGAATAATGTTTCAGATTCAAAAAATAAAACGAACTACCATACACCCGGTATTCGCGTGCCGCAATATGGACAGCGTCCGTTCTTTATCTTCATTGCTTTTACGGTAAATCCGATCCGTTCCACCAGCACATTCCCGCAACGCGGACAATAGGTGTTTTCCGCCGGATGGCCCGGCACATTACCCACGTAAACATAGTGCAGGCCTTCGGCGTCGGCAATGGCTTTACAACGATCTAACGTTTCCACCGGTGTCGGCGGTAAATTTTTTAGCAGGTATTGCGGGAAAAAACGCGTGAAATGAATTGGCACATCCGGGCCTAAATTGCGCTTTATCCAGCGCGAAAGTTGTTTGATTTCTTTTTCGCCGTCATTCAACGTCGGTACAACCAAATAAACAATTTCCAACCAACGCCCCCGATTATGAATGGCCTCCACGGCCTCCAAAACCGGTTTTAGCTCGCCGTGCACAACATCCTTGTAATATTGCTCGCTAAACGCCTTCAAATCAACCTTAATGGCATCCACTACAGCGCATAATTTTTGGATCGGCTCCTTTTCGATATACGCTGCCGTAATAACCACACTTTTAACTTCTTCTTTATGTCCGGCAATAGCCGTATCGTACATGTATTCGTAAAATATTGTCGGTTCGTTGTAGGTGTATGCAATACTCTTAGCTCCGTAATCCTTGGCCGCGCGTGCAATTTTTTCCGGCGGCATGTAAAAACTGTTAACCTGCTCGGGGGTAACCTGTGAAATTTCCCAATTCTGACAAAACTTACAATTCAAATTACAGCCGGCCGTAGCAATGGAAAAAGCCATGGAACCAGGATAAAAATGAAAAAGTGGCTTTTTTTCTATCGGATCCATATGGTAGGTTACCGGACGCGCGTATACTAATGTGTAATAAGTGCCGCCGCGATTTTCCCGTACACCGCAATAACCGCGCTCATGATCGTCAATCACGCAATGACGCGGGCATAATTTGCATTGAATTTGCTTGTGCGCCTTGCTTTCCCAATAGCGCGCTTTGCGGACGTAACGATTGTCTGAACCCGTTGCACCTAAAGCCAACGACCCGGAAGGTAAATTTAAAACAGGCATTCCGGCTACAACACAAGCGGCCGAAGCCAATTTTAAAAACGTACGGCGCTTCATTCCCTGTTTTTGCTTATCGGGCCATTGATCTATTGTCGAAAATTTTTCGATCATTTTATGCCTCGTATTTCCCCCCCCAATTATACCTTTTTTAAACAAACGAAAAATGCCTCGAATTTTAACCGGACCTTATGTGTATCGTTTCAATCCATTCGGGATTGCTGTAACCGAGCCCGTGCTTTTTATCGGAAGCAGTAAAAATGTATGTTGGCTCCCGACCTTCTTCTTTCAGCGATTTCATACCGGCTTCTTTGCGTTTGGTTTCGATAATTTGCCAGCCGGTGTAATCAATGGCTACGCGATCCTGCCCGATAATCAGACCGTTAAATTTCCAACGCCACGGCGGCATGTAGGCCGGCCCTCCGTGATACTGCGCCTCCAAAGCGTCCACAATCGTAAAACGTACTTTACGGCGAATCGGTAAAAACGCATTCACATCGGCAATATACGGATCCCCGGCGTTCAAATGATATTTGTTCGGATTGTGAATGGCGCCAAACAGATTCTTCAAGCTGATGGAAACACCAGCAATACTATGATCACGTAGCAGGCCGATATTAATTACGCCGTCACACAGGTTTGTGAGGGTACGCGTGAGCAAACTTCCCGCCTGACCGAATACGTAAAGCTCGGGAGCAAATCCAACCGCATCGTTGCCGAAAACTCTGGGGCCTTTGCCGTTAATGTTAATGTGAAAACCAGCCTCTTCCAGATCTTTGTTTAATCGATCCCAAATAATAATATCATTGGCACGAATGCCTGCCTGAAGCAAGCGTTCCACAACCGCTTCCGCTAATTCCCGATGCGTTGAACCACGCCCGGACAAACAGTTTACCTTAATGCCAATCACTTCGCCCGGATGCACGATTTTACGCCAGGCACGTAAAGGAACATCCACGTTAAAATACGCTTGCATGGCCTCATCCAGCAATGCAAGAACACGATCGCCATTAACACGCCCGTTTTTAAAAACTTGCCGATCACGAGCAATTACGACTTTAGATTTTCCGTCTTGCGGAATCGATTCGGAGGCGGGTAAAAGACGCGGCAACCAAAAGGCGCTGCCGAAAAGAACGCTCTTCTTTAAAAATTTTCTGCGATTCATAACGCATCACTTTCGCCGGATTTTTTCTTTAAATTAACGGTTGACTTCTTTGCGGTCAAATATTAAAAACATTTCCGGCTCGGCTTAATTTCAAACACATTTTGATTAAAATTCGTTCCCATTTCGCCCGATTTTTGCATCTAATATATAATACGGAAAAGGGAGAAAAATCGGATATGAAAGATTACTACAAAATTTTAGGTGTAAATAAAAACGCAACACAAAAAGAAATTAAAAACGCCTATCGTAACTTGGCAAAAAAACATCATCCGGATGCCACCGGAAAAAACTCAGATGAACAATTCAAAAATATTCAGGAAGCTTACAGCACGCTAAGCGATCCGGAAAAACGCTCCGATTACGATGCCTGCATGGGAGAATCCGTACGCGTGCATATCCGGACTTCGGTGGTTCATAACCGTCGCTACCGAACGGGCGGGGGTTCGCCTGTAGAGCCGCTTATTCCGCGCGAAGCCCCAAACGCAACGCCTTTCTCCGATCCTTTTTCGTCACGGGTTTTTAACGAAGCGGACGATTTGTTCGAACGCCTGCGATCGTACATTTTAAGACGTTTCTTTTTTAATGACGACTTTTAAAAACATCGTTTATTAAAATCCTTTGCCTTATTTTTTTTAATTGAAAACGACCATAATCCCTTGAATATTAGCGTGTTCTGACGCTCTGACGTTGTCTGCTTTATCTTCGACAGAGCCGTCTGTCAGAATTTCTAATCTTTGCAAAATTGATGCGTTAATCTGTCAAACTGACAAAATTTTAATTTTGTACTTCCTGCGGGCAGTATCTTGTTTAATATATTGTTATTTTATGAGTTATGCGGTTGGCACGGCATTTGTAATGAGAAAAAGCGAAAATGTAAAACAGAAACAAAGGAGGGCGGAAGAATGTATGTAAGCAGAATATGGCAATTTGACCCCTGGCGCGAACTGGACCGGATTCATGATGAAATGAATCGTTTGTTTTCCGACGCGCTCGGACGTTCTGTTGCCAGCAGTTACCCGGCCATAAATATTTGGGTTAAAGACGATACCGCTCTTGTAACGGCGGAGCTTCCGGGTTTTGATGTTAAAGACTTGGATATTACGGTACTGAATGACGAATTACGCATTAAAGGCACACGCAAAAAACCGGATTTCGGCAAAGATGTCCAAGTGCATCGTTTGGAATCCGGTGTGGATAGCTTCCAGCGTACCATTCAGTTACCGTACGCCGTGGAGAGCGACAAGGTTGAAGCTAAATTCGAACGAGGGGTGTTGACCATTACTTTACCGCGAGCCGAAGCAGACAAACCTCGGAAAATTCAGGTTTCAACCAAATAAGGTTTGAAAGGAGGTGAGTAAAAATGGCCGAGAAAAAAACCTTGCAAAAACGTAAAACCGAACAGGTAGAAAAAGTTGAAAGAACTCACGATCGTAATGTCTTTATTCCTGTGGTAGATATTTACGAAACCAATGATGAAATTATTTTAACAGCGGAGATGCCAGGCGTTGATGAAAAAACCATCGACGTTACTTTGGACAACGATATTTTAACGATTCGCGGACGTACCGCAGATCAAAGACCGGAAGGATTTGAGCTGGTTTACAGCGAGTACGAAACGGGTGACTTCGAACGTTCGTTCAGCATCAACGAATCGATTGATGCCGATAAAATAGAAGCACAGTATCACAACGGTGTTTTAACGGTTAAGTTGCCAAAAGCCGAACCGGCTAAGGCCAAAAAAATCGAAGTTAAAATCAAATAAAAATCGGGGATTGAAAGGAGGTGAGGGCTATGGCAATTCGTGATTTGGTTAAAAACAATCCGTTGAAAAAGAATGTTCCCGTTCGTCGCGAAGATTTGATGAGTCCTTTTTATTCCTTGCAAAAAGAAATCAATCGCATTTTCGATGATTTCTTTAGCGACTTGGTGCCAAGCAAATGGTTTGGCGAAGACAATATTAGCTTTGTACCGAACGTTGATGTAAAGGAAAAAGATAAGGAAATCATCGTTCGTGCCGAACTTCCGGGAATGGATGCCGAGGACATCGACATCAGTATTTCCGATGATGTGCTGACTTTGCGCGGTGAAAAGAAAGAAGAAAAAGAAGAAAAAGAGGGTGATTACTACCGTCGCGAATTAACTTACGGAAGTTTTCATCGCGACATTCCCTTACCAGCCGAAATCGATTCCGACAAGGTGGAAGCCGAATTCAAGAAGGGTGTGCTAAAAATCCGCTTGCCCAAAAAGCCGGAGGCTCAGCGCAAAGCCAAAAAGATTCAGGTTAAAAGCAAATAAGCGCATAGCAGGAATAGCGAAAACCGGAAAAGGCCGACCATTCATACTGTCGGCCTTTTCTGTCTAAAATAGTTTGAGCAGGGGAGAAAAAAATCGTACCTTGTAACCGATGCTCCGTAGCCGGAATGTGAGCAAAAGGAGCTATGAGCAATGGAAGGAGAATCAGGAAATATGAAAAAAGATTACTATCAAATACTGGGGGTAGATCGCAACGCGACGCAGGATCAGATTCGCAAGGCGTTTCGCAAGTTGGCGGCCAAATACCATCCCGACCGCAACCCGAACGACAAACATGCGGAAGAGATGTTCAAACAGATCAACGAGGCGCACGAAGTTTTAAGCGACCCAGAAAAGCGCAAACTGTACGATCGCTACGGTGAAAACTGGAAGCAATTCCAGAACGCCGAACAGGCAGCGGGCGCACAGGGAGGCACACGTCCCGGTGGCGGCTTCGGAAAATCGTACCAATGGGATGACGGCCAAACCTATTACAAATGGTCTTACGACGACATTTTCGGCAAGGGTGCTAGCGGCGGGGCTCAGGAAGATATTTTCGAGTCGATTTTCGGCGGCGGATTCAATCCTTTTGGCGAGCAGTTCAAAAACGTGTACAAAATGCGCGGTCAAGATGTCAAGGCCGAATTGGTTATTACGCTGGACGAGGCGTACAACGGCACAGAGAAAATTTTCCGCATTAACGACCAGACCATTAAGTTGAAAATCAAACCCGGCACCGACAACGGACAAATTCTGAAATTGAAAGGTAAAGGCGCGCCGGGTGTCAACGGCGGACCGAACGGCGATTTGCTGATTACCGTAAAAATTGCCGAACACCCGATTTACAAACGCAAAGGCGCCGATTTGTACGCCGATTTGCCGGTGGATTTGTACACGGCTGTTCTGGGTGGAAAGGTGATGTTTAACACCTTCAAAGGAAAGGTGAAGGTGGACATTCCGGCCGAAAGCCAGAACGGAAAGATCATTCGCCTGAGTGGGTTGGGCATGCCGAAGAATGCGGCCAAAACCCAATTCGGGGATTTGTACCTGACGTTGAACGTACAGTTACCAACAAATTTAACGCCCAAAGAAAAAGCGCTTTTCAGGGAACTGGCAAAATTACGCGGACATGTGTAATTCCGCTTTTTATTTCTTCTCCATCCGTTAAAGCGTATCATCCGGCGAACGGTGCCGGCTGATTTCACCTGTGATCATGTACAGCACATCTTCGGCAATGTTGGTGGCATGATCGGCAATGCGTTCCAGATAGCGCGAAACTCCCAGATGTAACAAATAAAAATCGATGTGGTACACATCGGCAGTAATGTGCGCCTGTACCCAGGCAAACATTTCTTTGTGCAAATCGTCCACCTGCTCGTCGGCAGCACACACTTTTTCGGCCAAATGCGCATCCATTTTAACCAGAGCATCCAAACTGTCTTTAAGCATTTGTAAGGCAATTTCGGCCATGCGAAAAATATCCGCTGCAATGGTCAAATGAGAAAACGCCGTCATGTTTTTGGTACGCGAAGCCAAATTGGCTGTCAAATCGCCGATGCGTTCCAGATCGTTATTGATTTTGATGACCGAAACGAGAAAACGCAAATCGATGGCCACGGGCTGATGTAAAGCTAAAATTTTCAGCGCTTCTTCTTCCAGTTCGATCTCCATCCGATCGATCTGATTGTCCGAATTTTTGACTTCCGTCGCCAGCACTTCGTCCCGATCTTTCAGCGCCTTAACTGCTTTCTTTAGACAATCCTCCACAAAGGCCGCTTCGTTCAGCAGCATTTTTTTGAGTTTTTCCACTTCCCGTTGAAAATGCAAGGTCATGGCTTCTCCTTTTTTTGGCGGTATCCGTTAACCGAAACGACCGGTAATGTAATTTTCCGTTTGTTTTTCTTTGGGACGGGTAAATAGTTCTTGGGTCGCGCCGTACTCCACAATGCGACCCTTGTAAAAAAAGGCGGTAAAATCGGAAACACGCGCTGCCTGCTGCATATTGTGCGTTACGATAACAATGGTGTAGCGCCCACGCAATCGGGCAATTAAATCTTCTATTTTGGCCGTAGCCACCGGATCGATGGCCGAAGTGGGTTCATCCATGAGCAAAATTTCCGGTTCCACAGCCAGAGCACGGGCAATGCACAAACGCTGTTGCTGGCCGCCGGAAAGCGCCGTACCGGCTTTGTACAGCTTGTCTTTTACCTCGTTCCATAAGGCGGCTTGTTCCAACGCCTTCTGTACACGCGCATGCAGTTCGTCTTTACCCGCGCGGTAGTGCAAACGCAAACCGTAGGCCACGTTGTCGAACACACTCATGGGAAAGGGCGTGGGTTTCTGAAAAATCATACCCACTTTTTTGCGCAGCTTAATCAAGTCCTGATCGGCAGCCAAAATGTCCAGCCCGTCCAACAGCACTTGCCCTTCCACACGCTGATCGCGGTACAATTCGTAAATGCGATTGTACACCCGCAAATGCGTGGATTTCCCACAACCCGAGGGCCCGATAATGGCCGTTACTTTCTTTGGTACGATTTCCAGATTGTTGTCAAACAAAGCCTGATGATCGCCATAAAAAAAGTTCAAATTGCGCACCACAATGTGGCCTTTTCCCGAAAATTCGTTCTCTTTTTCGGGCGGCCTTGCGCGATCAGAATCGGAATGCGCATTACGTGCCACCGATAACCTGCCAGACCACATGTTGCTTACCTTTTCCGTCATGGTTTTACTTTCCTTTCTATCAAAGCCAACCGCGAAACAAGCATTAAGGCTAATACGCTCAGGGTAATTAACAAGGAAGCGCCCCAGGCCATGCGCTGCCAGTCAGGATAGGGCGACATAGCGTAATTAAAAATGGTTACCGTCAAATTGGCCACCGGCTGATTTAATCCTGACGGCCAGTAAGGACTGTTGAGTGCGGTAAACAATAAGGGGGCGGTTTCGCCGCTTACGCGGGCAACGGCCAGCAAAACGCCGGTGAGCAAACCGCTTTTGGCCGAACGAAAAATTACCTGCAGGGTTGTTCTCCAACGCGGAGCACCAAGAGCCAAAGCCGATTCGCGCAATTCTTTGGGCACCATTTGCAGCATGTCTTCCGTAGTGCGGGCCACCACAGGCAACATCATAATGGCCAAAGCCACGGCACCGGAATAGGCGGAAAAATGTCCCAACGGCGCCACTAAAAAGGTATAAACAAAAATTCCGATGATGATGGACGGTGTGCCCATGAGGATATTGGTCAAAAAACGTACGCTTTGTGCAAAGCGACGATTTAAGCCGAATTCGCTTAAATAGATTCCGGCCAGCAACCCCAGAGGGATGCCCATTAAACCGGCCAGCACGGTGAGCAGCAAAGTGCCTAGGATGGCGTTGGCTAATCCCCCGCCTGCCATACCCGGCGGCGTGGGCAATCGGCTAAAAAAGTTCGTGTTGTAAGCCGCCAATCCTTTGGAAAGGACGGTAATTAAAATCCAACCCAAAACCATTAATCCCAGTGCGGCGGAAAAACCGGCTACTCCACTGGCAAGGTAATTGAACGATTTACGTAAAATACGGGATCGCTGTTTCATTGCACTCCTACTGACTTTCGTACCCGTTGCAACCAGATGTGCGCACCCGCCTGAATGAGAAACGTAATCACGAACAGAACCAGTCCCAGTTCGATGAGTGCGCTTAAATACAAGGGCTCCGAGGCTTCGGCGAACTCGTTGGCCAGGGTAGCGGTGATGCTGTTGGCCGGGGCGAAAAGCGAGGCGACAATGCGATGACTGTTGCCGATAACAAAGGTTACGGCCATGGTTTCGCCGATGGCCCGCCCCAACCCCAAAAACGCGCCGCCGATAATGCCCCGAATGCCATAGCGTACCGTTACCTTGCGCGTTACCTCCCAAGTAGTGGCACCCAAACCGTAAGCCGACTCTTTAACCACGGCCGGTACCATGGCAAACACATCGCGCGTTACTGCCGTAATGAACGGCAAAATCATAAAGGTAAGAATTATACCGGCGGTAAGCATGCCAATGCCGATAGGCGGGCCCTGAAAAAGAACCGAATTGCCGAAGATATTTTTAAGAAATGGCTGAATGTATTTTGCCATAAAAGGCGCAAACACGAACAGCCCCCACATACCGTAAATGATGCTGGGCATTGCAGCTAACAATTCGATGCCCGTACCGATCCAACGGCTAAAAACCGGTGGCGCCAGCTCCACTAAAAACATAGCGATAAATATGCTCAAAGGGACGGCCAGCATCATGGCAATGGCCGTGGAAACGAGCGTGCCGTAAATGGAACTGGCCGCACCGAACTGCTGACGGATGGGATCCCAAACGTTACTCCACAAAAAAGACCAGCCGAATGTTTTGAGTGATAGGCCGGAACTTTTAATCAACTGTACAAACAAAGCAACGATAATCAACAATAAAATCACTGCTCCGGTCAAAGTGATCAGTTTAAAAACGGCGTCGGAACGATTTTGCGTGCTTTCTTCCTGAAAAATTTTCATGGTATCTTTCCGTATGCTCAGGGCCATACGGGTTTACCGTCGGCCCTGATCTCTTTTGTCCAAGTGTCTTCCACCAATTGCACGGTTTTTTGCGGCATGGGCACATAATGCAAATCGATGGCCATTTGCTGCCCATGTTTGTATGCCCAGTCGAAAAAGGCCAGCACGCGTTTGGCCACGACTGCATTTTTTTGCTTTTTGTACATAAGAATGAAGGATGCACCGGTAATGGGCCAGGAATCGTTGCCAGGCTGATCTGTTAATACCAAGTAAAAGCCGGGCGCGTTTTGCCAATCGGCATTAGCGGCTGCAGCCTGAAAGGTTTTGATGGTAGGCGCCACAAAGTTACCGGCGGCATTTTGCAAGCGCACGTAGTTCATTTGGTTTTGCACGGCATAAGCAAATTCTACATAACCGATGGCACCGTTAACTTTTTTGACGTACACGGCCACGCCTTCGTTGCCCTTACCGGCTACCGCGTTGGCGTGCGGCCAGGAGGGTGCTTTGCCAAAACCGACTTTTTCTTTCCATTGCGTACTCACTTTGGACAGGTAATTGGTAAAAATCCAGGTAGTACCGGAACCGTCGGCACGATGCACAGTGGTCACGGCCAGATCGGGGAGTTTCAAATGGGGATTGACGGCGCGGATGGCGGCATCATTCCATTCGGTGATTTTTCCCAGATAAAGATCGGCTAAAAGTTGGGGCGTTAGTTTTAACTTACCGGGTTGAATGCCGGGCAGGTTAATTACGGGGACCACTCCGCCGACGATCATAGGAAATTGGATGAGTCCACTGGCCTGAAGGTCTTGCGGTTTGAGCGGTGCATCGGAGGCGCCAAAGTCCACAGTTTTGGCTTTTATTTGAGCAATACCGCCACCGGACCCGATGGCTTGGTAGTTCAAGCGCACACCGCTTTGTTTTTGATATTTGTGTGCCCATCGAGCGTAAATGGGGTAAGGGAAAGTGGCACCGGCGCCGTTAATAACGGTATTTTTCGCCGACTTGCCACCCGAGGAACAGCTTGTTAGCACCAAAGCTAAAACTAAAGCGATAACGAAAGCGTAAATCCAAAATTTCATTGTTTTTTCTCCTTTTGTTTGTGTACATACAATGTGGTGACGGTTTGTTAAGATTCTGTTAACCGTATGTTATTTTCTTGTTAAAACGTGTATTGGAAATGGAGTCCTAGGCGAACGGTTTGCAATCGGGCGGAAAGCAAACGTACGTTCGGCGCTAACTGAAAATGCCCTGACATCCGGTAGAGAAATCCCAGCAAAGCGTATCGTTCCTGCGTTTGATCGGTTTGGTAGTAATCGAATCGGGTCCAGAGTATAATGGGGGGTGAAAGCCGAAAAGCGGAATAGACAGAAAGTAGGATTTGCCCCGCCTGATTTTGCAAGCGATTCGCTTCCACTCCCAGACGCAGAAATCGATTGGCAAAGCCGCCAAAGAAGCCGAATAAGTGTTGGGAATGCAGACCGGCGCGGCGATAGGGCTCGTAACTACCGACGATTCCGAGATTGAATCCGCCCTTTTTGTTCAATCGGGAAGCGCCGTAAAGCAGCAAAAATGAATACTTTTTGTAGCGGTCGTTTTCGGACTTTTTGTAGCCGGTACCGTTGCTAATTTGAAAGTCGATCAGCATGTTTTTGCTCCATGTCCATTGTGCGCCGATTCCAAGATCGGCCGAGCTGGCGAACTTTTTGCGATCCATGGCCGATTTTTCGATGAAACGGTACCCCCAGTTTTTTTCCTGTACACGAAAAATATTCATGGTTTGCAGGCCCAACGTCAGGACAAGGTGTCGATGTTTCCAGCGTATCAGGGCGTTTTTTAGATAGACGATCAGGCGGGAATCGAGCGAATCACTCAACCGTCCCACATCGGCCTGCCATTTGAAGGACAAAGCCGGTGAAAGTTTGTTGCCGTAGGTTAAATAGGCTCTGGAAATTTCGAAACGATTTTCGGGTGCGATACCTTTAGTCCATTGAACCGCATAATGGAAATACACCGTACTGCTGAGTTTCCCCTGCCGGGCAAATGCAAGAGAGATTGCTAATAGTGAAAACAAAAACAGTTTTTGCAAAATTTTCATCTTGATTTCCTTCCATTGGTTGTTTGTAATATTGCGCCATAATAGGGATGTCGTATTAAGAAATGATTAGAAAGAAATTAGAAGATAATTAAAAAATCAGCTAAAATTACGCGAGGTTTATTATTTTTTTGTTTCCGACGAAGATTGGCAAGAATACAGGTACGAGTTATTTGCTTTTTTTAAATGGCCCAATCGTAATATTTCGCATCGCAAAATTTTTGTTGTACTTGGTTTTGCTAATCGCATATTGCATGTCCGGGCGCCAAATCAATCACACATCGTATTCGTTTTTTTCATATATTAAAAATTTATCAATTGAAAAGATGATCATCGAAAAACAGGAGAATTCCCATGGCGCAAAACTTAATCCCACCGCATGGCGGCGAACTAAAACCTTTGCTTTTACAAGGCGATGCCTTAAAGCAGGAAATAGAGAAAGCCAAAACATTACCGCAGGTGCGCATTACCTCTCGCGAAACATCCGATTTGATTATGCTGGGCATGGGCGCATTTAGTCCGTTGGACGGCTTTA
>Ga0256914_1000464_pt1 | contig 40204 bp, 31 predicted proteins | sample HulkmetaG_FD_191571 | JGI IMG/M metagenome (GOLD analysis project Ga0256914, IMG submission 191571) | Hydrothermal chimney microbial communities from Main Endeavour vent field at the Juan de Fuca Ridge, Pacific Ocean - Hulk | ecosystem: Environmental > Aquatic > Marine > Hydrothermal vents ... | reverse complement strand
TGAGATAGACGTCAAACTGTCAGACGGACGAAAGTTCAAGGCCAAGGTTGTGGGGACAGACCCCAAATCAGATGTGGCTGTTATCAAGATTGACGCCAAGAACCTGCCGGTAATACCCCTTGGGGACTCTGAGAAGCTTGAGGTTGGTGAATGGGTCCTTGCCATTGGAAACCCGTTTGGCCTGGCCCATACGGTAACCGTGGGTGTGGTTAGCGCCAAGGGAAGGAGCCATCTCGGTATAAATGACTATGAAGATTTCATCCAGACAGATGCTGCCATCAACCCGGGTAATTCAGGTGGCCCCCTGATCAACATCAGGGGGGAGGTTGTGGGCATGAACACCGCCATTTTTTCAAGGAGTGGTGGTTCCATGGGAATCGGTTTTGCCATACCTGTGAACATGGCCAAGGCCGTAAAGGATCAGCTCATAAAGAACGGCAAGGTGATCCGTGGATGGCTCGGTGTGATCATCCAGGATATTGATGAGGACCTGGCAGAGTCGTTTGGCCTCAAGAGCTCTGAAGGTGTGCTGATCGCCGAGGTATCCCCTGATTCTCCTGCTGCCAAGGGGGGCTTGAAGCAGGGCGATGTGATACTGAAACTCAATGGGAAACCGGTCAATGATGTAGGAGAACTCAGGAACAAGATAGCGCTTACAGCCCCTGGTACAAAGGTCAGGTTCGAGATACTGAGGAATGGCAAGAAGAAGACTGTAAGTGTCAAGATAGGTGAGCAGCCTGACAGCAGGATAGTTTCAAAGGCCAATCACCAGCTCCTTGGCAAGCTGGGTCTGGTGATACAGGACCTTACGCCTGAGCTTGCCCAGCAGTTTGGCTACAAAGAGGGCCAGGGCGTGCTGGTGGCAGAGGTAGAGGCGGGAAGTCCTGCTGCGAGCGTTGGCATAAGGCCCGGCCAGCTCATAGAGGAGACGAACCGCGTACCTGTTCACAACATGAAGGAGTTCCTGGAGGCACTGAAGCTTTCAGAAAAGACAGGACGCGTGCTTTTCCGTATCCGTGACGGTGAGTATGGCCGTTATGTTGCCATCCGGATAAGGTAAGGTATGGGAACACGTACTGTTAAAGGGGCAGCCAATGTGGCTGCCCCTTTTTGTTCCTCAACCGATCCGCTGCCACTGGATCATTTTGTTGTGAGGATGGATCCAGACCGGGTATTTTTCCTGAAGTTCATACTTGAGGGATATGACAATCTGTTCATAACCACAACACTCAACTGCAAAGATGGTGTGGTGCTCATACGGGCCGTTTCTGGCACAGGCAGCGAGCTTGAAGTCATTCTTGATTCAATAAGTGAGGAGATCGGTTTGATATGTTGTGAGCAGGTCTGAACTGCTCTGCTGCCTCTTGCCATATATACAGGCCATCCATATAGCCCATGGTGCTTTTTGTCGTGCTTTCAAAGCTTGCCAGTTGCAACGATTCGGTAATGATATATTTGCTCGCGATCAAGACCGACAAAAGAGCTTCATCGGCTCTGTTAATCGTTTCCGTTTTTCTGGTGTCCTGCAGTATGGTCTCTCCCTAAAGCTCCAGATCCATATGGGTCTCCTTGTTCCCCTTCTTTCCTGCAGCCACCTTGAATGCCTTGGGGTCGATGTCATACTTCTGAAAGAGCTTGTAAAAGTCGGCACGGTAGTAACCGGCTATCTGGGCTGCCTGGCTCACGTTTCCCTTTGTGTGCCTGAAAAGTTTGATGAGATAATCCTTGACAAATTCATCCCTGACCTCCCGCAACGGGCGAAAGTTTGTGTTCTCTTCTGAAAAGGATGAGGTGGCAGGTTCCACCTTTGGGTCTGGCAGCAGATCTGTTGTGATGACATCACTCTTGCACATTGCCACCAGGTATTCCACCATGTTTTCCAGTTCTCGTACATTACCTGGCCAGTGGTATGACATCATCCGTTCGATTACTCCCTGTTCCACCCGGACTATCTTGCGTCCTGAGCTGCCAGAGTATTTTTTGAGAAAGTGTTGCAGAAGCGGTACGATATCTTCCCGTCTCTCCCTTAGAGGCGGCAAATAGACCGGGATCACGTGGATGCGGTAGAACAGGTCTTCACGGAATTTTTCCTTTTCAACCAGCTCCTTGAGGTTGCGTTTGGTGGCAACGATGAGGCGTACATCAACCTTTATGATCCGGTCGCTACCCAGGGGTTTTATCTCTCCTGTCTCAATGACCCGAAGCAGCTTTGCCTGCATGGCCTCGCTCATCTCGCCCACTTCATCAAGGAACAGGGTGCCCTTGTCAGCAGTGCGGAACATACCGTCCTTGGAGCCTGATGCACCTGTAAACGAACCCTTTATGTGCCCGAAGAGTTCATCTTCCAGCAGGGTCTCTGGAATGGCGGCGCAGTTGATGGCCACAAACGGCCCGTCTGCCCGGTTGCTGTGCAGATGTATTGCACGGGCAGCAAGCTCCTTGCCTGTGCCTGATTCCCCATAGATGCTTATGGTGCTTTCTGTGGTGGCAATCTGTGCAATCTTGCTGAACACCTTTTTCATGGCAGGGCTGTTGCCGATCATGTCCACAAAGCGGAACTGGTTTCCTATGACATTTTCCAAGTGGTACATGCGGTTGAGCAGGGCCCGTTTCTCAATGGCCTGGGCGATCTTTACAGACAGGTCATTATGGTCTATGGGTTTGCTTACATAGGAGTAAGCCCCCTTCTTGACCGCCTCCACAGCCTGCTCAATGGTGCCGAATGCCGTAAATATGATGGTTTGAAGGGTGCTGTCTATTTCAAGACACTTCTCCATGAGTTCAGTGCCTGTAAGTCCATCCATCTTCTGGTCAGTGAGCAGAAGATCGTAGCGTTCCCCGTCATGAAACTTCTTGAGGGCAACAAGAGGATCACTTACGGCATCTACATGGTACCCCAACAGTTCAAGACGCATTTTGATTACTTCGAGAATATCCACCGCGTCATCCACTACGAGGATGCGTGATTTTTGTGATGTCATTTAATGCTCCAGATGCGGGCTATGTTTCTGAGGCATAATGATGTGGCCCGCAGTTTCCATATATTTCCCCAAGACTGATTCCAGCCCTACGGCTTACACATACTATACCATTTTTGGGAAAGATGGGTACCTTCAAAGAAAAAATGTATTGTTTCCAGCGAAAATGTGAGGAATTAGCCATAATTTCCCGTGTATGGAGACCGTTTTTTGCTTTTATTGGATGTAGGGCAAAGCATACAGCTAAGCGGTCTGCATATCATGATTTCTTGCTGCCTATGCAGGGTGCTGCCCTTAAATGTTCATCAATAAATGGCCCTTTGTCCTGTGGCCACGTTGCTCGTTGGTGAAAATGCTCATATGGACCCACCCCGCTTTTTCATCTCCCCTTGCCTTGCCATAGAACGGAATTTTTCATTTTTGGATAGATACTAACTGTCAAGTTCATGCCTGACAGCCCTGGCCAGGTTCTCCATGGTGTATGGTTTTTTGATATATGCGCCTGCCCCCATGTTCTGGGCCTTCCTCACACGTTCTGTCTCTGAGAAACCGCTTGCAATAACCGCCTTTTGTCCTGGCCTGATCTTCAATATCCGTCTGTAGGTTTCAAGTCCGTCGATCCCTGGCTCCATTATCATGTCGAGAATTATGATGTCATATTTTCTGGCACGGCACAATACTACTGCCTCCTCTCCACTTGATGCTGAATAGACCTGGTATCCCAGGGTTTCAAGCAGATATCGGGCCACTTCTCTCTGTTCCTTCACGTCATCCACCACAAGGACGGACTCGTTCCCCCTGAGCTGATCCAATGAGGACCTTGCCTCCTTATGCGGCCTCTCCTGCCGTGTCACAGGAAGGTAGATGTTGACTGTAGTGCCTTTCCCCGGCGTGCTTTCAATATCTATGTATCCAAAGTGGTCTTTGACACTACCCCAGACAACAGCCATGCCCAGGCCAGAGCCGCTTCGTCCCATCACCTTGCGGGTGTAGAATGGTTCGAAAATGTGTGGGAGGTCCTGTTCTGATATGCCTGTGCCGTTGTCTGCCACAGTAAGCAGTATGTAGTCACCTTCGGTCACCTTGTCATATCCGGGTATGGGTGTATCCACGTAAACATTTGTGGTGGATATGGTTATGGTACCGCCGTGAGGCATAGCCTCAGCGGCATTTGTCACCAGATTCATGATAGTCTTGGCTATGTGTACCGGAGAACCCTGTATGTTCATGAGATCAGGGGCCAGTCTCGTCTTGATTTTCACCCCCCTGTTTGCCTCAAGGGTCTTTTTCAGCTCAGGACTCTCAAGATAGTCGTTGATTATATCGTTGATGTTCAGGACCGTACGGTTTTCAACGCCGCGGCGTGCAAGGGTCAGGAGGTCCTGTACCACAGCCGTGGCCTTGAGACCGGATTTTTTTATGGTTAGGAGCGCCTTTCTGAATGGGCTGTCATCAGGAAGCTGCATGAGCATAATGTCAGGATAGGTCACTATGCCTGCGAGTATGTTGTTGAGGTCATGGGCTACTCCACCTGCCAGGGTGCCAAGGGCCTCCATCTTCTGTGCCCTGCGCAGTTGTTCTTCAAGCTTTTTCTGCAGGGACAGATCCACTGCCACCATTACGATACTCTCTATGCGCCCCTCACTGTCCATACTGGGGGATAGGGTTACCAAGTGAGGCTTTCCCCCTATATCCTTTTCAAGGGAGTATATCTGTCCCTTTTTGCCAGGAACCATACTGGTGACCGGGCACTCTTTCCGCGGTGCGTTGGTGCCGCAAAGCACTGAAAAACACTTCTTGCCTTTTATGTCAGAGGGTTCATTATCAGGATATTTTGCTGCTAAAAGATCACGTAGTGTCTCATTGTACTCCAGTATCCTGTAGTCAGGAGACAGTAGCATGGCGGGCCCACCTATTGCCCTGAACACTGTCTCCCACTTTTGACGTGCCTGTCTTAGTCTCTGTTCACGTTCCCTGAGCCGTACAGTCATTAGGTTGAAGCGCCGGGCAATGCTCGATATCTCCCGTAACGCCGGAGTCTTGACCGTGATGTATTGGTCGCTTACGCCAATGCGTTCTATAGCGGCATTGAATTCGTCTAAGGGCAGTATCACATTTTTCCTGAGCCAGCGTGCCGTCAGCAGGGCTGCCATGATGTAAAATATGATGGCGGCTGCGAGAGATACCCCCATGGTGATCCGTAACTGCCTTGTTTCTTTCTGTATCTCCATGTTGGTGGCTGCAATGGCCTGGCGGCACAGTTCCAGGTTTATCCCAAGCTCGTCTGCGAGGCTGTTTGCCTTTTCGATGCTGGCAGTGGCTGCGATTGCTGCGGAGAAGACATCCTGCATGTTTGAGCGCAGGGTCTTCAGTTCCTCTTGCAGGAACAGTGTCCGTCCGGCAAGTTCTGGGTAGGCCCTGGCAAAGTCGCCCAGTTCTGAAAAGAGTCGGTTCCAGAGCTGATCGGTCCTGGGAACGCTGTTCATATCGTGAAAGAATATTACCTGTCTGTAAAAGGTGGCGCATAGTTTCAGGTATGTGATTCTTGCCCTGTCCAATGCGTCTATGGCCTGGTCGTGATCCTTATCCGTGACCATGTCATTATTGGCCTTTGTGGTGCCATGGCTGCTAACCAGCGCAAAGAATCTTTGGGTCCATGTGGTGATCTCGTCTATCTTCTTGTCGCACCTGTCCATTGATTCAAAGAGCCTTGATGTCTGCTCAAGGGCCCTCATGCCACTTCTCTGAAACAGTACTGCAGCACGCTGGGTCTCGGATACGGCCGTGGTGATGTCCGTGTTGCGGGTCAGGAGCTTTTCACTGGCGTTCTGGGCCTGGGCAAGGTTTGCCATGGCACTTTCCATGTTCCACTTGAACTGCTGAACCGTAAATTTTCTCTGGCGCCGGGTAAACTGTGACTGGATGTCTGCAAGGGAGTTGTACATCTCCTCTATGGCCCGTGTCAGCGGGAAGAATATCTCGTTTTCCAGTTTGGAGTGGGATTCCACAGTATTTTCCGCCCTTATGATATTTACCGTGGATACTGCCGAGATGATGCAGAAAGAGAGGGCAAATATTATCCCCCCTATGATAAATATGTTCCGCAGGGAATATTGGTGCGAAGGGTTAGTGCCGTTGTCGTTGTCTTTTGGGTCTGATTGGGAGTTCATGTGATTCTGTGGGATGTGGTATTCATATTGGTATCGTTAATCCCTGAAGAATATGTAGAGTGCCAGGCCAGCGAGAACGGCTGCAAATATCTTCCTGAACTGGGCAGTAGAGACGTGTTCCAATAGACGCGCACCTACCTGGGCACCTGCTATGCCGCCAAGCCCAAGGAGAAGTCCCACCTTGTAATCCACATTGGAAAATTTGTTGTGAGCAACAAGGGCCGAGATGGATATCACCAAAATGGCCATGAAAGAGGTCCCCACGGCCTTCTGGGCCGGGTAGCCCATAAACAGGAGTAGGGGTACCATGAGAAAACCGCCTCCGAGGCCGGTAAATGCAGCCCCAATGCCCACGCCAATGCCAGCAGCCAAGAGAATGAGGTTGTTCAGGTTCATAGGAATTTTACCATTACCGCAGGATTGTCAGAATATCTGTGATCTTTTTTTGCAAATTCAAAACCAAGCTTCCTGTAAAGGTTAACTGCGGGGATGTTGGAATCTGCCACCTCCAGTACTGCCCGGCTCGCGCCTTCAGTCCGGCCACGCCTCTCTGCATGCCGCATGAGTTCTGTGCCTATGCCTCTGCCCCTGAAGTCAGGATGGACTCCAACCTTCAGGATATATATATCCTCCCACAATATGCGGAAACAGACATAGCCAACCGCCCTTTCCGGGGCACTGTTAGACTTGTCCGGCAGGATGGCTGTGAGGATGAGTGATGAAGATTTTGTGGACACTTCCTGTTCAATGGCTGTTCTGGTCCATCTGGCGTGTTGGGTGTGGGTTTCTATGACGCATATGGCATCCACGTCCGCCGCTTTGAAGGGCCTTATTACAAGATTGGTCAGCCGGTGTGTTCCGTCGCCTGTTCCAAGAGGGTATCTGTCCATGATTCCACTGTCACCAGGACCGTGACATACTAAAATTGAAATTCGAGATTTGAAGTACAGGGAGCAGGTTCCATGTCTGTGCGTCTCGTATCCGTGTCTGCCGTTTGTCTGCAACGCACTGCAAGCGGGTTACAGCACGCAAGTTGCATAACAGTGAATGATACAGTTACCCTGCGGAGTTTCCCCATACATGCGCACAATGCAGGATTCTGTTTTTGTGAATGAGCGGATTTGGGTAGAGCGCCAGTCCTATTTATTTATTCAAAATGGCTGAGGCCTGGTTGATGGATTTTTTGCCATGTTCAACAACAGTACTCGTTGTCTCCTCAAGGGAGCTGTTGTTCTTGATGTTCTGTGAGAGTTTTATGAGCATTGGAAGGTTGACCCCTGTTATTACCTCAACCCGTCCCTCTTCCAGGAATGACAGAGTCATATTGGCCGGTGTTCCGCCAAACATGTCTGTGAGGATCAGCACACCGTTTCCTGTATCCACCTTTTTGATGGCCGTTTTTATGCTCTTCTGGATCTCATCAATGGGGCGGGACGGATCAATTGAGATTGCTACCATGTTGGGTATATCCCCAACTATGAAAACCGTTGTTTTCAGGAGTTCCTCTGCAAGGGCACCGTGTGCCGCTATTACCACTCCAACCATTTATTCCTCCAACTGCATGTCCCTGTGTGAAAGCAGGACTTCTTCATTTTTTTCTGTGAGATAACTCTTAAGCCACTGGGCTATTGATACACTCCTGTGACGACCGCCTGTGCACCCTATGGCAATGACAAGATAGGATTTCCCTTCCCTTCTGTACTGGGGGATCAGAAAATCTATAAGGGATGTAAGGCGCTTGTTGAACTCCGCTGTCTCATGCTGGCCAAGTACAAAATCCTGGACCTCCTTGTCGCACCCGCTCAGATGCCTGAGTTCAGGCACAAAGTAGGGGTTTGGAAGAAATCGTACATCGAACACTATGTTAGCATCAGCAGGGACACCGTACTTGAAGCCGAACGACATTACGTGAATCATCAGATGATCCAGACGCTTGCGTGAGGAGTACAGGGTAATTACGGCCTCTCTGAGCTGATGTACGTTGAAGTTTGATGTGTCTATTATACGGTCAGCAAATTCCCTGAGTCCACGAAGCCGGTTACGCTCCTCCCTGATGCCTGAAAGTATGTCCCCTGTCCGGTCAAGAGGATGCCGTCTCCTTGTCTGGCTGAATCGCCTGACTATTATTTCGTCCCTGCAGTCAAGAAACAGCACCTCAAGATGAAAGCCGTTACCCCGTATACGTGTGAAAATGGACCTGTACTGATCAAGGAAACTCTTCTCCCGCACGTCCATTACCAGCGCTGTCTTTGTTGGGGCCTCAGCGCTGTTGTCGGTCAGGAGTAGAAATTCTGGAAGCAGGGCAATGGGAAGGTTGTCTACACAGTAGTAACCAAGGTCTTCAAACGCCTTCAGGGCCGTGCTCTTGCCTGAACCGGACATGCCTGTTATGACAACTGTCTGTACGAGCCGTCCTTTGTCTGATTGTCCGCACGACTCAGGGCCTGCCATCGGCTTCCTCTATGATGTGTGCTATGGCCTCTGCTGATTCAGCCTGCAGCAATGCGTCATATACTCCGGGTTTTTTGAGTAACCTTGATACCCGGGCCAGGACCTTCAGATATGTGGTGGCAGCATCTCCAGGGGCGATGAGCAAAAAAATGATATGCACGTCCTGGTTGTCAACTGCATTGAACGGGACACCTTTCCTGCTCCTTGCCACGATTATGAGCATGCGGTCAAGGCCTGGTATCTTACCATGAGGTATGGCTAGTCCATGGCCTATGGCCGTGCTTCCCAGGTTCTCCCTCTCCTGGAGGATATTGAATATCTCTTCGCTGTCAATGCCGGAATGAATACGCGCCGCATGCTCGGCAAGGAGATGCAGCGCGTTTTCTTTTGAGTCAGCCTGAAAGTCCGGCAGTATGCATTTGTCACAGACAAAATCAAGGTTGGGTGAAAACATCAAGGTTCAATCAGTCCAAGGGTTCCGTCGTTTCTCCAGAACACCACGTTTATCTTGTTGGTCTCTGCATTGTGAAAGGGCAGGAACTGGCGTCCCAGGATCTGGAGCTGGTCCACTGCCTCATCCACTCCCATGGGTTTTGCATCCATCTTTTCAACAGTTATTATTTCATCGTCTTCGTAATCGGCATGGGTAGCAGCCTCTCCCTTGACTGGAGCCTGTGCGAGAGAGCTGGGCTTGCGCCTGCTTACCATCTTGTCCCGATACTTCTTCAACTGCCTTTCTATCTTGTCGGAAACGAGATCAATTGCCGCCTTCATGTCTTCCTGTTCTTCCTTGGCAGCGGCCCTTACGCCGTCTCCTGATATTATTACCTCTGCACTCTGCCTGAACTTCTCAGAAGAGAGGACCACGTTTACATCCATGGGCCCGTCGCTGTATTTTTTGAGCTTCTGGAGCCGATTTTCAGCATACTGTCTCAATTCATCCGAATGATCCAAATGCCTGAATGTAACTTTTATCCGCATAGAGTTCCTCCGTAATTAGGGATTATTAATCTTGATGCTGTGCACATACAGCCTGCCTCATGGCCTTGCTCAACCTAAGATGTCTTTTTTGGGGTCTTTTGGGATGTCCTGGGCCTCTTGCGGCGATTTGAGGGCAGTATGCCTAACATATCCCTGTATTTTGCCACAGTTCTCCTCGCTATCTTTATGTTGTCCTTGGCCAGCATCTCGACGATTTGTTTGTCACTGTAGGGTTTGACAGGATCTTCTCCTGCAATGATCTGCTTGATTCTGTCCTTGACGCTCTGGGTGGCCACCTCGGAGCCGCTCTTTCCTGGCAGACCGGAGCTGAAGAAAAATTTCAGCTCATAGATGCCCTGCGGCGTATGAACATACTTGTTGGTGGTTACCCGGCTTATGGTGGATTCGTGCATGTCCACATCTTCTGCCACATTCCTCAGGATCAGTGGTTTGAGGTGGGATATACCATGATCGAGGAAATCCCGCTGGAAACGCACGATACTCTCTGTGACCTTGTAGATGGTCTTTTTCCGTTGCTGGATGCTCTTCATGAGCCAGAGAGCGGATTTCAGCTTGTCCTGAATGAACTCCTTGGCCTCTGGGCTGGCTGTTCCCTCCTTGATCGCATTTTTGTAGTAGGGACTGATACGGAGGTTGGGTATGCCATCATCGTTCATTGAGATTACGTACTCGTCATCCACCTTGTAGACATATATGTCAGGAACGATGTAGTGGGTGTCATCCGTGTTGTACTGTCTGCCAGGCCTGGGTTCGAGGCTGGTAATGATGTCAATGGCCTCTACCACCTCTTCCACTGTGTGCCCCGTGGCCTTTGCAATGGCCTGATAGTTGTGAAGCTCTATCTGGTGGAGGTGGTCACTGACCAGTTGACGTACCAGTTTGTTCTCAAACCCGAGGCTGTCTATCTGAATCAGAAGACATTCCCTGAGGTCCCTGGCTGCCACGCCAATAGGATCAAAGGACTGTATGATTTTCAGTGTGGATTCAACCTTTTCTACAGGGATGCCCGTACTCTTTGCTATGTCTTCCACTGAGGCCTTGAGGTAGCCGTTTTTGTCCAGGTTGCCAATTATGTTTAGGCCTGCAGCAATCTCTTCCTCGTCCAGGTCAGCCATCTGAAGCTGCCACGTGAGGTGATCTGCCAGATTCTGTGAGCTGGATATTATGTTTTCGTAGTTGGGGGTATCCTTCTGCTCGAAAGAGTAAGACGGGAGTGTGGTTCTGGATTCATCCTCCCAGTAGTCCTTCCAGTCAATGTCCTTTACTGCCTGTTCTTCCCACGGGGTCTTCTGGTCTTCTGTGGAAGCCAGCGCAGGAATTGCCTCCTTGTCCCATTCCTGGGCCTCTTCCGGTTTTACCCCCTCGGCCTTGTCTGAGGAAGGTTCATCCATGGCAGTAGATTCTTCCAGTACAGGGTTGGATTCCAACTCCTGGTTTATGGACTCAATGAGTTCTATTCTGGAAAGCTGGAGGAGCTTTATGGCCTGCTGCAGTTGGGGCGTCATGACCAACTGCTGAGCAAGTTTCAGATTTTGACGAAGTTCTAATGCCATATGTAAATTCAGGTATCCTTAGAGTTCTTGTCCATCCATAGATCTCTTTGCCTGATGGCTGCGCTGGCTGCTATTGAAAAAAGTCCATGTGCCCTTGGCACATTCCGTTTTTAACCTCTGCGTGCCTTGCCATCGGACAAGATGTTTCAATTTCGGGATGGGCGATAGCAAATATCGTTTGGAAAAGCTATCAGTTCCTGCTTGAGAGGGTCAGTTCCTCCTGACTCTCATAATTTGATTAATTTGATCCGTTTCCTGCATTTTCTGAAAATCTATTATGGAGAATGGGGCCTTACCCTCATGCATGAATAGTCATCATGGTTCATCATGCACATACTGCAGGGGCCCTTGAAATCCAGAAGCTACTGACAGAGGTAGTGTCTGCTGCATAGGTATATCGCAGCTCCTTTGTCGTATAAACAATTAATTGTTTTGATTAGATAAATTTCATTCTCCTGAATATTGATGCAGGCTTCATAAATAAGCTTTTCCTTATTTATACAATATATGTGCCAATGGTCAGCGTCAAGGGGGGAACCAGGAATTGCCCCCATGTTCTGCCGGCACGGGCCAGTGCCAAGGCGTCCTTTTCAGGTAGTCCTCAATCGCACAGGTGGTTTTCTGAGCTGTAGCGAAGGTAAATGTGGAGCAGGCCCTCCAGCGTGAGGTCAGGAAGGACATGTTGTATGAGTCTGCTGTGGCGGGCCACGGTTTTGGCAAGGCCACCAGTGGCAATGATGACCGGCTGGTCTGAAAATTCTTTCATCAGGCGTTCTGAAAGGCCATCTGCCAGTGCTGCAAATCCGTAGACAATGCCACTTCGGATGGCAGAGACGGTATCCTGGGCCAATGCCGCTCCCGGTGGGGTCTCAAGTTCGATCAGAGGCAGTTTGGAGGTCTTGGAGGAGAGCATCTCTGCCGCCAATTTCAGGCCTGGTGATATGGCACCTCCAAGGTACTCCCCCTTTGGAGATATGCAGTCAAAGGTGGTGGCTGTGCCAAAGTCTATTGCAATTACTGCAGTATGGAACCGGTTCCATGCGGCAATGGCATTGACTATACGGTCAGCCCCTATCTCAAAGGGGCGTCTGTACCTGATAGGCATCCCGTGGTCAATGTTCTTGAGCACTACCAGTGCCTCATTGCCATAGTATTTCCTGGTCATCCTCTCCCATGCCTCGGTAAGTGGGGGCACAACACTTGAGATTATGACATCCGATACCGTGGAGAAGAGGCATTTTTCGCTGAGCGGAAGGGCATTGAGCTTGATGGCAAGTTCGTCTTCCGTAGCGGCCCTTTCAGACCTGATGCGCCACCTTCCCATGAGCCTGGTGTCGATGAAAAGACCAATAACCGTATGCGTATTTCCTATATCTATGGCAAGAAGCCCGTTTGTCTGTCTTACAGTCATGATGCAAAATGTCCTACCGGTGCTGGAGCTATGTGGTGTGTTATCCTGCTCTATTAAGGGAGCCCCCTTTACAACTCGCACTATATGATATATGTACTCTTTCCACCATGATTTTTAATCAGGCCATGAAAAGTAAATAATTGGTCTTGACAAGAAAGATCGAACCGTTTATTAAAAGCGGACTTTGATTTTGGGGCACCATCAATCCCTCATTCACATTTGTACTGGAAGCGCGTGACGAGGAATTGATGGGATAGGCCTCTATTGCGCTTTTAACCGTAGGAGCTTTAACAGGAAACATCCCTTACATTTACGTTTTTGTTTAACCTGAAAAGGGATAGAAGCATCAGGAGCATAAGTATGCCCACTATTAACCAGTTAGTGAGAAAGGGACGGGCGAAGATCAAGAAGAAGACAAAGGCACCGGCGCTGGATTCCTGTCCGCAGCGCAGGGGGGTGTGTACCCGTGTGTACACCACTACCCCTAAGAAGCCCAATTCAGCCCTTAGAAAGGTGGCTCGTGTCAGGCTTACCAATGGTATGGAGGTTACCTCCTATATCCCAGGGATCGGACATAATCTTCAGGAGCACTCAGTGGTTCTGATTCGTGGTGGCCGCGTCAAGGATCTGCCAGGCGTCCGTTATCATATCATTAGGGGTACCTTGGATGCCCTTGGTGTGCAGGACAGGAGAAAGGCCCGTTCCAAGTACGGGACAAAGAGACCCAAATAGGTCTTAGCCAAGTAGATTACAGTTTGAAGCCGAGTACAGGAAAGTTTCTAAGTCAATGTTAAGGCGGTAAGTTGATATGCCAAGAAGAAGAGAAGTACCCAAACGGGATATAGCACCTGATCCAAAGTTTAACAGTGTACTTGTTTCCAAGTTCATAAACGGGCTGATGTTAAAGGGCAAGAAGAATACTGCCCGCAGGATCTTTTACGATGCCATGGAAGTGGTGGAGAGCCGGGTAAAAGAAGATCCGTACAAAGTTTTTGAAAAGGCCATGGAAAACGTAAAGCCTGTAGTGGAGGTTCGGTCCCGGAGGGTTGGTGGTGCCACATATCAGGTGCCGCAGGAGGTGAGGCCCGAGAGGCGCAGGGCCCTTGCCATACGCTGGCTGGTTGGATTTGCTAAGAAACGCAGTGAGAAGTCCATGGCGCAGAGGCTGGCTGCAGAGTTTATTGATGCGTATAACGAGCGCGGGGCCGCCTTCAAGAAAAAAGAAGATACCCACAAGATGGCAGAGGCCAACAAGGCGTTTGCTCATTACAGGTGGTAGAAATATTACAAGACAGTTTATTTGATGAAATTACAGACTGATGGCCGCTTCAGGAGTGAGGCAGAAGAGTGAGGGCCATATCTGGAGGTAAACAATGGGCAAGGAAAAATTTGAGCGAACCAAACCGCATGTCAACGTGGGCACCATAGGCCATATTGACCACGGTAAGACGACACTGACAGCAGCGATTACCCGAGTCCTGGCAGAGAAGGGCAAGGCCCAGTTCACTGCCTTTGACGAGATTGACAAGGCCCCTGAAGAGAGGGAGCGCGGAATTACCATTGCAACTGCTCACGTTGAGTACGAGACAGATAAGCGTCATTATGCCCACGTGGACTGTCCTGGTCACGCTGACTACATCAAGAACATGATTACAGGAGCAGCCCAGATGGACGGGGCGATTCTGGTGGTTGGTGCAGATGACGGGCCCATGCCCCAGACACGGGAGCACATCCTGCTTGCCAGGCAGGTTGGCGTTCCTTCCATAGTAGTATTTCTCAACAAGTGTGACATGGTGGATGATCCCGAGCTTATTGAGCTTGTTGAGCTTGAGCTTCGTGAGCTTCTGAGTGATTATGATTTTCCCGGGGATGATATACCCATCATCAAGGGCAGTGCTCTGGAGGCCCTGAACAATCCCACAGATCCTGAGAAGACCAAGTGCATTGAGGAGTTGATGGATGCCCTGGACAGTTACATAGAGGAGCCAGAGCGTGAGACAGACAAGCCTTTCCTCATGCCCATTGAGGATGTGTTCAGCATCAGTGGCCGAGGGACGGTTGTCACAGGCAGGGTAGAGCGTGGCGTGCTTACAGTTGGTGAAGAGGTAGAGATAGTAGGCATTCGTGAGACGGCCAAGACTGTGTGTACAGGTCTTGAGATGTTCCGCAAGCTGCTTGATGAGGCCCGTGCCGGAGACAACGTAGGTGTGTTGCTTCGTGGTACCAAGCGTGATGAGGTAGAGCGTGGCCAGGTAGTAGCCAAGCCAGGCAGCATTACGCCTCATACGAAGTTCAAGGCTGAGGTATACGTACTGAGCAAGGAGGAGGGTGGCCGTCATACGCCGTTTTTCTCAGGTTATCGTCCCCAGTTCTACTTCCGCACCACGGATGTTACAGGCATTGTGACACTTCCTGAGGGAGTGGAGATGGTGATGCCTGGTGACAACGTGGCGATTGAGGCACATCTGATCCAGCCCATTGCAATGGAAGAGGGTCTCCGTTTTGCTATCCGTGAGGGTGGGCGTACTGTTGGCGCAGGAGTTGTCTCGGAGATCATTGAGTAGTAAGCCATTCAGGAGGTTGTGTGTCCCTTTTGGTGCTCATTGTATAGAGGGCTGTGAAAGGGATATATAACTTGTGCGGAGAGAATCGTGAGAGAAATAATATCACTGCGGTGTACTGTCTGTAAGAGGCGTAATTACACTACCACAAAGAACAAGAGGACAATGCCTGATAAGCTTGAACTCAAGAAGTACTGTCCTTTTGATAGAAAACATACCTTACATAGGGAACATAAGAAATAAAGTCATGCACGGGTTGAAATAGTGACAACCGTGTATTAAGGCATATATCATACATTGTGATGCAGGCCAGTAGCTCTAATGGTAGAGCACCGGACTCCAAATCCGGGTGCTGGGGGTTCGAGTCCCTCCTGGCCTGCCATTTTGTCTGCAATTTGCTGGTGCAAGGCAGAAGAGGCAATGACTCTTTCTGACAAGCCGTAGCATGGGGTTATCCCGCGTATTTCAAGGCATAAAGTAATCTGCCTGTGTCCATAAGCGAAAAACAGCAACTCTTGGTATAGACAGCAGGTTTTAATTGTAGCTTAGATAATGTGAAGCCCGCCCCTCTTGTGCTGGATAATTTTTAAGTAGGGTTACCGGATGGTGGGCAGGCGCCGAGCCCTTTCATAGATATTTATCTATCGGAGCAGGAAGTGACAAAGAAACAGGTCAGGAGTCTAAAAAAAGGTACTAGGCCCATAGGTAGTGGCAAGGCTGCAGACAAGACGTCAGCAGACAAGAAACCAGTTACTGTGTCGCCAGTACAGGAAAAGGTAGCAGAGAGTGTTCCTGCCCGCTTTATTCAGTTTCTCAAGGATGTAAGGATAGAGTTTGACAAGGTGTCCTGGGCCAACAAGAAGGAAACAGTTACTCTCACAGTGGCCACCTTGTCCCTTACCTTTTTTATTGCCAGTTACCTTGGCCTTGTTGACATGATCCTTTCAAAGGTAGTTGGCCTCCTGATAAAATAGATAGCCCTCTTATTGCAGGGAGCAGGTGTGATGTGCATGCATCATTAACTCAACAGTACGTTGTGTGATGTATGGTCTGTGACTGTGGGCTATTGGGAGATGGGAGATCAGATTACAGTCAGAGACTGTGGCCGGATGGCAAATAAATGGCAAAGAAGTGGTACATAGTTCATACATACTCTGGATTTGAGAACAGGGTGAAGCAAGCTCTTGAGGAGAGGATAAAGCAGTATAACCTTCAGGAGTACTTTGGCGACATCGTGCTGCCCATGGAAAAGGTGGTGGAGGTGGTCAAGGGAGAAAAAAAGACCTCTTCGCACAAGGTTTACCCCGGCTATATTCTCATACATATGGAGCTTAACAAAAGGTCCTGGCATCTCGTCCAGGATACGCCTAAGGTCACTGGTTTTATTGGCGGGCAGAATGATCCTGTTCCCCTGCCTGACGCAGAGGCCCAGAAGATCATCCAGCAGATGGAGGAACGTTCCATCAAGCCGGTACCCAAGTATCATTATGAGAAGGATGACAGGGTCATAGTAACTGAGGGGCCTTTTGCCAACTTCCACGGTGTGATAGATGAGGTGAAGCCTGAAAAGGGCAAGGTCAGGGTGCTTGTCTCCATTTTTGGCAGGTCAACACCAGTTGAGCTGGAATTCGGACATGTTCAGAAGGTGGGCTGACAGGAGAAGTTTATAAGGGAGTTCCCAGGGTTGCGCTGCTGTTTCCCTGTGGCCCTGGTTTCGTAAGGAGAGATTCATGGCTAAGAAGATTTCATCATATATAAAACTACAGATACCTGCAGGTCAGGCCAATCCATCACCGCCTGTAGGTCCTGCCCTTGGTCAGCATGGCGTCAATATCATGGAGTTTGTGAAGGCCTTTAATGCAAAGACTGCTGATCAGGCAGGAATGATCATTCCTGTTGTCATAACAGTTTATGCGGACAGGTCTTTCAGCTTTATACTCAAGACCCCCCCTGCAGCGGTGCTGCTGAAAAAGGCTGCCAAGATCGACAAGGGTTCCGGTGTTCCAAATGTGGACAAGGTAGGCAAGGTTACCAGGGAGCAGGTCAAGGAGATAGCGACTCTGAAAATGCCTGACCTTACTGCTGCCAATATTGAGGCAGCTATGAAGACAATTGAAGGTACTGCAAGAAGCATGGGTATCGAGGTAGTAGGTTAGAGGTGATAGACCATGGCACGTCATGGAAAAAAATATATTCAGGTTAAGGAGAAGGTAGACTCTACCCGGAAGTACACTCTTGATGAGGCTATATCCCTTGCCCTTGATACTCACTATGCGAATTTTGATGAGAGTGTCGATGTGGCAGTGAAACTTGGTGTTGATCCGAGAAAGGCAGATCAGAACATAAGGGGTTCTGTGGTCCTGCCGCATGGTACTGGCAGGACTGTGAAAGTCCTTGCACTTGCCAAGGGAGAGAAGGCCACTGAGGCAAAGGAGGCTGGGGCCGACTTCGTAGGTGCCGAGGATATGATCGAGAAGATCCAGAAAGAGGGCTGGCTTGAGTTTGACAAGGTGGTTGCCACGCCTGACATGATGGCACTTGTTGGCCGGATCGGCCGGATCCTTGGTCCAAGGGGGCTGATGCCAAATGCCAAGACCGGGACTGTCACCATGGATATTGCTAAGGCTGTAAAGGATATAAAGGCCGGAAAGGTGGATTTCAGGGTGGACCGGGCTGGCGTTGTCCATGTGCCCATAGGTCGGGTATCTTTTGGTCAGGACAAGATAAGAGAGAATTTTGCAGCCTTTGCAGATACCATTCTCAGGATGAAGCCTTCCACGGCAAAGGGTGCATATGTGAAGAGTCTTGCCATTTCTACCACCATGGGGCCTGGGGTTCGCATGGATACAGGTGAAATGAAGGCTGCCGCAAGTGCCTGATCTCTTTGTCCGATTAGTTGATGTATCCATTGATGGATACATGAATTGATGGATACAGGAGATGTAACGAGGATATTTTTTCGCCCCTGGATGGGGCGAATTTTTATATTGGGCTGGCTCTCTGATGTCCATGTGAAGATGAAGGGTTTTGTTCGGAGCAATGTGTGAGAGGTGAGAAAGCGCAGTGCACTTGCGTGCTGGCTTTTTCACAAACGGACCGCATAGCCATTGGGCAAAACATTCATAAAGGGCATTGTCCAGCCTTTGGTCAAAGACAGTAGGTACCCTGTGGTTTAATGGACAGGTGCCGTTCCTGTTCACCTACCGAGACGGGCGTCGCCTATGCCTTTGGCAGTCAACTAACTGCCTCGGCAGAAAGGGGGGATACATTTGGCAATTTCAAGAGACAAAAAAGAAGCCATAGTTGCTGAACTCAAAGAAAAGTTTAGGAACGCATCCATTGTGATTGTGGCTCAGTCTCCGGGATTAACCGTTGCGGCAGCAGACGAGCTGCGCAAAAAGATCAGAGAGGCTGGCGCTGACTACAAGGTCGCCAAGAACACGCTGGTCAGGCTTGCGGCAAAGGGCACGGACGTGGAAATTTTGACTGACATGATGACTGGTCCCAATGCCTTTGCCATCGGTTATGATGACCCTGTGGCACTTGCGAAGGTGCTGGTGGATTTCCGGAAAGACAATGAAGTAATGGAATTCAAGGGCGGTATGCTCAATGGTACACCTATTGATCTGGCCGGCATTGAGGCACTGGCCAAGCTGCCAAGCCGGGAGGTGCTGCTGGCTCAGATGCTGTCTGTGCTTGTTGCAACACCTACCAAGTTGGTTCAGGCCCTTTCAGGAATTCCAAGAAAGTTGCTCTATGCACTGCGTGCCATTGAGGATTCCAAGAAATAGCAGGGTCAGCTTGGACTAATTCGTTACCGGGACTGTTTTTCGCTAAAATAAAAAAGTTTTTTCATATTTTCAGGAGGCATTTTAAAAATGGCTGTTACCAAGGAAGATGTAATTGAATTCATTTCAAATATGACTGTTCTTGAACTCTCTGAGTTCATCTCTGATCTTGAGGAGAAGTTTGGTGTTACTGCTGCAGCTCCCGTAGCTGTTGCTGCCGCTGGGGCCGCCCCTGGGGCTGAGGCCGGAGGGGCAGCTGAGGAGGAGAAGACCGAGTTTGATGTAATCCTCAAGGACTTTGGTAGCCAGAAGATCAAGGTCATCAAGGAAGTTCGTGCAGTTACAGGTCTTGGACTCAAGGAGGCCAAGGAACTGGTTGAGGGTGCTCCCTCCACGGTCAAGGAGGCTGTCTCCAAGGATGAGGCCGAGAAGATCAAAGAGCAGATCGAAAAGGTCGGTGCTACTGTGGAGATCAAATAGTATCAGTAGCATAAATACATATGCCGTTTATCGGCTTTATACCTGCCTGAAAGGTGTTGTTAGAGTGATAATGTACCTCTTTCCGGCAGGGATGCTGCACAGAATCGCTGGTGCAGCATAGATGCTTCAATTTTAGCGGAAAGCGCCTGGTATAGTTGCCTGGCGCTTTCCGTCGTGATGAACTTCCTACTTTTAACTTCTAACTTTCCCTGAGAAATCCATATGTTAAAACTCCAGACGCTTCCTGTTAGAAAGAGCTTCAGCCGGGTAAAAAAGGTCATAGATACGCCGCATCTCATTGAGCTGCAGCAGAAATCCTACATGCATTTCCTGCAGAAAGACGTGGCCCCAGAGGCCAGGGAGGACAAGGGCCTGCAGGCGGCCTTTCAGAGCGTGTTTCCCATCACAGATTTTACAGGGGCATCCTCTCTTGAGTTTGTCCAGTACAGCATTGGGGAACCCAAGTATACAGAATGGGAGTGCCTTGCCAAGGGAGTCACCTATGAGGCCCCAATGAAGATTGTGGTGAGACTGCTCTCCTATGACGTTGACAAGGAGAGCGGTGTCCAGAGTATCCGGGATATCAAGGAACAGGAGATATACTTTGGCGCCCTGCCATTGATGACCCGTACAGGTACATTCATTGTGAATGGTACAGAGAGGGTCGTGGTAAGCCAGCTCCAGAGGTCTCCTGGTGTATTCTTTGACCATGACAAGGGCAAGAGTCACGCGAGCGGCAAGCTCCTCTATTCTGCCAGGATCATCCCTGTGCGTGGATCGTGGATTGATTTTGAGTTTGATGCCAAGGACATCCTGCATGTCAGGATTGATCGCAGACGCAAGTTTCCTGCCACTGTGGTACTCAAGGCCCTTGGATATACCAACAGGGATATCCTCAAGACCTTTTACAAGTGGGACGTCTATGAGTTTGACGGCCGTCTGCTTTACAGGGTGGTAAATCCTGAGACCTTTGTGGGACAACGTGCCACTTTGGACGTTATCAATCCTCAGACAGGTGACGTACTGGTCAAGGCCAACAGGAAGTTCTCCCGCACCATGATGAGGAAGTTTGAAGACCTCGGGGTGACAAGGGTTCCTGTTGACGAGGATAGTTTGGTGGGGCAGGTCACTGCGGAAGATATCATCAACCCTGAGACTGGTGAGGTTATACTGCCTGAAAATACACAGCTTACCGCAGATGATCTTATAAAGATCAGGGAGGCTGGTATAACCAGGTTCTCCACCCTTTTCATCGATGGTATTACCGTAAGCTCCTCTGTAAGGGATACGTTGCTTCTTGACAAGGTCAAGGATCAGGAGGAGGCCATATTAGAGATATACCGGAGGCTTAGGCCCAGCAGTCCGCTGATAATGGAGGTGGCCGAGAAGTTCTTCCATGGCCTGTTCTTCAATCCAGATACCTATGACCTCTCTGAAGTCGGGCGCTACAAGATGAATCAGCGCATCAATGTCAATGAGCCCCTGTCCCAGCGTGTGCTTACCAAGGAGGATATCCTTGAGACTGTCAAGGAGCTGGTCTTCCTCAAGGATACGCGCGGGCCTGTGGATGACATCGACCATTTGGGCAACCGTCGTGTCCGTTCTGTTGGAGAACTCATTGAAAACCAGTACCGGATCGGACTGGTACGCATGGAGCGTGCCATCAAGGAGAGGATGACCCTCCAGGAGATGGAGGCCCTGATGCCCAATGATCTGGTGAATCCCAAGCCAGTGAGTTCTGTCATCAAGGAGTTCTTTGGTTCCAGCCAGCTCTCCCAGTTCATGGATCAGACCAACCCGCTGTCTGAGGTAACCCACAAGAGGAGACTGTCTGCCCTTGGTCCTGGCGGTCTTTCAAGGGAGAGGGCTGGTTTTGAGGTGCGTGACGTTCACCCCACTCATTATGGACGTATCTGTCCGATTGAGACACCGGAAGGTCCAAATATCGGCCTAATTGTCTCTCTGAGCAGCCTGGCCCGTATAAACGCCTATGGCTTTCTCGAGACTCCGTACCGCAAGGTGGTTGACGGCAAGGTCTCAAAGGATGTGGTGTATATGACAGCCACCGAAGAGGAGGAGGAGACCATTGCACAGGCCACCATCAACATTGATGATGAGGGGCATATCCTTGACTCCACCGTAGGTGTCAGGAGAAAGGGTGAGTTCCTCATGGTGCCTTCTGACCAGGTAACCGCAGTTGATGTGGCGCCCAACCAGCTTGTGAGCGTGGCAGCAGGTCTCATTCCATTTCTTGAAAATGACGATGCAAACAGGGCTCTTATGGGCTCTAACATGCAGAGGCAGGCAGTGCCTTTGCTGGTATCTGATGCCCCGCTGGTGGGAACCGGCCTTGAGCGTACCGTGGCCCATGATTCAGGAGTGGCAGTCATAGCAAAACGGGACGGCTGGGTGGAGTATGTTGACTCCAGGCGAATCGTTGTTGGCTATGATGAGGACAAGGAAAACAACCTGCCCATTGAGGTAGAGATTCACAAACTCACCAAGTATCAGAAGTCCAACCAGACCACCACTCTGAACCAGACCCCTATAGTAATGCCGGGACAGCGTGTGAAAAAGGGTGAGGTCCTGGTGGATGGTCCGTCCACCAAGTATGGAGAGCTTGCCCTTGGCAAGAATGTCATGGTGGCCTTTATGCCCTGGCGTGGGTACAACTTCGAAGATGCAATCATCGTAAACGAGAGGCTGGTAAAGAACGACGTCTACACCTCGGTTCATATAGAGGAGTTCGAGGTAGAGGCCCGTGACACCAAACTCGGCAAGGAGGAGATCACCCGTGATATCCCCAATGTGGGTGACGAGGCCCTGCGGAATCTCGATGATTCCGGCATCATAAGGATAGGGGCCGAGGTCAAGGCAGGTGATATCCTGGTGGGCAAGGTCACTCCAAAGGGAGAGACCCAGTTGTCACCGGAAGAGAAGCTCCTGCGTGCAATATTTGGCGAAAAGGCAGGGGATGTGAAGGATACTTCCCTTAGGGTGCCGCCTGGGGTAAATGGTGTGGTCATTGACGCCAAGGTCTTTTGCCGCAAGGGAGTGGCCAAGGATGAGCGCATTCAGGAACTGGAGGATATGGAGATAGCTGATATCCTTAAGGACCAGGAGGACGAGATCACTGTCATCAAGAGGACAGCGCTCCAGAAACTGGCCAAGCATCTTGCCGGGAAGAAACCCGCCATCTCCATAACAGACAGGCACGGGACCGCATTGCTCGAGGCCGGCAAGGAGATTACTGCAGAGGCCCTTGCCAAGGTGCCTTTTTCCCGTCTGAGAGATCTTATCCTTGAGGGACGTAACACCCCTGATCCTGAGGTAGCGGATATCCTCATGTGGTATGACAGGGAGATTGCCCGCATACGTGACTATTTTGAGGCCAGGATAGAGCGGATAAAGAAGGGGGATGATCTCCCCCCGGGTGTTATCAAGATGGTCTGCGTATATGTTGCCATGAAGAGAAAACTCTCTGTTGGTGACAAGATGGCAGGCCGTCATGGAAACAAGGGTGTTGTATCAACCATAGTTCCAGAAGAGGATATGCCCTATTTCGAGGATGGCACCACTGTGGATATAGTGCTCAATCCCCTTGGCGTGCCCTCACGTATGAACGTGGGGCAGATACTTGAGATTCATCTCGGTCTGGCCGGTCGCAAGCTTGGAGAGAAGCTGGCAGAGATGGCCCGTCAGTACCAGATTGACAAGATCAAGCAGGAACTTGCCCGTATCTACTCTGAGGACCAGTTGGAAGCGCTCATAGGGGGAATGAGTGATGAAGAGATCAGGGAGCTTGCCATCCACTTGGAGAAGGGAATCCCTATGGCGACTTCTGTATTCGATGGTGCCAGGGAGGATGATATCAGACGTATGCTGGTGGATGCAGGCCAGTCAGAGCTTGGACAGGTGACACTCTACGACGGTTTTACCGGAGAACCATTCTCTGAGAAGGTGACTGTGGGCATTATGTATATGCTCAAACTGCACCACCTCGTTGCCGACAAGATACATGCCCGTTCCACAGGGCCTTATTCCCTCGTTACCCAGCAGCCCCTTGGCGGCAAGGCCCAGTTTGGTGGTCAGCGTCTCGGTGAGATGGAGGTCTGGGCCATGGAGGCATATGGCGCAGCATACTCCCTGCAGGAGTTCCTCACCGTAAAGTCAGACGATGTCCTCGGCCGTTCCCGTATGTACGAGAAGATAGTGAAGGGGAACAACTTCCTTGAGGCCGGGCTTCCTGAGTCCTTCAACGTGCTTGTTAAGGAGCTTCAGGGCCTCTGTATGGATATAGATCTGTTGGAGTAGCGAAATTAGAAAATTTCATGCCGCCCTGTGAGGCAGGGCGGCGTCAGGCCTGGCCGTGTATCATCACAATTTAAGTCACATGAGCCATGGAAACCTGCCTGAACAGAGAGAGGTTTATTAATGGACGATCTTTTATCCCTATTTACCAAGCCCAAAGATCCACTTAGCTTCAAGGCTGTGCGTATTTCTGTTTCATCTCCTGAGAACATCATGAAACGTTCTCACGGCGAGGTGAAGCAGCCGGAGACCATAAATTACCGGACGTTCAAACCGGAGCGAGAGGGCCTTTTCTGTGCCAAGATCTTTGGTCCGGTTAAGGATTATGAGTGCCTTTGCGGAAAGTACAAGCGCATGAAGCACAGGGGCGTGGTGTGTGAGAAGTGCGGCGTGGAGGTTATCCAGTCCAAGGTGCGCCGTGAGAGGATGGCCCATATCTCCCTGGCCGCCCCTGTGGCCCATATCTGGTTTTTGAAAAGCCTTCCCAGCAAGATTGGGTCCCTGCTGGATCTTACGCTCAAGGAACTTGAGAGGGTCCTCTACTTTGAATCCCACATAGTCATAGAGTCACAGCTTCCTGAACTCCCTGTGGGTACCCTCATGTCTGATGAGGCGTATCAGCAGAATCTGGAGCAGTTTGAGGGCAAATTTGAGGTGGGCATAGGGGCTGAGGCCATCTATACCCTGCTTTCAAGGCTTGATCTCGAGGCCCTGTCCCGTGAGCTGCGGGAAGACATGCAGACCACCCGTTCCGAGGCCAAACGCAAGAAGCTTGGAAAGCGTCTCAGGGTGACCGAGGCCTTCAGGGATTCAGGTAACCGCCCCGAATGGATGATCCTGAACATCGTTCCTGTGCTCCCCCCTGATCTGAGGCCACTTGTGCCCCTTGATGGTGGAAGGTTTGCCACCTCTGATCTCAATGACCTGTACCGCAGGGTGATAAACCGTAACAACCGCCTGAAGAGGCTCATGGACCTTGATGCCCCTGAGATTATAATTCGCAATGAGAAGCGTATGCTCCAGGAGGCGGTTGATGTGCTGCTGGATAATGGCAGGCGTGGCAGGGTGGTTACTGGCCCCAACAAGCGTCCCCTCAAGTCCCTCTCTGATATGCTAAAGGGCAAGCAGGGCCGTTTTCGCCAGAACCTTTTGGGAAAACGTGTGGACTATTCAGGCCGTTCGGTCATCGTGGTGGGGCCTGACCTGAAGCTTCAGGAGTGTGGTCTTCCCAAACAGATGGCCTTGGAGCTGTTCAAACCCTTTATATACAACAAGCTCGAGGAAAAGAAGCTTGCCACCACCATCAAGAGCGCCAAGAAGATGGTGGAAAAGGAGCTTCCCGAGGTGTGGGATGCGCTTGACGAGGTGGTAAAGGAGCACTGTGTACTATTGAACCGCGCTCCAACGCTTCACCGGCTCGGAATACAGGCATTTGAGCCAGTACTCGTTGAGGGCAAGGCCATCAGGCTCCACCCCCTGGTCTGTGTGGCCTACAACGCAGACTTTGACGGTGACCAGATGGCAGTGCACCTCCCCCTGTCCGTGGAGGCACAGACAGAGGCCAGGGTCCTGATGATGTCCACCAACAACGTGCTCTCTCCTGCGCACGGTGAGCCCATCATCCTTGCGACCCAGGACATTGTCCTTGGTATCTACTACATGACCAGGGAGAGGCTTGGTGCAAAGGGCGAGGGCAAGTGCTTTGCCAGCAGGAACGAGGTGATACACGCCTGGAGCACAGGGGTTGTGCACCTGCAGGCAAAGATCAAGGTGAAGATAGACGGAGAGCTTGTGGACACCACTGTGGGACGGGTACTGCTGTCTGATGTGGTGCCTGACGAGGTGCCTTTTGATCAGATGAACCGTGTGCTCCGCAAGAAGGACCTTGCCAAGCTAATTGACATGAGTTACCGCCTTGCCGGCGCCAAGAAGACCTGTATCCTGGCTGACCGCCTCAAGGAGGTGGGTTACAGGTACGCCACAATTGCAGGTATCTCCATTGGCATCAATGACATGAAGATACCTGTCAGCAAGGAAGAGATCATCGAGAAGGCCCAGAAAGAGGTGGACGAGGTCCAGGAGCAGTATGCAGAGGGTCTCATCACCGTGGGTGAGCGCTACAACAAGGTGGTTGACATATGGAGCCGCACCACCGATGAGGTAGCCAAGCAGATGATGGAGGATATCACCTATGACTACTATCGTGATCCTGACGGTAAGGTGATTCCCACTCCGAGTTTTAACCCCATCTATATCATGGCTGATTCAGGGGCCAGGGGTTCAAAGGACCAGATCAGGCAGCTTGCCGGTATGCGCGGTCTCATGGCCAAACCTTCAGGTGAGATTATCGAGACACCCATCAAGGCAAATTTCCGTGAGGGGCTCAGTGTGCTGGAATACTTCATCTCCACACATGGCGCCCGGAAGGGCCTTGCGGATACTGCACTCAAGACTGCAAATTCTGGTTATCTCACCAGGCGCCTCGTTGACGTGGCACAGGACTCCACCATTACCATGGAGGATTGCGGTACCATTGACGGCATTGAGATGGAACACCTCATGGAGGGCGGTGAGATAATCCAGCCCCTTGGCGAGCGTATCCTCGGCAGGGTTGCCCTGATGGATATAGTGGACCCAGTATCAGGTGAGGTGCTGGTCAAAGCCAACGATGACATTGATGAAGAGGCAATAAAGCGGATAGAGAACGCCGGTATCTCCAAGGTGGAGATCAGATCAGTGCTTGCATGCCGTGCGCCATTTGGCGTATGCGCCAAGTGTTATGGGCGTGATCTTGCCAGGGGCCGTGGTGTGGTACTTGGGGAGGCCGTTGGTATCATAGCCGCTGAATCAATCGGTGAGCCTGGTACCCAGCTTACCATGCGTACCTTCCATATTGGTGGAACCGCGTCTGGTAAAGTTGAGCAGGCGGAGATCCATGCAAGGGGTAACGGTACTGTGAAGTTTGAGCGCATGAACATGGTGCGTAACCCCCAGGGCCGTAACGTGGTGCTGAACCGTAATGGTGAGATAGTGATTATGGCCCCTGACGGCAGGGAGCGCGAGCGATACCCCGTCATCTACGGTGCTGAGCTTACTGTGGAAGAGGGGCAGGAGATCGAACCAGGCCAGCTCCTTGCACAGTGGGATCCGTTCACAGTGCCCATTCTCACTGAGGTGTCAGGAAGGGTAAAATACGGGGATCTCATCGAAGGTGCCACCATACAGGAGAAGGTGGATGCTGTTACCGGCAAGGTCAGCCGTGTGGTAATCCAGCACAAGGCCGCAGACTACCGGCCAAGGATATCCATAAAGGATGAGAGGGGTCGTACCAAGAAGATTGGCGAGTTCAAGACCGAGGCACGTTATCTGCTTCCTGTTGGGGCCATTATAACTGTCAATGAAGGAGAGATAGTCGAGGCAGGAACAGCCCTTGCCAGGATTCCAAGGGAGACCACCAAGACAAAGGACATTACTGGTGGTCTGCCAAGGGTTGCAGAACTTTTCGAGGTGCGCAAGCCCAAGGAGTATGCTGTCATTGCTGACATTGACGGTGTGGTCTCCTTTGGCAAGGAGATTAAGACCAAACGCCGCGTTATCATCACTCCTGAGTATGGTGAGCCCAAAGAGTATCTCATCCCCAGGGGCAAACATATCAATGTGCATGAGGGCGACTATGTGCGTGCCGGTGAACAGCTCATAGATGGTGTGGTAAATCCCAATGATATCCTTAGGGTCAAGGGTATCAAGGAGCTTGCCCGTTATCTGGTGAATGAGATCCAGGAGGTGTACAGGCTGCAGGGTGTCAAGATAAATGACAAGCATATCGAGGTCATTGTGCGCCAGATGCTTCGCCGCGTGCGTATCACCAGTGTTGGAGATACAAGCTTCATGCTGGATGAACAGGTGGAGCTTCACAAGTTCGAGGAGGAGAACCAGAGGGTAATGGCAGAGGGCGGAGAACCAGCCAATGCAGAGCCCATGCTCCTCGGTATCACAAGGGCCTCCCTGACCACTGACAGTTTTATTTCAGCGGCCTCGTTCCAGGAAACCACCAAGGTGCTCACAGATGCATCCATTGCAGGCAAGGTGGATCATCTCCGCGGCCTCAAAGAGAACGTGATTATGGGTCGGCTCATACCTGCAGGTACAGGTCGTGTCTTCTATGAAGAAAAGGAACGCAGACGTGGCGGCAGGAAGGCGGCCTGATGATGAAGAGCCATGCCATGAAGATCAGAATAAGCAGAGGCACCGGAGAGGCCAAGAAGAACGCACCGCGGAAGGTGGCCATTCCCGATAGTGTCCAGGATATAGTAAAGCGCCTGTCAAAAAAGTACGAGCTTGACTTTGAGGCAGTTACTGTGAGGGGCAGGGAGTTTTACTTCCTGCACCTTGCAGATATAGAGCCGCTGGTTGCCGGCAAGGACATCTTTGCCAATGCCTCCGAGTTCCCCTTCTGGGTCAAGATATGGGAGGCCTCAATGGTCATGGCCAACCTCATGGCTGCCATGCCTGTGAAACAGGACCGACGCATACTTGAGCTGGGTTCCGGGCTTGCTGCTGCAGGTATCGTAGGAGCGGCTTTTGGTCATGACGTAACCATCACTGATTACGAGCAGGAGATCATGGATTTTGTTCATGTATCTGCTGCTGTTAACGGGTGTGAAGCCCAGGCCCACACGGCCACCCTGGACTGGCTCAATCCCTCTGATCTTGGTGGCAAGTTTGACGTGATAATAGGTTCTGAGGTGCTGTTTCACGAGCGGTTCTTTCAGCCACTGTTAGATTGTTTTGAGAAGTATTTAAAGCCAGATGGCGTTATATACATGGCACACGACAGGCGGCGCAAGAGCCTTGCCCCCTTTCTGAGGATGTGTGAGGACAGATATCAGATTGCTGCCCAGCAGCAGGTCATGAAGTCAAAGGGAGAGACCCTCAAGGTAGTGCTTACTCGGCTCTTGCCCAAATAGTTATTGCGTGGTAGTGCAGATATCATACTCCACGTGCACCTATACGGCAGAGGGGCCTTGTATTCTGATATGCAAGGCAGATGGTACCCAGGTGTACTCTCCTACTTCAACTGCCCGATAACATGGTAGATGTGGTGTTTTGTGAGCAGATACTTAATATGTTGTACTCTCCATTGTCTGGTTTGGGGATGGATGGTATGTGGTCTATGTCCATCCCTTTGAAGTAGGCTATGGCAGTCTTTATGGCCATCCAGTGAGATATTACAAGTATGTTTTCACCGTGGTGCCTTTGCATTATCTTCTTTAATGCCTTGATCACCCTTTGTTGTAATTGTAGAAATGTTTCTCCATTTCCTGCCGGTACGTAACGTGAAGGGTGGTGCCAGAAGTTGTGAAACTGTTCCGGCCACCGCTGTTCAACCTCTTGAAATGTCAGACCTTCCCAGTCACCGAGACATATCTCATTGAGTTCATTCAAGGCATATGAAGGTACTGTGGTGCCCTTGAGGCATATGGCAAGGGTCTCCTTTGCCCTACCAAGGTTGCTGCTGTATGCAGCACATATACCCTGTGACTGTATGGTGGGGTTGCACATCAGGTGTTCTTTCAACTGTTCTGCCTGTGCCCTGCCTCTGTCAGTAAGTGCGGAGTCTTGCTGGCCCTGCATTCGTCCCTGGCGGTTCCACAATGTCTCGCCATGTCTTGCTATGAATATCCTGTTGACCATTGTTTCCTCATGTTTCAGTTCAAGTATTCATCTCCAGCCTCTGCCCTGATAACTACAAAGGCCCCCTTGCCTGTGCCTGGGATTATCTGTTTGCCATCATGATCACCATGTTCAAGGAGTGTCTGGCATGCCTCTATGTTTTCAAAGCCTGCCTGGCGCATGTAGTCCTTTACCTCGTCTGCGTTATAGAAGGTTGCCTCTGCATAAAATCTGCTTCTGTCTTTTCGTTTCTGGTAGCGCTGTCCAAGCTTGCTATCCCTGTCAACCAGCCCGGTAATCAGATAACCTCCGGGCTTTAGTATGCGCTTTGCCTCAAGAAACGATTCCAGCACACTGTCTACGAAACAGATGGTGGTGACCATGAGTGCAAAATCGCAGCAGTGTGATCGCACAGGCATCTGTTCTGCAATGCCAATGGCAGTGCTGATTCCCTTCTGTTTTGCTATGGTGGCCATTTCCACGCACGGTTCTATACCTGCAGTGATGCCAAGCGGGGCAGCAAATCGTCCTGACCCAACACCAATTTCAATACCATTGCCTGAATGGGGCAGCATGCGCCTTACGGCCTCAAGTTCCCGTTCATATATCTCCCTGTTCCTTTCAAACCAGTTCTCATACTGTTCGCTGTAATGTTCAAATGCCTCTGTGCGTGCCATGCAATTACCTCTGGATAGAATCCGGACAGACCCTGATTACTGCTTGACTACACTCCATAATTTGGTCTAATCAGGGTGGTCATGAGTACTGTATTGTAAGTGACCGCCTATGTTTTGTCTGGATTGAGTGTTCAGCATACTACACGACACCTATACGGCGGATGGTGCTTTTCTCATGCTTTTAAAGTTCATCAGTTGCAATGCCTTGTTAATGATATATTTGCCCGCGGCCAAAACCATGAGAAAAAGCACCATCCGCCTTTGCCAATTGCTTTTGCATTTCAGGTGTCGTGTAGTATGGAGTGTTCAGTTCAGGTTTTAAGCAGATTTTCATAATACCGGAAGGCAGTGCAAATACAACAGCCACTGCCGACAAGTTCAGGGAGAGTAGAATGGAGAAGAGGGAGATAGAGAATCTGAAGAAGATTGGTGATACGCTGAAGAAGAGCCTCAATCTTTCTTCACCAGAACATGACGAGGATGAAGGAAAAGGCAAGAAATTTACCAGAGATGACATAAATTTCATACTTACCATGTTGGGGCTTACGTTGGTTTTTTCCGTTAGGGGAGGGGATATGCCAGGGGCTATTGCTGCGTCTCTTCAGCAGGTTTTTGTGTCAGTCTTTTACGGTTTTGGAACTGTATTTCTCTTTATAGGTCTAACCAAAAAGATGTTAAAGTATGATGCCACCCGGGTTCAGATCGTCAGATGGGCCATGGGAATGGCCCTGTTCTTTGCGGTAAGCCAGTTTGTCCATGAGGGATTTTTGATGTACACAGGTCAGATGCCACCTAAACCTTAGGTGCTGATCTGGCGTTACGTGTGGCAAAGTACCAGTTTACAGGCCCTCGGGTATAGACCTGAGGGCCTGACTTGCAATAATAGGTGTGAATAATAAGGTCAGACAGGAGTGGTGGGACTGTCAGTTTTACCCGTTTTTTAAGTCCGGGATTTCTTGTTGAGGCGTACCGCGAAGAGGCCGGTCAGCCCGGGGGCAAGCAGCCATATGGCCCCTGGTATTGGTACAGCACTTAACGGGGCTATGGGGCCATTTACCCCGGTTATGCTGGCTGTATTGAAGAAATCTGCAGAAAGTTCTGCGTAGCTTGGACCATTGTATGAGAGCCCTTCCCCGCCTATACCTGTCTGAAGTTCCAGGGTGATATCAAAGATATTTCCTATCTCATCTTCAGAAAATGTATAGTTAAAGGTAAAGTTTCCTGCGTAGTCGTCACTTCCCGTTTCTGACAATTCTTCATTTTTCCAAAAGTCATTGTTTTGTGCAATACTGTCATATGCGTCTAAGAAGAAAGAGACACTATACAGGCCATTCAGGCCATTATCCGGGTCATTTATGGCCAATGTGCCATCATAGTGGAACTCTATAGTGGCATCTCCTGCGCCAGTTACTATGAACTGTTGATGTATTTCTGCATAGCCAGACGCATAGCTCATGGTTTCCCCGTCAACAAGTTTGACATAGGCAATGGAGTGCAGATCCCATGGGGAGGATGGGCCGATCATTGCCTCGGCGTAACCATCCGGGGAGGGTGATTCCAAATACGCATGAAACTGGCCTGAATCATAGCTTTGTCCAAAGTATGTCTCGCAAGATGCTGAGTAGGGTAGCCCCTCCACAAGAGCGAACGCCGTGCTTGAGAGGAACAGTACTGTGGCAAGAATGGATAACAGCCTGACACTTAGGTTTTTCATCATTGGCATACCTCCTAAATACTTCATGGTGCATTTCTGATAACTTTTTATGATGATAATCTGTTGTAGCAAAAGCAAAAAAGATGCCAGAATGTTATCGCTAAGATATTTAGTAAAAACAAATAGTTGTTGTGGTGGGGATGGATTTCAGATGGTCTATGGAAGGAAATTATCTTCCATGTGTGAAAAGTGGTTCACACATTGAACCTGAAGTTTATCACATCACCATCCTGCACTATGTAGTCCTTACCCTCCAATCTCACCTTTCCTGCCTTCTGGGCCGCAGCGTGGCTTCCTGCCGCGATGAGGTCCTGGTAAGAGACCACCTCTGCCCTGATGAATCCCTTTTCTATGTCCGAATGAATAACCCCTGCTGCCTTGGGTGCCAGGGTATTTTTCCGCAGTGTCCATGCCTTTACTTCGTCAGGGCCTACGGTGAAGAAGGAGATCAGGCCGAGAAACTCGTATGACTTTTTGATGAGCATGTTTGTGGCAGGCTCTTCAAGTCCCATGTCCTCTCTGAACAGGTCAGCTTCCTCGTCAGTGAGCTGGGCCAGTTCCATTTCGAGTCTGCCCTTTATCTCCAGCATGGTGACCCCTTCGGGAAGTTCTATTGGGCAGGCTCCGAGTTCTGCATCGTCGTCACTGTTGAGTACCACTATGCATGGTTTGGCAGAGAGAAAGGCATAGCCCCTGAGAAGCGGAGAGCCGGCTATTTCAGGAAATGCCCGCAGTGCCTTGCCCTTGTCCAGAATGTCCCGTGCCTTCTGGAGCAGTTCAAGCTCCTGGGGATTTCCCCGTTTGGCCTTTGTGATCTCCTTTTCCAGTTTTTCCACCCGCTTTTCCACTGTCATGAGGTCAGAAAATACAAGTTCTGATTCTAAGGCATCGAAATCATCCTGGGGAGAAGGGGATTCTCCTGCAAATTCAAAGTTTCGGACCACATTCACCAGGGCATCAACGGGCCTAAGCAGGCGAAGCAGCTCGTCCATGGAGGACTCCTTGTTGTCATGGGCGTTAACCGTGCCCCCTATGTCAACATAGCGTACCTGCGCCGGTGTAGTCTTCTTGGGGGTGTACATTTCACTCAGCCTGTACAGTCTCTGGTCAGGTACCTGTACCACTGCAAGATTGGGGTCCTTCTTTCCCCCTTTGAATGCTGAGACTTCTGCTTCGCTTCCTGTGAGCGCATTGAATATGGTTGTCTTTCCTGAGGCTGGAAGGCCCACTATACCTATTTCCATATGAATTTCCTTTTCTGTCGGTCTGCTGTCTGCCCAGCGCTATTCAGGCGCATGGCATGGTGTCTGGTCACCGTTTATCTTGTCAAGGGCATGTTTCAGAACCGGTTTGATCACCTCCATGCCCTCTCTTACCCCTCCAGGGCTGCCTGGCAGGTTGATGATCAGGGTGTGGTTTCTTACCCCTGCAAGGGCGCGTGAGAGCATGGCCATGGGAGTTGAGTCAAGGCCGCGTAGCCTCATGGCCTCGGCAATGCCAGGGATCTGTCTGTGGATGACCTTTGCTGTTGCCTCTGGTGTGACATCGCGGGGAGACAGTCCTGTGCCTCCTGTGGTGATGATGAGGTCAACACCCCTCTCATCGGCCCACTCCACAAGGAGTGCAGCGATCCTGTCCGTCTCATCAGGCACTGCATACGCGTATTCTACGCTGAAACCATCTGTCTCTTCAATAAACTTGGCAATCATAGGGCCGGTTGAGTCATCCCTTGCACCACTGCATGCACTGTCGCTCACAGTGAGTATGCCCACCTTGTATGTCTTTTTCTTGAAGTCCATATCTCGTTTGGAAATGTCAGGATAGGTTACAGCACACCAGGCCTTGTCAGCCGCTTCTGCATTTTCAGGTGTACTGTGGTGTGGTGGAGACGCAAAAAAGGACACAGAGCACGGCATTCACCCGAACTCTGTGTCCTGTAAAGGACAGCCTCTTTAAGATAATGGGCTGTCCGCTACTTTTCCTCTTCTGCCTTGCTTGCCGCTACGATCTTTTCAACCATGTTTGGCGGCACTTCCTCGTAATGTGATGGTTCCATGGTGAAAGTGCCCCGTCCTGCTGTCATTGCATTGAGGTCAAGCACATACTTCTGGACCTCTGCCACAGGGACAAGGGCAGTGACCACCTGCACGCCATTGCCAGGCTCCATACCCATGACCTTGCCCCGTCTGCCGTTGAGGTCTCCAATGATGTCACCTACAGCATCATCAGGTACGGTGACAGTGAGTTTTACAAATGGTTCGAGCAGTGTTGGTTTGGCCTCGAGCACACCTTTTTTGAAACACTGGATGGCCGCGATCTTGAATGCCATTTCAGACGAGTCCACGTCATGGGACTTGCCGTCATAGAACCGCACCTTGATGTCTGTGACAGGATAGCCTGCGAGCGGGCCGGATTCCATGGCTTCATGAAGACCCTTTTCCACAGCAGGTACAAAGTTTCTCGGCACGTTCATGCCTACCAGGGCCTCTTCGAATTCAAAACCCTGGTCCCTGGGCAGTGGAGAGATGTCAAAGTGGACCTCTGCGAACTGCCCGGCACCGCCTGTCTGTTTTTTGTGCCTGTAGATCACCCCTTTCTTGGCTGCCTGAATGGTCTCTCTGTAAGGAATCTTGGGCAGGGTGAGGTCTACCTGCACGTTGAACTTGCGTTCCAGTTTTTCAAGGGTTGCGTCTATATGTATCTGTCCGTGTCCGGAGAGCAGCAGTTCGTTGGTCTGGGAATCACGGCTTACCACCAGTGTGGGGTCCTCCTCCCGGAGCCGCGCCAGGGCCTGGGTAATCTTCTCTTCGTCCCCTCTGGTCCTGGGTTTCAGGGCATAGGTGAGGACAGGCTTGGGAAGTTCAGTGAACTCGTATTGTATGGGATTTGCCGGATCACAAAGTGTGTCACCAGTATTTGTCACCTTGAGTTTGGCAAATGCAATGATCTCGCCAGGGCCTGCCTCATCCACTGGCGACTGCTTCTTACCCTGGAGCATGAATATCTGACCGAAACGCTCTGACTCGTCCTTGTTGACGTTGAGGAGTGTGCCGTCAGCCTTCACTGTGCCTGAGTATATCCGCATGATGGACAGGCGCCCTGTGTACGGGTCAGTAAGTGTCTTGAATATGAGGCCGGATACCGGGGCGTCCGGAGTGGGTTCCCTCTCCACCTCGTCGCCTGATTTGGGATCAGTGCCTGTGACGTTTCCCTTGTCTTCAGGGGATGGGAGGAGTTCCACTATAAAGTTAAGGAGTGTTGAGGCCCCGGCATTCTTTGCAGCAGAACCGCATGCCACAGGGATGAACCCTCCATCCATGATTCCCTGCTTGAGGCCTGCAACGATCTCGTCTGCTGACAGATCTTCGCCCTCGAGAAATTTTTCCAACAGGTCATCGTTTGACTCGGCGGCATACTCGATGAGGTTATTCCTGGCCTCTTCCACCTGGTCTGCCATGTCACCCGGTATGTCAACTGCAGTGGCCTTCCCCTTGTCGTCGAACTGGAACGCCTTCATCTGTACCAGATCCACAACTCCACTGAACGCCTCCTCCCTGCCTATTGGCAGGGTGATGGGCACCAGCCTGGTCTCTATAATCTCTGCCAGGGCGTCCACTGCCTTTTGAAAGTCTGCCCTCTCCTTGTCCAGTTTGTTTACAAACATCATGGTGGGCAGGCCACGTTCGGCTATCATGTTACATATCTTCTGAGTCTGTGGTTTGACTGGGTCAACGGCATCAGCCACCATGAGGCAGTTGTCAGCGGCCCTGAGGGCCATGATGGCCTCGCACAGAAAGTTGTCATCACCAGGTGTATCCATGAGATATACCTTGTGCTTTTTCCAGTCCAGGGGATGAAAGGCGGTGCTGACTGTTATGTGACGTTTTATCTCTTCCGGTTCAAAGTCCAGCACAGATGTCCCGTCATCCACGCGACCGAGCCTGGAAGTCGCTTTGGCACTGAACAGCATGGCTTCAGCAAGCGATGTTTTGCCGCTTCCGCTCTGAGATACCAAGGCCAGATTCCGAATTTTCCCTGTTTCCATAAGACAGCACTCCCTTTCCTTGATGATAAATTTGTTTTTGCCATACGGTATGGGCAGGCATCAGCCCCGTGAAAGTGCTGGAGCCTGAAGGCAGAGGCCTGTTTCCCTATGCTGCCCCCCATTAATATAGTACGGCAGACTGGCAACATACTGAATATGGCCTCAGTGCGTCAAGTATCTTCATTATATTATGTGAAAATCAACAGTAAAAAAGGCATGGATTGTGTACATGAATAGCCTTTGGCAAGTGGAAAAAAACTCAATGCTCCTGTAGCATGGTATTTGGAATACAGAAACCTGAAATTGGATGTGTGAATAATGTGGTAAGCAGACAGAAGGCGGGTATACCGACCAGAAATGTTGTCATTAGCATTGCAGTGAGTCTCTTGTTGCTGTGTGCCCTGGTGGCCTCCTGGCACGGTTTGCAGCTTCAAGCACTATACAGAAGGGTGGTGTGGCCCCTGATGAGGCTCTCCTTGATCATGGGGGGCAGCCTTGCCCTCAGTGCCCTGGTGGAGGGTATGGGCTGGAACGGGGTGGTGGCCTCTATCTCACGGCCCTTGATGCGGGCCGGAAACTTCAGTGACTACAGCGGGACAGCCTTTACTTCAGCATTCCTTTCAGGGGTTGCTGCAAATACCTTGCTCTGGAATGCATATCAGGAGGGAAAGATCACAAGGCGGGAGATGCTACTTGCAACCCTGCTGAACCTCGGGCTTCCGTCCTACTTCCTCCACCTTCCTGTGACCTTTGCTGTAATTGTTCCGCTTGTGGGCAGTGCAGGTGCCATCTATATCACGATTACACTGTTTGCCGCAGTTGTGCGTACAATAGTTGTGCTCATAACCGGCAGGTTGCTTCTGGGGAATGCGGCCAATAGTACGTCCACAGGCCAGAGGGCAAGGGATGGCGCAAGGCACAGGACACGCCAGGAGAAACTGCAGAGGGTGAGGCAGCTTCTGGAAAAATATGTCAAGGTGCGCTTGGGTAATATACTGTGCTATACAGTGCCCATTTATCTGTTTGTGGTATACCTGCAGGAGGCCGGTCTGTTCCACTATCTGCAGCAGGCAAGCGCTCATCTGTTTGTAGGTGAGCACCTGCCTGTCGAAGGTATCTCGGTTGTGGTTTTCAGCATAGTGGCAGAGTTTACTGCCGGGGCTGCTGCCGCAGGGGCCATGCTTAGTGCCGGGGTCCTTACAGTGAAACAGACAGTGACTGCCCTGCTGCTTGGAAACATCATAGCAACGCCTGTCAGGGCACTGAGACACCAGCTCCCGAGATATCTCGGTATATATCAGCCAAAGACCGGGATCCAGCTCCTTGTAATGGGTCAGGCCCTGAGGGTGACCAGTGTGATAATCGTGGGTTGGGTGTACTATGTTTTTTTCTGAGCTAAATGTTGCGTATCCCTATAAATAACATTACTACTCACACAACCCTATGGCGCATTCTGTGCCAGGCCCCTTGTAGTCACCCCCTCTTGCCACACATTCCGACCTTGCCAATGCTATGCACCTTCCGGCAATGCAGCATGCCCCCATGGGTTCTATGCAGCCAAGGGTCTCTCCAGTAGATATCCCTGCCTCGTTGAACAACTCTACTGGCTCTGTGGAGACACACCAGAATACATCTTTGTCTTCAAGGGGCTTATAGGTAATGGTGCCAGCGAACCGAAGAGGTGTGTTTGAATGGCGTTTTTGTCCTCCAGTTTCAATCTCGACGAAAATATCAAAGAAACTGTCTGCCACTGAACCTGCAGGTCCAAAGGGAGGTACATCAAGCCTGCCCACCAGCAGGTTTTCAGTCTCCTCGATTCCGCCGGTAGAGTCAAAGGCATGATTCAGCTTGAGGCTCACAGGGCCAAGCACTGGGTCTATTCCATGAAGGTCAAGGCTGAGCACCCGGGTTCTTACCTCATCTAAGCCGTTGTCATCATCATCCTGCGCATCTCCTTCTTCCGGGCCTTCAAAATAGACATCCATGGCCATGGGGCCACTGAGACTGATGGTCTCTGCACCAATGGATGGAGCGTACAGTACCAATCCATTCACAGGAAAGGTAATTCCTTCATCATGCTCTACGGCACTGGAGCACTGTGTGGTGGTACAGTTGGTTCCCTGGCCCATGGGATTGCCTCCCTGGCTTACACATTCATCTATGGGCAGGTTGTCACACATTGCATCTGCAAGGCAGCAGGCTTCACATATCTGCCTGTGTGTGCATTGCATGGTTGCCGGATCAATGAAATCAAAAGTGCAGGAGTCGTTGTCATCGCAGTCTACTGGTATGGTGCACAGACAGTCTTGCCTGCCATAATCCGGTGCAAACACCATGATATCGTCGTCCTTCACACTGCCGTCATAGTTAAAGTCCCCCTCACAGTCACCTGAATCGTGGCAGTCAGTACGGTTGAAATCCTCGATGAAGACAGCCATGTCCTTACCGTCCACGTCTCCGTCCCTGTCAAAGTCGCCCTCGCAGTACGCGGTGTCGTCCTGGGTTATCAGGGCAAAGGCCATATCAAGGTGTTTGCATACATATTCGATATTATCGATGCAAAGTTCCTGGCCACCCAGCGACAGGTTGTAAATCGGCCCCTTGAGGGAGAGTTTCCCCTTGCCGTCTCCATCCGGATCATCAAAGAGAAAAAGTACGCCGCCAATGATCTGCACGTTGATATCGTTTAAGTTATCAAAAACCTTTTTCTCGCCATTGATGTCCAGGTTGAGTATGCCCCCCTGATAGCCTACATCCATTTGAAGTTGATTCGTCTCACAGGGGAATTCAAAGGCGAGATTCACAGTGGAGAGACGTATTTCCTGTCCGCTTCCACCAGCGCATCCAGTGGCAGTAACAGAGGCATTGCCGTTAAGGTCCTGAGTGCCATCATGATATCGGAAAGGTTCTACTACAATCGACAGCAGGCCGGTGCTGAATGACTGCCCCACCGTATAGACATTATTGAGCGGCAGATCCTCGAAATCAGCCTGCTCGGGATGCGCAAGGGGCTCCCACCTATAGCCGTCTCCAGAAACCGCGGCGTCATTCCAGTGGTCCTTGGAGGTTTCCCAGCCCCACTGGAAACTGTCTCCGCCATCTGCCATCTGGGCACCTATATCGAGCCAGTATATCTCACCCTTCCGCTGCAGGAACCGGTCCTCGTCACGAAGTTTGACCATGTAGTAAAACTTGTGCTCCCACCAGATATTGCCGGCAGTGTCAACATGGGGAATTGAATCCCAGTAATGGCGTTCAAATTCATCTGCATACACCTCTTTGAGCAGTTCACCCGGATGACTCCATCGCATATCTGGATCAACGCCCGCAGGAATGTCCCTGTGAAAGCTCAGCTTGAACTTGTCTACCCTGGGACTCTGGGCCGGGGGGATTGGGACATCCTGTGCCCAGTGTCTGCCCTCCCTGTCAAGGAATGATCCCCAGAAATGTACCTCCGTAATGGGCCTGCCGTTGGTGCATACAAAGTCGTCGGCAACGGTGGGATGCTCAATGGATGAGATGATATTTACGCCGTTTGCCATGTCGGGGAACTGGAGCCACTTTATGGGTCCTTCACATGTGGTGAGCTCAAACGACATGTCAAGAAACTTTGAGAAAGTCACATCATCTATAAAGTGTTCCTGTCCGCCTACAGCAAGCTGGTTTACCCGCCCACTAAGTTTTACAATGCCTGTGTCATTGCCAAAGCCGCCGGCAACTGACACATGGACTCCACCAATCGTCATGCCGTCGATATCATGATATTTTTTAAAGTTCACCATGTTGCCGTTTATTGCCAGGTTGTTGTTCTGGCCGGCATATTCCCCGAAGAGGAAGGAGACATCAGTGACCGGAAATGGAAGGGCAAAGTCCAGGTTCACGTTGTTGGTGTTTATCTCATTACCTGTTCCCCCGGCCTGTCCTGCATAGTCTACTATTGCCCTTCCTGTATAGTACAGTGTTCCGTCCCACAGCCTGAATGGCCGTACGGAAACAGGTATGCCAGAGGTGGTGAAGGTATTTCCAACCGCATAAGTATCTCCTGGAAAAAGGTCCTCAAAGGTCAGGGCAGGTGCAGGCGAGATAAGCATATCCCACCACCAGTTTGCCGGATCATCATACCATCCCTGGACTGCTACATCGTTCCAGCGGTCCATTGAGGACTCCCATCCCCACGGGCGTTCCTGCTTCGGGACCGCAGAAATGTTGAGCCAGTACGTTGTTCCCCTCTTCTGCCAGAAGATTCTGGGAAGCTCCATGTCATAACGGAACTTGTGTTCTATTTCTCCCCAGGGAAGTTCTATGGGGCCAACGTATGTTTCCCTGAATTTTTCCACCCATGTTTCATAGAGCAGCAGGTCAGGTCTGCTGAAACCATCCGGTTCCACTG
>Ga0256914_1000463_pt1 | contig 40241 bp, 39 predicted proteins | sample HulkmetaG_FD_191571 | JGI IMG/M metagenome (GOLD analysis project Ga0256914, IMG submission 191571) | Hydrothermal chimney microbial communities from Main Endeavour vent field at the Juan de Fuca Ridge, Pacific Ocean - Hulk | ecosystem: Environmental > Aquatic > Marine > Hydrothermal vents ... | reverse complement strand
ACTGGCGCCCCTTGTCGCGCATTTCGGTGAGGATGAAGTTGCCGGTGCCGTTGATGATGCCGGCGATCCACTGGATGTGGTTGGCCGCCAGCCCCTCGCGCAGCGCCTTGATGATGGGGATGCCGCCGGCCACCGCCGCCTCGAAGGCCACGGTGAGGCCCTTCTCCTGGGCGGCGGCGAAGATCTCGTTGCCGTGCAGGGCGATGAGCGCCTTGTTGGCGGTGACCACGTGTTTGCCGTTGTCGATGGCCTGCAGCACCAGCTCCCGGGCAGGGGAGTAACCGCCGATGAGCTCCACCACGATGTCCACCTCGGGGTCGTTCACCACCTCGAAGGCGTCGTCGGTGACGCGCACCTGCTCCAGTCCCTCGAGACCCGCGGAATCGTACTCGCGCGCCGCAGCGTGCACCACGCGGATGTCACGACCGGCGCGGCGGCTGATCTCCACGGCGTTGCGGTACAGCACGTTGAGGGTGCCACCGCCCACGGTTCCCAGGCCCAGCAGTCCTACTTTGACCGGTTCCAATTCTTCTTCTCCTGCGTTTGCCGAGTTGTGGGTCGGGTCTCAACCCGACGCATTCGATAGAAATCCTGTCGGAGCGAGGTCCGACCTACAGCACCCCGTCCCGCCGGAACATCTCGCGGATGCCGCGGATCGCCTGGCGGGTACGGTGCTCGTTCTCGATGAGCCCGAAGCGCACATGGGTGTCGCCGTACTCGCCGAAGCCGATGCCCGGGGAGACTGCCACCTTGGCCTCCTTCAGCAGCTTCTTGGAGAATTCCAGCGACCCCATCTCGCGGTAGGGCTCGGGAATGGGCGCCCAGACGAACATGGTGGCCTTGGGGCGCTCCACCTTCCAGCCCAGATTGTTGAGGCCGTCGCACAGCACGTTGCGGCGCGACTGGTACATGGCGGCGATCTCCCGCACACACTCCTGGGGCCCTTCCAGGGCGGTGATGGCCGCCACCTGGATGGGGGTGAACATGCCGTAGTCGAGGTACGACTTGATGCGCGCCAGCGCCGCCACCAGGGTCTCGTTGCCGCTCATGAAGCCCACGCGCCAGCCGGGCATGTTGTAGCTCTTGGAGAGCGAGAAGAACTCCACGGCGATGTCCAGGGCCCCTGGCACCTGGAGAATGGAGGGCGCCTTGTAGCCGTCGAAGACGATGTCGGCGTAGGCCAGGTCGTGGATCACCCAGATGTTGTGCTCCTTGGCGATCTCCACCACCTTCTCGAAGAAGTCCAGTTCCACGCACTGGGTGGTGGGATTGCCGGGAAAGTTGAGCACCAGCATCTTCGGCCGCGGCCAGGAGTCCTTGATCGCCTCCTCCAGCTTGCCGAAGAAGTCCACCCCCTCGATGAGCGGCACGTGGCGCACGTCGGCGCCGGCGATGACGAAGCCCCAGGGGTGGATGGGATAGGCGGGGTTGGGCACCAGCACCGAGTCCCCCGGCCCCAGGCAGGCGAGCGCCAGGTGGGCCAGGCCCTCCTTGGAGCCGATGGTGACGATGGACTGGGTCTCGGGATCCAGCTCCACGTCGTAGCGCTCCCGGTACCAGTTGCACATGGCCCGGCGCAGGCGGGGAATGCCCTTGGACATGGAGTAGCGGTGGGTGTCCTTGCGCTGGGCCGCTTCGCACAGTTTGTCCACGATGTGCTGCGGCGTGGGCTGGTCGGGATTGCCCATGCCGAAATCGATGATGTCCTCGCCGCGCGCCCGCGCCTCCGCCTTCAGCTCGTTGACGATGGCGAAGACATAGGGAGGCAGCCGCTTGATACGGCGAAACTCTTCCATCTCTGGCGTGGACACGGACAGACCTCGGGTAGAGCGCGAATCGGGCAAAACGGGTAAAGTACAGGAGCGACCCTCAAAATTCAATTGCCGACAAGCCCATGAAATTCACCGCAGACCTCATAGAGAGCCCCTGGCTCGTCAAGGCCTACGAGCCCGGAGTCGTCCGGGTGGGCGAGACCGAGTGGCGCGAGAGCATCCTGCTGGTGCCGGGCCGGCCCGTGGAGCCCTGGCCAGCGGCTTCGCTGGAAGAGGTGACGCCCGCCATGCTGGCCGCTCTCGTCGAGCTCCGGCCCGACCTGGTGCTCCTCGGCACGGGCGCCAGGCAGCACTTTCCCCACCCCGCCCTGCTGGCACCGCTCATGGAGGCAGGCATCGGCCACGAGGTGATGGACACGGCCGCCGCCTGCCGCACCTTCAACATCCTGCTGGGCGAGGGACGGCCGGTGGTGGCGGCGCTGATTCCGTAGTTCGCGGCGGGAACGCCGCTCCTGCCGGCTGCCGCCCGCCTTGACAGCCAGCCGAACGAGCCCACAGAATGGCCGAAGATTCAACGTCAACCCGACTCCATTGGACGACATCCCCATAGGCGGCCTGTTCGGCGCCCTCTTCATCCTGATCCTCCTTTCGGCCTTCTTCTCCGGCTCCGAAACCGCGCTGATGACCCTCAACCGCTACCGCCTGCGCCACCTGGCGGAGGAGGGGCACCGGGCCGCGCGCCTGGCCGAGCGGCTGCTGCAGCGGCCCGACCGGCTCATCGGGCTCATCCTGCTGGGTAACAACTTCGTCAACATCCTTGCCTCCTCCCTGGCCACGGTGCTGGCCATCCGCCTGGGGGGCGAGGGCGCCATCCCGGTGGCGGCCGGGCTGCTCACCCTGGTGATCCTCATCTTCTCGGAAGTGGCGCCCAAGACCCTGGCCGCCCTGCATCCGGAGCGGCTCGCCTTTCCCGCCGCCTGGATCTACGTGCCCCTGCTGAAGATCAGCCACCCCCTGGTGGCGCTGGTGAACTTCTTCGCCAACAGCCTGCTGAAGCTGCTGCGCATCTATCCTGAAGAGGGGGGACGTGAGACCCTCAGCAAGGAAGAGCTGCGCACCATCGTCAACGAGGCGGGCGCGCTCATCCCGCACCGCCACCAGAAGATGCTGCTGGCCATCCTCGACCTGGAGAAGGCAACGGTGGAGGACATCATGATCCCCCGCCAGGAGATCGACGGCATCGACCTGGAGGAGCCCTGGGACGAGCTGGTGGAAGACCTGCTGGAGATGCCCTACACCCAGGCCCTGGTCTACCGCGGCAGCATCGACCACGTGGTGGGCTTCATCCATGCGCGCCACCTGATGCAGGCGCTGATGGCGGGCGAGCTCACGCCCGACAAGCTGGAATCGCTGATCCAGGATCCCTACTACATCCCGGAAGGCACGCCGCTCAACACCCAGCTGCTCAACTTCCAGAAGGCCAAGCGGCGCGTGGGGCTGGTGGTGGACGAATACGGCGACGTGCTCGGCCTGGTGACCATGAGCGACCTGCTGGAGCAGATCGTGGGCGAGTTTACCTCGGACCCCACCGACCGCATCTCCGACGTGATTCCCCAGGAGGACGGCAGCTACCTGGTCAGCGGCAGCGCCAACGTGCGCGACCTGGTGAGGACCTTTGGCTGGGAGCTGCCCACCGACGGCCCGCGCACCTTCAACGGCCTGATCCTCGAACAGCTGGAGAGCATTCCCGAACCGGGCACCAGCCTGCTCATCAACGGCTACCCGGTGGAGGTGTTGCAGATCCAGGACAACGCGGTGAAGACGGCGAGACTGATTCTCCAGCAACGGCGCCGGCCGGAAGAGAAGGCCTGACCTCAGCCGCGTCCGACCCAGGCGCCTTCGAAACCGGCCTGACTGGTCATTCGTGAGCGGTACTCCAGTGCGGCTTTCCTGGAGGGGAAGCCCGACACGGCGAGCCGGTAGACGGTCCTGCCCTTGACCCGGGCGGTGCGGATCTCGAGGTTGTCCACCCGCTTGCCGAGCTGCCTGCGCGCCTTCTCCGCCTGCGCGCGGTTGCTGGAGGAGAGCAGGACGACCATCCACCCCTTCCGGGGAGTCGCCTGCCCCGGGCTCTTCTTCGCCGCCTTCCGCTTGCCCTCGCCGGCCTGCGCGACGGACTTCCCGGCAACTCTCCACTCCGCCTTCCCCCGGGGCCCGGGTCCGGGAGGAACTGCGTGCGTTTCGGCCGGGGCCACCAGCACGGGCAGCAGCATGGCATTCACCCGCTCGAAGCGCTCATCGGTACGCCTGCGCTGTGCCTCGAGCGCCTGTTCCAGCTCCTCCCTGGAGATCCCGCCGGCCTCCGGCTGCTTCGACTCCTGGAGCCCGGCCAGCTGCTCACCGAGTCCCGCCTGCAGCCGCTCCAGCTCTCCCAGCATCTGCCAAATCTCCTCCAGCTGCACTTGCAGCCGCGTTTCGGCCTGCATCTGCTGGTACTGAAGAAACCCCAGCACCGCTACCGCACCCAGCAGCACCAGGTTCACCACCGGCTGGAAACCGTTGCGGCGGGCGGAACCGCCACCGACGCGGAGCCTTTCCGGAAGCGGGTCGGTGTCCTCCGTCACCACGGGAGCCGGCTCCACCACCGGCTTTTCATCCGCTTCCTCTTCGCCGCTTTCCGCTCCGCCCGCGGAGCCAAGCTCCAGCACATCCTCCGCGAGATCCACGGCCTCCACTTCCGCAGGGCCTTCGTCGCGGATGCGCTCGATCACGTTGCTGAGATTGCGGTCCCTTTTCACCGCTTTCTCCCGATCCGGGGAAGATGGCGCAGCAAAGGCCTGAGAGAGGGAGTCGAGATCATCACCGGGAATGGCGTCCAGAATGGAAGCGAAATCCGCGCCGGGCGGGGTATCATCGCACTGCCCTTCCCGGGCTTCCATCTGCCGCTCCGCCCGTTCCATGCGCGCCACCAGGTCGTCACTGATCTGCGCGGCACGTTCCTCTTCCATCGGCTGTTCCTGTCCGGCCATGTGACTCTTCTCCATCGGTTCAGGCATAGAGATCGATATGTCCCTCTTCATCCGGTCCCTCCGGGGACCGCTGCTCGGGGTGCTCCTTCCGCTGCTTCTCCTCTTCCCCGGCAGCCGTCCCTGCCGGTGGTTTCTTCACCGCCTGGCCGAGAAACTCCTTCAACGGCGCCGTGGGCCAGACCGGCAGCAGCTTGTCGATGCGGTTCTCCGGCGCCATGACGGTCTCCTAGTCTCCGCTGATCCAGTCGTGCATGCGCGCACGCAGCCGGTTCAGTGCCTGGCCGTGGATCTGGCAGACCCGGGCTTCGCTCACGCCCAGGATCTCGCCGATCTCCCGCAGGTTGAACTCGTCGTCGTAGTAGAGCGACATCACCAGCCTCTCCCGCTCGGGCAGCGCGGCGATGGCCTCGGCCAGGCTCTCCTTGAAGCGGAGCTTCTGCAGCTCCGGCAGGGGTCCTTTCTCTTCCGCGTTGACGGCGGGATCGGAGTTCCACGCATCGCCGTTGAGCTCGTCGTAACTGAGCACGTGGCACCCGGCAGTGTCCCGCAGAATGCTGTTGTACTCGTCCAGGCTCATGCCGAGTTCCTGCGCCACCTCTTCGGGCTGCGCCTCACGACCCTCGCGGTTCTCCACCGCGTGGACCGCCTCGGCCAGCTGCCGCGCCTTGCGGTAGACCGAGCGGGGTGTCCAGTCACCGCGGCGCACCTCGTCGATCATGGCTCCCTGGATGCGGATGCGGGCGTAGGTCTCGAAACTGGCACCCTTGCTGCCATCGTAGTTGTTGATCGCCTCCAGCAGGCCCACCACGCCCGCCTGGATGAGATCGTCCAGCTGCACGCAGGCGGGCATGCGCCCCATCAGGTGGTAGGCCACCCGTTTCACCAGGGGCACGTGCTTCTCCACCATCTGCTCGTGGTCCAGCCTTTCGGCTTCCGTGTACCGGGCAGCCATGTTCATAGCGTCTCCTCCACGTATTCCCGCTCCGCCTCGATGAGGCGTTCGACGAAGAATTCCAGTTGTCCCCCGGGCTGCCTCGGCAGCGGCCACTCGTCCACGCTGCGCGCGATCTTCTTCAGCGCCAGGGCCGAGGGACTGCTGGGATAGGCGGTGACCACCGCCTGCTGCTTCTGCACCGCCTTGCGCAGCCGCTCATCGTGGGGAATGGCGCCCAGGTAGGTGGGCGTCACATCGAGAAAGCGCTCGGCGGCGCGAGAGAGCTTGAGGTACAGCTCGTGCCCCTCACGCACCGAGTGGGCCATGTTGGCCAGGACGTGGAAACGGTCCATGCCGTATTCGCGGTTCATCACCTTCATGAAGGCGTAGGCATCGGTGATGGAGGCCGGCTCGTCGCACACCACCACGATCACCTCCTGGGAGGCACGGCAGAAACTGACCACCCCCTCCGAGATGCCCGCCGCCGTGTCGACGATGAGCACGTCCAGATCGTAGCTCAGCTCACTGAAGGCACGGATCACGCCTGCATGCTCGGCGGGCGAGAGAGAGGCCATGCGGCCGATGCCGGAAGAGGCGGGAATGATGCGCAGCCCCCCGGGGCCATCGACGATGATCTCCTCCAGGTTGCGTTCGCCGTTGATGAGGTGGGAGAGGTCGTATTCCGGACTCAGCCCCAGCAGCACGTCCACGTTGGCCAGGCCGAAATCGGCGTCCAGCAACATCACCTTCCTGCCCAGGCCGTCCAGGGCCACCGCCAGGTTGACCGAAACGTTGGTCTTGCCCACACCGCCCTTGCCGCCGCTGACGGCCACCACCTTTACCGGTCTCGGAGATCCCATCCGTCGCAGTCCCGTTGCCTGATCCACATTCGCTTCATGCATGAGCATTTGCCAACAATCCTCCGAAATTGAATGCCAGGGCCTCCTCCTCCGGCATCTGCTCCATCCTCTGCATCAGGGTCACGGCGTGCTGCACCAGCTTCTCCGCCCGCGCGGGATGGAGATCGTCCGGCACCTGCTGGCCGTCCCCCACGAAGGCGGCGGGCAGCTGGTGCTCGACGAGGACGGAGAGCACCCCGCCCAGGCTGCCCGCTTCGTCAATCTTGGTGAGAATGCAGTTGTACAGCCCCGCCTTCTGGAAGCTGCGGATCACCTCGCGCTGCAGCACGGTCTGCCCCGTGGCGGAGAGCACCAGGCAGTTGCGGATGCGCTTGTCACCGATGCTGAGCGTGGAGAGGCGCTCCATCAGGTGGACGTCCCTCTGGCTCACGCCGGCGGTGTCGATGAGCACCAGTTTGCGGTCGCGGGCATGGTTGAGCACCGCCTGCAGCTCGTCGCGGTCGCCGGCGGTCTGCACCGGGATCCCGAGAATCCTGCCGTAGGTGCGCAGCTGCTCGTGGGCGCCGATGCGGTAGCTGTCGGTGGTCACCAGGGCCACGTGACGCCGCCCGTGCCGCAGGGCGAAACGGGCCGCCAGCTTGGCCACGGTGGTGGTCTTGCCCACGCCGGTGGGGCCCACCAGGGCGACGACCCCTCCTTCCGACAGCAGATCGTCCGTGGAGACCGGGAGCATGCCGGCCAGCAGCTTGAGCGCCTCGGCCCAGCCATCCCCGGCCCGGCCGCCCACCAGCGCCTGGTCGGCGATCTCGCGGGCGAGGTCGGGCACCAGCCCCAGCGCCATGAGCCGCTTGAGCAGGTTTGCCCGCAGCGGCTGGACCCGGCGCATCTCTCCCCAGCCGAACTGCAGCAGGGGCGACTGGAGGATCTCCTTCAGCGCCCGGATCTCCCGCTCGATCTTCTCCATCTGGGCCGGTGTCTCTCCCCGCTCCCCATCCATCTGCGGAACCGCCCGGCGGGTCTCTTCCCGTACCGGCGCCGGTTCCGGTTCCGCTGCCGCCGGAGCCGAATCGAAGGGCGAGGAGAGTGGCTCCTGCCGGGCCGCGCTCTGCTCGCCGATCCCCAGGGCCCGGTTCACCAGGGCCTGGTCGTAGTCCACCGCGGCGATGATCTCCACCCCTCCGTTGACCCTGCGGTTGGAAAGGATGACTGCATCCGGTCCCTGGTCTTCCCTCACCTTGCGGATGGCCTGACGCATGTCGGGTGCGAAATAGCGTTTCATTTTCATCGGCTCTGTCCTTCTCCTACACGGCCTGTTCGAGCTGTCCGCCGGCGGAAGAGACCACCTTCACCTGCCGGTTGTCGGGAACCTCGTCGTAGGCCAGTACATGAAGCGAGGGGATGACGCTGCGCAGCAGCCGGGAGAGCAGGTTACGGATCATGGGGCTCACCAGGAGCACCGGCGTACGGCCGGCCATCTCTTCCCGTTGCGCGAGCTCTTTCATGTCGTTCATCAGCCTGTCCACGATCCCGGGCTCCATGCCGCCTTCTTGTCCCTGAACAGACTGAAGCAATATCTGTTCCAGGTTCGGATCAAGAGTAATTACTTCAAGTTCATTCTTCATCCCATTGATATGCTGGTATATTTGCCGGGACAGTGCGCGACGGACCGCTGCCGTCAATACGTCGGCATTCTGGCTGTCACGTCCCTGTTCCGCCAAAGTTTCAGCGATGGTGCGCAGGTCACGGATGGGAATGCCCTCGCTCAGCAGGTTCTGCAGCACCTTCAGCACAGTGCCCAGCGGCAGGGTCTTGGGCACCAGGTCCTCCACCAGCTTGGGCGAGGTCCTGGCCAGGATGTCGAGCAGCTGCTGTACCTCCTCGTAGCCCAGCAGCTCGTGGGCGTGCTGCTGCAGCAGGTGGCTCAGGTGGGTGGCGATGACGGTGCTGGCATCCACCACGGTGTAACCCAGCGCCTGCGCCTCGTCCCGCTGGCCCGGTTCGATCCAGACAGCCTCGAGGCCGAAGGCGGGATCCCGGGTCTCGATCCCCTTCACCTTGCCGTAGACCTGTCCCGGGTTGATGGCCAGCTCCCGGTCGGGGTGGATCTCGGCCTCGCCCATGGGCACACCCAGCAGGGTGACGCGATAGCTATTCGGGGCCAGTTCCAGGTTGTCTCGGATGTGCACCGGCGGGATCAGGAAGCCCAGCTCCCGGGAGAGCTTGCGCCGGATGCCCTTGATCCGCCCCATCAGCTGGCCGCCCTGAGCCTTGTCCAGCAGCGGGATCAGGCGGTAGCCCACCTCCAGTCCCAGGGTGTCTACCTGGGTCACCTCTTCCCAGCTGAGCTCCTTCTCCCGCTCCTCGGGCTCCGCCTCCGTGGCCTCCTCGCCCGCGGCCTCCTGTTCCGCCTTCGCTCGACTGCGGTGGAGCCACCAGGCGCCGCCGCCGAGAAGTGCGGCCAGCAGCAGGAAGACCAGGTTCGGCATGCCGGGGACCATGCCCAACACGCCGAGAATGGCCGCGGTGACAACCAGTGCCTTGGGACTGCCGAGTAACTGGGTGAGAATCTGGTCCCCCATGTCCCGCGCCGTGGTGGCCCGGGTGACGATGATGGCGGCGGCAGTGGAGAGCACCAGCGAGGGGATCTGCGCCACCAGGCCGTCGCCGATGGTGAGCAGGGTGTAGTTGTGCGCCGCGTGGGAGAAGTCCAGGTCGTGCTGCACCATGCCCACGAAGAGCCCGCCCACCACGTTGATCACCAGGATCAGGATGCCGGCGATGGCATCGCCCCGAACGAACTTGCTGGCGCCGTCCATGGAGCCGTAGAAATCGGCTTCGCTGGCGATCTCCTCGCGCCGGCGGCGTGCCTCGTCCTGGCTGATGAGCCCGGCGTTGAGGTCGGCGTCCACCGCCATCTGCTTGCCCGGCATGGCGTCCAGGGTGAACCTGGCACTCACCTCCGAGACCCGCCCGGCACCCTTGGTGACCACCACGAAGTTGATGATGGTGATGATGGCGAAGATGATGAAACCGACGGCGTAGTTGCCGCCCACCACGAACTCGCCGAAGGCCTGGATCACCCGGCCGGCGGCATCGGTGCCGTTGTGGCCCTCCAGCAGCACCACCCGGGTGGAGGCGACGTTGAGCGCCAGGCGCAGCAGCGTGGCCACCAGCAGCACCGTGGGAAAGACGGCGAAATCCAGCGGTCGCCGGGTGTAGAGCACCACCAGCAGCACCATGAGCGAGATGGCGATGTTGAAGGTGAAGAGGGTGTCCAGCGCCATGGGCGGCAACGGCAGTACCATCATGCCCAACATGACGATGAGCAGCAGGGGCGTGCCCAGCCCCATGCGGTGCAGGTTCCTGGCCAGCTCCCTGAAATTCACTTTCCCCATCTCGCGCTCCCGGTTGGTTTGCGTTTCACTGTCACGGCCCCTGCCGCCTCGGGAATCCTCATCTGAACGCCTCCGGCACCGGCAGGTCCTGCGGCGGCTGCGGCGGCTCCCGGCCCTGGGCCGTGGCCGCATCGAGCTGGTAGACGTAGGCAAGGACGTGGGCCACCGCCACGTAGAGCTCGGCAGGGATCTCCTGGTCGATCTCCACCAGCGCGTAGAGCGCACGGGCCAGCGGCGGCGCGGAGACCACGGCGACCCCATGCGCCTCGGCGATGGTGCGGATCTGCTGCGCGATGAGATCGGCTCCCTTGGCCACCACCCTGGGCGCACCGTCCCCTTCCCGCTCGTAGCGCAGGGCCACCGCGTAATGGGTGGGGTTGGTGACCACCACGTCGGCGGTGGGCACCTCCTGCATCATGCGCCGCTGGGCCATCTCGCGCTGGATGGCGCGGATGCGCCCTTTCACCTCGGGGCTGCCCTCGGTCTCCTTGTGCTCGTCCTTGATCTCCTTGTGGGTCATCCTGAGCTGCTTGTTGTGCTGCCACAGCTGGAAAGGCACGTCCACCGCCGCCACCAGTACCAGCACCGAGGTGATGAGCAGGAAGGCCCACAGGCAGATGGTGCCGGCGTGCGCCAGCGCCCGGTTCACCGGTTCCTGGGTGAGCGACTGGAGCTCGCCCACCTGGGACCAGAGAATCATCGCCGAGGCCACCGCCACCAGCAGGAACTTGGCCAGGGTCTTGCCCAGCTCCATGAGCCCCTTGAGAGAGAAGATCCTCCCCATGCCCTTGATGGGATCGAGCTTCTCCAGCTTGAAGGCGACGGCCTTGGTGCTGAAGGTCCAGCCGCCCAGGGCCAGGGGCGAAAGCGTCGCCACCACCAGCAGCAATCCCAGCAGGGGAGTGATGGCCAGCAGCCCCTCAGCCACGCTGCCGGCCAGGAAACCGGTGAGCTGGGCCGGGTCCGTCACCGTCCCACGCTCCAGGCTGAAGCCGTGACGCATGATGCCGAGCAGGCTCCCGATGATGTGCTCTCCCAGCAGCAGCAGGGCCGCGGCGGAAGCCAGCAGCACCACCAGGGTGTTGAGCTCCCGCGAGCGGGGAACCTGCCCCTTCTCCTTCGCCTCCTTGAGCCGTTTCGGGGTCGGCTGTTCCGTGCGTTCTTCCGCGCTGGAGTTCTCCGCCATGTCAGGTCACCAGCATCTGTCGGATCAGGTCGAAGGCGTCCAGCATCATGCGGCCGAACTGGTCGTCCAGGCCCGGGAACACCATCAGCATCAGGAGAAACCCGGCCAGGATCATCACCGGAAAGCCCACCGCGAAGATGTTGAGCTGGGGCGCGGCCCGGGCGGCGACACCGAAGGCGATGTTCACCAGCAGCAGCCCGGTCACCGCCGGCAGCGCCACCAGCAGGCCGCCCGCGAACATGTAGCTGCCCCACAGGGCGATCTTCCACAGCTGCCCCGCATCGGGCTGCATCACGCCCACCGGCAGCAGGCGGAAACTGTCGGCCAGCAGTTCGATGAGCAGTAGGTGACCGTTGAAGGCCAGAAACAGCAGGGTCACCATGATGAGGAAGGCCTGGCTCACCACTGGGACCTGGACCCCGTTCTGGGGATCCACGGCCGAGGCGAATCCCAGCCCCATGGCCATGGCGATGCTCTGCCCGCCGACGACGAAGACGGCGAACACCAGCTGCAGGATGAACCCCATGGCCAGGCCGATGAGGAGCTGGTGCACGCCGATGAGCAGCGCCTCGCCACTGATGGGATCCACGGCCGGCATGGGCGGCAGCACCGGTATCAGCAGCCAGGCGATGAGCACCGCCAGCAGCACCCTGGCCCGGACCGGCAGGCTGGGCGCGGCCAGCACCGGCGCCGTCATGAAGAGCCCCCCAACACGGAGCAGCGGCCACATCAGGCTGGTCACCAGCTCCGTCAGTTCCGTGGCATGAAACTGCAGCACAGGATTCAGCCTCCTATGAAATCGGGAATGTTTTCGAACAGCCGCACGGTGAAGTCGGTGATCACCTTCAGCATCCAGGGGCCCGCGATCATCAGCGCCACCACCAGGATGATGAGCTTGGGAATGAAGCTGAGGGTCATCTCCTGGATCTGGGTGGCGGCCTGGATCATGCCGATCAGCAGCCCCACGGCCAGGGCGCTGAGCAGCAGCGGGGCCGCCAGCAGCACGGTCACCGTGAGGGCGTTTTCACCGATGGCGAGGACCGCTTCGGGTGTCATCGTTCCCCCCTACAGGTAGAAGCTGGAGGCCAGGGTGCCCATGATCAGCGACCAGCCATCCACCAGCACGAAGAGCATCAGCTTGAAGGGAAGCGAGATGATCATGGGCGAGAGCATCATCATGCCCATGGCCATGAGCACGCTGGCCACCACCAGGTCGATCACCAGGAAGGGCAGGAAGATGAGAAAGCCGATCTGGAAGGCGGTCTTGAGCTCGCTGGTGACGAAGGAGGGCAGCAGCAGCGAGAAGGGCACCTCGTCCCTGGAGGGGAGACCGTCACGGCCCGAGATGCGGGTGAACATGAGCAGGTCCTCCTCCCGGGTCTGGTCCAGCATGAACTGCCGGAAGGGCTGCCCCGCCCGCTCCAGGGCAACCTCGGCGCTGATCTGCTCGTCCAGGTAGGGCTTGAGCCCCTCCTCGTAGGATTTCTCGAAGACCGGCGCCATGATGAAGAGGGAGAGAAAGAGCGCCAGCCCCAGCAGGATCTGGTTGGAGGGCGTCTGCGCCGTACCCAGCGCCTGTCGCAGGATGGCCAGCACCACGATGATGCGGGTGAAGGAGGTCATCATGATGAGCGCCGCCGGCAGCAGGCTCAGCACCGTCATCAGAAGGAGGATCTGGATGGTGACGCTGTAGGTCTGCCCGCCACTGGGCGTCGGTGTCACGGTGAGGGCGGCAAAACCGCTCTGGGCCAGGAGTGGCGGGCTCCAGGCCAGCAACAGCAGGGTCGGCAGGAACGGCCAGGGCCTCACTGCTTCTCCTCCTTTCCCATGATCCGGGCCAGGCGTCCGGAAAAGCCTTCGCCCTTCGCCTCGTCGGGAACCTGTTCCTGCAACGGCCGCTCCAGCACGTGCAGCGTCTGCACCCTTCCCGGCGCCACGCCCACCACCAGCTGGACGTCATCCACCTCCACCACCACGATCCGCTCCCGTGCGCCCAGGGAGATGCCGCCCACCAGCCTGAGCCGGTCCGCGCCCGTGAAACGGGACTGGTTCAGACGCCGGGCCAGCCAGGCCAGCACCACCACCAACACCAGCACCAGGGCCAGACCGCCCATCACCTGGACGAGCTGCTCACCGAATTTCACCTTCGGCGCACTCCCCTCTTCCGCAGCCGCGGCGGCCAGCGGCAGGAAGAGGAGCAGCAGCGGAAGCTGGCGCGGAGGGCGGCGCATCAGCGCAGTTTCCTCACCCGCTCGGCGGGGCTGATCACGTCGATGAGGCGGATGCCGAACTTATCGTTCACCACCACCACCTCGCCATGCGCCACCAGGGTGCCGTTGACCAGCACGTCCATGGGCTCGCCGGCCAGCCGGTCGAACTTGACCACCGATCCGCGTTTGAGCTCCATCAGTTCGCGGATGGTCATCTGGGTGCGACCCACCTCCATGGACAGGGTCACCGGGATGTTGAGGATCACGTCCAGGCTGGGCTCGACCCTGGCCGCCGCCTCCTCGTCCAGGTCGTTGAACCGGGCGCTTTCCGCCTGCCGCTCAGACGGAGCCTCACCATTGGGGTCTACATCGGCAACCAAAGGATCCGCGTCGTTCAACACGGCCTGTCCGGCCACCGCCTCGTCAGCGAGTTCCTCGACCACTTCATTGTCTGCCACTTGGTCGTTCATGAATGGTTCCTCTGTCTGGTCAATGCAACTCGATCTGTCCGGAATCCAGGGGATCGTCGATCTTCACCCCGTTCCTCCCTTTCACCACGCCGAACTCGCCCTGCAGCACGGGGACTCCGGCTGCCCGCACCACCACCTTCTCGGACAGTTCCACGGGAATGAGATCCCCCGGCGCCATGTGCAACACCTCGCGGAGCGTCACAGGGATCTCCACCAGCGGGCTGCTCAGCTCCACCCTGGCCTTGAGGATCTCCCGCCGCAGGCAGGCCAGCCACTGCTCGTCGTCCACCAGTCCGCTGTCCACCAGTCCGCTGCCCGCCATCCCGGTCTCGAGTTGTTCCCGAACCGGTTCGAGCATGGTCAGCGGCAGCACCAGCTGCATCTGGCCCTCTCCACCATGGAGCCGGATCCGGAAACGGCTGATCACCACCACCTCGGAAGAGGTGAGAATATTGGCCAGGCGGGGATTGACTTCGGATTTGAGGTACTCAAACCGGAGTTCCGCCACCGGCTCCCAGACCTTGCCGAAATCCCTGAACACGAGGTCCATCAGCATCTGGATGATGCGGGTCTCCGTGGGGGTAAATTCGCTCTTGTCGGGATCCTGGTGGATACGCCCCCCCCCACCGAAATAGTTGTCCACCGCGAGGAAGACCAGGAGCTGGTCCATCACCAGCAGCGCCGAACCATTGAGCGGGTGGACCTGGACGAGGTTGATGGCGGACGGCGTCTCGACGCTGTCGATGTACTCACCGTACTTGCTGAGCTGCACCGGTTCCGCTTCCACCTCCACGGGGTGCTTGAACATGCGGTAGAGGCTGCTGTCGAAGTTTCGCAGAAACCGCTGGTTGATGATCTCCAGCTGGGGAAACCGGTTGCGGGAGAGATGCTCCTGGTCCTTGAAATCGAAGGGCACCACCTCGCCCTCCGGCTCGAAGGCGCTGCCCCCCGCCGGCAGGCTGCCCTCCTCCACACCTTGGAGCAGTACATCGATCTCGTCCTGGGAAAGTATGTTCTTGTCCGTCATGACGTTACTGGGCTACGAAGCTGGTGAAGTAGACTGCTTCCACGCCGTCCGAGTCGGCTTCCTTGTCGAGGGTGCGATTCACCTCCTCGAGGGCCAGCTGGAGAAGCTTCTCCTTGCCTTCCCGGGTTACCACGTCCTCGAATTTCTGGCTGCTGAACAGCAGCAGGAGATTGTTTCGCAGGATGGGCTTGTACTGGTCGACCACCTTGATGATCTCCGGATCCCTGGACATCAGCTTCACCCGCAGCTGCATGAAACGGGCCTGGCGCTGATCCTTGAAACTGATAACGAAATCGGGGTCGAGTTCGCTGAACAAGGGCGGTCCCCCCAATCGTCTCTTCTTCCTTTTCTTCTTTGGTTTCTCCACCTCTTCGTCGTCGGCGACCTCGTCGCCTCCCCCGCCGGCCTGCTGTGCAAGGGGGTTGGGCATGCCCAGGAAATACCAAGCGCCCGCGCCACCCAGCCCGGCAAAGACCAGGCCCACCACCAGGATGAGGATGATCAGCTTCAGCTTGGAAGGCTTTTTGCCGCCCTCCACGTCCAGGTCGAGATCTTCTTTCTCTTTCTTGGCCATGACTCCACTTCCTTTTCGACGATTCGTCCAGCTTCATGCAGAACCCATGCCAATGGAATGGGGTCGTTTTTCTCTATTGTTATCAATGTGTTGAAATCCCCCCAGAAAGAGGGACGAAGATCTGTCGGAAATACGGCGGGCGGAATGGCGAAAGATTGACGCCCCGCCCGGGGAAGGAATCAGACGTAGCAGTCGAGGCGACCCGTGCCGGAGGCCGTAGCAACCTCGGCCGCCACCCGCATCTCCTCCGCAGGTTCACCTTCCACGTGGCCGGAGGCTTGGGAGGAGCCTTGCTCGCCGCTTCCCGTGTTCGCCTGGCCGCTGCCGACCTGGCCACCGGTCGCAAGGCCCCCGTTGCGGGAGATCTCCACCTCCACCAGGTTCAGGCCGCTGCCATGGAACATCTCGCGCAGGCGGGGCAGGGCTGCCTCCACGGCATCCCGCACCAGCCTATGCTGGCTGTGAAACTGGATGCGCGCCTCGTCCCCTTCCGTAGTCACCTGAACCTCGAGGGTTCCCAGGCTGGCCGGGTTGAGGTGCAGGGTGGCCCTGGAAACGCCCTCGCCCGCCATCTTCAGTGCATGGCGGGCCATGCTCTCCTCCCAGGCCCGGTGTCCGGGCGGAGATTCGATCCGGGGCCCGGCCGGCGTTTCACCGGCAGCCGCGGAGTGGGCGGGCTGCGGCTGGGAACCCCCGCGGGGCACGTCGGAATGCAATCGCAGGCCGGAATCCCGGGAAAAGGCATCGAGCTCCTGGATCCGGTCCGGGGCCGTTTCCGGGTCGGGAGCAGCAACGCGGTGCGCGAGGGTTCCCTCCTCCACCTGGACCACCCACCGTTCAGGGCCTGCCGCCGGCGGGAGAAAGGTCTGCCGCACATCCGCCTCCTCGCCCGGTGGAGGGAAGAGCGCCGGTTGCACCCGTGGCGGAACACCCCGCTTCTCTTCGGGAAGCGCTGTCACCTGCACCTGCCCGCCCTCCGGGGCCTCCGCCATGGCCTGCTGCGGCAGACCCCGGAAGGATGCTCCGGGGATTTCGGGAACCCCGTCACGCGGCGCCAGGCGTTCCACCGGGGAACCGGCCGGAAGATGCACCGCTCGCCCTGAATCCTCCCCAAGAGGGCGCCGGGCCCCTTCCCCACCATCGGGCAGCGGAGGGGATTCCTGCGGGCCGCTGGAGGGTGCCGTTGTACCGGCTATGCCCGGCGATGCCAATCCCCCTGCGGCAATGAGCCTTGCCGGCTGCCGCTCCTCGCCCTGGAAGAGGGCACCAGAGACGGCCTCCCCAACGGGCTCGGCGACCTTCGTGGCGCCGGCGGGATTGGACGCGGCCATCTTCGGGAATCCGACAGCGGCCTGCCGGGGTTGCACACCGGGCTCTCTTTCGCCGCGAACCGGAGCCGGATGGGCGACCTCGTCCCCTCCTTCCAGCACAGGCACTGGGTGAGCCCGGGAGAGCACGGCCTCCCGTGACGCCGGGAGAGGATCGGTCACCCCCTCCCCGGGATCCCGCGGGGCCGTGCTGGGCTTCCCGGCCGAGGAAAAGCCGCCCGGCCTGCCACCGGGAGCGGCCGGCACCTCCGGTCCAGCTCTTCGCCCCTCGACCGATTGGGCCTCTCCCCGCCCGGGCATCCCGGCCTCCGTTACCGTCACCGCGACGGGGGGCGGGAGATGCACGGGCGGTTCCGGCAACGGCTCGCCGGCGGCTCCCGCCGGAAGCGTGCGCACGGCCACTTCCATCGGTCCGTCGCTCTCTGCCGTAGCCTCTTTCCCAACGGATTCACCGGGCAGGGCACCGCTTTCCACCACGGGAAGCGAACCGGCTTCGGTCTCGTCCCCGGCGAGGAGAACCGGTGGCAGGAAATTGCCGGCAGGCGGCAAGAGGTCGCCCTCCCCCGCCGGCTCCCTGCCTGCTTCGGGCTCCACCGCCATCTCCTGCAGGAAGCTTCCGAAAGGGCTCCCCGCCTGCCCTCCTTCCCCTTCTCCGGGCACCGAAAGGGGCGCCTCGCCCTTTCCGCTGCCACCTTCACTGGCAAGGGAGGGGAAGAGCGTGATCGACAGGCTGAAAGGCATTCAAGACTCCGTTGCACTGACCGGCCCTGTGGCCGCTGAACTGTTTCCGGGATACCCCCGGGAGAAACCTGCAAAGTGAAGACAGCAATTTCCGCGCCACTTCCTCATCGCCACCCGCCGAACCGGCCCGCGTTGCGGCCGGCATGGTCGTCGCACTCCGCCTGCTCGCGGCGCCTGAAGCGGCGTTCCGCCTCCCGCGCACGCCGTTCCAGGAGCTTGTCCATGGCTTTGAGCTCCTTCCTGCGCTCCAGCCAGGCGGCATGGCTCTCGCCGAAGGCCCTGCGACAGCTCTCTATGGCCTGCTGCTGCTGGGCGATGGCCTGGTCCAGGCGGACCAGGAAGGTGCGGTATTCGTTGAGCTGCTGGATCCCGAGACCCCGGCCGCCCACCTCGCGCAGGCGCTCCAGGTAGTGGCTGCGGTATTCACGAAGCTCCGCCATCCGCCGCTCCTGGTCATCTAGAAAACGCCGCTTCTCGCCCAGGTCGCGGGCCGCGGCCCGTTCCCTCTCCTGGGTCACCTGGGCCACCGACTGGAGGGAATTCCGTCTCTTCATGCGCTGTTCTCCACTTCCTGTTCACCGTTCATCAGCTCCCGCAGCTGCGCCAGGCTGCGTGCGAAGTCGCGCGCTTCCCCTTCCGGCTGCTGCAGGAACCGCACCAGCAGGGGGTGGTAGCGAATGGCCTCGTCCACGCGGGGATCGCTGCCGGCCTGGTAGGCGCCCACGCTGATGAGGTCGCGGTTGCGTTCGTAGGTGGAGTAGAGCTGGCGGAACCTGCGTGCCGCCTCCAGGTGTTCGGGCTCCACGATCTCGTTCATCACCCGGCTCACCGACGCCTCGATGTCGATGGCCGGGTAGTGCCCCCCTTCCGCCAGTTCCCTCGACAGCACCACGTGCCCGTCCAGGATGGCGCGCGCGGAGTCGACCACCGGATCGTTCTGGTCGTCGCCCTCGGCCAGCACCGTGTAGAAGGCGCTGATGGAACCGCCCTGCTCCCCGCCGTTCCCGGCCCGCTCCACCAGCTGGGGCAGGCGCGCGAAGACCGAGGGCGGGTACCCCTTGGTGGCCGGCGGCTCGCCGATGGCCAGCGCGATTTCACGCTGCGCCTGGGCGAAACGGGTGAGAGAATCCATCAGCAGCAGGACATGCTTGCCCTGGTCGCGGTAGTACTCGGCGATGGCGGTGGCCAGCCAGGCGCCGTGCATCCTCAGCAGGGGTGGGTTGTCGGCCGGGCTGGCGACCACCACCGCCCGCCGCCTGCCCTCCTCCCCCAGGATCTTTTCCACGAACTCCTTCACCTCCCGGCCCCGTTCACCGATGAGCCCCACCACCACCACGTCGGCATCGGTGTAGCGGGTCATCATGCCGAGCAGCACGCTCTTGCCGACGCCGCTGCCGGCGAAGAGCCCGATGCGCTGGCCGCGGCCCACGGTGAGCAGCGCATTGATGGCGGCGACGCCCACGTCCAGGGGCGTGTCGATGGGAGAGCGAGCCAGGGGATTGATGGGCCGGCCGAGCAGCGGTGTGCGGGCGCTGTAGGCGATGGGCCCCAGGGTATCGAGCGGCTTGCCGGTGGCGTCGATGACACGGCCCAGCAGCTCCTCCCCCACCAGGGCGTCGTAGGCGCCCTCTCCGGGCACCACGCGCGAGGCGGGCATGAGCCCCCGGCTGTCGCCGATGGGCATGAGAAAGGTGCGATCATCGGCAAAGCCCACCACCTCGGCCTCGATCACGTTGCCCGGCGCGTGCACCAGGCAGCGCGCCCCCACCGGCGCCTGTACACCCACCGCCTCGATGGTCAGCCCCACCACCCGCGTGACCTGGCCCTCCACCACCATGGGCACGGGGCGCCGGGCGCGACGTCGGTACTTCTCCAACCGTTTCAGCCAGACCTCGTGCCGGTGCATGCCGGCGACGGCCGTCCGGTTCACGACTGGTCCTCCACGCGCTCACCACCAAGCACGGCCGCCACCACCTGGTTGATACGGTTCTCGAGGGTGGCGTCGATGCGGGAAGTGGCGTTGGAGATGCGGCAGCCGCCCCGGGTGAGCGTGGGATCCTCGTGGATGTGCCAGCTGCGCTCTTCCCCCTCTCCCAGATTCAGCAGTTCACGCACCAGCGCCGCGTCCTCCGGGTGCAGTTCCAACCTGATGTTGCCGGCAGCCACCGGGAGCAGCCGGATCCCCTCGCGGATCACGCCGACGATCTGGCCCGGGTCCGTCTTCACCTCCCTGCGGATGAGCTGCCGCGCCACGGCTATGGCCAGGGCCACCAGCTCCTCCTCGACCCGTTCGTCCAGTTCGTCCAGCGGGCGGGCCATCTCCTGCAGCATGCGGTCCAGCGTCCGGATGCGCTCGGCGCTCTCCCGTTCCGCCGCCTGCAGCCCCTCCTGGCGTCCCTGTTCATAGCCCTCGTTCCAGGCCTGGCGCTGGATCGCCTCGATCTCCTCCGCGGTGGGCAGGGGCATGGCGCCGTCCGGCTCCTCCTGCCCGCCCAGCGACGGGGCCCGCCACGGGAGCACCTCTCCGACATCCTCCGCCGCGGAATGGGGATCAGACGAACTCATCGCCGCCTTTACCTCCCAGCGCGATCTCGCCGGCGTCGGCCATGCGCTTGGCGATGGCCAGGATCTCCTTCTGCGCCTCCTCCACCTCGCTCAGGCGCACCGGCCCCTTGGCCTCCAGGTCGTCACGCAGCATTTCGGCGGCACGCTGGGACATGTTGCGGAAGATCTTCTCCTTGACCGCTTCGTCGGCGCCCTTGAGGGCGATGAGCAGGGTGTCGGAGGAGACCTCGCGCAGCAGCGCCTGGATGCCGCGGTCGTCGGCGTCCAGCAGGTTTTCGAAGATGAACATGCTGTTCTCGATCTTCTCCGCCAGCTCCGCGTCGTTCTCTTTGAGAAACTCGGTGATCTCGGACTCAATTTCTGGATCCAGGAAATTGAGGATGTTGGCGGCGATGGAGACCCCGTCGCAGGCCGGGCTGGTGACGCCGAGGCAGCCCGAGTACTGGCGCTCGAGAATCCTGTCCAACTCCTCCAGCGCACAGGGTTGAACCCCGTCGAGGGTGGCGATGCGCAGCACGATGTCGGAACGTCGCTCGGGCGGGAAGTACTTTAGTACCTCGGCAGCCTGGTCGTTCTCCAGGTAGGAGAGGACGATGGAGACGATCTGGGGATGCTCCTGCCGGAAGATCTCGGCGATGGCCCTGGCATCGAGCCATTTGAGCGTCTCGATGCCCTTGGAGTTGGGCTTGGTGATGATCTTGTCGATGAGGCTGGCCGCCTTCTCGACGCCGAAAGCTTCCACCAGCGTGTTGCGCACGAAATCCTCGGCGTCGAGACCCAGCGCAGTCTCCTCGTCCACGGCTTCCACGAAACTCTCCAGCACCACATCGATCTCATCACGGGTGACGTTGGAGAGCGCCGCCATGGTCTCCCCGAGACGTTGTACCTCCTTGGGCTCCATGTGCCGGAGAATGGAAGCCGCCTCCCTCTCTCCCAGGCTCATCATGAGAATGGCGGCCTTCTCCACGCCCGCCAGCTCTCTTCCATTCTTACTCATCGGCCGCCACCCACGTCTTCACTACCTGGGCCACCCGTTTGGGGTCCTGCTGTACCAACGACCGGGCCAGGGCAATATCCACGCCGGAACGGTTCGCGGATTCGTCCCGGGCCTGCCGCGCGGCATTGGCTGGCTCCACCGCATCCCCGTCGGCTGTGGCAAGGACCTCTCCCGCATCCCCGTCCTCGGACAGATCGCCGGGCACGGGCAACCCCGTAACCACCGCCTCGCCCGTCCCCTGGGGCAGCCGCTGGGCATTGTTTTCACTCTCGATGATCCGCCCGGTCTCGGCCAGGTTCTTGAGCATGGGGCGCAACACGCCCAGACTCAGCAACAGCACGAACAGCGCTCCCGCCACCGGCTTGGCGAGACCCCAGATCCAGGGCTGCTGCCACAGCGGGACCCCTTCGTCCCCGCCTTCCGCCGGCGAATCGTTCTGGAAGGGGATATTGATCACATTGATGCTGTCGTTGCGGGCGGCGTCGAAGCCCACCGCCTTCTTGACCAGTTCCGTGATGCGCTCGAGTTCGGCCTGATCGAGCGGGCTCCGCTGCACGTTGCCTTTATCGTCCGGCTGTTTCCTGTAGTCGAGCACCACGGCGATGGAGAGCCGCTTGATGCGCCCCGGCGCATACCTGCTGTGGCTGATGGCGCGATCCACTTCGTAGTTGCGGACGACCTCCTTGGACAGGTTGTTGAGGCTCTTGCGCCCGGCCTCCGTGGTGCTGAGGCTGCCGCGCCTCGGTGGCTGGTTGCTCAACGCACCCGGCACGCCTTCGGGTTCGCCGTCGGTGGTCTGTTGTTCCTTGATCCGCTCGCTGCGTACCGCTGCCTGGTCGGGCTTGTAGATCTCCCGCGTCTCTTCCATCACGGTGAAGTCCAGGTCGGCGGTCACCTGCGCACGCACCCCGGCGGCTCCCACAATGGGCGAGAGGATCTCGAGGATGCGCTTGGTGTACTCCTCTTCCAGGCGCCGGTTGTACTCGAACTGGCTGGCGTTGAGCGCCAGCTCCCTCTGAGCCTGGGTGTCACTGAGCAGGCGTCCCCGCTGATCCACCACGGTGACCGCCTCGGGCTCGAGGCCCGGCACGCTGGCCGCCAGCAGGTGAACGATACCGGCCACCTGGGTTTCATTCAGCTTGCCGCCGGGGCGCAGCCTCACCAACACCGAGGCGCTGGGCTTGGCACGCTCCCGCAGAAACACCGACTCCTTGGGAATGGCCAGGTGGACGCGTGCGCTCTCCACGCTGCTGAGACTGTTGATGGACTTGGCCAGCTCCCCTTCCAGCGCCCGCTGGTAGCGGGCCCGCTCGAGAAAACGGCTGGTTCCGAAGCTCTTCTCTTTTTCCATGAGTTCGAAGCCGACCTCATCGCTCTGCGGCAGCCCCTGGGCGGCCAGGCGCAGGCGCAGGTCATGCACCTTGCTCGAAGGCACCAGAATGGAACCGCTGCCGTGCTCCACCTTGTAGGGGATTCCGGCATCGTCGAGAGCAGTGGCAACCCCTGCAAGATCCTGCGCGGAAAGATTGGCGTAGAGCAGGCTGAAGTTGGGCGCCTGCGACCAGAGCACCACGGCCACGCCAAGCGCTATGGTGGCCGCCAGCGCCACCATCAGCCCCAGCTGTTTCACCACGGGCAGCGCGCCGAAGCCCTGTACCTGCGCAACGAGATCCTCGGTCTTGACCAGTGCCATCTTCCTTCCCTGCCCGGTTATACCTGCATGTTCATCACGTCCTGGTAGGCGGTGAGCAGCTTGTTGCGCACCTCCACCATGGCCGTGAAGGAAACGCTCGCCTTCTGCAGCTCGATCATCACTTCGGCCAGGTCCACGTTGGGATCCCCCTTCTCGAAAGCGGTGGCCATGGCGGTGGCGTTCTGCTGCAGTTCATTCACCTTGCGTATGGAATCGCCCAGGATCCGTTCAAAGGCCACACCGCTTCCCTCTTCCGGGGCGGCCCGCGCACTCCTGCTGCCACCGCCGGCAGCGGCAGCCATTTGCCGCATCTGGTGCAAGAGCTGGTTGACGTCAACGTTGCTCATCTCGGCTTCTCCATGTTCTCACCCATTGGCGACAGCAAACCGTCTCTCCCCCGGGACAGCTGCACTATTCGTGCCAACCATCCGTCAGGCGGGAATCTGGATTCCCGCCTCGCGCAGCTTGGCCAACTTGTACCTGAGCGTCCGGGGGCTGATTCCCAGTTTCCTGGCCACCTCCACCCGGCTGCCGCCCGCCTCCAGCGCCGACAGGATGATGTCGGCCTCGCGCTGGCGCAGGTCCTCCTCCAGCCGTTCCGGCATCTCCTTCTGTCCCTCTTCCCGGTCGTTGCGATTCTTGCTTGGAACGATGGCCTCGAACTGGATTTCGGCCGCGGTGATCCTGTCACCGGTTCGGAGAATGAGGGCCCGTTGCACCACGTTCTCCAGCTCCCGCACGTTGCCGGGCCAGTCGTGTTCCCGGAGCTTCCTCAGGGCGTCCGGGGCCAGTTCGGGCATGGGTGCGGCACCGCAGTAGCGCACAAGGAACTTCCTCGCCAGGGGCAGCACATCCCTGGGGCGCTCACGCAGCGGTGGAATCACCAGCGGAAAGACGTTGAGCCGGTAATAGAGATCCTGCCGGAACTCGCCCCGAGCGACGGCTTCGGCCAGATCCCGATTGCTGGTGGCCAGCACCCGCACATCCAGCGGAATGGCGCGACGTCCCCCCAGGCGTTCCACCTCCTTCTCCTGGAGCACACGCAACAGCTTGGCCTGCAGGCCGGCATCCATCTCCGTCACCTCATCGAGCAGCAGGGTGCCGCCCTGCGCCTGCTCGAACTTGCCGGGCCGGGACCGGTAGGCGCTGGTGAAGGCTCCCTTCTCGTAGCCGAAGAGCAGTGCCTCCAGCATGTTCTCGGGAATGGCGGCGCAGTTGATGGCGACGAAGGGGCCTTCGCTGCGCGCCGAATGGCGGTGGATGTAGCGGGCCACCACCTCCTTGCCGGTGCCGGATTCCCCGCAGAGCATCACGGTGGCGTCGCTGGCGGCCACCCGGCGCGCCATGGCGGCCAGCTGTTCGCTGCGGGGATCGGCCACCACCATCTCGTCCGGCTCCGGCACCGAGGTGATGAACCGCTCCACCATCTGCAGCAGCACCCCGGCATCGAAGGGCTTGACCAAGTAGTCGGCGGCGCCCTCGCGCATCGCCGCCACCGCCTTGTCGATGGTGCCGTAGGCAGTCATGAGCACGAAGGGCAGATCGGGATACCGACGGCGAACCTCTCGCAATAGCTCGAAACCGTCCACCGGTTGCATCTGCACATCGGAGATCACCAGCCCCACAGCACCATCCCCCGCGAGCAGGGAGAGTGCCTGCTCGCCGTTTTCCGCGGCGAGGAAACTGCACCCCGCGATATCGAGGGTTTCACAGAGCGCTTCACGCAATGCACGATCGTCTTCCACGATCAGCACCTTGTCCTTCTTCATTCGATTCCTCCAGCTATCTCATGGCGCGTAATACAGATTTCCCCTGCCACCTCCGCAATTCCGCCCGAAACCCGCGTGCCCGAGGGCAGGGTTTCCGCCGGGGAGCGGGGCAGGCCAATGGTGATTCGGGCACCCCCCAGGGCAGCGTCACCGACCCCGAGGGTTCCACCGTGTCCTTCGACTACCGCCCTGACCACCGCCAGCCCCAGGTCGCCGTCACCACTTTTCACCGACAAACTGCCGCCACGCGCCACCAGCTCCGGCTCCATAATCTGCACGAACTGCTCAACGAGCCAGTGGAGCGAAACCGGCTCCCGCCTGGCGCAGCTTCCCCTGGCGTAGGCGAGCATGTTGTTGACGGTCTGTTCGAGATGGCGCAGGCGTTCCCGGGCCCTGGCGACGAACTGACTGCGCCGCTCCTGCTCCAGCGAGGGGTTGTCGAGCTGGGAGAGATAGAGCAGAAGGGAGGCGAGCGGGGTGCGGATCTGGTGCGCCAGGCGGGCGGACATTTCACCAAGGGCAGCAAAACGCTGCCGCTGGGTCAACAGCTCCTGCAGGCGGCGCGTTTCGGTGATGTCGGAGAGCAGGATGACCCGCTCCCCCGCCTCCCCCAAGGCACTGCTGGAAAGGCTCAGGCAACGCCCGTCGTGCAGTCGAAGCATTTCTCCCCCCGGCACGAAGGATCTTGCGGTCACTCCTTCCCAGGAATGGCCCTCGAGTCCCTTTCCCAGCAGTCCCTCTGCCCCCTGGTTCACCTGGCGCACCACACCTTCCGGGTCCAACACCAGCACGCCGCCGGGCAGGGCCTTGATGAGGTCGTGCAGGCAGGCTGCCAACCGCTCCTTCTCCTTGAGCTGCTGTAGTTTCTCGTCGCGGGTCCGGGCCAGCTCGTTCGTCAGGCAAGCGACCCTCTCCTGCAACGCACGGTAAGAACGGCTGAGCTGACTACCGATCTGGTTGAAGATCTCGAAGGCATCTTGCAGCCGCCGCGCGGCTTCCCCTTTTTCTCGTGGCATCTTGTCCTCTTACCGGAATCTGGATCTCCACCTCCGTGGAATGCAACAAGTGTGCCTTGCCGAAAGAATGGTCCCCTCTCCCCTGCCCGAACCGTTAATCCGCCTCCGGCAGTCTGCAAACCATTGATCCAATCGGAATATGTCAATCACCAAGGCCATCCCTGAGCCGCCTCAAACAAAGTGTCCCCATGGAACCTGGCGGTGGGAGGACAATCTCCCGGCGACGGAACACCGTCACCCAGTCGACGAAGTAGAAACCGACTTACCGGCAGAATGCCTTGCTCCGCGCATAAAAAACCCCGGCCTGGGCCGGGGTGTCACGATACACGTGCAGGAAGGAGGTCAGAAGATGACGGATCGCCACGCATCCATTTTGCTCGTGTTTTGCCAGCAGTCTGTATTGGCATCATAACCACGGCTGGCGCGTGCCTGTCCACGATTACTCCTGCCGTCATCAAACTTCTGGTCAAAGGCACAATAGATGTTGTAATCCACTTGGTTTCCGCCTGGGAGGTCATAAACGGCCCTCGTTGGGCTCCAGCTGAGAGGCAATACCTGCCAATCTTGACCAAAGACGGAACCACGATCAGACGGTGAAAGAATCTCCGTCATGTCGATGAGTGTAACCCAGTAAGCTGCCCTTTCATTGGAAGTGGTAATGAGGCCGTCCTTGGCACCCCGGCAATTACGGATGCTTCTCGGATTAGGCGTCGTGCAGCCATCACCCGGATACTGCCCGTATCGCTCGTAGAAAATCTGGTTGGCCGTATCGAACTTGTTGAACTGCTGCGCCAAGCCTTTGACCTTGGCGCCAAAAATCAGTTGCTGCCCTTTCATGGCCATCCCCAGCAGCAATCCAACGATCACCAACACGATGGCCAGCTCCACCAGGGTAAACCCCCCTTGTCGTCTGCCCTTGATCAACATGTCGTCTCCTCTCGATTATTCACTCTCAAATGGCCCTAATTTCCCGACCTTTTCCCGCACCTACGGACACGGCTGGCCAGGGAATTCTCGTGCCTTGTATCATTGGCCGCAACGAAATTGGCGGCCGATTCGCGAAAGATTTAAGCTTTATTGCCACCTGCCGGAAAAATGCTGAACCATTCCCACTCCTCCGGCTTCCCCGGAATGATAACAGCAAGTTCGATATCAAGCACATGAACCGAAGCCGATGAAGCAAAAAACCCTTTTCCAGCGACCGCCATGCTGACCGGTTTCTTCCTACGGGAATATCGTCAGCGAAGTTTTTGGAGCGCCTTCACCGCCATTCTTCTGCTCTCCTGGTGGGTGGGCCACTTCGGCGCTGCGGTGTCCCTCATCGAGTCCCGCGAAACCGCACTGGCTCTCACCAGCTGGGTTCTGCGGTTGTTGCTGGTGCTCTTCCTGGTCACCTGGTGGACCAGTTCGCTTGCGCGGGAACGTACCGAGCGATTCGAACAGGTACTGCTCTCCTTGCCCGTGTCACGTTTTCTGTTGCTCCGCAAGCGGCTTCTCTCCTGGCTTGTCGTGACATCGGTGGTTTCCCTCTTGTCCGGCTCGCTGTTGCTGGGAACAGGCGCGGAAAGCCTCTTTGCGCTGCAGTGGACAATCTCCTTCACGCTGGAGCTCTGGCTGCTGGCGGCTGTCACCCTCTTCGTGGCCAGCGTCCTCACCGGCGTGGGCAGCGGGGTGGTGAGCGTGTTGCTCTTCTACTTCTTCATGCGGACGGTGGCCTATGCGGCAGCCCTTGCCCGCGCACAGTGGACAACGAGCGAGACGCTCAACGAAAGCCTGCACAACGTCATGCAGGCCGCGCTCCACTTCTTCCCCTCCCTACACGAGTATGCGAGTGCCGAAATGATCCTCCACGGAGTACCATGGGTTCAGCTTGGCTGGCAGGCGCTGCAAAGCGGCACCTTCCTGGCCGTTCTCCTGCTGGCGGGCGGATTCGATTTCAGCCGGAGGGAGGTGAGCACGTGAGCCGTTTTCATCAGGGCAGATTGCTGTTCCTCCTGCTCCTGGCGGTCATGGGCGCCCATACCTGGCTGACCAGTCTCCGGCCCGAGAGCAGGCTGCTGTTCGATCAGCTGCCCCCCGTCCCCCGTATCCCTGTCGCCCCGGTGGCCGGACTGGGAGACAGGGAAGCAGGAGGGCGACTGATCACGCTCTGGCTGCAAGGGTACGATACCCAGGCCGCTGCCGATCTGCGGTTGCGGGATCTGGACTATCTGCGGTTGCGACAGTGGCTGGTACAAGCGGACCTCTCCCTGGCGCACAGCATATACCCCATCTTCCTGGCGGCGATGATCTATGGAAGCGTTCCCGACCCCGGGCGGGGAAAGGTCATGTATGAACTTGCACGGGAGCTGTTTCGGACCGACCCGGAAACGCGGTGGTACTGGTTCGCCATGGCCACCTCCCTCGCCTGGCACAGATTGGCGGACAAGGATCTGCCCCTCGCCATGGCCGAGGACCTCTACCGTATGGCGCCTGCAGAGGCGCCAGACTGGGCGAGGTACCTGAAACTCTATCTGCTGCGCAGCGCAAACGAAGTGGAGATGGCGCTCTTCATGGCACGGCGAGCGCTGGAAGAGGGACGCTTCGCCTCGGAAAGAGACGAACAGGCCCTGGCAGAATTCATCCAGCGGCTGGAAGAGCAGAAGTCGGAAGGAGAGGGAGGGCACGACCGATGAATGCCATCGACATTCAGGGAGTATACAAACGATTCGGCCGCCAACCGGTTCTGCATGAACTTTCGCTGGCCGTGGAACCCGGTGAATATTTTGCGCTGGTCGGGGGCAACGGCGCAGGCAAGAGCACCTTGATCCGTCTCATTCTGGACTTCATGAAACTGGACGCGGGCACAATCCGGCTCTTCGGACGTTCCAGCCTGGACCCATCAAGCCGCGACGTGGTGGCTTTCCTTCCGGAACGGTTCACCCCCCCTGCATGGATCAACGGTGAAGGTTACCTGCGTGCCTTCCTGAAGCTCTACGGCACGAACTGGAAGCGCTCGAACGTGGAAGAGATGTGCGACAGCCTCTTCTTCGACCCCGCCCAGCTACGCAAGCCGGTCACCGCCCTCTCCAAGGGAATGACGCAGAAGATCGGCCTCATGGCCGTCTTTCTCAGTGGCAAGCCCCTGCTGATCCTGGACGAACCCATGAGCGGGCTCGATCCCCTGGCGCGCATCGGCGTAAAACGGATCCTGAAACGGCTGCGCCGGCAGGGCACCACCCTGTTCTACAGTTCCCATATGCTTCCCGACGTGGAAGCGCAATGTGACCGTCTGGCCATACTCCACCAGCGGCGATTCCGTTTCACCGGCACGGTAGGGGAGTGCCTGGAAAAGACCGGAACGGACGACCTGGAAGAGGCATACCTCCGCATCGTCATGGAGGAACCCGAAAGGGAAAGCAGCAGGAGCAGCCCAAGTTAGGGAGGCCAGATACCGGCATCCACCAGCTTTCCCAACAGGACGTAACGGGACAACCAGCGCACCTCGTCATCGAAGAGGTTGTCTACGTAATGATCGCTGGTGTATCGGGTATCTCCATCTCCATTGTCTCCGTCACCGGACCCGTTTGCGCCGAAGGAACCCACCACAGCCACCGGAGCTGCCGGGTTGTTCAGCGTCAGACGACTTCCCGAAACATCGTCCACCCTCAGGCCGGTTACCGTATCCGGCGGTGAGGGCGGGGGCGTTTCCCGCCAGTTTGCATCGACATGATAGAGGAAAGGGTTGCCCCAGGGATCGCGGCGGCCCACGGAGGGATCCAGTCCCAGGCTCTTCCAGGGCAGTGCTCCCCTTCCCTGCCCGCTGTCCGAAACACCGTCTCCCGTGGTATCTGCAGCCGGGAGGCCGCCACCATTGGCCATCGCATAACCGACCAACGCCTCTTCGACGAGATCCAACGCATGCCGGACGTCCCGGTAGCGTTGGTTCTCCAACACCGCAGGAACGGTGGCCAGCAGTCCTCCGACGACAAGCCCCATGATCAGCAGCACCACGGCCATCTCCACCAGGGTGAAACCGGACCGGTTCATTCTGTATCTCATGGCAGATCCACCATCATCACTTTGTCATTGAAAGACGGAGACGGCGATCGCGATTCGAAACTTCCGTCTCCCACCGTGGCATTGTCCCCCTCGAAATAGTGGGCCGGAACCGAAGACGGGCGAACTCCCACGAGATCCCTGCCGGCCGCAACCAGCAACGCAGGGACGCCCCCGATGCCATTCAGAGTGAGACAGACGCCACAGATTCCGGTACCCCCTTCCAGCCGAGGCGCAGCGGCGGCATAGTAGATCTGCCGTTGCCAGCCCTCTACGGTGAACCAGGCCGGCACCGATGGGGTGACGCCGAAGGCACAGGGCGAGTTCCAGTCCACCGTTGCGCTTGGCGGCGGGGCCGCTGCATCATCCACGGGAAGCAGTCCTTCCGTCTGCCCAAAGAGCGCTTCGTGTGGAGAGGAAGTGGGATCAAAGGGCGCCGCCCAGGGAAGGTATCCACAGGCCCGATGATACTCCTGCAAGAGCCGTCTCCCCTCGGCAAGAACCCGACGCTCCATGAGCCGCAGGAGTTCATCCCTGCCGATACCCAGCGCCCGGTCGTTGCCATTCCCGATCTCATCCGGGTAACTGCGAAACTCCTTCGGGTCGGCATGAACCGAACTGGCATTGGCGCCCTCCAGATAGTCGGACACCCGATTGCCCGGTCGCGACTGGCCGGCAAGCGGCAGCCCCGGCGCAAGGATCACGGCAGCCAGCCGGCGGCTACCACCGTTCAACACAAAGAAAGGATGGAGATCGGTGTCGCTGTGAAGCGCAGCCACCTTGGGCGCTTCCCGATAGTTGGAAGAGACCGCATACCAGAGTCGCTCTCCATTTCCGTCACGCAGATCCCCGGCCTCCACCTCCCGCCAGGGAAACCGGCCAATGGTCAGTTGTCCGGGAGTCGTATTGCACGGTGGATCCGAATACCCGTCGTTGTCGAGATCGGGACAAGGCAGAAAACCCGGGCCACGCACTCCACCATTCACGTCCGGATAGGCCGTTGCGTAACCCAGGAGTGCATCACGCGCCCTGCTCAACGCCTGGGCAGTAGTCTGTTCCACATCTACACGCGAGTTCGTGCGGGTTTCAGGCAGAAAGAGAACCACCACCCCAACAACCAGCACCAGTACCATCAGAAGGAGCGCGGCCCCCCGCTGCCTGCGCCGGAACGGTGGGTTAGCCATCTTCCTCCGCACCGGGAAAGGCGCCGCCAGGTTCGGTTTCATCGCCCGTTGTTTCATCAAGGCTTACCGGATCCGGTGCAGCCTGTGTCTCTTCTTCATGCCCTTCCCACCAATTGCCCGGCTCCCCCAGCTGCCAGGCTTCGAGAACCCGACCAGAAATCCTGTCGTAAGCCTGCCCCGGAAGAAGTGGCACCAGCCCGTGATCCTGTGTCAGCAACACCAGGCGGGGAACCCCGTCCTTTCCCTGGAGCAGCGACATTCCCATCCCGCGAAGCCGCTCAGGTTCCCCGAGGCTGACACCATTCACCCAGACTTCCAGGGTTCCCGCTCGATCCCTGGCCACCCCCGTGAAACGGACCAGTTCCCCTCTTTTCTCTTCCTTCACAGGGTTCTCCGCCAAGTGCCGCCGAGCAGCGATGAGCGCCCTCTCTTCCGGCGTGGTCAGCAGTTTTCCGAGCCCATCCGGAAACGCGGTTCCCGGCCAGGCCGCAAGCACGATACTGCCTGCCGCCACCGACAACGCGAGAAACGCCCCCTGCATCCCGTCAAGGTTCATAAGGATGCTCCTCCCACAGCCTCGTCCTCCCGTTCTGCAAGCTCCTTCTCTCTCCGAACCTCCAGGGTGAGCCAGGCAAGCCGGCATTTCCCCTTTATGTTCCCACCATCCAGGCGGAGTTCCCTCTTGCGCCGGTTCATGGTACAGGCCTCCACCACGTGGAACCCGAAACGGGGGCTCCGCAGGCGCTCCAGAACCCGGAGCAGCTCCGTCTCGTCCCGGATCGAGAATTCAAGAAAGTGGTCGGTCACCTGGAAGCGGTGGAGCCGGGGCGACAGGCCCTGATACTCATCCCTCTCTTCTTCTGGATAGAACCGGTCGATCATCTCCGGTATGCTCAGCGCCCTCCTGACATCATTGACGGCCTCGATCAACTGCAGGCGATCAATCTCACCCAAGACGTGACTAGCCCGGAGGTACCGGTACACCTCGCGGTGACGCCTAGCCAGATCCAGGGAGCTGGTCTTTTCCCCGATTTCTCCCTTGAGGTAGGCCAGTTCACGACGTCCGGATTCCACCCGCTCCTCCAGCACAGCAGTTTTGGTCCAGAGGAACACCCCGGAAACCGCAAAGGCCGTGAAGATGGTCAGAAACAACCCCAAATGTGGAGCGATCAGCCTCCACTCGATCCCGTATTTCGGAGGCAAGAGCTTCAAAGCATCCTCCTCCCCACCAGGACCAGTTTGAATGAAAGGGGAAGCCCGAACTGAAGTTCACTCTGCTGCATATCCAGCGGCCGATCGGGCCGCACCTCCACAGGCCACTTCTCCACCAGTACGCGGGCCAGTCTCGGGTTCTCCTCCAACGCATGCACCAATGCCCGGAAGTCGCTCATCATCGCGCGATAGGATTCCCCGCGGGCCATCACCCCTTCGAGCACCACCACAGGTGCGGGCAAAGGAGCAGCGGGGTGGACGGGGTCCATGTCATTTCCCTTTTCGTCCATCCAATCATCCGCCTGAATCGGCTGTTCCTGCCACTCTTCCTCCTCCATTCCTTCTACTCCCAGCTTTTCCACCCAGGCCGTGTCGTCTCCGGCTTCCTGGGGCACCCTCGCCACGTAGAAGCCAACCTTGTGGAGACGAATGGAATCATGCTCCATGAGAGAATTCCCCACCAATGCAAACCATTCGAAGGGCCGAGTGCGCACTTTCTTCAGCCAGTCGTAAACCCGGATGGCGTCTTCCATTTCAAAGCCGGAAGCCTCGTAGCGGTCCAGTTCCTCCTCCAAGGCGATCAGCTTCTTCTGCTCACCAGCAATACGAAACTCCATCCGTTCCAACACACTCTTTTCGATGAACATGCGATCCAGAAGGTGTCCCATGAAGGCCGTGCCCCCGAGAAATACGACCAGCGAAGCGGCAAGAAAGACCTGGCGCGCACGATAGTGGTAGAAACCGATCCTGTCCTCCGTTGTGGTATAGGCCGGAAAACGTTTTCTGGTGGCCGCCAACAATGCGAAGAAGGTATCCGCCTGTTCATTTCTTCCGGTATCACGGAAGCCGAATTTCCGTTCCAGAGCCAGCAGGTTGTAACCATGGATCCTGATCTGTTCGGTGTCCACCAGTTCCCTGCCCAGAATGGCGATCACTTCATTACTGCCCAACAGATAGACATGCAGGGTCTTTCCATAGGACAAGGATCCATTGCTCGTCAGGAACTGCACCATGCGCTGGACTTCCTGCATGAAATGCTCGGCATAGTCTCTTTCCGTCATCCTTGGAGTCGGCGCCAGGCGGCTTTGCTGGAGATGTCCTTCGACCAGGTAGCTTTGACGGATCCCCCCCGACTCCCCATGGCTGACAAAGAGCACGTGCTCCTGTTTCAAGCGCATCAAGTGGTACAACCGATGCGAGAGCAGAGGAACCGAGGTAATGATTTGCAAGGGGCTGCAGTGACGGTGAAGAATCGCCAACCAGGGCTGCAACATCTCGGGCCGGGTGATCCCGGAAAACAGAAAGAGATCGTCCCTTCTGCCCTCATTCTCTCTTCCCTGCTTTTCCATCCGCACCCATGCGTTCGTACCGAAACGCTGAGCCCGTCTTCTCTCCAGAATCTTCACCTGGTCGTGAAAAAAGACGTGGGGCACCTTTTCTATGTAGAACTCCTCTTCGGTGACGTCCAGCACCAGCCGATTGAGGATCTCCGGTGCCTCACCGATGTCCCGGTCAAAGGCGGCGAGTCCTTCGGAATCCGGTGAATACTGCTGCTTGCCCATGTACCGATGTCCCTGCACCAGGAACACCGTGAGCATCTGGTCGGTGAGATAGAGAATCCTCTTCACGGTGCCATCCTCCTCACCCCACTATGATCTTGGAGATGCTGTCGTATACAGGGCTGAGCACCGAGAGCATGACCCAGCCGAGAATGGCACCCAGCACCACGGTGAGCGCCGGCTCGATGAGGCTCTGCATGCGCTCGACCGATTCACGCACCTCCCGTTCATAGAAATAGGTCGCATTACGCAGCGCCTCGTCCAGGGCACCGGTACTCTCTCCCACACGAAGCATGCGGACGATGAGTACCGGGAAAAGCCCCACCTTTTCGAAGGCGGAACTGATGGATTCTCCCTCCGTGAGGTATTGCTTGGCGTCTTCTATGCCCTTGGAGATCCAGGTATTGTTGACCACCTCCTTGCACAGGAGGAGTCCGTCCATGATCCCGACGCCGGAACTGTAGGTAAGGGCGAAATAGTTGGCGAACCGTCCAAGTGCAATCTTCTCCAGTATGGGTCCAAGCACGGGTACTCTAAGCTTGAAACGATCCGCCGTAAGCCGGAAGGCAAGGCTTCTACCGTAGACTATCCGGTAGGCGATCGCTGCCGTCAGAGGCAGACCAAAGATCAGGTACCAGTAGTTCACGAATGCTTCGGAGGTGACGATCAGGGCCCGGGTATGGAGGGGAATCTCCTGGCCGAGGGTGGTGATAAAGCGCACCAGCTGGGGAACAAGATAGATCATCATGAAGCTGACCACCCCGGCGACCACTACTATGACGAAACTGGGATAGAGAATGGCCCGGACCGTCTGGGAAATGATCTCGTCCTGCCATTTCAACGCCTCGGTGATGTTCGCAAAGACCTCAGCGAGCCGGCCCGACTCCTCACCCGCCTTCACCAGGGAAACGTAAACCTTGTCGAAAGCGACCGGGTGCTGTTCCAGCGCGCCAGAGAGTGTCTTGCCGCCTTCGATGTCGGCGATGATGGCGGCCAGCACGCCCCGGAACATGGGATTGTTGGTACTGTTCCGAATGTCTTCCAGCCCTTCCATCACGGAAATGCCGGCGCGCAGCAGTTGCTCCATGTGGATGGAGAAGTTGATCAGATCCCTGCGGGTTATGCGACCCCGACCGAAAAAGCGGTTCGGCTTGATCTCGCGGCTGCGAACCAGTTCCAACGCCATTCCCTGCAGGCGCATCAACAGATCTTCCTCGTTCCGAGCATCCAGTGTCCCGGTTACCAGCCGTCCGGTGGAATCCATCGCCTTGTAGTCGTAGAGAGGCATTTGCGTGACCTACAGCCTGCTGGTGAGATCGACCACCCGTGAGAGTTCGTCCAGCGTGGTAATACCCTCGAGCACCCGCTGCACCCCGTCTTCCGCAAGTGTTCGAAAACCGTTCTGAACCGCCTTTTCACGCAATTCGCTGAGGGGCCTTCGAGCGATGATGATCTCATCCATCTCGGGATCCATCCGTAGGAGTTCCAGCAGCGCGATCCTTCCCTTGTATCCGATGTAATCACACGCCCGGCAACCCACGGCCCGGTAAATCATGCGGTCCTCCTCCTGCAGCTTCAGGATACGTCGTTCGAGGGGGTCCGGATGGTAAGCCTCCTTGCACTGTGGGCAAAGCTTTCGCACCAAGCGCTGCCCGATGATGCCGATGATGTTCCCGGCTAGCAGGTCGGGCAACACGCCCAGGTCCAGCAGCCTGGAAATGGCCCCCACCGCACTGTTCGTGTGGAGTGTGGAGAAGACCTGGTGGCCGGTCATGGCGGCCCGCATGGCCATCTCGGCCGTCTCCTCGTCCCGGATCTCACCGATGAGCATGGCGTCGGGATCCTGGCGCAACATGGAGCGGATCCCGGTAACGAAGTCAACCTTGGCCGCCTCATTGACCGAGGTCTGGCGGACCATCTGCAGCGGATACTCCACCGGATCCTCCAGCGTCATGATGCAGACGGTCTCCTTGTTGACCTCGTTGAGCATGGAGTAGAGGGTGGTGGTCTTGCCGCTGCCGGTGGGGCCGGTGACCAGCAGGATGCCTTCCGGCCGGGCGAGCATGATCTTCAGCGTAGAGAGCGCCTCGTCGTGCAGCCCGAGGTCGTCCAGCGCCACGATCCCCCGCTCCCGGTCGAGCACCCGCAGCACGAAGTTCTCGCCGTGAGTGGTGGGGTGGACAGAAGCCCGGAAGTCGATCTCCCGCCCGGAGATGACCTTGGAGAACCGCCCGTCCTGGGGAGCACGAACCTCCGCGATGTTCATGCTCGAAAGCACCTTCAGCCTCACCACCATGGCCGGCCAGTAGCTGATGTGCAAACTGCGCACTTGCCTCAGTACGCCATCGATCCGGTAGCGGATACGCAGGAATCCGTGCTCAGGCTCAAAATGGATGTCCGATGCCCCCCTGCGCACCGCGTCTGAAAGCAGCGCGTCCACCAGGCGCACCACGGGTTGGGTGTATTCCGCGTTTCCGAGTTGCAGGGAGGCCTGGTCGACCTCCCCGGTTTCCAGTTCGTGAAGGATTCCGTCGATGGAAAGCTCGATGCCGTAATACTGATCGATGGCCTTCTCGATCTCCGAATCCCCGGCGAGCAGGGTCTGGATCGTGATGTCGTTGCCGATCAGCGTGCGGAGCTGATCGATCCGGGTGAGATCGTAGACGTTGGAGATGGCAATGGAGAGGGTCCGGCTCTCCTCATCAAAAACAACGGGCATCACCCGGAACTTCTGGGCATGTTCCCTGGGCACCAGCTCCAGTGCCTTGGGATCCGGGGTGATCCGGTCGAGGTCGATGACCTCGGTTTCCTGGACTTCCGAAAGGGCCTCCTTGATTACCGATTCCGTCGCGAACCCCAGGCGCACCAGCATCTCCCCGAGCCGGATCCCCTGGCGCTGCTGTTCCATTAGCGCAATCTCGAGCTGGTCCTCCGTGATCATGCCACGGCTGATCAGCAGCTCACCAAGCCTCATCTTCATGCGCGGCGCATCACGGTTTCAGGTTCCTTCGAGCAAGGCGATGCGGCTACGCACCGCCGCTTCGGAAAACCCCTTCCTTTGACCGCGGCCCGCTTCCAGCGCCCGTCGGTAATAGTCGAGCGCCTGTTCACGCTTGCCCAGGTGGTCCAGGCTCACGGCCAGGTTGAATGCATAGTCGGGGCGGGCCGGCTCCAAGGCATATGCCCGGAAATAGGCCTGCTGGGCGTAGGCCCAACGCGATTGCGCCGCGTAGAGGTTACCCAGGATGAAATGAAGCTCACCAAGATCGGGGTGGGTGGCGATGAGGTTCTGGATCCTGGAGATCGCTTCCGGCACTTCGTTCATTCCCCGCAGGGAGATCATGCCGGCCAGTGCAGCGGCATCCCTCGGATCCCGTTCCAGGAGCCGGAGATAGTATTCCTGTGCCTTGCTGTTCTCCCCCGAGGTGACGGCCAGCGCGGCCAGCCCCAACAGGGCGTCCCGGTCGAGCGGGTTCTCTTCAGCTACCGAGTGATAGAAACGGCGTGCCCGGGCGTAGTCACCCTGCTGGAAGGCCTCCCAGGCCCGATGGAGCACGCTACGAGTGCTTCTCTTCTTCGTACCACGCCGGATCTCGATCCTTGCGGAACTCCGGTCCTCATTCGCCTGCTTCGCCACCGCCTGGTCATAGGCCTCCCTGGCATTCCGGGGCACATCAGCCACTTCCCCGACCTGTGGTTGCGCCTGCGCAGCCGCCGGAGGAGCCACGGTCGGCGGCATCCTGTCACTGGCCGGAACGGCTCTTTCAACAAGCGGCTTCCGGTCGGCCGCCGGGAACGGTGCCTCGCCCTCCCCCGCAGGAGACGCATCCGACCGTTTCCCGGATAGTACCGGCGACTCTTTCTCATCCACGGACCCGGAGACCCCGACATCCTTCCCGTTCCCAGTCGCAGAGCCCGGCGCCGCCGCCCCGGTCGCCAGGGCAGGATCACGGTTTTGCTCCACGTTGCCTCCATCCTCCGGCCCCACCCTGGCGCTTCTTTCCCCCGCCGGAGCATCCGGCAGCCCGGCATAGAGCAAACCTTCCAGCTGCGGCTGCAGCCTGGAGTAGTACCAGCCGCCCGCCACCGCCACGAGCAGGAACGCAAGCAGCAACACCCCCGATCCCAGCCGGGTGAATCGGTGATTGCGTTTCTTAGCTTCCATGAGAAGACGGGCCATTTCCGGATTCCCGGTAGGGTTGTCCTCCCGGGAATCCGGAGATGGATTCTTCGCCAACGAAGACCTGCCAGACCTGCCCGGGGTCGTCAAACCCGGCCCACCTGGCGCCAGCCCGAGGTTCTTGGCACGCCACGTCTCCACTTCCGGCTTCTTCCGAGCCTCTTTATCGGCCCCGGTGGGAGCCTTTTCTCCCTCTCCTCCGGGGGGAGAACCTGCCGCAGCACCCGTTCGTTCAGGGGTGGACCCGGGAGGCGTCTCCTGTGCCTGCCGTGAGAGCGTCTCCGCTTTCCCGGTACCGGCTCCAACCGGGGGGGCGACAGCCTCGGCGGTCGCCCCTTTAGGAGGATCTTCGGGAACCTCCCCGGAATCCTCCCCTGGAGCCTCGTCAGGAAGATCCAACGCCAACAGGGAGTCCTCGTCCAGTGGTTCCAACGTGACAGCGGCAGGTTCTTCCTCCGTGGAGCGGCGACCGCGGGCGTCATCCGATTGGTTCACCTCGAACGAATCCCCATCGGGGCCCACCGGCGTCCCCGCCTCTTCCCTGGCTTCGAACCCGGCTCCCCCATCCGAAAGCGGCTCCTCTCGGGGGGAAACGTTCCCTTCCGAGGCACCCGCCCGTTTCCTGCGTTCCGCCTTACGCAGCGCCTCCATCAACAGGCTCATGGAATCTTCCTCCCGACATCGAGCGCGTCCTCCATATACTTGCCGAAGGACTTCAGATCCTCGTCCAACGAGGCGTTCCGGATCACCGTAGGTCGCAGAAAGATCACCAGCTCCGTCTTGCCGTGCTTATCCTCCCGCGTGCCGAAGAGGTCGGCGATGGAGGTTCGGGTGAGGCCCGGAAGACCACTGCGCCCACGGTCATAGCTGTCCTGCATCAAACCCCCGAGCACCGCCATCTGACCGCTGTGTACCCTGAGAATGGACTCGATTTCCCGCACCTGGATCTCGGGAATCCGGCTCTCGACCCCAGCCGCCGCCAAGGCGGGGTTCGGGTCGTTGACATAGCCTACGATACGCGAGACGGTGGGCCGCACGTTCATGATCACCGTATCCGCTTCGCTGATCTGCGGCGTCACGCTCATGACGAACCCGACGGGTACCGTGTGGATGGTAGTTTCAAAGGTAGTGTTCTGCAGCCCTTCGGAAATACTACTGTCCACATCGACGGTGAAATAGACCCGGTTGTCAACCACCTTCAGCAGAGCGGTCTGGTTGTTCAACACCATGGCCTTGGGGCTGGAGAGAATCTTGACATCCCCGAACTGTTCCAGCATGCGGATGGAGGCGGTGATATTGCCCACCGCACTGTCGGGGTTGGTGTAGTTCAAAAGAAAATAGGGTGCACTGGAGAGATTGTTGCCGATGGTATTCTGCATCAGCGTGAACCCTTCGGTATTGGCGATACGCGACCAGTCCACGCCGGTCTGATAGTCGTAGGAGAGTTCCACCTCCACCACCGTCGCCTCGATGAGCACCTGCCGCTGGGTGCTCTCTTGGACCCGCTCCAGCAGCTCCCGGATCCGCTCGTGCTGACGCCGCGTGGCCACAACGGTAATCAGGCCGGCTTCCGGGTGAGGAATGACCCGCTGGGAGATGCCGAGTTGCGCCATCCCCCCCGCTCCACCGTTTCGACCCTCCTCCTCGTTGTTGCCTTCCGTCATCGCGTCGATCAGCCCCTCGTCCCCGATGATCGCGGCGATGTTGAGGATGAGACTGTGCCAATAGCGGTGGCGCGTGAGATTGAGAATCGCCGTAGTGGAATTGTTGGCGGCAATGGTCTCGCTTCCCCCGCCGCCCCCCTCGCCGAGCCCCCCACCGGAAGCACCTGCAGAGGAGATCTGGGTGGCGATGGAAACCTCACCCCGGCTGCCCCGGTCCATGTAGAGGTAGTCGGCCTTGTAGGTCCGGGCATAGGGTGCATCCGGTGAAACGATGAGCGTGCTTCCCTTGAACTCGTACCGGATGTCCACCTGATCGGCGACGCGGTCCAGGATCTGGGGCAGGGTCTGGTCGATGGCATTGAGGGTCACCTCTCCCTCGATACCGGGATAGATGTCCACGTTGAGCCCGGCATCCCGGCCCAGGGCGAAGAGCAGTTGCCCCACCGGTACCTGGTTGACGACCACCGTATACACGTCGTCCCGGGAAGTACCCCCCCGGGGAGGCGGCAGCACGGGAACCTGTTGTACCGGTCGGGGAATGGGCGCTTCCGCCCCTTTTCCCGGCTCGTACCTCAAATGACCGCTGGACGGCTCCGGCGGCATCATGGCACAGCCTGCCGACAGCAGCATGAACACCATGACCAGCAGGCCATGGGTGACATTTGCCCTGTTCATCGTTCCCCCTCCAGCACGGACTCGGTCGCAACGACCGGGTCGGTGAACAGTCCTGCAACCCCTTCACCGTACAGCTCCACGTAACCCACCGCAACCACCAAAATCACGCCGAGAAGCAAGCCACCGAGAATCACGGGCCGGAAGAATCGGCGCCGGCCGGCGT
>Ga0256914_1000462_pt1 | contig 40251 bp, 34 predicted proteins | sample HulkmetaG_FD_191571 | JGI IMG/M metagenome (GOLD analysis project Ga0256914, IMG submission 191571) | Hydrothermal chimney microbial communities from Main Endeavour vent field at the Juan de Fuca Ridge, Pacific Ocean - Hulk | ecosystem: Environmental > Aquatic > Marine > Hydrothermal vents ... | reverse complement strand
TAAATTCTCAGAAAAAGTTCTTAATTCTTTTTGTTGTGCTTGTACTTCTGGTGAATTAATAAATTCATTCCAGGCCTGTGGATGATAGTATTTTATTAAAGTTATTAGATCGTTGTTTAGATTATTTTCATTAAAATAGTGATTTAAGAGTATCGATAATTGATCATTATTCAACATTTCTATTTGTGACTTGATAATTGAATAAAGATTCAGATTGGCAGAGAATATTACACCACCATCTTTTAGTAAAGATAATGCAATATCAATGAAATTTAAACCAAGTAATTTTTCTTTACCTAAACCAACAAAACAGTACTTGTTTAACAAAAATAATACTTGAAATAACTCTGTACTTAAAGCGTAGTTCTTTTTAAGATTTACAGCATTCCTTTCAATAAAATCAATAATTTCTAATTCTATTTTTTTTCTTTCTTCATTGTTAATCCGAAAGACGAATGCCTCTACATCCAGTGTTTTTCCTCCGTGCTCCACAAAAAACAAATCAACTTTTCCTGTATTTAGAAAATTTTTAATTTTATACTTTTTTTTAAACTCTCGCAAAAACCGCATTACAGTAATCTTTGCATTTTCCTCATTAGTGTTTTCATGGTGTAAATATATCTCCTGTTGACGTACTGCATAATCATCAGGCAAATCACTCAAATCAGTCACAATTTCTCCCTTTGTATCAACATATCCGGGAGGAACTATTAAGGGATTTGCCCGACCTTCACTTGTTGTATTTGATATACCTATTTCATCTGTCTTTGACCCTTCCTGATCATTCCCCGTGTTAATACTGGCAGATGGTTTTGGTTGCTCTCCTTGTTTAGTGTTTAATGAATACCCTTGTCTCTTATTAAAAGTAGGAAGGGTTGCGTCCATAACTAATTCTGGAAATCCCGCAATATCACCGGAATCTGGTTTAATAATTTCCCCTTTATTAACGCCATTGGAATCTGGTTTAATAATTTTTCCTTTATTAACGCCATTGAAAGAACTATTAACACCATCAGGGGATGAACCACCGCTCTCTTTTTTTTCCTGTTCCGCTATCCTCCTAGCTAAATCAGGATCAATTTCTTCCGGTTTTCCCCATCGAGAATCACCTTTTTGTATTATTAATCTATCAGAACTCATTTATTTTTGTTTTATGTTACATATTATATACCCAAACCCAATTACATCCTTATGTAAGCATACCTGCGGGCCTTTTCAATCTCACTACAAACCCCACTCCACAAACCTTGCTTGTAGAGAATGGAGAATATTAATGAACAAGCACTATCGCACGCTTTTCACCGGTGAGGATTTTATTTTTGTTGCCGGGAAAATCATGGATTGCCCGATAAAGTATTTCTTGATCATATTTATAACCGGCCCCTTTTCGTGTTCCCGGATCATTGGTAATAAAAACACCATCCACCTTCCGTCCGGCACTATCCTTTATCGCCGTGTCATCATACCCGATTACCACCAAATTGTGATACAACGGACCGGGTGCCTTAAAATTTGGATTATGTAATTCCCTGCCGGCAGTGGGAATTAAGATAATATTTCCCAAAGCCAATTCCCTTTTCAGATCTTCTAAAGTAAAATCAACTATAATTTTCAAATTATCTAAACCAAAATATTCTTCACCAATTCTTTTTAATCTATTCATATCTGAATCGTGAAATTCTCCGTATTTTTTTAATTGATACTTTACTAATTTCTGAATTTCCTTTTCGGCTGTTTGTTTGGTCAGCTCCTTTCCGTCATTGTGATATTTTAACATAATCAAACTCGCCTCCTCACAGACCTCTTCATGTAGTTGATCCCATTTGGCAAAAGGAGATTGTGAAGTAAAAGGAACTTGATACAAAACCTTTGTCGGAAGTTGCCCTCCTGCATCCTTATTTTCAATCACCTTCTGTCCTGAGAAAGAAGATGATTTTTTTACCTTTTCCGAAATTTTATCACCACAACCACTTAAACTATCATTTTTAATCACCTCTTGACACTCACTCTTTCTTCCTAAAAAAATAACTTCCTCTTTTTGACTGTGCTTTGCTTGCCACATCATTTCCGACACAATCCCACCCAAAACAACTAAAACCAATATGGCACGAAAAATGTTTTTTATTTTCCCGGTCCTAAAATAAGAAATTATCTGCAAAACAACAACAACACTCAAAGAATCAATTAAAACATCTATAACCCTCCCACTGCGACCGATCACAAAAGATTGGTGCCATTCATCAGTCCCGGCATAACTAATTGTTAACAGAAAAGTGAACCATAAAGACAGTTTCAATGAAAAGCCCAATCCCCAATAAAACACCCTCCAAATCAAAAAAGTCAAGAACCCGTACTCCAAAAAATGAGCAATTTTTCGCAAAACAATCTCCAAAACATTATTGGGAATATCGCCTAAACCGGACTGGGAAGAAAGATAAAAAATACACCACCCAACAAAAAGAGGGGGAGCCAAGTAAACAACAAAGAAGTGAATTTTTCTCCATATAAAACTCAAGGGTGCAAATACAAAAACTATTTATTTTTTCGATCTTCCTCTAAACCGGTTACATCCTCAATTAACCTGAACAAGGTATAAACCGGTAACCAAAACCACAAAAATCCTTCGATAAAAAATTCAAAAAATTTGTGCACAGCAATTAACTTTAGTTAATTAAATTACTACTTTTTTATGTTTGTTAAACCATGGCCTCTCAACCAAACGCATTAAAATCCTGGTGATAACAATAGCTGCAAACATAGACAACAAAACTCCAATTATTAAAACAAAAGCAAATCCTTTGATAAAACCGGTTCCAAAAAGAATCAAAATAATTGAAGTCAAAATCGTAGAGTAATTACCATCTCTGATGGACGACCAGGCCCTTTTGAAGCCCTCTTCAATGGAAGATGATAAATCTCTCCCTCTCTTTATCTCCTCCTTAATTCTTTCAAAAATCAAAATATTTGCGTCAACAGCCATACCAACCGACAAGATAAATCCTGCAATACCCGGTAAAGTCAAAGTAATCCCAAAAGAAGTTAAGGACGATAATTTAATAACAGAAACCATCATTGCCGTGTAAGTAATCAAAGCAATTACCGCCATTAAACCGGACAAACCATAATAAACAATCATAAAAACAGCCACCAACAACAATCCCCAGAAGGCCGCCTTTAAACTTTTCTGCAACGATTCAGCGCCCAAAGAAGCTTCTATGCTCTGTTCCTGGATTAATCTAATCGGTACCGGCAAAGCTCCGGCATTTAAACGCTGGGAAAGTTCCTTGGCCTCCTTCAAATCAAAACCACCGCTTATTTCCGCCTGTCCATCCCTAATTACCGCCTGAACAACCGGCGCGCTAATTATAGAACCATCCAAAAAAATCGCCACTTTTTTACCTTTATTACGCTCGGTTATTTCTTTAAACATTTTTTTACCTTCCTTATTGAACTGCAAAGTAACAACCGGACGACCTGTTTGTTGATTAAAAGAAACTTGAGATTTTTCCAACTGACTACCGGTTAATCCGGTAAACTTCCAACGGGGCTGTAAAAATTGATTCTTTATATCCTTTTTGATATCTTCCAATGTCGGTTTCTCTTTTACAGTTTCATCTTCTTGAATTCTGGCAAAATACTGATCAGCCAACTGATCAACCATTCTCTGCTCTTCTTCGGTTAATTCCGTTCTTTTCTCACCCTCCTCTTTAAATTCCAACAATGGAGTCTCTTTAATCATCTTTTTTGCCTCACCAACGTCTTTAACTCCAGCCAACTCAACTATCAAACGATAACTGTCGCCGACCTTAGCCGGACGAATAATCGGCTCTGCCACACCAAAAGCGTTTACTCTCCTTTCGATCACATCCTGAACCCCCTTCAAAGAATTCATCTCTTCTCCTTTTTTAATATTGCTAACATCCGCCTCATAAACCAAATGTACACCTCCCTGCAAATCCAACCCTTGCCTAATTGTCATCTTAGCCAACCGATTATCCAACCAATCAATCCCTGTCTTCTTAGGATTGGCGATTATGCCGGACACAAAAATTAAAAGTATTACCAGAAAAAATTGCAATCTCCTTTTTGTAACAGTTTTCATAAATCTTTAAGATTAAAATTAATACCAAAGAACCCCTCCCACAAACAATCAACTTTATCTTAACATAAAACAACCAAAAAACAATACATAACAACTTTACATAACCACACAAACAACAAAAACGAAACTTGTCAAACCACAAAACACCAAAACAAAAAATCAATCAATCAACTTGCGAAATTCTTTTTCATCAATCACCTTCACCCCTAAAGACCGAGCTTTCTTTAGCTTACTACCCGCCTTCTCGCCGGCTAAAACAAAATCCGTATTCTTGGAAACCGAAGAAGTAACCTTTCCTCCGAGTTTCTTAATGATTTTTTTCGCCTCTTCTCGAGTAAATTTTTTTAAGACTCCGGTTAAAACAAAAACTTTGCCATGTAAAACTTTCTTTCCGGATTCACTGTCGGATCTTTTTTTGAATATAACCCCAGCTTCTGTCATTCGCAACAAAAACTTTTGATTCTTCGCATCACGAAACCAGCGCAAAATACTTTCAACCATTCTCTCGCCCAAACCATCAATCATCAATAAATTTTCTTTTGACAAATTACGAAAATATTCCACCAAATCATAAGGTGTAACAATTTCCTTCAAAGAAGAATGCTTCTTAAAATATATTGGCGAACAATCATCAAACATATTTTCCACCAACAAATAGACACTTTCTTCACCAAAATACCTCACCCCCAAAGCAAATAGAAAATTCTCCAAACTGATATTTTTACTCTTCTTGATAGCTGTCACCAAATTATCCGCCGACTTTTTCGCAAACCTTTCCAATGGCTCCAAATCGCCGACACGCAAGTAGAATATATCCACCGCCGACGAAATCAAACCGTTATCAATCAACTGAACAACAATCTTTTCACCCAAACCATCAATATTGAAACCCTTGCGAGAAACAAAATGAACAATCTTCTCCCTTTCAACCGCAAAACAATTTGGATTAGTGCAATAATAGTCAACACTGCTCTTCTCACCGTCACCCAAAATTTTTTCTTTTTTTAATTTTGCGCCGCAAATAGGACAATGCTTGGGCATTTTCCACTCTTTTTCATTTCCCGTTCGCATTTTCTTAACAACATTCACAATTTCCGGAATTACATCACCCGCCTTATGTATTACCACTGTATCTCCAATCTTAATCCCCTTCCTCCTTATCTCCTCTTCATTATGGAGAGTGGCGCGAGAAACAACAGAACCGGCTACCAAAACGGGCTTTAAAATCGCCACCGGCGTCAACACACCGGTTCGCCCAACCTGTAAAGTAATATCCCTAACAACCGTCGCAACCTTTTCGGTTGGAAATTTGTAAGCAATAGCAAAACGAGGCGATTTACCTGTATAACCCAAAATTTGTTGCAATTCTCTGGAATTCACCTTTAAGACCAATCCGTCTATCCCATATTCTTGATCGTTTCTTTTATCTCGCCATTCTTGATACATCTTCTCCACCTCTTCCAAACCACGACAAAAACGAAATTTTTGATTAATTTTAAAACCAATTTTTTGCAAAAACAACAATTCCTCCTCTTGCGAAGAAGGGAAATCTGAATCACTCTCCAACCAATTAAGATCATAGATAAAAGAATCCAAACGACGAGAAGCGGCAACTTTCGGATCCAATTGCCGAATTGAACCGGCGGCAGCATTGCGAGAATTAGCTAAAAGTGGTTCTCCTCTTCTTTCCCTTTCCTTATTTAATCTTGTCAATTCCGACCTGCCCAACCAGCACTCACCAACCGCTGTCAAAGTTAACGACTTCTTTAAACGCAAAGGAATGCTATGAATTGTCTTGATGTTCTCCGTAACATCTTCACCAATCAAACCGTCTCCCCTCGTCGCCCCCTGAACAAACAAACCATCCTTGTACTCCAAAATTATTTTCAAGCCATCTATCTTCAACTCCACTAAATAATTTTTCAATTCCTTCTTTAATCTGCGATACTTCTCCTTTGGCAATCCGGATTTAAGTAAAATTTTAGCGTTTCTTTCCTCCCACTCCCGCAACTCCTCCAAAGAAAAAGCATCATCCAAAGACCACTGCTTTAAACGATGTTTTACCTTAACAAATTTATCTAACGCTTTTCCGCCAATTCGTTGGGTGGGAGAATCCAATGTCTTTAATTCCGGATATTTTTTTTCCAATTCCCGCAATTCCGCCATTAAAGAATCATAAACATCATCAGTTACTGTCGGATCGTCAAGAACATGATAACGATAACGATAATCATCAATTGTTTGACGCAATTTCTTCGCACGAATTTTTATTTTTTTATCAATCATATTTTTAGCAAAAAATCAACCTCTAACTTTTTCAATATTAATCCCTAATAAATCAATTATTAACCGGCAAAAGTCGACATCTGAAAACATTCCTTTAACCCTGCTGTAAACAAAAATCTTGACATTGCTCATTTTCAAATTCAATCTCAATTGTTACATGTTGTATTTTCATCTCCTTTAATTGATGTCGTATTTTATTTTTAATGACAATCACTTCTGTGGCTGAAGAATTTTCTCCAACAACAATATGGACACTCATAATATTTTGTTCTCCATCTAACGACCAAATGTGTATATCATGCACACCAATAACTTCCTCCAATCTTTCAAGTTTCTTTTCAATTTCTCCAACATTAATATTTTTGGGAACAGTCTGCAAAAACAACAAAACTGTCTGTTTTAAATTTTTTACTACACCACGCAAAATATACAAAGTAATTAAGATTGATAAAATTGGATCAAGAATTGTCAAATCAGTAACCATCATCACCAAGCTAACTATCAATACAGCTACCCAACTCAAAACATCTTCCAGTAAATGCAAAGAAATTACTTTTTCATTCATTGTTTTTCCATTAGTGGTTTTGTAAACAGCATAACCATTGACAATTACACCCAAGACTGCCAACCAAAGCATGCCTTGAGTATCGGAAACTTCCGGATGAATAAGACGAGGAATCGCCTTGGTTAAGATATACAATGAACCAACTAATAAAATAACGGCATTAAGAAATGCTCCTAATAAAGAAAGTCGTTTATAGCCATAAGAAAACAAAACGGTTTTCTTTTTATAAGAATATTTCTGCAAAAACCAAGCCATTCCCAAAGAAAAAGAATCACCTAAGTCATGCAAAGCATCAGACATAATGGCAATACTGTTTGTCAAAAATCCACCAATAAATTCAATGACTGTAAAAAATAAATTCAAAAAAAATGCCACTTTAATATTCTTGACCGCTCTTTTTTTGGAGCAATTATGTTTATGACTCATGCTCTTTAAGAGATTATTAAACTTCAAACTGTTTAGCCATTCCCAATAATCTCCAATCGTCCCACCATTCTCCCAGTAACTGCATCCCCACCGGCAACTTTTTACCCTCTCGCTCCGTCATTCCGGCCGGAATAGCTATAGCCGGAATTTGAGCCACATTGGCAGTTACTGTATAAATATCTGCTAAATACATCGCCAAAGGATTATCTGTTTTATCGCCAAGTTTAAAAGCCGGTGTTGGTGAAGTGGGAGCAATAATGCAATCAACTTTACCGAAAGCTTTTTTTAAATCATTTTTAATCAACTCCCTAACTGCTTGGGCTTTTTTATAATAAGCATCATAATAGCCGGCCGATAAGGCATAAGTTCCCAAAATAATCCTTCTTTTTACTTCATCGCCCAAACCAAATGAACGGGATTTTTTATAAACATCCAATAAATTTTTACTGGTTGAGTCTTCCTGTTTCGCCTCATTAAAACCAAACCTAATTCCATCAATTCTGGCCATATTTGAACTAACCTCTGAAGTAATCATCAAATAATAAGTAGCTAAAGAATATTTAAAATTTGGTAATTTCACTTCCACTACCTCTGCTCCTTGCTCTTTAGCCCAATCAATTCGTCCCTGCACCAAATCACGAACATCCTCATCCAAACCATCCGTTTCAAAAAATTCTTTTACATAACCAATTTTCATTTCCTTTAAATCAATCCTGTCTAATTCTTGCAAATCATTTTCTATTCCGCTTTCCGGAATAGTGGTGTTGTCTTGCTTGTCCTCTCCAGCCAAAGCTCTAAAAACTATCGCCGCATCCTCAACTGTTTTAGTCACCGGAGTTGGTTGATCATAACTGGTAGCCATCGGAAAAACGCCACGACGAGAAACACGACCATAAGTACCTCGAAAACCAACTGTCCCACAAAATCCGGATGGTTGACGGATTGAACCGCCGGTATCCGTTCCAATTGAATAAGGAATCATATTCGCCGCCACTCCGGCCACTGAACCACTGGATGAACCACCTGGCACCCTGGTTAAATCATGAGGATTTTTTGTTGCCCCAAAAGCGGAATTTTCACCGGAAGCACCCATAGCAAATTCATCCAAATTTGCCTTGCCGAGAAAAATAGCTCCTTCTTTTTTTAATCTCCGCACAATTTCCGCATCTTCCGGTGCAATATAATTCGCCAACATCTTAGAGCCGGCAGTAGTATTTTTTCCCTGAAGATTGATAACATCTTTCAGAGAACATGGAATTCCCTCCAGAAGACCAATCTCTTTTCCTTCTTTAACTTTCTTATCAACCTCTCTCGCCTGTCTTAAAATTTCATCTTCGTCATAAACTTCAATAAAAGCGTTTATTTCCTCGTCTTTTTCTTTAATCACCCGCAAATATTCCAAACAAATCTCCTCACTTGTTTTCTCTCCGGACTGTATTTGTTTATGTAATTTTTTAATCATATTTCAACATCTCATAAAAATTAATGCGTCAATATAGACTGCACACTCAATAAATCACCGTCTTTATCTGGAAAATTATCCAGTATTCCGGCTCTCACCTCTTTCTCTGAATCCTCAACCTTGTCTTTTCGAAAATGATTCTTTTTGTTACTAATCAAATCATAATGATTAATTATTTCTAAATCATCCGTCGATGCATTCGCCAAGTCTTTGAAATATTCTAAAATACCATCCAAATCTTTTGTAATTCTCTTTTTTTCTTCATCGGATAAATCTAATCTGGCTAACCCCGCCACATATTCAACCTCTTCTTCGGTAATAGTTTTTTGTGTCATATCTTTAAAAAATTACCATTTACTCCTCTATCTTAAACTTTAATCACTTCATTGTCAATTCAAAGCATTATCAACACCAAACAAGAATCTTCCACCAAGCATTGTCTCTATCTGATATTTTAGTATGGTCAAACATCTCCTCGTAACCACATCGAGGAAAAACAAAAAAAGGAAGACGCACAAGATAATACAAAAAAGATAATACAAGAATGGAGTGATATAAAAAGAAAATGATGCAGACGAGCCAATTTTAATTTTTAAACCTTTCGCAGTTCGGCAGCTGCCTGCTCTGGGCGAACAGCATTAATCTCAATACCCGTTGAAAGTTCAAATCCGGCCCAAATAGAAGTTTTCGGCAAAATTTCAAAATGCCAATGAAAATGATGGTAGTCTCGACCATCACAAGGAGAAGTGTGCAAATAAAAATTATAAGAAACATCATTCAACAATGCCTTTATTTTTCGCAAAACATTTCTCAGTACCTCGCCGGCCGACAACTTTTCTTGAGCGGTGATTCGTTCAAAATAAGGAAGATGCCTCTTAGGCATAACCCAAACCTCATAAGCGCGCCTGGAAGCAAAAGGACAAAAAGCGATGAAATCTTCATTTTGAAAAACCACTCTATCTCTATATGTTTCCTCATTATGAATCATAGCACAATAAACACACTCTCCTCGTTCTTTTTGATAACTTTCCGCGCCACGCAATTCAGCGTTAACATAAGGAGAAATGACCGGAATAGCCATTAACTGAGAGTGAGGATGAAAAATTGAACCGCCGGCCTTGCGACCATAATTGTGGAAAATTTCTATATAACGCACAAACTTCTTATTCATTAAATCTAAATATCTGGTTTGATAAGCATCCAAAACCTCTGCTACTTCCTCCTTTCTTAAGTCACTGATTTGTCGCCAATGATCTCTGGTCACAACCAATTCATGATAACCAACTCCGTCCATAAAAAAATAAGGATCATTTTCCAAGTGTTTAATTTTTTTATTTTTTGACAATGGTCGAAAAGCGGGATATTTATTTGGAAAAACTCTGGTTGTCCATTTTCCTTGACTGTCATTATAAATCAAAACATCTTTTTCTTGATTACTTTTCTCCGGATCACAAAAAAGACAATTGTCCGTATCCACAATTTCTTCCGGTGACCAGGCCGGACCAAATTTTCTTTTTTTACCCGGTCTCTTGCCACGATCACTAGCAATAACAACCCAATCTGCCGTTACCGGATCCTGTCTCAATTCACTACCGTTATTTTTGGTTTTTGTTTTTTTACGAAATAACATTTGTTTAAAGATTACATTATTATAGTATTTAAAGAATTTAAAAATCAACTCTGCCCGTCTTTACTTTTTTGATGTAATCTGTAAACACCACGAATCAAATTCCAGCGAACTTTGAGCAAATCGCGAAAAGTGGAAATATAACCGGAAATACCAACCAGACTCTCCCCTCTATCCAGCCACTCCACCGGAACCTCTTCAATCTTATACCCAAGCTTCTTAGCGATAATCAACAATTCAAAATCCAACCCCCAACGATCAATCGTTGTTCGTGGAACTATGTCTTCCACCGCCTCATCAGTAAAAGCTTTAAAACCACATTGAGTATCTTTCATTCCATACAACCCACCAAGAATTTGAATCATTAAATTACCCAAATCACCCAACAACTCCTTCCATTTTGGTTGATGCACCAAAACATTAGATTGCTTCAAGTCTCTGGAACCGATAACTATATCCGCTCCTTCCTGAAATTTAGATTTAAAACGATCAAGCATCTCTATCGGTGTCGCTCCATCCATATCGGTAAACAATCTGATTTTCCCCTTTGCCTTCATTAATCCCTCACGCACCGTGTAACCCTTGCCTTTATTTTCTTTTCTGTCAATAATAACTATCCTATCATTATCTTTAGCTATAGACTTAACCAAATCGGGAGTCTTGCCATCGGTTGGACCATCTAAAACGATAACAATTTCATAACTTTGCTTTTGTTTTTCAAAATACTCCTTAATATCCTGCAAATGCTTTTTCATATGTTCTTCCTTCGTTGCCTCGTTATAAGTCGGAATTACAACTGAAAACATTGGCTGAGCGTTATTTTTCATGATTTTAACTTAATTTTTTAAAACACTATTTCAAATGCGGTCTTTTCAGATCCGCCTTAACCATCATTCTCTTTAAATTCGTTCCCAATGGCCAACAAGTAACCAAAGTAAGCTCATAACCTTCATACTCGGCAAACAACCTCTCATCATCAGGCAAGACCACTATACCTGGCTCGCGAACCTCATAAACAATATCAATATTTTTACCATTGGTCAATTTATAGGTAAAAATAATTTCATCACCAACCTTGAGTTTATTTATATCTTTCAAAACTTCCTTAAAAGAACTTTTACTCCAAGTGTAATAACTGCTATGCCCGGTGATATAACTATTCCCCTTCATTCCCGGTATCGGAGTACCCGGATAATGTATAATCCCATTTTCCAAACTATGCAAAATCTTTTTTTCATCCGTTTCGTGTACCCAAATAACCGGAGCAACAACACCGATAGCCGGAATTTTCAAAGTTGCATCAATCAGAAAACCACCTGTCGGATCATAACCCCGGGAAGCTTCCCTATAATCATTAAACCCATCACCATCAGTATCCGGATTATTCGGATCGGTGCCAAACAAATTCTCCATCACCAAATCAAACCCATCTCCATCAACATCATCCCAATCAGCCTCCTTTACCAACAAGGGACCGCGACCGGTGGGATTCTGACCATCCTCAACCTCATCGCCATCAGACACTCCGTCTTTATCTGTATCGAACTTCAGAGGATCGGTCTTGTAAATAAACTCCTCCCTATTATTCAAGCCATCATTATCCCAATCAAGTTCCGAATCAGTTGGATCATTTTTATTTAAACCATTGCTAACTTCCCACCAATCATAAATTCCATCCCCATCAGTATCCAAACGACCTTGTCCATTGGGATTGTAACCATTTTTGATTTCCTCTCCGTCCAAATACCCATCATTATCCGTATCAGCCTTAAAGGGATTGGTGCCGAACTGAAACTCCAATAAATTATTTGCTCCATCGTTATCATTATCCAAAGAAGCATCATCTTGACTGGAATTTAATTGGTATTGCTTTTCCCACCAATCCGGCAATCCATCCCCATCAACATCACCGTTAAATTCATCCATATACTTTCTACCTTCTCGCCAATCGGATATCTGAGCTAAAATAAATTGATAATTGGTAATTCCAAAAACAATAATCGTAATCGTCAAAAAAATTCCGGTTGCTTTCAATAAAAGAATCGGCAAAGATGGTTTTTCCACCGGTTGAGAAAAATTTTCCGCATCAACCTGGTAAAAATCTTTGAATTGATTGTAATTTTTTACTATCATCTTCATTGCACAAAATCAATTTGCTCATTTTAAATTAAACTCCACCGTTCCTCGCACCGGCCACCGCTTTACAACATCGGCAAACTTAAACTTTAAAACCATATTCCTAAATACATTCGGCTTTTCTTTAATCCATTGTCGACCGTCCACCACAACAGCGTAAAAAACTCCCCCTTCGTCAAACCATTCTTCCTTCTTTTCAATCTTCATATTCTTGTCAATCACCTTATTGTAAAAAAACAAATCATCAAGACCACGCGCGCTTCTCAACAAAAAATAAAGACCATCATCATCGGAATAAGCGCACCGCAAAAAAATTTCATCATCATCAATCTGGAAATTAAACCAATCATTTTTAAGTGGTGTAGGCGGACCCTTTAACAAACGCTCCCACTCTTCACGAGTCATTCTACTTTTTACAATATCCAACCTGAGACAATCCAAAGAATAATTACCTCCCTCCAAAATACTTAAACTCTCATCGACAACCTTCCCCAAGATATTGTATCCGTGGCCATCTTTTGGTTTAACCTTTAAAACCAAAGATTTAGATTGAGATAATTTCAAAGACAAAGCAGATGCCTTCCTTAAAGCTTTGAAATGCAATCTGGCAACAGACTCTCTACGCCTCAAACCAACTCCATCTTCACTTCGTAAAACCAAAGTTAAAACATTTTTATCAGAATCAACATCAATCCTTTCAATCTCTCCAAACAAACCGCCAACCAAATCAACATTCTGAAACTCCAAATAATCAGAATCATAACTCATCTCCGCCCGCAAAAAAACAACTTTTTCTCCAACAGTGCTTAATTGCAAATCAAGAACAACATCATCGCCAACTCGCCAATACTCCTTCTCAGACAAAAGCTGTAAAACAGCCACATGTGGCTCTCCCGGAAAAAGAGATAAAACCGCCTTTCCCAAACCAAAAGGATAATTAAAAATCATAGAAGTAAAAAAGACAGCCATCGTCACCCCCCAGCCACCAATCATAGAATAATTCAAAAACCGACGAAGAAAGCTTTGTCTGCTTGTTTGAATTTGAACGCTTTCCAATTCAGACTTATGCTCCATCTCTTCTTGGATAACCGTTTGCGCCTCCTGTTCGGCAACATCGGCAATCGCCTTAATTTCCGGCTCCAATTCCTCCTCGGTTCTCTTTCTGAGATTCTGCGTGCGACGCGGAATTGTTTTCGCTTTTTGTCTCCCCCAACCAACCCCCAAATTCAAAAAACTGAGTCCCAACAAAAATCCGGCCCCCAATCTTCGCCATATTTTTTTACGTTCTGTTTTCATAACACTAAGTCCCCTGAGATATTATTAATTTATTAATCGTCCGAAAAAAAGTACGCACCACAATTCCCGGAACCGACAACAACATTTGCTGATACGCCTTTGATGCACGTAGTTCATAATCTTCAAAAAAACCACCTTGACTAATCGACAAAACCAGTGACGCCTCTTGAATCTGATTCATTTCCGCCAAATGTCTCACCCACAACAAATCCAGAACTTTTAAAGTAACGGTTTTTTCAGTTCTTCTCACTTTCTGTGAAGTCAAAACATTCTCCAAATAAAGATAATATTCTTCCAACGCCTCATAAATAACATCTTTAATCTCCCCCGGCTTCAAATCACCCTCCCTAAAAAAAATATTAACCTTTCTGTTTAAAATACCGTTAAATTTTTCACTGCCCACCAAAGCGCCAATCTCGGCCACAATATTATCCACACTACTCTTAGTAAAAGTATTGCTACCAAAACGATACTTTGCTATCAACAAACGATAAATCTCTTTCTGTATCAATCCAAGAGTCTCTTCTCTTAAATTGTCATCAAGTAGAACTCTTTCTCTTTGCTTGTAAAAAGACTTTCGTTGTTTATCAAAAACTTTATCAAATTCATAACCCAAAACCCGTTGATCAAACAAAAGATCTTCCGTTTTCTTTTGGGCGCGATCACTGATTTTTTGCAAACGCCTATCATGAACACCGCGACTAACATCTTTCCTTTTCTTAATTTCCCACATTACATTCAAATATTCGTCACGAAAATAAGTTTTTATCAAAATATCATCGGCGGATATCAAAAACTGCGATTGACCGGGATCACCCTGTCGTCCGGCTCGTCCTATTAACTGATTATCTATCCGACGAGCATTGTGTCGCTCCGTCCCAAAAATTGATAACCCTAACTTCGCTTTCACCGATTCCGCCAACTTAATATCGGTTCCTCTTCCGGCCATATTTGTAGCCACCGTAATTGTTTTTTCCCGTCCGGCTTGAGAAATTATTTCCGCCTCTCTTCTGGTATGTTGAGCATTTAAAATTTGAGCCGGCATATTTGCCTCCAAAAAATACCTTCCTATTTCCTCTGATTTTTTAATAGAACGAGTACCAACCAAAACCGCCCCTTTTTTAAAATAGTACTCTTGAGTAGCCCAAGTTAAATACCTCAACTTATCCTGCCAAGTTACAAAAAAACGGTCCTTTTTATCAATTCGCCTAATCGGTTTATTGGTTGGAATTCTAACGACCTGCTTCCCAAAAAACAACCTAAATTCTTTTCGCGCTGTCCAAGCTGTTCCGGTTAAACCGGCCATCTTCTTGTACCGTTTAAAAAAATGCTGGAAAGTTATTGACGCCAAGGTTGTATTTTCCGATTGAATAACCAACCCTTCTTTTGCCTCCAGGGCCTGATGAATACCCTGAAAATAACGATGATTATACATCAAACGACCGGTAAACTCATCAACAATTACAATTTGTCCGTTATCTACGATATAATCACGGTCACGAACAAATAAAACATAGGCCTTTAACAATCGAGTAACATAATATATATAATCAACATCCGTGTTTTCATAAATATTATTTACACCAATTATTTTTTCTATCTTACTCAAACCGGTTGGTGTCAAAGAAACCGTCTGCTTTTTCAAATCAACCGTAAAATCAAGACCCTTCTTTAGCTTGGCGATTATCGGATTCAACTTCAAATAAAGATCGGTTACCGATTGATCTTGATCCTTGTTGTTGGAAACAACCAAAGGAATTTGCGCCTCGTCAATTAAGACACTATCCACCTCATCAATAATGGCAAAGTTTAATCCCCTTTGTCTCTTATTGCGAGCATCATAGAGCATATTATCTCTCAAAAAATCAAAACCGGCTTCGTTATTAGTCAAGTAAGTGACATCGGACATATAAGCAACCTGTCGATCAAAAAGATTTGTTTCAGCGGTGATGAAATCAACACTCAAACCGAGAAACTTATACAATCCACCCATTTCCCGAGCGTCCCTCTCCGCCAAATAATCATTACTGGTAATAACATGCACACCATTACCGTCCAAAGCGTTTAAATATGCCGCAAAAACAATAGTCAAAGTCTTACCCTCTCCGGTTTTCATCTCAACAATCTTTCCTTCGTTAACCGCCAGTGCTCCCTGCAATTGAACATTGTAAGCTCGCATTCCCAATACCCGACGACCGGCCTCTCTCACCAAGGCATAGGCTTCCACCAAAATACTCTCCAAACTTTGACCGGATTTTATTTTTTCCTTGAACTGGTTAGTTTTCTTGGGAAAATCAGCATCCGCCAACTTTTCCATCTTTGGTTCCAGTTTGTTTATTTTGGTAACAATCCGCCGATAACGAAGTACGTTTTTATCTAATTTCATTTTGTTTTTGGTAATAATCTCGAAAAACAACTTATCCCATTAATTACATTATACTACACTTTGTCGTTTTCGTAAAAATTTATCAACCGACAAACAAATTTCTCCATAAATCATATTTTATTTGCCCCTAAGTCCGGCAACTGCTATAATAAAACTAAAACTTCCTTAAACTAAATAATAAACAAAAATAAATGTCTACAATGAAACCGGTCGTATTAGTTGTTCTGGATGGCTGGGGTGAAAGTTTAAAGAAAAAAGGAAACCCTTTCCAGGAAATCAAGTTACCAACTATTCAAAAATTGGATAATTTTTACCCAAAAATCTTACTGGAAGCTTCCGGTCTTTCCGTTGGGGTACCTTGGGGAGAAGTTGGTAACTCCAAAGTTGGTCACCAAGCTCTCGGAAGCGGACAAATAAAATACCAAAATTTACCACGAATAAATTTAGCCATTGAAAGGGGTAGTTTTTATCAAAACGAAGCTTTAATTAAGACGGTTCAAAGAACCATTGAAAAAAAATCAAAACTACACATTATGGGCTTGCTCAGTGACGGCGGTGTTCATTCGCACATCAATCACTTTTTGGCAACCATAGAACTGGCAAAAGAACAAAAAGCCAAAGAAGTATACCTTCATTTAATAACCGACGGCCGAGATACAGCCCCAAAAAGTAGTTTAAAATTTTTAGAAATACTCAACAAAAAAATAAAAAAATTAAAAATCGGCAAAATAGCCACCATAGCCGGACGATACTGGACAATGGATCGCAACAAAAATTGGGACCGAATTGAAAAATCATATTTAGCTATGACAAAAGGTATCGGAATAAAAATCACCGATCCCAAAAAAGGAATTCTCGCTCAACACCAAAAAGGAACAACCGATGAATTTTTAGAGCAGATGGTAATGACAACAAAAAACAATAACCCGATAGCCACCATTGAAAACGAAGACTCTTTAATTTTTATAAATTTTCGCAGTGACCGCGCAAAACAAATTACCGCCAGTTTTACCGAAGATGATTTCAATAACTTTTCACCAAGTATCCAACTAAAAAAACCTTACTTTACTTCAATGGTAGAGTACGATCCCAATTTACATGTCAACAACATCGCTTTTCCAACAGAAAATATAACCGAAACTCTTGGAAAGATTTTATCTGAAAACAATAAAAAACAACTACGAATTGCCGAAACGGAAAAATACGCTCACGTTACTTACTTTTTTAATAACGGTCGCGAAATACCATACCCCAACGAAGACCGTATTGTCGTTCCATCGAAAAATGTATCTTCCTATGATCAACTTCCGGAAATGAGCGCCAAGGAAATAACCGAGACGCTTATCGAAAAAATCAATAGTGAAAAATACGATTTTATTTTAGTAAACTACGCTAATGCGGATATGGTTGGACACACCGGAAACAAAGAAGCGGCCATCAAAGCTTTAAAATGCTTAGATGAATGCTTGGCGGAAGTCATTCCATCAGTATTGAGCCGAAATGGTTGTCTGATAATTACTGCCGATCACGGAAACATTGAGGAATTGATAAACCTAAAAACTGGCGAAAAAGACACGGAACATTCCACAAATCCGGTTCCTCTTTGGTATGTAACAGCAAACAATCACCGTCAAAAAAATAATTCCAATGAAGTCACTTCTCAAGGAATGCTCTGCGATGTTGCTCCGACAATTTTGGAAATTATGGACTTACCAAAACCACCGGAAATGACCTGTATCAGTCTTTTGCCGATACTAACCAGCACTGACAACAACCAATACTAAGACAAAATTTCAAACTCCCCTTTCACTTCTTCACATTTCTCAATCTACAACAAATTCACTTAAGTCAAAATATTTTTCAAGAGTGCCTAAAGATGAAACTCCGCCACCGAAGTTAAATCTAGATATTAATGAAAACAATATAAAATGACAAGGATTATCCTTGTCATTTTATGGAAAATACATCTGGCTCATAAAAATTTTCACTCCACCAAACAATCAACAGCGGAAAAATTTTTCACGGCAAATCACATCAATCAACACCAAAAACCACCTTCTATTAAATACTCCCTTCTTTAAATTAAAAAACCAAAAAAATCAAACTTTTTATCAAAGAATTAGCAAGAACCCTCTTCGCTTACCTCAAACTCCTGACGATCACAAAACTCTTCCGCCTTTCCGGGATTCCATTGGTCAACCGGACGAATGTAGCCAACAATTCTGGAATAAACTTCACAAGGCTGAAAATTTTCCAGCTTATCATTTTTTTTATAACAATCAGAGCATTTGTAATAAACACGCCCATCAATAAAACTATAAGCATAAACTTCATCACCGGAATTTATCTTCATCAAACAATCATGACAATATGTTTTTTCTTTTAAGTATTTTTTATCACACCCCCCATTTTTCTTTTCGTTTTTTTTCATTTTATTTTTAATTTAATTATTACCTAAAAAATATTTAATCCTCACAACTAACCACCATCCGAGAAACTTTAACACTATTTTTATCAACCACACACTTGGAACAAATTTTTTCCTCTCCGGGAATATAACCATGCACCGGACAAATACTGAAGGTTGGTGTTAAAGTGAAATAAGGCAAAGAATAATTGGCAGTTATTTTTTTAACCAAATTTTTAGCCACTTCCGGATCATTTATTCGCTCACCCAAAAATCCATGCAAAACAGTACCACCGGTATATTTCGTCTGTAAATTATCCTGTAAATCCAAAGCCTCAAAAATATCATTGGTAAAACCAACCGGTAATTGTGAAGAATTTGTATAGTATGGTGGAGCGTTATTTGTCCTCACCTCTCTATTGTTGGCAAAAATAATTCTTGGAAATCTCTTTTTGTCCTTTAAAGCCAAACGATAAGAAGTTCCCTCTCCCGGAGTCGCTTCCAAATTATACAAATTACCGGTCTCTTTCTGATATTGGACCATCCGTTCTCTCATATACTCCAAAATTTCCTCCGCAAACTTAACTCCTTTCTTGGTAGATGTTTTTTCATTCATAAAATTCAACAAAGCTTCATTCATCCCAATTAACCCGATAGTTGAAAAATGGTTTGACCAATAACCACCTCTTTTTTCAAAAATGGAACTCATATAAAATTTCGCATACGGATACAAACCTCTTCGAGTTAATTTTTCCACAACCTTTCGTTTAATCTCCAAACTGTCTCGCGCAATATCCATTTGTTTACCCAATCTTTTGAAAAAATCTTTTTTATTTTCCGCCAAATAACCTATTCTGGGTAAATTTATCGTCACTACTCCAATCGAACCGGTCAATGGAGCTGCGCCAAACAATCCACCCATTCTCTTATGTAACTCCCTGTTATCCAAACGCAACCGACAACACATACTTCGCGCATCATCCGGATCCATATCGGAATTAACAAAATTGGCAAAATAAGGAATGCCGTACTTGGCCGTCGCCTCCCAAAGCAAATCAAGGTCCTTATTATCCCAATCAAAATCCTTATCAATATTGTACGTCGGGATTGGAAAAGTGAAAACTCTCCCCATAGCATCACCTTCACTCATCACTTCCAAGAAAGCCCTATTCAGCATACTCATTTCCTTCTGAAACTCTTTATACTTTCTACTCTTAACTTCCCCACCAATAATAACATTCTGTTCTTGATAATTTTTCGGTACCTGCAAATCCATTGTCAAATTGGTAAATGGAGTTTGAAAACCGACTCGCGTCGGAACATTTAAATTATAAATAAATTCCTGCAATGCCTGCTTCACCCCCTTGTAATTCAATTTATCATAAGCGATAAAAGGAGCTAATAAAGTGTCAAAATTGGAAAAAGCCTGCGCTCCGGCCGCCTCCCCTTGAGTGGTATAAAAAAAGTTTACAATCTGTCCCAAAGCTGTTCGAAAATGCTTCGCCGGAGAACAAGAAATCTTTCCCAACACCCCGGTGAAACCCTTTCTTAATAAATCCTGTAAATCCCAACCGCAACAATAGGCAGATATTTTATCCAAATCATGAATGTGCAAATCACCTTCATCGTGAGCTCTTCTAATTGCTTTATTGTAAATACGATCCATCCAGTACTTGCTACTGACAATTGAAGAAATATGATTATTCAACCCCTGCAAAGAATAAGCCATATTCGAATTTTCCCTAACCTGCCAATCATCCTCTCCAATATAACTATCAACCAAATCAACAGCATCAGATAAAGACGCTTCCGTATCCCTAATCTTCCGACGATTATCACGGTACAAAATATAAGCCTTGGCGGTCTTCATGAACTGTAAATGCATCAAAGATTGTTCCACTGCATCTTGCACATCCTCAACTGTAGGCACTTTTTCAGAAGGAAATTCTTTGTTTAGCAGTTTAATAACATTTCGAGAGGTGATCCTCGCCTCCGACATACCACCCTCTCCCGTTTCTTTAAAAGCTTTGTAAACAGCTTCCGTAATTTTTCCCTGTCGAAAAGAAACCAAAGTGTTGTCTCTTTTTAATATATACTTGTGTTTACTAAAAACTTTTTTCGACTTTTTTTTCTTATTGATATTTTTTCTAATTTTTTTGTTTTTCATTTTTTTATCTCCCCCGAATATATTTATTAATTCTTACTTGAAATTTTTCAGTCTAAATTTTTTTCAACTCCTTAGCAAACCGACTACCACTGCCAAACGATTTAAAAACAGAAACATAACGCAAATAAGAAACTTCGTCACTCTTTTTCAATCGTCTCAAAATAATTTTTCCAATATCCTTTGTTGACAAACGCCGTTTTCTAAGGGCAAAAATTTCTCTTTCCACATCAATTATTAAATCACTCAACTTATTTTCCGACATTCTCTTATTGGTGGCTATCCGCAAACTTCTGATAATTTTCCTCTTATCATACTCTTCTCCCCGTCCATTTCTTTTCAAAACAGTCAATTTCAAAATCTCCACCTTTTCCTGAGTAGAAAATCTCGCCCGACACTTCTCGCACTCCCTCCGACGCCTTGTCACCCTTCCCTCATTTACTCCCCGCGAATCAATAACCAGCGTTCGCCTATAATCACAAAAAGGGCATCTCATTTCTTAAAATTAGCAAATTAAACAAACAATCCCGGGAATCGCTTCTCAATATCACCCACCGACAAATCAACCGAAAAATATACCCTTACTACCACCTTCACCATATTCACAAAAAATTTTACGAAAAAATTGCAAATAACATTTTCACCAAAAACCGCAAAAACCACAATATATAGTGATACAAAAACAATCTCAAGCACCATAATATCACAACCTTCATTCTACCCCAAAGAAAAATATTGTCAAATCAAAAAATGTGAATAACTGACAAGAATGAATAAAATCACCAAAGAAAACTGCCAAAAACCAACCTTTACACAAATCAACCGGAAGATAAAACCCGACAAAAAACAAGCCACCAAAAAACCAACAAAAACAAAAAATAAAAAAATAAGCAAAGATGTTTTTTCAAAATCCACTCTTTACTTATTTGATAAAATAAGTTATAATAATCAATAAGAGATTAGAAGAAAGAGATCTCGGAACGCCTCGGTGGCGGAATTGGTAGACGCGTTGGACTCAAAATCCAATGATAGCAATATCGTGAGAGTTCAAGTCTCTCCCGAGGCACAAAATCCACTTTCCAATAATAAATATAAATAATCATTAAAAACAAAACTATGGACATGACAAATTTGGCAGACATAAACAATTCTCTGCTAAACTCATCTCAGTTGGTCTGGAACAGTGTTGTCAGCTTTTTGCTCTCTCTGCTTCCAGCTGTACTGTTGTTAATCATCGGACTAATTCTCGCCTCCATACTGGGAAAATTGGCCACCAAAATAGCCAAAAGTATTCAAATTGACAAAATTTTAATTACCACCAAATTAAAAGACAAACTGGAAGAAAGAAAAATAAATCTTACCATTTCCGGAGTAATTGGCTGGATGGTAAAATGGTTTATTATCATCATTACCTTGTTAATGGTTGCCAACGCCTTAAAATTGGAAATCGTTTCTAACTTCCTTCTTAATATTTCTACCTACATACCAAATGTCATCATTGCTGTTATTATCCTCTTAATCGGTTTGGTAATAGCCAACTTTGTCGCCGAATTTGTGGAAAAATCAATTGCTCTTTCCGATTTCATGAACAGTGCTTCTATTAAAATTCTTCGCGCAATTACCTACTGGTCAATCATACTCTTCACAATTATGGCCGCTCTCAGCCAACTAAACATTATGGCTGAATTAATCAACACATTCTTCACTGGAGTTGTCACCATGTTAGCTCTAGCCGGAGGAATATCATTCGGACTTGGCGGTAAAGACAAAGCTAAAGAATTAATTGATCAAATTTTTCAAAAAAAATAAAAGTTAAAATCCACAAAACAATCAATCTTTAAAGAATTTAAAGAATTTCAAAAAACCACCCGACCGGGTGGTTTTTATTTATAATCGCAAAAATAACCAGAATCAATTAATTTAAAAAATCACCGAAGACACCAATTGCATATCCCTTGGCAACAACTCAACCAACCAAAACAGTTACCAGATCCCAAAAAAATCAACAAAGAAGAAACAATTATCAACTCATCCGCAATCACTTAACCTCCTTCCCGTTTACAACTAACGATTTAATCACCGCATGACCAAAAGCGTCCACAACCACCTTAGTATAAACATCTTCAATGTTTTTTTCTATATCCCTCCCTGTTCCCTCCGGAACAAAATAACTCTCTATCCCATATACAACTTCCAAATTATTATCATAACGAGGCCTCCTGTTCACAACCGTTCCTTTGATAAAAACCCCCTCCTTCGGTCTATTCTTACTGACAGCCACCGGTATCCCTTTTCCATTTTCATCAATTCTCAATAAAACATAAATTCTATCCCCATCCGCAAATGACTGACCATTAAGAAGAGCGTAATTTATTACACCAATCTTATAAGCCAAAGCAACATAGTCCCCCCTAAACAAATCTCTGGGATCAACCGGTCTGCTTTCTAACAATACTTCTGTCCCGGTTCTTAAAGTAAATTCCTTAAAAGCAATGAGTCCGGCAAAGATTACCAACCAATAAACAGCAATAATAATAAAGATTTTCTTTTTTTTCATAATTTTATAAATTAGATTTTGTAAAACTCTTTTTTATTTGCACCCTCTTTTTCTCTAAAAATATTCCCCCAACAACAAGTATTAGCCCGCCAACAATAAAGAACAAAGCTTTATCCATAAGACGCCAAAATAAATCAAAATACTTGGCAATAATAAAGATGAAAAACCAAAACACCCCCATATTTAGTATTTTAATATCCGCTCTTTGGTAACCAATGTAAATCAAAAACAAAGTCAATCCGGCAAAAAACAAATTAAATACTACTGTGTAGATATTTGACTGTAACGGAAAGAAAAAATACAAAAGAGTAAAGAGAAGCAAGACCAAGGGAATTCCATTTTCAAAGGAATTGGTTTTTGACCGAGAAGGATTATAAAACAAATTGGCAACAAGAGCAAAAAATACCAAAACTACCAAAGAAACAACCACCGTCATCAATTGCGGAACCACATCATCAAATGACCTCATTCTATTAAACCAAAAATTATTACCACCGGAAAAAAATCCGAATGTTAACACAAACAAGGAAGCCATCGCCACTTGAATACCGATTATTCTAAACACTCTGGCCACTTTAATTAATCGCGACTGAAGATAATGAAAACTTCCGACAACAAAAAGCAATAATCCGGTTGATAAATAAATTACCGGAAGAAAAAAGATTACGGCTTCATCAAAAAACCGACCTCCCAATAACACCCGCAAAAACAAAAACAAAAACAACACCGCCGAAAGAACAGCAATCGGTTCAGACTGAAAAGCATAAACCAATGGCAATATGCCGATTAACCAAACTAATAACAAAAAATCTGAGTTGGCACTAATATGATAAATTTGTGCTATCAGAAACACACTCGCTCCAAAAAGTAATGCTCCCAAGAAAAACAGAGAAGCACCAACTTTTGGTAAATTTCCCTTATCATACCTAAAACGAAAGCCAAAATAATAGGCGCTAAAAGTAACTCCCAGTATAACAACCACTTTCATTAAATCAGGCATCATTATCCAATTTGCAGCGATAAATGATATCGCCCCCAGTCCGAGTAAAACCGATCCGATTGTGGACATTGCCACAATAAATTTCATGGACCTCTTTTCCTTATTTTTTCGTTCCATATCAAGGAACATTTTTTCAGCTTGTTCTTGGGTTATCACCCCCAAATCAAGCCACTCTTGAATTTGTTTTTTGTCACTCACAATATTTTAATTAAATAATTAGTAAAATTAATGATTACCAACTGACATCATGGCTTCACGCCCACTTATCACATTATCAACAATTCTCTCAATCATTTCCTGAGTAAATTTTTACGATTTTTCATTGGCGAATATGTTTAACCGAAAATTTTTAGAAAATACTATTCACTAACTTTTAAAAAAACATTAATCAAAATCTGCCCACACTGGAAACCGTTATAAAATAGTGTATAATAAAAGAATAATACCAACCTAACATTAATAATCAACTCCTATGTCAAACTATCCACTCCTATTGGTTTTTATACCTTTATTAGTCGGCATCATCACCCAAATCACAAAATTCATTATTTTTTCCTTGAAACATGGCTTTAAATGGAGATATATCTCAACTCACGGCCATATGCCCTCAGCTCACAGCGCCTTCGCCGCTTCGACTGTCATTACTACTGCCACCGTTGAAGGTGTTAACAGCGGAGCGTTTATTGTGGCTATGGCCTTAGCTTTCTTAATCATAGATGATGCCTTGCGCCTGCGAATGTATCTCGGCGAACAAAGTCGTTACTTAAATATGCTTACCAAAAGTCTATCAAAAAAAATTGGATTAAATACCAAAAAATTTCCTCGACTCAAAGAAAGAATTGGACACCATAAATCAGAAGTGGTTGTCGGTTTAATTTATGGAACCATTCTTACTTACCTACTCACCCCTTGGCTAAACTAAAACAAAACTAAGACACCTCCAAAAAATCACCCTTCATCATCATTATAACACAAAAAAAAGGTACAACAATCAACTCTTCAAGAAATCCGAAGTACCACAAATAATCAAATACCTTAATCTGAAAGCACACTCTCTTCCTTGCCAACGAACACTATCCACTCTATACTTTAAATATGGAAAAGCTTTTTATTTTAAAAATCAATAATTCTAAATTGAATTTAAATTTTAAATTTTAAATTATCCAACAATGTCAAAGAAAATATTTTTTTCAGGAGTACAACCATCCGGAAACTTGCATCTCGGAAATTATTTAGGAGCAATAAAAAATTGGGTTGATATTCAAGAGGAGTACCAAGCTATTTGTTGTGTAGTTAACTTACACGCCATTACAGTTCCTCAGGACCCCGAAGAATTAAACAAAAAAACAATTGAGGTGGCCAAAATTTATATCGCCGGGGGTCTCGATCCGGACAAAGTTACTATCTTTCGCCAGTCAGATATACCTCAACACACCGAGTTGATGTGGCTTTTAAACACTATCACCAGAACCGGAGAACTTTTTAAAATGACTCAATTTAAAGATAAATCCGGTATTCAAGAAAAAGGCGCTAATGAAAAAATCAGTGTCGGCGCCGGTCTTTTGAATTATCCGATTCTAATGGCCGCCGATATTTTACTTTACAATGCCAACCTTGTTCCGGTTGGCGAAGATCAAACTCAACACATTGAAATAACCAGAACTCTGGCTCGAAGATTTAATAAAAAATTTGGTGAAATATTCACTATTCCAAATATCTACACCAATCCAGTTGGAAAAAAAATCATGGCTCTGGATAACCCTCTTAAAAAAATGTCTAAATCAACCGAAGCAATAAACAGCAGAATTGAACTTCTCGATGAACCGGATATCATTCGCAAGAAAATCATGAAAGCAACAACAGACAGTGAAAATAAAATTTATTACAGCAACAATCCGGAAAAAGCCGGCCTAAAAAACCTTTTGGATATTTTTTCCATTATTACCAATCGCAAAATAGAAGAAATAGTTAATAATTATAGAAACAAAGGATATGGCGATCTCAAAAAAGATTTAGCGGAAACAATGGTAGAATATCTAAGGCCAATTCAAAATAAATTTAACGACATTTCCGATGAAGAAATTTTAGAAATCTTTGAAAGAAACAAATCAAAACTATCACAGATAGCTAAAAAGAACATCACTAAAATCAAAAAAGCAATGGGACTTGAATAAAAAAATCACCCTGAAAAATCTTAAATAAACTAACACAAGAAATAAAGAAGATAAGTAATTCTCAAAAATAAAAGAGATAAACAAAAGAAAAAGTACCAAAAACAAAAAACGGGATAATCCCGTTTTTTTACAATAGTTTGAATTACACAAAATAACACCAATCAATCATTAACACCTGAAAACCAGCAATTTCAAACAAAACAATTAAGGACTGATTCCAATTTCTACTTTCAACATTTTTCCCAAAACAAGAAAAACACCCAATACTAACCATCGAAAAAAACAACCTGCATTAAAAGCAAAAAATGGAACCAGTCCTCTTTTAAGTAATCAACTACTTCTTTACTGCATCCTTCAATGCTTTACCGGCTTTAAATTTAGGTACCGTTGTCGCCTTAATCTTAATCTTCTCTCCTGTAGCCGGATTAACACCTTGACGAGCTTTACGCTTTGAAGTTGAAAAAGTTCCAAATCCCGTAAAAGTAACAGTCCCTTTCTTTTGCAACTCATCAGTAATGACATCCAACAAAGCCACCAAAGCCAACTCGGCATCCTTTTTACTCAAACCTGTCTTAGTCGCCATGGCAGCAATCACTGCTTGCTTATTCATACATATCACCTACCCTTCTAGTTTAAAAATTTATTTTAATACCCCTTAACGACCTACCAATAGTATAGCACAAACCCTTTATTTAAGCCACTTTTTCTAAAAGTAATTGTGGATAACTCACCAATAAACCCACTAAAAGAAAAGTCAAGAAATCAAAAAATTTTAATCACGCTTAAACCCGGTTCCGGCAGGAATCAAACGACCAATAATCACATTTTCCTTCAATCCTCGCAATCTATCAATTCGTCCATGAGTCGCCGCATCAATAAGCACCTTAGCCGTTTCTTGAAACGAAGCAGCTGACAAAAAGCTATCTGTTGATAAAGCAACCTTAGAAATACCTAAAATCATTCTTTCGCCGGTAGCTTCTTTCTTTCCCTTCTTCTTTGCCTCCTCATTAACCTCAACAAATCGCTCATACTCAACAATATCACCACTCAACAGAGTTGTATCACCGGGATCGGAAACCCTAACCCGAGAAAGCATTTGTCTGATAATAATCTCGATGTGTTTGTCATTTATTCCCTCTCCTTGAGTTTGATAGATCTCTTGCACTTCTCTGATAATGTACCTTTGCACCGCTTCTCTACCACTAATCTTAAATAGTTTCCTCAAATCTATATGACCCTCGGAAAGCACCTGCCCCTTGGTAACCAAATCACCCTTTTCAGCTTTAACATTCATAACCGCAGGAATAATATATTTCTTCACATCACTGTCCTTTACCTTTCTCTTCTTGCCCGGTTTCACTTTGGCAACTTTAATTATCTTCTGCTTTTTATTGGTTTCAATATCATGAATAATTCCATCAAACTCAGCTACAGCCGCCTTTGTCTTTGGTGTTCGCACTTCAAATATCTCATCCACACGAGGCAAACCTTGCGTAATATCCGCTCCGGCAACACCACCAATATGAAAAGTACGCATAGTTAACTGTGTACCGGGTTCACCAATGGCCTGAGCAGCCACAATTCCCACCGCTTGACCAAGTTCAACCAACTTACCACGACCCAGATCTTTACCATAACATTTCTGACAAACACCTTTTTTGGTCAAACAATTAACCAAATTTCTAACCTTTACTTTATCTATGCCAACTTCCTCAATTTTTGTTGCTTGCTCCAAACTAATCAATTCTCCTTTTTTAACAATCACCTTCTTAGTTTTCGGATCAACCACATTAGCAACAGTCACCCTCCCTTCTATACGCGCAGAAAAACTTTGTCCAACCTCATCCGAATCATCTTTATAAATATAACTACCTTTTGTATCACCGCAATCTTCTTCCCTAACAACAATATCCTGACCAACATCAACCAATCTCCTAGTCAAATAACCGGCTGTCGCCGTTCTTAAAGCCGTATCAGCCATTCCCTTTCTGGCACCATGAGTAGAAATAAAATACTCCAACACATTATAACCCTTTTTTAATGAACCTTTAATTGGTAATTCTATTGTTTCTCCGGTTGGTCCGGCCACCAAACCTTTCATTCCGGAAATCTGCACAACTACCGCCTCCGAACCTCTAGCCTTAGATGTAACCATGGAATCCAAAGGACTATGTTGCACAGTCGCCTTCTTGACCTCCTGAGCAATAATATCCTTTGTATTATTCCAGACCTCAACCACCTTATCCTTCCTTTCACTATCCGTCAACAAACCGGCCTCATATTGCTGATTTATTTCCGCTACAAGCTTTTCAGCTTCAGCAAATATTTTTTCCCTGGTATCAGGTACTTGAAAATCATCCATACCCAAACTAATACCGGACTTGGTAACATACTTGAATCCTAAATTTTTCAGACGATCAACAAATTTCGCTGTTTCTTCATTAGAAGCAATAGATAAAAGCTCGGAAATCAACTCCTTTAATTCAGTTTTGGTAATCACCTTATTAATAAAACGCATCTCTTCCGGGAATATATCGTTAAACATAACCCTACCAACAGAAGTCTCAATAACTTCATTTTTCCAACGCAACAAAATAGGCTCCTTCAATTTAACAATACCCATTTGATAAGCGCCGATAGCTTCAGTCATATCAACAAAATACCTCTTCTTTTTCTCATCGCTCTCTTTGTCATCAATAACAGTCATATAATAAGCCCCCAGAACAATATCTTGAGAAGGAACCGTAATCGGATCACCATTTGATGGTTTCAACAAATTGATACTCGATAACATGATTTTCTCGCTCTCCTCTCTGGCCATTGCCGTCAAAGGAACATGTACCGCCATCTGATCACCATCAAAGTCAGCATTAAAAGCCGCGCACACTAACGGATGCAAACGAATTGCGCTACCCTCAATCAAGCGTGGTTTAAAAGATTGAATTGACAAACGATGCAAGGTTGGGGCACGATTCAACATAACAAAATGATGATTAATAATCTCATCTAACATTTCATATGCCTCCTCCTTTTCATCATCAATCATCCGCCCGGCCGTCCGAATATTATAAGCAAACTCCTTCTCAATTAATTTATTGATAATAAAAGGCTTAAACAGCTCCAAAGCCATCTTTTTAGGAATACCACATTCATCCAACTCCAATTCCGGACCAACAACTATCACACTTCTACCGGAATAATCAACTCTCTTACCCAACAAATTTTGCCTGAACCGCCCCTGCTTACCCTTCAACATATCAGCCAGAGATTTCAATGGACGACGCTGTCCGGTTGAAGCAGCTACTTGAGTTTGATTTCTACGAGAAGCATTGTCTATCAACGAATCAACCGCTTCCTGCAACATTCTTTTTTCATTTCTCTGAATCACTTCCGGCGCATTCAAGTCTATCAATCTTTTTAAACGATTATTTCTATTGATTATCCTTCGATATAGATCATTAAGATCGGAAGTGGCAAAATGACCACCATTCAACTGCACCATCGGACGCAAATCAGCAGGCATTACCGGAATAACAACCAACATCAACCATTCCGGTCTAATACCGGCTTCCAAAAATCCATTTAAAAGCTTCAATCTCTTCGCCAATCTTTTTCTATCAACACTGGATTTTTCAGCCATTTCCGCCTTTATCTTTTTTACCTCTTTCTCTAAGTCAATATTTTTCAACATCCTATAAATAGCTTCCGCGCCAATCATCGCCTTAAAAACATGACTACACTTGCGAGAAAGATTATAATATTCAAACTCAGACAAAATCTGCCCCACTACCAATCCCTTAACGGTAGTAATAATATCTTGATATTTCTTCTTGACCTCCGCTCGCTCTTGGGGAGATTTTATCTTGGCAAGAGAATTTTTTTTCTCTTTATTCAACTCATTTAAAAATTCTTTTTTAGCATCCTTATCAACATCAGTTACAATATAACCGGCAAAATAAATCACCTTTTCCAACTGCTGAACAGACATATCCAGTGCCAAGCCAATCCGCGAAGGAACACCCTTAAGAAACCAAATGTGCGAAACAGGAACCGCCAAAGAAATGTGACCCATCCTCTCCCGTCTAACACTTGACTTTGTTATCTCTACTCCACACTTATCACAAACAACTCCCTTATGTTTGATCTTTTTGTATTTTCCACAATAACATTCCCAATCCTTAGATGGTCCAAAAATCTTCTCGCAAAACAACCCATCCTTTTCATATTTCTGAGTACGATAATTAATAGTCTCCGGCCGCAAAACCTCTCCGTGAGACCATTCCAAAATAACTTCTGGGGAAGCAACCTTAAGTTGAACCGCATCAAAATCAGAAATTTTCATTATGTTATTATCATATTTCATGATGCCTTTGTTAAAAATTATTGTCTATTTTAAGTTTGTGTCAAAACCATTTCAGTTTTTTGAAGAAGAACTTTGTTTTTCGCTCCCAGCATGAGATTCTACAACCCTCCCATTTCTCAAAAACTTCATTTCTAAAGCCAATGCCCTTAACTCATTAACCAACACATGGAATGAAGCCGGGATATTAGGTGACTGAATAGGCTCTCCTTTAATAATTGATTCATAAGCCCTGGAACGACCGAACACATCATCCGATTTGATTGTTAACATCTCCTGCAAAGTATGCGCAGCACCATAACCTTCCAATGCCCACACCTCCATTTCTCCAAAGCGCTGTCCTCCAAACTGCGCCTTACCTCCCAATGGTTGTTGAGTAATCAAAGAGTAAGGACCGATGGATCTGGTGTGAATCTTATCTTCAACCAAATGATTTAATTTCATAATATACATATAACCAACAGTCGTTCTACTATCAAATTTTTCTCCCGTTCTACCATCTGTTAACTGAACCTTTCCATCATCCGGCAAACCAGCTTTTTTCAATTCTTCTTTTATCTGTTCTTCTGTAACACCGTCCAAAGCCGGGGAAGCCGCCTTGTAACCCAATTCAGCCGCCGCCCAACCAAGATGCGTTTCTAAAATCTGTCCAATATTCATACGTGAAGGAACACCAATTGGAGTTAAAATAACATCCACTGTGCGACCATCCGGAAGATAAGGCATATCCTCCACCGCCGCAATTTTAGATATAACTCCTTTATTTCCGTGTCTTCCGGCCAACTTATCTCCAACCGATATCTTTCGCAATCTGGCAACTGACACTTGAATTTGCTTAATAACTCCTGCCGGCAATTTGTCGCCATTTTCCCGAGAAAAAACAGTTACATCAACAACCTTCCCTCGTTTTCCGTGAGGAATATAAAGAGATGTATCCTTTACGTCCCTTGACTTATCTCCAAATATCGCCCTTAACAATCTCTCCTCGGCAGTCAAATCACTTTCTCCCTTCAAAGAAACTTTACCAACCAAAATATCTCCGGAATTAACCTCGGCACCAATCCGGATAATTCCATCGGCATCAAGATTCTTCAAACGATCCTCGCTAATATTCGGAATATCCCTGGTTACAACTTCCGGCCCCAGTTTTGTTTCCTGCACATCAACAGAAAATTCATCAATATGAACAGAACTGTAAACATCCCTTTCTACCACTTTTTCAGATATAATAATGGCATCTTCATAGTTATAACCCTGCCAAGGCATAAAGGCAACCAACATATTTTGCCCTAACGCCAACTCTCCATGATCAGTAGAAGCTCCATCTGCCAACAAATCCTTCTTTTTTACCTTTTGTCCCAAAACAACCCTCGGTACCTGATTTAAGCTGGTAAAAGCATTTGATTTATCAAAAGTTTGCAAGGTGTACTCCCTCTTAACAGATCTCTTGCCGGGTCCGGCAAACTCTTTAATAACAATATGCTTCGCATCAACCTCCACAACTTCTCCCGCTTCTTTGGCTAAAATAACCTGACCGGAATCGGCAGCCGCTTTATCTTCCAACCCTGTTCCTACCAAAGGAGCTTCCGGTTTAACACAAGACACTGCTTGCCGTTGCATATTTGAACCCATCAAAGCCCTATTGGAATCATCATGCTCCAAGAACGGAATAAGCGCCGTAGCCACAGAAATACACTGTTTTGCCGAAACGTCTATATAATCCAATTTGGTTGACTCTATCACAGATGGCTCATTTTTAACTCTGGCTTCCACAATATTTTGTAAGATATTTCCATCTTCATCAACTTCAATACCGGCATGAGCAATATTTTTCTCACCCTCCACAATGGCATTAATATATTCAACTTCCTTTGAAATATAAGGAGTAACTTTTATCTCTTCTTTCTTTGAGCGAGACACTTTGGAAAGATCTTTCTTTTCTATTTTATGACCTTTACTCAAAAGAATGTTACCATTCTTGTCTTTTACCGCTTCCGCTAAAATACGACCCTCAATATTCTTATCTCCTTTATTAATAGTATGCTTAATTGGTCGATAAGGAGTCTCTATGAAACCGTATTCATTAATTTTAGCATAACAAGCCATATGCCCAACCAATCCAATATTTGGACCTTCCGGTGTCTGCACCGGACAAATTCTCCCGTAGTGAGAAGCATGCACATCACGAACTTCAAAACCGGCCCTCTCTCGCGTTAAACCACCGGGACCCATCGCGCTTAACCTTCGCTTGTGTTCCAACTCAGCCAAAGGATTAACTTGATCCATAAATTGTGATAACTGGGAAGAAGAGAAAAACTCCTTCACCGCCGCCACCACCGGACGAGAATTTATCAACTGAGCATGAACAACGGTACTAACATCGCAAGAGCTCATCTTATCCTTTATATTCCGAGCCATCCTCATCAATCCGATTCTCACCCTTCCTTGAATCAATTCACCCACACCTCGTAAACGTCGACTACCAAGATGATCTATATCATCGGGCTCAGCCAAAGGATCATTATTTAATCTGATTATTTCCCTCACAATAGCCACTAACTCATCCTTACCTAACAACCTACTACTTTCATCACTTTCACTTTTATCCATACCTAACCTGAAATTCAACCGATAACGACCAACTCTACCAAAATCATAACGATCATAACTAAAGAAAACACTATCAATCATCTGTCGAGCATTTTCAATTGTCGCCAAATCTCCGGGACGAAACCTCTTATAAACTTCCTTATAAGCTTCATCAACATTCTTAACCGGATCTTTCACTAAAGTCTCATCAACAAAAGAAATCTCACCAGTATCCACATCTCTGAAAGCATTTTTAATATCCTCATCCGTCTCTAAGCCAAATATTCTCAACAAAGAAGTAATCGGAATCTTTCTTTTTCTATCAATCTTAACCCACATCACACCAGTAGCATCCGTCTCTATTTCCAACCACGCACCCCTATTGGGAATTATTTTTGCCCCAAAGGTTTTACGCCCACTAACATATTCAGCTGTAAAAAACACCCCCGGACTCCTAATCAATTGAGAAACAACCACTCTTTCCACTCCATTGATAATAAAAGTACCTCGATCAGTTATCAATGGGAGATCTGTCAAGAATATTTCCTGTTCTCGCACCTCTCCGGTTTTTTTAAAAAGTAAAGTTGCGTTTATCCTTAAAGGTGCTTCATAGGAAACATTTTTCTTTTTGGAAACAGCCTCGCTATACTTAGCTTCATCAAGATAATAATCACCCAAAGATAATTCCAATTCTTCCCCTGTAAAATCGGTTATCGGAAAAATTTCCTCAATAATTTCCCGCAACCCTTTTTCTAAAAACCAATCATATGACTTTGTCTGTGATTCGACCAAATCAGGCAACGAAACCATAGATTGCTTTTTGAAAAATTTTCGTTTTAAGAGACTGGAATGAGAGCTGAATAAAGAACGAACAGTCAATTTCTTTTTCGTTGTAATAGCCATAAAGCACAATAACGCTAAAACTAGCTGTTATAAAGTTTGAGACACAAACAAAAAACAACCAGCTTTACTGATTTAAATTATATATAAAAATTTTCTAAAAAATTTTTCCTCCAGACATAAAAAGAGGAATAAAATAATTAACCACCAGACCAAAACAAATACTTACCTCAGTATATAATATAATAGAAAATTGTCAATAAGAAACGGAAACCAAAAACACCTCCAACACAACAAAACCACTTCACACCTACAACCCCAAAAAACCGACTACCACACTCCGCCACCATTTCTCATTTCCAACCAAACTCGTCAAACAATAAACACTTTCCGATTTTCAATCAAAAAAACAAAAAACAACTCTTCACTCAAGGGTAGATTTAAACAAAAATCCAACCCAAACCAATATTTCCGCCAAACAGTGAGCGGGTAACGGGAATCGAACCCGTATCCTCAGCTTGGAAGGCTGATGTAATAAGCCATTATACAATACCCGCCTCTACTCCATTATCCCATCTAAATTCACATCATACATGATTCTCTCACTGACCAAATTATATTCCAATACTTCTTTCTTGTCAAACCAATGATCAATTTCCATTTCTGCTTCCTTATGTGATCCTGATGCATGCACCAAATTTCTCACCGAACGACCATCCTTATCAGACAACTCATAAGAATCTAAAACGTAATCACCTCTAATCGTTCCCACATCACTTGTTAACGGCTCTGTTCCGCCAATCAACTTTCTAACTATACCCACAGCGTGCGCTCCTTCCCAAACCATCACCACAATCGGTCCACTGGTCATATAAGACTTTAGAGCTCTCAAAATTCTCTCGGTAATCTCAAAAGGATCTTCAGACGGCGGAGTCTTTCCTTTTTTCTTGTAGCTGGCAATAGTCTTCTCTCCGGTAACTCTTCGCCACTCCGGATCTAAAGTATAATGTTTTTCAATATGCTCTTCGTCGGCAACCATTAATTTACAAGCCACCATCTTCAAACCAACCTTTTCAAAACGCTTAATAATCTCTCCTACCAAAGAACGCTGAATACCGTCGGGCTTAACAATAACTAAAGTTTTTTCTTTTTTCATTTTTTATATCTAAAAGATTAGCAATAACATTCTCAATATACACCACCATCACAAAAAAATCAACCCTCACTCCCTCAATCGCCAAAATAAATAAACAACCAATCCCAAACAACCAAAATACACCAGCGATAGAAATTGGGGAACCTTTAAAAACAGCAACCATGAAACAAAAACAAGTAACAAAAAAATAATGGCGCTAAAAAAGAACAACCCTCTCCATCCCAAACAATCCGATAAATACTCACTCTCATTTTTTTCAATGACACTCCCTGAAGAATTCCCAATCAACCAACCAATCCCCAAAATCACTAACAACAAGACATAATTCAAATTAAAAACATTGCTCACCAATCCCGGCAAGATAACCTCAAGAGAAAAAAAAACAAAAAAAATCAAACAAAAAACAATTACCAACTTACAAACCAAACTATTCATTTTCTTTTTCATTTTCATTGAATTTTTTCCGGAAAATAATTAAACAGAAACCTTCTCTTAATATTCCTCAAAACAATCTTTGGAACAAAATCAAAAAATTCAGAAAAAGTATAAACCTTAATTTTACCATCAACTACTAAAAAATCGTCTTTCCAGTCAATAAAAATATTAGCTCCTTCCAATACTTTTTTATCCAAATCCACAAAAAGACAACTATAATCACCTTTGATACTTTTTTCGCAAGTAACAGTTCCAACTGACGACAAAACCTCTTTATCTACTTTAACAACTCCGAACCTTTCCGCAATCATATTCTGCAAATCAACTCCCTCGATCCTTATTTTTTCATTATCACCCAATAAATAAAACTCTCCATCTCCCAAAGAAACAAAGGTTCCCGGCAAATAACGCGCCCTAGTTAAAATGTTCTCCCCTTTTGACAAACCAACCAATTCACCACCAACAATTTTACGAACCTTTCCCCAATCAAATCCAAGTCTATCAAAAGACTCGGCATTGGAAAAAGCACGATATTGATTGTTGGTTATCAAATAAACAGATTTATTATCAGCCAACAACTCTCCATTCATAACCTTCATCCCTTCACCAATTTTCAACTTCAATAATAATTCTTCCCAAGAATCAATCTCCCCCTTCACAGGAAAAAGATTTAACTCATTTTGATAAACTTCACCAACCAACTTACCCTTCTTTTCATGCGCCAAATCATCAAAAGACACCCTCATTTTAATTTGAAATTTACGAAAAGGGAAACCGTCTTTCAGTATCACTCGCCAATATTTTTCACCTCCATACTGCGTCATAAAAAAATCACTCGACAAATTATCACCATACTCAAAAGAAAATACCGGAAAAAGTATCCTAAAAGTTACCCACCCCATCAAAACCACTCCCACTAAGAAAGCAATCAACCAAGAAAATAAATTATTCATCATTAATTTAACCATTAAAGCATTTTAAATAATAAAATCGCCAAACCAACCAACAACCAAGGGATTGATAAAACACCGAAATTATCCGAACTAACCAAAAGGTTAAAACCGGTATGAATCGCAACCGGCAACAATAAAGCAAAAAAATAAAAAAACTTTTTCAAAAAACCATTAGCCAACATCAAATCAAACAAAAACACACCAAACAAACCGGAGTAAATCATATGAGCGGAAGTTGAAAGTAGAAATCGCAAAAAAACAACGGAAATAAATCCTCCATCCACTCGCGAAACAAAATTATTAGCAAAATAAACACCATTCTCCGTTACCCCAAAAGCCAAACCAATCATCACTCCGACCAGAATGCCTGGGTTTAACTTTGAAATAAAACTACTTCTCGCTAAAGATTTTAAAGAAAAAAATATGCCGACAGCCTTAGCGCCCTCCTCAATTAAAGCAACCAACAAAAAAGAAAAAATTGCATACTCAAAAGAATTCTCCCCCAAAGAAGAAAAATATTTTTTTAAAAAAATGTCCTGATAATGATTCTCGATATTAATAATTTGAAAAACGCTGGCCGGAATTGCTGTCAAAACACCCCAAAAGAAAATTTTTAACAATAAATTAAAATTTGCTACCGATGGCTTTTTGCCGAAAAAATACAATACCCCGGCCAACAATGCCGGCAAAACACCAATTAAAGCGGCAATAAAAATCGTTTTGTAGCCAATTAACATTTTGTTTAAATAAACTTAAAAAACTCGCTAACCTATTCTGGTAATCACTTTCTCTCCTTTTTTCGCTACTATAAGTTGAGCATGTAAATGTTGCACTGTCGCCCCCGTTTGATTGGTACTATCTGAACGCATCAACAAAGTACTATGAGTAATATCAAACTTATTCTTCACTTTACTTAGAATATCCCAAAATAACCTTCTTTCCTCGTCAGTCATTTCTTCAATAGTCAAAATATGTCGCTTAATAACAAACAAAAAATGATAATCTGTATTCTTGTATGGCCAAGCATTCTCAGTAGCAACCCAGCAATCATTTTCCAATAAAATCGGCTTACTATGATAAAAAGGTGTAACCCTATCAACAAAATCATGACAAAAAGGACAAACACCATCCTCAATAATTTTTTTCATCACTTCTATCTGTTTTTTCTGTCGAGCATTTTTTAAATTTAAACCACTCCTATTCATAAAAAATAAATACCAGATTAATCAATTAAAAACACTTTTTTAAACCGGCGTGGGAATCCTAAACCAAGGTTGCGGATGATAATCCTCCAAAACAAAATCAGTTTTTCTAAAATCCTGAATTCTATTAACATTTCTATTAGGTTCCAATTTTACCGTTGGAAAAGCGACCGGTTTGATCCTAAGAATTTTATCCACCGATTCCGCCTGAACATCATAATAATGAGGGTTGGATAAAAAATGAGTGTACTTGGTAAACTTGTAACCCAATAAATAAGCAACCATTAAACCTAATGCCGCCCACTCAATTAAATTAAACTGCAAACCAACAGGAACATCAGCCGATCGCTGGGTATGAGTCATTTCCAACTCCCTCTGTTTATCAAACAAAATAAAATGAACAAAATTCCCATGGCAAGGAGCAACCACCACCTTTCGCGGAAAACCCTGCTCCTTATCCCCCAATGATAACGGGGGATTCCAAGTTGTCAAAACGTGAGTTCGCAAAAACGGAGCTCTCTCCATTTGTCGTTGAACGGCAGTTACTTGATCAAACTCACCCTCAGGCGACTGAAAACAACCCAGAGAAGCTCCATAGGAACCACTACCAAGATCACCTTCTTTTAAATTAAAGTGACCACACTTCTCTTCAGTGACCCAATCCCTCCAAAAAACCTCCGGACAACCATATTCTTTTAAACCACTTAGCGTACTCTGGCCATTCAAAAAAGCGACCAACTCACCAATCGCACCAAAAAAAGACTTGCTTAAATCCCTTTCGGTCAAAACGGGAAAACCATTTTTTAAATCAAACTGTAAAACTTCACCGGTTAATTCTCGTGAATTTTGATGTCCTGATTTTTTATTTTCCTTCAACCTAACATGAATCGGAATTTTATCCTTTCCTTTTTCTTTTATTTTTTGCAATAAATTTTGATACTGCAAATCAGGAACCCTCTCTTCATAGGGCAAATAATCAATTCCTCCCTCCATCTTCTCGTCTGATTTTTTTTTCATTTATTTTTTTTATTTGCTTTTGAAATTCTAACACTCTCCTGCAACTCCCCCCAAGAAAACGAAACCTACCAAGAATTTCCTCACTAAAACAATAACCAACCAAAACAACAAACTAAACACCAAACCAACGCCAAAAAATTCAACAAGTAAAAACCTACTACCCAGAAAAAGCTAACTACTCAACTTTTCCATCTCCTCCAACTCCTCTCTTTTTTTTAAAATAACTTTCATAACATCATCAACCTGCCACAACAATTCATCCATACTACCATTATTCTTTATTACAAAATCCGCCTTTGCACCAATTAAAGGGATATTTTTCTCAGTCTCGGCAGTTTCTTCAAATTTTTTAAACTCCTCCAAAGTTTGTTTGTCATCAGTCTTCTCTCCTCGACCCAAAACCCTTTTCCATCTTAATTCCTGATCAGCAGTAACATAAATAATAAAATTATTCTCAAAAGATCTGATGAAATCAAGATCCTTCATCATCCTCATCCCATTAACACACATAATTCCTTCATTTTGTTCCACATAACGAGAAACCCCCTTATGCAAAACATCCTCTCCAAAACGCTCCTTAAAAACACTATATAACCAAGATTGATCTTTTTTGGAGGATTTATTAAAAAATAAATCCAAAGTTTTCTTTAAAGGAAGACTAAATCTTAATAACTGAACATCATACCGTCTTTTTAGATAATGAGCGACTGTATCCTTACCACTACCGGTCTCCCCAACCAAGCCAATAATTATTTTTGCCATATCAAAAAATTAAAAGTTAACTTTCGTCTATACTGACGACTTCTTTATCATAACAAATTAAAAAATAAATTGCAATAGCACAGAAACCGAAATAAAACAACCAAAACAAAAAAACAAGAATCACGCTTGAATAAATCAAAACGCGATTCTTATTTTAAATTGAATGTCAACTTCTACTTAACCTTTGCTTTCAACTCATCAATCTGTGCTTGCTGTTCATCCATCTTTTTCTGCTGATTCTTAATCGCCTCAATCAAAACACCGATAATTTCTGAATAAGCCACAGATTTGTAACCATCAGCATCAGTTGTTACAACCTCCGGTAATACCTCTTCAATTTCTTGAGCTA
>Ga0256914_1000461_pt1 | contig 40339 bp, 39 predicted proteins | sample HulkmetaG_FD_191571 | JGI IMG/M metagenome (GOLD analysis project Ga0256914, IMG submission 191571) | Hydrothermal chimney microbial communities from Main Endeavour vent field at the Juan de Fuca Ridge, Pacific Ocean - Hulk | ecosystem: Environmental > Aquatic > Marine > Hydrothermal vents ... | reverse complement strand
GTCCGAGGCGATCCGGGACCTGATCCGCCGGACCCTGGTCCGCAAGGAATGGCAGGACGACAACCCGGTGATGGGGGTGATCACCCTGGTGTATGATCACCATCAGCCCCAACTCCAGGAGCGGATCACCGAGGTGCAGCACGATTACTATCACCAGATCATCTCGTCGACCCATGTGCACATGGATCATCACAACTGCCTGGAAGTGATCATCGTCCAGGGCCGGGCCGGCGAGATCAGGCGACTGGCAGACCGGCTCATCGCCCTGCGGGGTGTGCGCAACGGCAACCTGGCCATGAGCAGCACCGGCAAAGGACTGGCCTGAGGCAGGAGAGGAGGGCAGCCATGCATATTTCCGAAGGTATTCTCTCGGCCCCGGTTCTTCTCGGCGGCGGGGCACTCTCGGCAGCCGGCACGGCCATTGGCCTGAAAGAGGTGAACGGCGAACGGATCATGCCCACGGCCATCCTTTCGGCCGCCTTTTTCGTGGCCTCCCTGATCCATGTACCCGTGGGACCGGGCAGTGTCCACCTGGTCCTGAACGGGTTGCTGGGCCTGCTCCTGGGCTGGGCCTGTTTTCCGGCCATCCTCACCGGCCTTTTCCTGCAGGCGATCTTTTTCCAGTACGGCGGCCTGCTGGTTCTGGGGGTCAATGTCTTCAATATGGCGGCGCCGGCGGTGTGTCTGCATTACCTGGCCCGCCCCCTGCTGAGAAGGAAAAAGACCCGGGCCATTGCTTCCTTCGGGGTGGGCTTTCTGGCCATCCTGGCGGCCTCCCTGCTCATGGCCCTGTCGCTGGCCCTGTCGGACGGAGGGTTCGTCCAAACGGCCCGCCTGGTGGTGTTGGCCCATGTACCGGTGATGCTCTGCGAGGGGATCATCACCATGTTTACGGTCTCCTTCCTGGTGCGGGTGCAGCCGGAGATCATCTTTCCTGAGGACAGATCATGAAACAGACCCCGACATGGCTGCTGTTTTTCCTGCTGGTCTGGGCCCTGCCGGTCATGGCCCATGGACTGCGGGTTTTCGCCTGGCCCGAAGGTGACCGGATAAACGGGGAAACCAGTTTCGGCCATGGCCGGGGAGCCAAGGACAGCCCGGTCAAGGTGCTGGATGCAACCACCGGCAGGGTGCTCCTTACCCTGCGCACAGACGACAAGGGCAACTTCAGCTTTCCGGTTCCTGCCCATGCCGGGAGCCGGGACCAGGACCTGCGGATCGTCGTGGAAACCGGTGACGGTCACCGGGGCGAATGGCTGCTCAAGGCTGCCGACTACCTGGCCGGAACAGGGGAGGAGCCAGTCCCCCGGCCCCTGCCGGCAGAAACCGTTGACAGGCCGGCACCATCCCCGGGAAAACAGATATCCTTCTCCGAAGAACGGCTGCGGACGATCATCGGCCAGGAGCTGGACAGCCGCCTGGCCCCCATCCACCGCGCGCTGGCAAGGGAAAGGGAAAAGCGGCCATCGGCCAGGGACATCCTGGGAGGGCTCGGTTATATATTCGGCCTGGCCGGGCTGGCTGCCTGGTGGCAGTCCAGGAGGAGACCATGATCCTGGAGCGGTTCAGCGAGGGGGACTCCCTGATCCATCGTCTCGACCCGGCGGCCAGAATCGTGGCCGCCTCTCTCCTGATCCTGGTCATCGCCCTGGCGGATCGTTTTTCCACCGCCCTGCTGGGCATGCTCGCCGGAGCCACCTTTCTCGTCCTGGCCCGCCTGCCCCTGGCCGCGGTTTTTGGCCGCCTGCTGCTGGTGAACACCCTTATCCTCCTGTTCTGGCTCACCCTGCCCTTCAGCTACGGCGACAACACCCTCTTCAGCCTGTCCGTCCTCCAGGTCAGGAAAGAGGGAGTACTCCTGGCCCTGCTTCTCACCCTGAAGGCCAACGCCATCCTCCTCCTTCTCGTCGCCCTGCTGGCCACCGCCTCCTTCACCCGCATCGGCCACGGCCTGCAGCGGCTCAGGTTGCCGGAAAAGCTCTGCCTGCTTCTGCTGTTCACCCACCGGTATATCTTCGTCATCCACGAAGAGTTCCAGCGGCTGCACCGTTCGGCCCGGCTGCGCTGTTTCAGCCCATCGACCAGCCTGCACACCTACCGGACCTACGGACACCTCTTCGGCATGATCCTGGTGCGGAGCTGGAACCGGGGGTTGCGGGTGAAACAGGCCATGGACCTGCGAGGCTTCGATGGTCGCTTCTTCACGCTCCACGAGCAGGCCATGCAGATGAAAGACTACCTGTTTCTGGGGGCGGCAGGGCTGCTGGCCCTGATCCTGATGGGGGTCGAACTGACATGAGCGCCCGTGTCCTCCTGGAGCTGACCGATGTCGGCTTTACCTACCCTGGCCGGAAACGGCCTGCCCTGGAGGGGATCAACTTCACCCTGGAGGCCGGGCAGCGGATCGGGCTGATCGGCGCCAACGGCAGCGGCAAGACCACCCTCCTTCACCTGATCATGGGCCTGCTCCGGCCAGACACCGGCAGGCTGCTCTTCCAGGGAAAGCCGCTGGCCGACAGGAACGACCTCCGCAGGCTGCGCAAGGCCATCGGCCTCCTGTTCCAGGATGCCGATGACCAGCTCTTCTCTCCCACCGTGCTGGAAGACGTGGCCTTCGGTCCTCTCAACCTGGGCGCTGACCCTGCAGAAGCCAGAGAAATCGCCCTGAGGACCCTGGACCGGGTGGGCCTGCACGGCTTCGGCCCCAGGGTGACCCACAAGCTCTCCGGCGGCGAGAAGAAACTGGTCTCCCTGGCCACGGTGCTGGCCATGTCTCCCCAGGCCCTGCTCCTGGACGAGCCCTCCAACAACCTGGACCCGGCCACCCGGGAGGACCTGATCCGGATTCTCAACCAGCTCGGCATCGGCTACGTGATCATCTCCCACGACTGGGACTTCCTGGCCGAGACCTGCGAGGAAATCTTCGCCATGGAGCAAGGCCGCCTTGCCCGCAGCGATCATGCCTCCCTGCATCAACACCGGCATGCCCACCCCTGCGGCGAGCACCCACACCACCACGGGTGCTGATCCTCCACTCTGCTATTCCGGCTGCGAGCCGTTTTCATCGCCTGGCTCCGGCGTGCTCTCCTGGCCCTCTGTCTCGGGCTCTACCTCCTTGGCCGCCTTTTCCGCCTCGTTCCTGGCCTTTTCCTCTGACTCCAGGTCCAGAACCTTCTGGTAGCAGGCCTCGGCCCTGGCCATGTCGCCTTCCTTTTCATACACCGCGCCCAGGTTGGTGAGGGCGCTGCGGTTGGTGGGATCGATCTTCAGGGCCTGTTCGAAGTACTGCTTTGCCATGGCGATGTCACCCTTCTGCAGCTTGGCGAAACCGATATCGTTCAGGGCCACGGCATGGGCCGGGTTGGGAGCGTCCTTGAACTTCCAGTCCGGGATGGCGGAAGACCCCTTCTGCACATACTCCATCACGTCCCGCTTCTTGTAGTAGAGGGCGGCCAGCTCGGCCGGGTTCTCCACGATATGCGGGGTGATGAAGATAAAGAGGTTGGTCTTGGCCTCATACTCGGTCCGGGTCTTGAACAGCCAGCCCAGGAGCGGGATATCGCCCAAAAGGGGCACCTTGTACTCCGAAGACGAGGTATCCTGGCCGATGATGCCGCCAATGACCACGGTCTCGTTGTTGTGGACCACCACGGTGGTTTCGGCCTTGCGGGTGAAGGTGGTGGGCGTGCCGCTGACATCGTTGGGATTCTTCAGCTTGATCACCTCAGCCATGATCTCCATCCTGACGATGTCGTTCTGGTTGATCTGGGGCGTGATCTCCAGGGTGGTCGCCACGTCCTTGTACTCGTAGTTGGTGTAGTCCTGCTGGGAAGTGGTGGTGTTCTTGCTGGTGATGTAGGGGACGTTCTCACCCACCTTGATCAGGGCCTTCTTGTTGTCCGTGGTCAGGATCTGGGGCGTGGCCACGATGTTGATGTCCGAATCGTCCCGGTAGGCCCGCAGCACCGCGCCCAGGTTGGGAAAGTAGATGTTGCCGATCTTGATCCCCTGTTTCATGACCCCGAAGGTAAAGCCGGCAGGCAGGACGGGCGGTTCCTGTTTCAGACCGCTCATGATGTCGTAGGGCGTCGAAGGATTGCCGCTGAAGCCGGAAAAGAGCTGGCCGGTGCCGTCGTCGAAGGAGCCGCCCCCGCCCCACTGCACGCCCAGCTCGAATGACTTGTCCGCGGCCACCTCCATGATCAGGGCCTCCAGGTAGACCATCCTCCTCGGGATGTCGAGTTTCTTGATCACCTCCTCCAGGGTCAGGTACTCGTCCCTGGGCGCGATGATGATCAGGGAGTTGGTCTCCTCGTCGGCCATCATCTTCACATCCTTGGAGATGGCCGGTGCCTTGCCCTTTTTCTTGCCGGCCGTCTTTTCGTCCGGCAGGTTCATCAGCACCTTGATCAGCTCCTCGGCACTGGCATGCTGCAGGTAGTAGACATGGATCCGTCCGGAGTCCCGCGGAACCTCGGTATCGAGCTGCTTCACCAGCTGGCGGATCCTCCTGACCTGGACCTTGGGCGCGAAGACGATCAGGGAGTTGGCCCGCTCATAGGGGATGATCTTGACGATCTCCCGACGGCTGCCCTTTCTGGCACTGCGGATGAAGATCTGGCTCAACGACTTGGAAACATTGGTGGCCGAGGCGTATTTCAGGGGGATGATCTCCAGCTCCTCCCCCACGGAGGGCACATCCACGGCCTTGATGATCTTCAGCAGCCGCCTGATGTTGGAGAGGACATCGGTGATGATCAGCATGCCGGACTCGGCATGGGCGATGACCACGCTGGTCTTGGAGACCAGGGGGGCAAGGATCTTTTTCACCTCCACCGGGCTGGTATGAACGAGCTGGATGATCTGGGTGACCACCTTGTCCTCCGGATACAGGGAGCTGGTCTTCCGCAGGGTGGCGATATTCTTGGACCGGGCCTGTACCGCCGGCACGATCTTGATCACCGAACCGGCCGGGACCGTGGTGAAGCCGTGTACCTCCAGGACCGACTCGAAGACGTGATAGGCATCCTGTACCGAGATGCGGGTGGGCGAGATGATGGTCACCTTGCCCTTGACCGATCGGTCGACGATGAAATTCTTGCCGGTCAGCTCGCTGATGTACTTGATGAACAGGTTGATATCAACGTCATTGAAGTCAATGGTCACGTAGCGTTGCGACGCCTGGACCTTCGCCTGGGCAGGCTGCTTCGCCGGCTGCACGCCCTGGCCCGTACCAGGGACGAGGGTGAACAGGACGGTCGCCAGAAGGCCGAGCAACACGGCCCACCGGCCCGTGCGGCACCTTCTCCTGCGGACTGATCCGGGTTGTGTATCACGATGCTGGTTCATGTTCCTCTTCCTGCGCTTCTTCGCTCTCAGGGGGCGGCGTATCCTCGGGCGGGACCTCGTTCTCCACTGCCTCCCCGGCTATCTCTCCCTCTTCTTCCTCTGGCTCCGCTTTCGGGGCTACATGGGGAACCGCCCTTTTCTGCCGGAGGCTGACCCGGCGATGGGGTCGGGCCACCGGGATGTTTCGCTGCGGGTGAATAGTGGTGTTCTGACCGGCCGGCCGCTCCGGAGCCTTGGTCACCGGTCTGGCCGGCGGTTGGGCCGGCCCCTGGGGCGGACCCGGTCCGCCACCTTCCCGCTCCTTGATGGTCAGCACCTCGTTTTTGCCATTGACCTCCAGGATGACCTTGCCCCGTTCGATGGACTTGATGATCGCATTCTGGATCGCATCGCCCACCTGGTAGATATCCTGCCGTTTCTCCTTTTCGTCAACAATAATCGCCCTGGCATCCCGCTCGCTGCCGCTGACAGTCCCCTGGAGGACCAGTTTCAGCGAAGTGGGTTCCAGGTTTTCCGGCTTGACCTCTTCCTCCTTTTTCTCTTCTCCGGCATCGAGTCTCGCCCCGAAGATATTCCTGGTGACGATTATACGATAATCCTGTTTCGCTGTCGGCACCGGTTTCTGCACGGTTGCCACTGTTTCGGCCGGCCTGCCGCGCTCCAGGCTGGCTATGTCGTCGAGAAGCCGTTCCTCCAGGCGGCTGTACCAGAGGTTTACACCCGCATAGACGACCACGGAGATGAAGATCAGCTTGGCCAGGAGACGGATCACGGCTGTTTTCTGCCTCCCTGCAGCATGGTGTTGAGGGATGCGGGAATACCGGCGAACAGGATTCCCGGTTCAGCCAGGCGGCCGCTGACCGTAAAAGTGAGCCGGCCGTCCTTCAGTTGCCTGCGGATCAGCTCCACTCCCTGCGGATTGCCCAGGGTACCGAAGAACTCCGGACGCGGCTGCATGGCGCCCTCGAGCCTGACCTGCGAATTCAGCCAGGGCACGGCAAGCTCCACGCTGCCTGAGAAGTTCGCCTGCAGCTGTTTTGATTCCACTGTTCCCTGCTCGATCCGCATGGCCTTGTCCTCCAGGGTCGCCTGCATGGTGATCCGACTGTAGGGCAGCTCGTTCATTCCCAGCACCGGGGCCTGGAAGGTCATCCGCCCGTCGCTGAGGACCAGGTTCATCCTCCCCTTGCCCTGGAGCAGAGACTGCGCCTCACCATGCAGGGCAAAGGTCCCGGACAGGATACCGTCCAGCTGCCGGTTCAGGTCAACAAAGAGGGGGCGCAGTCCTTCCAGGTGCAGGTTGCTGACCGTGCCGGTGCAGTCGATCTCACCCTCGCCGCTCAGGCTCCAGGCCCCCTCCACCCGGCCGCCGCAGCACTGCAGACGGTAGCGGGCAGCCGGCCTCCTCGTCCGGACCAGGACGGCAACGTCCGGAAAGAGGGCAAGGCGATCCAGGATGAGCGGCTGTTCCTGGCCGCGACCACTGCTGATCCGGATGTTGTCCAGAGCCACGGCAGGCGGCAGGGCGAAACCGATCCGCTCAAACCGCCACTCCATCTCCGGGGTCATCTGCCCCATGCGGCACTCGAGCCACCTCCTGACCGTCTTTTCCGGAAAGAGATACCAGAGCAGGAAGAGGGCCACGGCCAGGCCATAGAACAGATAGGCGACCGTCCTGCCGGTCCACGTGAGGATCCTGCCCATGTCTATTCCTTCCTCCTGCCTGCCGTGCTCATGTCCGGTCCAGGCTGATGACCTGCATGATCACGTCCAGGGTTTCCTTTTCCTTCTTGTTTTCCTGGATGGTGATCCGTTTCACGGCCACCAGGTTCTCCGGTGACTCGATGTGTTCCAGAAAGGAGACGAGCTGTTTCAGGCTGACTGCACCCAGCTTCATCTCCACCATGACCTGCTTCAGATCGCCCTCGCTGATGGTGCTCGAGGGTTTCATGTAGACGATGTTCTGCTTGACATCCGTGGTGTCGGCCATCTTCTCGAGAAAGGAGAACAGGCTGAACCCCGGCGTCCTGGAGGCCAGCTGCTCACCCAGGCTGCTGCTCTGGCTGGACAGCTCCCGGTAACGGACCTGCATCTCCCGCATCCTGGCGATGGAGGCGGTCCTGGAGCTGATGGACCGCTGCAGCCGCCTACGCTTGTCCTGGAGGGGAAAATAGGCGAACTGGACCAGGACGAAAACCAACAGGCAGACAGCGCCGATGGCCAGGGCAAGCCGGTCCCGCTGCGACAGCCGCATCATCCCGCCTCCCGAAGCTGCAGCCGGATCTCGAAACGGATCGTTCCCTTGTTCTTGCCCGCGGTGGCGGAAACGATCTTCACCTCCTGATACCGGGACGATTTCGCCAGGCTGGTCTTGATGGCGTCCACGTTGTTGAAGGCATCGGTGGTTCCCTTGATCTGCACGGACTCACGGTCGATGACCAGGCGGGACACGTGCAGGGAAAGGGACGGCGGAATACGGGAGGAGATATCGGCGAGGATCTCCAGGGCCCGCTTCTCGCCGTTGAAGAGCGGGGTGGCCACCGCCGCCGGGGCACGCACCTCCCGGAGTTTGGACTCCATCTGCAGGAGCGGGTCCACCACCCGCTGCACATCCGGAAAGGTGGCCCGGAAGATCTCCTCCATCTCCCTGCCCAGCAGGGTGTATCGATGGTGGAGCCGGCGGTAGTCGGTCCACTGGTAGACCAGCACGGCCAGGAAAATGAGGATGCCGGCGGCAGCCGCCAAGGCGATCTGCCTGGTGGTGCTCAGTTTCCTCCGGCAGGCAAATTCCCCGGTGCGCAGTTCAAAGGCTGTCTTCTTCCTGAAGCCGCTCAGGGCCAGGGCCAGGGCCTGGTCGTAGATGGCCGGCTGCCATGCTTCAGCGCCCTCTGCCTCGTTCTTCACCCCGGTTGTGGTCAGCAGATCGCAACCGATGCCCTCCATGGCCAGAGCCTCCTGCACCTGTTTACGAAAGTCCGGAGCCAGGGCCAGGGGGCCGGTCAGGATCACGGCGCCCGGATCGAGCTCCATCTCGTGCTCCATGATGAAAAAATCCATGCTGCGCCGCACCGCGCCGGTCAGCATGGAGATGCAGCCTGCCGCTTCTTCCCGGTCCTTGACGAGAACCTGGTTGTCGGAGAAAGAGAAGGGCACTGCGGTGAACATCTGCTCCGGGTAGGGAAGACGGCGGAGAAAGATCACCTGGCCCTGGCGGCAAATGGCCATGGCAGCGGAATGGAGCCCGGCGGAGACCAGGATGCAGTCCCTGTCCGGCGACTGGTCACGCATCACCTCCCAGGCCAGGGGCAGGATAGCAGGCAGCATCCGGTCAGGATCGAGGTTGTCTTCCTGCATGCTCTCCAGGTATTCCTGCAGAACCGCCTTTTCCAGGCCGGTGACCAGCAGGTGGGAACCTTTCTCTGTTGCCGAGATGGTCCTGAAACAGACAACCTGCTCTTCGGGGGGCACCAACAGCTGCTCTTCCAGCTCAAAAGGAAGGATCTGTCCGATCTTCCGATCTTCCCTGAATGGAACCTCCAGGTTGCGGAGACTGAATCGACCCAGGGGGATACCGGCCACGCAGGAGTATCCCTGCCAGGGCACCTGTTCGAGAAGCGCTGCAAGCTGCTCTGCCAGGGGCTGGGTCGCGTCGCGGGGAAGGGAGGCAAAGCCGGCCAGCTTCCGCTCCTTTCCCCTGCGCCGGACAGCAACCGCTGTCAGCAGGTCATCGCCAATGTCCAGTCCCAGCACCTTTCCGGCCATCTTCAAGCCCCGAATTCCACTCTCTCACTGCACCTGCCAGGAACGCAGCACCTGGCCGCCCTGTTCTTCCCGAATCACCACTCCCTTGCCGGTCTTCTGCAGAGTATCTGATTTTACAGTAACTGTAACCAAAAAAGCGGAACTCTTCACGGTGAGCAGCTTGTCCCTGTTCAGGTCGATATCTCCCGGAACCACCTGTTTATACCAATTCGGCGAAGACAACAACTCCGCATTTTCCTCTTCTTTCCTGAAATCGACCAGATCGGTGACCATCTCCTCGGAAAGTCCCGGCGCCAGGGCCTGGATGACAGGTTCCGGCGCAGTGTTGATATTGACGGTTCCATCGCCCGGTGCCGTGGTGATGAACCCGATCAGGCCGGGATGCTCCCGGTCACCGTAAAGCAGGGTTTTGCTCCACCCCCTGACGAGAAGCAGTTCCTCCACCCTGAGCAGGGGGCCGTTGCCGCACTTGTAGGGGGGATCAAGGGAGCCGTAGTAGCTGTCCTCGGCGCCGGCCGGCCGTTCGTCATCATCCTTGTCCAGCCAGTCCAGGAGGGCATCGAGCAGGGCCCGGGCCTGCTCTTCGTCTTCCACCGCAAAACGGCCCGAGGTAAGCAGGCGCAGCCAGGCGTCGCGCAGGGCGGCCGCCGGATCGGCCTGCTGCTGACCGGCAGGGCCGGGCCGCCTCCCGCCGCCGGTGGAAGCCTGCTGTTCCGGAACCAGGGCATTGATCTGCAGCCTGCCGGAGAGGTCTTCCACCTGGATGCTGACCGTGCCGGGGGTGAACAACTCTTCGGTGGCCTCCGGGTCGAGGACTGCCCAGCCATCGTGTGGTCCGTCGTAATCGTTTGCCTTCTGATCGGTCAGCAGGGCCGCCCTGGCCAGATTGAGGCCCCCCAGGAGCATGGCCTCGGCCTGGACGTTCGCAGACAGGTTTGCCGCAGCTTGGAGTTGCCAGTCTACCCGGAGGGCGAGTTGCACGGTCAGGGCCACCAGGAAGCTGACCGCCAGCAGGGTGAGAACCAGGGCCATGCCCTGCTGATTGGAGACGATCCGCCGCAGCATCATCAGCTCTTTTCTTTCTTCTTTTTAGCCAGCAGTCCGGCAGGCAGGACAACCCGTGCCTCCATGGTGAGGGTGGTCTCAGCCTCCCTGTCCAGCCAGAACTCCAGAGTGCAGGAAACAGCTGCCGGCAACCGGCGGACGACCTCGGGATCGTCTGTCTTGGTGGTCCACTTCTCATGTTCCTCGCCCTGATCATCGAAGTACCGGAACCGGACCGCCCGCAACTGATCGCAGAGAACAAAATAGGCGGCCTCGTCCTTTCCGCTGTCCTGCCCGGGCCGGTACAGCCTGTCCGCCCGCAGCAGCACCAGGCTCTGGTCGTCATTTTTGTCCGGCCGAACCGCGTAACGAATGATCCCCATGCCGGGCAGCTCGTTGTCCGGATCAAAGAGCAGGTGGGCCAGGGAACCGAAACGGAGCATGTCTTCCGAGGTCCCGGCCTCTTCCTCTTCCAGGCCGATGAAATCCACGTCCTCCGGCAGGACGGCTGCCTGCAGGTCCGCCCGGACCCGTTGCAGGGCCACCTGTCCCCGGTAGTAGATATCACCCTGGAGACGGGTGGCATCGACCACCTTCAGGGAGCCGGACAGCGAGGCGGTGACCATGGCCACTACCAGGGCCAGCACCAGGGTGGCCAGCATGACCTCCATCAGGGTGAAACCGTCTGCTCTGCTTGCGAATGTCACGGTTACTCGATCCTGTCCATGACAATGGTGCGCACCAGGTACTGCGCCGTGTCGTCATCGGTGCGGCTGACAGCGATCTCCACGAGCCTGAGCCCGTGGGCGAGATCCTTGATGCCGGTCTCTTCCTCTCCCAGTTCGCTGACCTCGACCTTCCAGTGATAGTGACTGAACTCTTCCTCGAAATCCCCCTCTCCGGATGACAGCTCGGCCGGATCGGCAACACTGATCTCGGCCAGCTTGCGGCTGGCCAGCATGGCCGCCTCGGTACGGAACCGGGCCTCCGTGGCAATGGCCACACTGCCGGACTGGGATCCCAGCAGGGAGACAAAGGCTATGGCGATGATGGCCACCGCGATCATCACCTCGAGGAGGGTGAAGCCGGCAGCAGGGGCAAGCGGCGGCCGGCTGTCGATCCCATCCCCGGGAAACGGTATGTTTCTGTTCTGTTTTGGCATCAGTACGGCCTGAGCTGTTCGTCATCCAGCCGGATATACCCGTCCAGCACCCTGAGGCTGCCAAGAAAGGGTGAGACAAAAATGGTCAGTTCCCGGCCCTCGTCATCCCGGAGGTGGATGACACTCTGATCCACGTACCCTTCCGGATAGAAGACCAGTTCCAGCTTCTCGTCCTTGCGCATGCCGCCATGTGCGGAGACAATATCCACCAGCTGCACGTCGTCCGGTACCGTCAGGCGGGTCTCTGCCACCGGTCGGCCATCCTCGCTGGCCCCGATCGCCCTGGCCAGGAACCGGTGCCGGTCCCTGTCAAAGCTGAGGACATAGGGAAGCTGGTCTCTGAGGGCGTTCTGGCCGGTTTCCGCCACCAGATTGAGCAGTTTGCGGGCCGTGGTCTTGAGCTGATCGGAAAACAGGAAGGAACTGATACGGGGAGCGGCCAGGCCGGTCATGACGGCGATGAGGACCATCACCACAATGAGCTCGATGAGCGTAAAGCCCTGGGCGCGGGCGCAGCCAGGGCGACGGCCGGTCATGGGCGGCCGGGCCCGTTCCGGACCGTGTCGGCGCCAGCATGCCAGGGACAGGCCACCGTCCCTACTCGAGCTCCCAGTTGTTGATATCGGCATCCGGCCCCTCGCCGCCCGGCTCCCCATCGGCGCCGTAGGAGATCAGGTCGAAATCGCCGTGCATGCCCGGGCTGATGTAGACATAATCGTTGCCCCAGGGATCCTTGGGCACCTTGCCCTTGTCCAGGTAGCCACCCTGCCGCCACCGCTTGGCCAACCGGCCGGTGGCGGGGAGTTCCACCAGGGCCTGCAGACCCTGCTCGGTGCTCGGATACTGGCCATTATCCAGCTTGTAGAGCTTCAGGGCCTGTTCCAGGGCCTGGATATCGATGGCCGCCTTGGTCCGGCGGGCCTCTTCCGGCCGGTCCATGATCCGGGGAACGATCATGGTGGCGAGAATGCCGAGGATCACCATGACGACCATCAGTTCGATGAGGGTGAAGCCACGGTTGTCGGCAACGGTTCGCTTCTTTTTCACGATATGTACCATGTGGTTGCGTCTATTCTGGTGTTTTTTGTTTCAGACTGCAGGCCGTTTCCGCACCATCCGGCCACCTGCCGCCAGGCCAGCCAGGAGAAAGAGCGTCCCGATCACTCCGAGGTGGGTCATGCTCCAGGCAAGGGCCACCAACGGCAGCAGCAGGATGCAGGTCAGGAACCGGAGCAGGGCCGCCTGGGAGATCATCTCTGCCAGTGGGGGGGAAACCCTGTAATACCATTGGACAAACTGTTCACCCCCTGGATGCCCCAGGAGAAACCGGTCCCGGAAATTCCGCAGCACCCGCACAAAGGGATGAAAGATCGAACCATAGGCTGCCGTGGCCACGAAACAGGCGTCCGCAGTCTTGAACCCGAGCTGATTGCCGTAATAGACCGTATCCCCGACCTTGGCATAGGCGCGCACATAGTAGAAGGTGCCGGGCTTGAGGTCCTTGAGGATACCGGTATAGGGTCCGCTTCCAGCGCCCACCTGGACACTGCCGCTATCCTGGTATTCGCGGCTCTCGGTACTGAAGAGCCCGGTTGAAGCCGTGGTTGTGGCATCGGCGGCCATGGCCGAGGGCACCAGGAACTCTCCTACGGTTCGGGCAGCGCTCAGCGCCAGCTGCTTCGGCGCCGGCGGCGGGGTGATACTCGAATCCGAGCTGCTGAAGGTGATCCGCGTTCCCGTGGTGTTGACGGCCTGGGAGACCACGTCCCGACAGCGGACATAGTAGATGTAGGTTCCGGAACTCAGGCCGGTAAGCTCCTGGGTGTGCTGCGTGCTCCCGGTGGAGGAAAACTTTGTCATGGCGCTGTAATCCGCATCCGAGCCCTCTTTGTAGCGGCAGTTTGCATTGACGTCCGTGGTCACGGACAGGGTAATGGAAGAACCGCTGAACGTCGCCGGTGTCGTATTGGTCACCGTAGGGCCGGCAATGACGGGGTTGTTGCCATTGTCCGAGGAGTTTCCTTCTCCCAGGACAGGATTGGGTGCAATGCTGAAGACCACACCCCGTTCCGTTATACCCGAGCCATAGGTCTCGCAGGCGATAAAGGCTCCGGTCCTGGTCACCTCGCTGATATTCAGGGTGGCGGCATAGCTGCTGCCACCGCCCAAGGACGCGGCCTTGGCGGCCTCTGTGCCGGCCTTGGTGTAGCCGGCCACGGCAAAGGAGCTGGCCTTGCCGTCATCGGACATGCCCACGGCAATACCCCGTCCCGTCTGGTCCAGGACAACGCCATAGCTGACGTCGTCACCCGTGGACAGGGGGGTGATGCTCACCCCGGGAATACCGCTATCCGCTTTGTCCTGTTCCTCTGTGTTGTATTCAGCAAAAGAATCGACGACCTTCAGGTCGTTGAAATGGAGCCTGGTAACCTGCCGCACCGCGGGCACGTCCCGGCCCCAGGTCTGCATCTCTGCCAGTGTTCTTGAGAAATAGAGAAAATCCTTTCCCGCGTCCGTGTCCGCATATCCGCTGGCAACGATCTCTTCCCCGTTTGCGGCCACCCCGTAGAAGACGTCGTCCCCCTCTGAAGCACCGATGACCAGCACGCCCTGGTCGCCGAATTCGTCCACCGGCCGGCCATCCCGGTCAAAGAGGAACAGAGCCGCATCCCGCCGGCCCTCCAGACCGACAGAACCGGCGACCAGGAAGGATCCGTCCTCAAGAGTGGTCATGGTGTAGCCTTCACTGACCGGATGAACGGTCCCCGTGTTCACAGCCACGCCGTCGTAGCCAAACGAGCTGTCGATGATGCCTCCTTCGTCAAAGGCCACCAGCATCAGACCGAGATCCTCACCTTCGCTGTAGGAACCGGAAAGGACGATCCGACCGTTTTCCTGGACCGCGATTCCCTGAACCAGGCTGTCTTGGCCCACGCCGGCCAGGGCCATGCCCTGCTCGCCAAAGGCCGGGTCCAGGTTGCCGTCTTCCAGGTAGCTGACCAGAACCACGGCATGGCCCACGGTGCCGGCAGCCGTACCGGCCACGTACAGCGAGCCGTCCTCGTTGACCAGGATGGCCGTGGCCTCGTCGTCGCTGTTGCCCACCGGGGTCACCACCACGCCGTCCAGGCCGAAATCACTGTCCAGGCTGCCGTCCGGATTGAAGCGGACCAGGGCGATGTCACGGTCGCGGCCACTGTCGGTATAGCCGGCAGCGACGATCCTGCCGTCAGGCAGAAGGGCCACTGCCAGGGCCTCGTCGTCCCCGTGGCCCACCGGCACAGTCACTGTACCGTCATAATTGAAGGACTTGTCCAGGGAGCCGTCCCGGTTGTAGCGAACCAGGGCAAAGTCCAGGTCAGAACCGTTGTGGGAAGAACCGGCCACGATGATCTTGCCGTCCTCCTGGACGGCCACTGCATAGGCCTGGTCCCCGTAGTGGTTGACCGCAGTCAACTGGATGCCGCCGCTGCCAAAGGATTTGTCCAGCCGTTCGGCTGCAAACGAGGTGGTCAGACAAAAAAAGATACAGAAAAACAAAAAGATATCGCGTGCCTTCATGACGACCTCTCCAAAACAGGTCACTTGGGGGAGCGGAAACGGCTTCCGCCCGGAACCAGAGAACAGGTTTTCATGTCTCGTGTATAATAGTCTTTTTTCAACAGATACGCAAACAGTACGGAAAACGGGGGCAGGACATCCCGGTCGCCTCTCGGTCAGGAAGGAGGCAGGAATCTATTTGCCAAAGCTGCAGACCGGGTACTGGCACCGGCTGCAGTTGCGGCACAGGCCGCCGTGCCCCATACTGGCCAGTTCCCGGCGTCCGATGGATTCACCGGTCAGGATCCTGGGCAGGACCAGGTCAAATACCGTGATCTTGTGAAACATGCCGCAGGCCGGCAGACCGAGGACCGGCACCCCGCCGATCCGGGCCACCAGGAACATGGCGCCCGGCAGCACCGGTGTGCCATAGACCATGTCTTCTGCACCGGCCTCCCTGATACCCAGCCTGGTGACATCGTCGGGGTCCACCGACATCCCGCCCGAGGTGACGATCAGCTCGGCGCCCTCCTCCATACACTCCCGGATGGCCGCGGCAATCCGGGCCGGATCATCGGGGGCGAAACGGACACAGCCCACCTCGGAACCCAGCGCTGCCAGCTTGTCACGGAGCACCTGTTCGAACCGGTCCTCGATACGGCCATAATAGACCTCGTTGCCGGTGATGACCAGACCGGCCCGCACCCGCCTGAGCTCCAGCACCCGGACAATCTTTTCTCCTTCTTCGGCGACCTGCAGAGCCTTTTCCACCAGGTCCCTCTTACCGACCAGGGGAATCAGCCTGGTGGCGGCCACCTGGTCACCCTTTCTGACCGGCGTATTGTCCTGGAGGGTAGCGCACATGACCTCGCCCAGCATGTTGAACCGGAACAGGGCCTCGCGGTTGATCTTCAGCAGACCGTCCCTGGCGGCCCTGATGGCCACCTTGCCCTCCACGACCTCGTCGGGATAGGTCGTGCCCTGACCGGCAAGGGCGGCCGAGAGGAGCCGCGCAGCCTCGTTCTCGTGGATCTCGCCTTCTCCCAGCTCCAGGACGTAGATATGCTCCTTGCCGATCCGCCGCAGATGTTCGACATCCTCCTCCCGGATGACATGCCCCTTCTTGAAGGCGCATCCCTTGAATTCATCCTTGACGATCTCCGTAATGTCATGCGGCAATACCATGCCCACGGCCTGTTCCACCGGAATGGTCTTTTTCATCGCTGCTGCATCCCGTCTGCTGGTTATGAACTTTCCCCTTAGGATTTCTGGAAAAACATGCTATAAAACCGGCTGGCCAAAACATCGGCCCAAGGGTATATCCGAATGTATATACGCCCTTTCGGCAAAAGCGTCAATCAGGGAGAACCGGTTCCGGTCCCGGGAAAGGAGAACAGCATGATCAGAGAGGAACTACTGGCCATCATCGCCTGCCCGAAATGCAAGGGTGCGGTGGAACTCGACAGGGAGAAGAACGGCCTCATCTGCCGGCAGTGCAGCCTGCTTTACGAAATCCGGGATGATATCCCCATCATGCTCGTGGACGAGGCAAAACCGCTAGCCAGCCAGGACACCGGGGACAGGCAGGCTGAACCCGGCGCCTGAAAAACGCCACAGGGCAGGGCCTCGGGCCCCGCCCTGTGCAGTGGTCGTCTATAACCGGAGGCCTGTTTTACGGCGCGACCCCCAGCTCTTTTTCCTTCTCCGCCACGGCCAGCCTGGTCTTGACCGCTGTATCGGAAACCAGGCTCATGGAGTCGATGCCCAGCTCGACCAGGAACGTGGCGAAATCCGGGAAGTCCGAAGGCGCCTGCCCGCAGATGCCGATCTTCCTGCCCCTCCGCTTGGCCGTATCGATGACCATCTTGATCATGTCCTTGACCGCCTGGTTCCGCTCGTCATAGATGTGGGCCACCAGGTCGGAATCCCGGTCCAGGCCCAGGGTGAGCTGGGTAAGGTCGTTGGACCCGATGGAAAAGCCATCAAAGACATCGGCAAAGGCGTCCGCCGCGATCACGTTGGAAGGAATCTCGCACATGACGTACACTTCCAGGTCGTTCTCGCCCTGCACCAGCCCGAACTCGCGCATCACCTCGATAACCTTCTTCCCCTCTTCCGGGGTCCGGCAGAAGGGCACCATGAGCTTGATATTGGTGAGTCCCATGTCGTTGCGGGCCTTGAGCAGGGCCTTGCATTCCAGCTCGAAGGCGGGCTTGTAGCGCTCGTCATAATAACGGGAAGCCCCCCGCCAGCCGATCATGGGATTGGACTCTTCCGGCTCGTAGAGGGTGCCGCCGATCAGGTTGGCGTACTCGTTGGACTTGAAGTCGGACAGCCGGACAATGACATCCTTGGGATAGAAGCCGGCGCCGATCCGGCCCACGCCCTCTGCCAGCTTGTCGATGAAATACTGCCGCTTGTCATCCGGATAGGCCGTGGTCCTGGCCTCGATCTGCTCGACGATGGCGGCGATCTCGCTGTCTCCGGCAGCCTTTTCCTTGAGCTCCTCGAAGTTGTACAGGGCCAGGGGATGAATACCGATGTGAGAGTTGATGATGAACTCTTCCCGGGCCAGGCCGACGCCCTCGTTGGGGATCTGGCACTCGGTGAAGGCCTTTTCGGGAATTCCGACATTCATCATGATCTTGGTACGGGTCTGAGGGATATTGTCCAGGTCGAGTTTCTCCACCTCGAACTTGAGCAATCCCTCGTAGATGTTGCCGTCCTCGCCCTCGGCACAGGAAACCGTCACCTCCTGGCCGGTCTTGAGGACCTTGGAGCCGTCCTCCGTACCGATGACGCAGGGAATGCCCAGCTCGCGGGAGATGATAGCCGCATGGCAGGTCCGTCCGCCCCGGTTGGTGACGATGGCGCTGGCGATCTTCATGATGGGCTCCCAGTCGGGATCGGTCATGTCGGTCACCAGGACCTCGCCGGCCTTGAAATCGTGGATCTGGCTCACGTCCTCCAGGACCCTGGCCGTTCCCTGGCCGATCTTGGCGCCCACAGCCTGGCCGGTCACCAGGACCTTGCCGGTCTCCTTGAGGACATAGGTCTCCATGACGCTCTTGTTGACCTGGGAGTGAACGGTCTCCGGCCGCGCCTGGACGATGAACAGCTCGCCCGTGCCGACGTTGACCCCGTCGCCGTCCTTGGCCCACTCGATATCCATGGCCTTGCCGTAGTGCTCCTCGATGATGCAGGCCCAGCGGGCGAGCTGCAGGATCTCGTCATCGCTGATGACGTAGCGGCCCCGCTCTTCAGGCGTGGTCTCCACGTTCATTACCGGTTCCTCGGCATCGGGATCGGTGTTGTAGATCATCTTGATCTCCTTGGTGCCGACCCGCTTGCCCACAATGGGCCGCTTGCCTTCCTTGAGGGTCGGCTTGAACACATAGTACTCATCCGGGTTCACCGCACCCTGGACCACGTTCTCACCCAGGCCCCAGGCGCCGGTGATGAACACGGCATCCTCGAAACCGGATTCCGTATCGATGGAGAACATGACGCCGGAGGAGGCTGAATCGGAACGGGCCATCTTCTGGACCACGATGGAGAGATAGACGTCGAACTGGCCAAACCCCTTGTCATGACGGTAGGAAATGGCCCGGTTGGTGAACAGGGAGGCAAAACACCGTTTACAGGCATCGATCAGGGCCTCGGGCCCCCGGATATTGAGATAGGTCTCCTGCTGGCCGGCAAAAGAGGCGTCCGGCAGGTCTTCGGCCGTGGCCGAGGAGCGGACCGCCACATCGACACCCTCGCCGTACTCCTCCTCCATCTTGCGGTAGGCATCGACAATGGCCTGGTGGAGATCTTCGGGAAACTCGGCATTCCGGATGATATCCCGGACCTTGGCGCCCCGCTCCTGCAGGTTGTGCAGGTCGTGGGTGTCAAGATCTTTCAGGGCATCCTTGATGGCGTCCTCGATGCCGGCCGCTTTCAGCAGATACTGGTAGGCATAGGCCGTGATGGCGTAGCCATTGGGCACAGCGACCCCCTTGGAGGTCAGTTTCTGATGCATTTCACCGAGAGAGGCGTTCTTGCCGCCAACCAACGGCACATCCTCGATGCCGATCTCGTCAAACCAGAGAATCAGTGCCTTTTCGTGCGTGTTTCCCATCTTTATCTCCCGCTCAGGTTGAAAATGAAAAAAAGAAGAAAGGCAGCCGACGCTGCCCTGCCAGTTACTTACATCTTTCTATAAATAAGAAATTTTTCCCGTTCGGTCAACACAAAGATACCGGGTACATTTCCCTGTATCCCGCTGCATGGACAGACCCCGGAGCGCCTGTCCTGGAAGCGATCCGGGACAGACCCGGTGCCGGTGGGCGGCCGATGTATTCCGATTGCCATCCTGCCGGCAAACGGATATAGTGGATTGTAATCCCATCTGATTTATTTTCAAATTTTTTTTGTCCAGGAAAACAGACCATGACCATCGAGGAACAAGCCCGTCAAATCTACGCCCGGTATATCATTGGATCAGATCACAAGAAAAACAATTACTTCCAGGCAATTTCAGAGCTGGTGAGCCTCCGCCGCAGGGCGAACGATCCGGCCATTGTCCAGGAACGGATCGATGCGGTCTACGACCTGCTCCGCGACGAGATCCTCACCAACACTGACCCGCCGCTCAGTCCCGTCAAATTCGGCACTTCCGGCTGGCGTGGCCTGCTGGGGAAGGACCTGAACATCCTTTCCGTGGCCCGGGTCACGGCAGCGATCATCGGTCTGTACCGGGAAGCAGAAGAGGATGCCGAAATGCGGCAGGCCCTGGGAGTTCATGATTTCGCAGAGATGCGGCAGCGGGGCTGCGTGATCGGGTTCGACAACCGGTTCGGCGGTGAACTGCTTGCCTTGGCAGCGGCCAATGTCCTGGCAGCCAACGGAATCCGGATCCTCTATGCCGGCGAGGCGACCACAGGTATCCTCTCGGCGTCGGTTCTGGTCAGAAAGGCGGCCTTTTCCATCAATCTGACGCCGAGCCACAACCCGCTCGAGTACGGCGGTTACAAGTTCAATGCCGCCGACGCCGGTCCGGCGGCCCCGATCCTCACGAACCAGATAACCATGCAGGCCCGGCGAATCATCGAGCAAGGCGGCAGCAGATACCTTCCCGAGGATATCGACCTGCAACGGCCCCTGTCTGAACTGGCAGGGGTGGAGCAGGAGGACGCCCTGGCGAGCTGGCAGCAACTCATCCGGAGTAACCGGGAACTGCACGGCCTGGACTACGACCGGCTGCTGGCCGACCTGCGAACCGCAACAGACGTGGTGGTGGGCGTGGATGCCGTCCATGGGGCCTCCAGGGACTACATCAGGCCCCTGCTGGCCGATCCGCCGCCGGAACGTCTCTTTGTCCTCCGCGACAACCCGGACGTGACCTTTGGCGGCATCGGACCCGAACCGTCATCGGCCAACATGCAGCCGGTGATGGCCGCCCTGCGCGACCGCGCCGAGCCGCTGAAGATCGGGGCGATCATCGACCCGGATGGTGACCGGATCCGGTTCACCGACGGCACCACCGAGATCTCCATGAACCAGTTCGGCGCCATGGCCTATCATTTTCTCCACGAGCACCTGGGCAGAAAAGGCATGGTGGCCAAGACGGTGGCCTCCAGCAACCTGGCCAATGCTCTGGCAAAGGCCCTGGGCGAAGAGGTCTTCGAGCCGCGGGTGGGATTCAAGGAATTCAAACCGGTGATCGGCAAGGCCCTGGTCTATTTCGAGGAATCCGATGGGATCTCCATCATCGGCCATACCCCGGAAAAGGACGCCTTCATCGGTCTTGTCCTGGCCCTGGCCATGGTCATGACCCTGAAGAAAAACCTCGGCGACTACCTGGCGGAGATCGAGGCGACCTATGGCGCCTACTATCCAGACAGGGACGGGGTCGTTGTCTCGCAACAGGGCGAGGAACTGAAGAGCACCCTGGCCCGCCTGGAAAAATATGCTGCCGGCGCCACCGTCAAGGTGGGCGGCAGGGAAAAGACCATTGCCGAGGTGATCGCCATCGACGGCCGGAAGATGCTCTTTGAAGACGGCTCCTGGCTGATGATCCGGCCGTCGGGAACAGAACCCAAGGTGCGGTTCTACGTGGAGGCCAGATCCAGGGAGGAAACCGCCCTTCTGGTGGAAACCGCAAAATCCATGCTTGCCGAAATCGGTTTACTGTCATAATGTTTCTCTCCAGTCCATCAACGGATGTCCCGGAACAGCCGGTGACGTATCCACCGCTCCGTGGCCGTCCGGACCGGAAACAGGGGACAGCCACCTGAACACTGAAGGGAAAGACCATGTGGGAATATACGGACAAAGTACAGGATCACTTCATGAACCCCCGCAACGTCGGGGAGATAGAAAATCCCAGCGGCGTAGGCGACGTGGGTTCCCTGGCCTGCGGCGATGCCCTGAAACTGACCATCAAGGTGGATGAAAACGGCATCATCACGGACGCCAAGTTCAAGACCTTTGGCTGCGCCTCGGCCATCGCCTCCTCGTCCGCCCTCACCGAGATGATCAAGGGCATGCCGGTGACCGAGGCGGAAAAGATCACCAACGAGGACATCGCCGAGGCCCTGGGCGGTCTGCCCAAGGAAAAGATGCACTGCTCGGTCATGGGTCGGGAGGCCCTGGAGGCTGCCATTGCCGATTATCGGGGGGTCATCCTTCCCATGGCAGAGGGCGAGGTGGTCTGCGAGTGTTTCGGGGTCACGGACCTGGAAATCATCCGGGCCATCCGGGAGTCGGAGCTGCGCTCCGTGGAAGAGATCACCAACTTCACCAAGGCTGGCGGCGGCTGCGGCAAGTGCGAGGACAGGCTGCGGGAGATCCTCCAGCAGACCGTGGAAGGGATAGCCGCTGAACCCAGAAAACAGCAGAAGCCGCGGCGCATGACCACCCTGCAGAAGATCAAGAAGATCGAGGAGGTCCTGGAGCGGGAGATCAAGCCCACCCTGAAAAAGGACGGAGGCGACATCGAGCTGGTGGACGTGGATGGTGATTTTGTCACCGTTTCCCTGCGGGGTTCCTGTTCAAGCTGCCACAAGTCCCAGACCACTCTCAAGGAATACGTGGAAAAGAAACTGCGCGAACAGGTGATCGACACCCTGATCGTCGAGGAGGAAAGATGATGGACTGCGGCAGCGACAATGTGATCTACATGGACAACAACGCCACCACCCGGATCGCTCCCGAGGTGCTGGACGCCATGATGCCCTTCCTGACCGACTGTTACGGCAACCCGTCTTCCATGCACACCTTTGGCGGCCAGGTGGGCCGGGCCCTGCAGGAGGCGCGGGAACAGATCGCCGAACTCATCGGCGCGGACCCGGAAGAGATCATCTTCACCAGCTGTGGCACGGAGAGCGACTCCACGGCCATCCTTTCCGCACTCCAGACCCTGCCGGAAAACCGGCACGTGGTGACCACCCGGGTGGAACATCCGGCCGTGAAAAACCTCTGCGAAAACCTGACCACCCTCACCGGCCACAAGCACCGCCTCACCAGGTTGCGGGTGGAAGCGGACGGCACCCTGGACATGCAGCAGTACCGGGACAGCCTGAGCGAGGACACGGCCATCGTCAGCGTCATGTGGGCCAACAACGAGACCGGGGTTATCTTCCCGGTGGAGGAGATGGCCGCCCTGGCCAGGGAGCGGAACATCCTCTTTCACACCGATGCGGTCCAGGCCGTGGGCAAGATTCCCATCAACATGCGGGAAAACGAGATCAACTTTCTCTCTATTTCCGGCCACAAGCTGCACGCGCCAAAGGGGGTCGGGGTCCTCTACATCCGCAAGGGAACCCCCTTTGTTCCCTTCCTCAACGGCGGGCACCAGGAGCACGGCCGCCGGGGCGGCACGGAAAACGTCGCCTCCATCGTCGGCCTGGGACGGGCCTGCCAGCTGGCCGGAGAAAAACTTGAAGAGGAAAACACCCGGGTCAGGAAAATGCGCGACAGGCTGGAACAGGGCCTGCTCAGCACGATTCCCAAGTCCATGCTCAACGGTCACCCGGAAAAACGGCTGCCCAACACCACCAATATCAGTTTTGAATACGTGGAGGGCGAGGCCATCCTCCTCCACATGAACCAGTACAACATCTGCGCCTCGTCCGGCTCGGCCTGCACCTCGGGTTCCCTGGAGCCTTCCCATGTCCTGCGGGCCATGGGTGTTCCCTTCACTGCGGCCCACGGTTCGATCCGGTTCAGTCTCTCCATCTACAACACCGAGGAAGAGGTGGATTTCGTCCTGGAGAAAATGCCCGCCATCATCGCCAAGCTGCGGGCCATGTCGCCGTTCTGGAAGGAGTAGGCAATCATGTCCACTTGGTATGTCGCCGTCAACGGCAAGTCGCAGGGGCCCTTTTCCGCCGCCCGTATCCGGGAAGGCATGGCCCGTAATGAATTTGGTGCCGATACCCTGGTCTGGCGGGACGGCTTTGCCGACTGGCAGCCCCTTGCCGCCGTGGAAGAGCTGGCCGCCGTCCCGGCCCGAACCGGGCCCATGCCTCCACCTCCGGCCAGGGAACGGCTGGCCCACGAGATCGACTACACCATCCACGGCCACGAGATGCAGTTTGTCGAGGTGGAACTCGATCCAGGGGAAAGCGCCGTGTCAGAGGCCGGGGCCATGATGTACATGTCCGACCAGGTGGTCATGCAGACCGTCTTTGGCGACGGGTCGGACGAATCCCAGAGCGGCGGCCTGTTCGACCGGATGCTGGGAGCCGGCAAGCGGCTGATCACCGGCGAAAGCCTGTTTATCACCGTGTTCACCTTCCAGGGCCAGGGCAAGGGAAAGGTCGCTTTTTCATCGCCCTATCCCGGCAAGATCATTCCCCTGGATCTGAAAAAATTCGACAACCGGATCGTCTGCCAAAAAGACGCGTTCCTCTGTGGCGCCAAGGGTGTCTCCATCGGGGTGGCGTTTCAGAAGAAGATCGGCACGGCCCTGTTCGGCGGCGAGGGCTTCATCATGCAGCAGCTCGACGGGGACGGCCTGGTCTTTCTCCATGCCGGCGGCACCATCGTGGAACGGGAACTGGCTGCCGGCGAAACGTTGCGGGTGGACACGGGCTGCCTGGTGGCGCTGACCAGGAACGTGCAGTATGACATCGAGTTCGTGGGAGATGTCAAGTCCGCCATCTTTGGCGGCGAAGGCTTCTTCTTCGCCATCCTGCGGGGACCGGGCCATGTCTGGCTCCAGTCTCTGCCCTTTTCCCGCCTGGCCGGCCGTATCTGGGAGGCGGCCCCGCAGACCGGCGGCCCAACCAAGGGGGAAGGTTCGGTGCTCGGCGGCATCGCCTCCATGTTCGAACGGTAATTCCAGGGACCATGGCTGCCACCCTCCATCTCGGATCGGCCACCATCTCCTGGCTCAACGGGGGCGACTTCGAGCTGGACGGTGGAACCATGTTCGGGCCAGTGCCCAGGATCCTGTGGAAGCGGTGCTTTCCTCCGGACGAAGAAAACTTCATCCGTCTGCCCAACTCGCCCCTTCTGATCCGTACTCCGGAGGCCAATGTCCTCGTCGACACCGGGCTTGGCGACAAACTGACCGAAAAGCAGAAATCCATCTACAGGGTGGTCCGGGAATGGTCCCTGGTGGAAGATCTGGCCGGTTGCGGACTGTCCAGGGAGGACATCGACCTGGTCATCCTCACCCATGGCGATTTCGACCATGCCGGCGGGATCGTCATGCGCACCGGGGAGGAGCGGGCCGAACTGACCTTTCCCAGGGCCCGCCACATCATCCAACGCCGGGAATGGGAGGACATCACCCGTCCCAACATTCGCTCGGCCCATGCGTACTGGCCGGAAAACTTCGCCGGCCTGGAACAGAGTGGCCGCCTCGAACTGGTGGACGGAGACTGTGAGGTCTCCCCCGGGATCCGGGTGGAGCTGACCGGCGGCCATACCCGTGGGCATCAACTGGTCCTGGTCACCGGAAGCAGGGGCAGGGTTGCCCACCTGGGCGATCTCTTTCCCACCCACTGCCATGCCAATCCCCTCTGGGTGATGGCCTACGACAACTTTCCCCTGGAGGTCATAGAACGCAAAAACACCCTGCTGCCCGCCTTTTGCAGACAGGGATATCGGTTCACCTTTTATCATGACCCGCACATGCAGGCCTGCACCCTGGACGACCGGGGCACCCCGGTGGCTGTCAGGATCTCTGCCACCACCTGAGCCCTCTTTTCGCTTGACATTGCCCAAATCATCCTATATAAGATTATAATTATCTTATATATCCTGTTTGTATCGATTGTGCCCGATTTACGAAATCCATTTATACTTACTTAATTTTTTACTCTTTTTCCTGAGGATAAGACGATGATTGCCTACTGGATCAACTCGGCCAGCCATGCCCAGCTCCAGGAACTGTGGTGGTTCCTCTGCTCTGTTGTCGGCTCTCTGTTTCTCTTTCTCACCTTTGTCCAGGGTGGGCAGACGCTCCTCTGGCAGGTTGCCCGGACCGAGGACGAGAAATCCCTGATCATCAACTCCCTGGGACGGAAGTGGGAGCTCACCTTCACTACGCTGGTCCTCTTTGGCGGCGCCCTGTTTGCAGCGTTTCCGAAATTCTATGCAACGTCATTCGGCGGCGCCTACTGGGTCTGGATCCTGATCCTGTTTTCCTTCATCGTCCAGGCGGTCAGTTACGAGTACCGGAAGAAACCGAGCAACCTCCTCGGCGCCAGGGTCTACGAGGGGTTCCTCTTCTTCAACGGCGCCGTGGGCATCCTGTTGATCGGTGCTGCCGTGGGTACCTTTTTCACCGGCTCCAACTTTGTCCTCAGCGACTACAACCTGGTCACCTGGAAGAGTTCGCTGCGCGGCCTGGAGGCTGCCTTCTCCCTGTTCAACCTGTCCGTGGGATTCTTCCTGGTCTTCAACGCCCGGGCCCTGGGCGCCATGTACCTGGTCAACAACATCGATTTCACCGGGGTGGAGGAACTAGAGGAACGCCTCCGGCAGGCGGCCCTGAACAACTTCAAGCTCAGCCTGCCCTTCCTTGGCTGGTTTCTCATCCAGATCCTGCCCATGGACGGCTTTGCCGTCAGCGAGAACGGCGAGGTGTTCCGGATGACCTGGAAATACCTGCTCAACCTGGTGGAGGTCCCTGCCCTGGCCGTGGCCCTGACCGTGGGGCTGATCCTGGTGGTGACCGGCGTATTCCTCACGGCCAGGACGGGCGCAAAATGCGGGATCTGGTCATCCGGGCTGGGGACCGTGCTCCTGGGCCTGACAATCTTCGGCATGGCCGGATTCAACAATACGGCCTTCTACCCTTCAAAGGTTGATCTGCAATCCAGCCTGACCATCCACAATGCCTCGTCCAGCCTCTATACGCTACAGGTCATGACCTGGGTTGCCCTGTTCATCCCTGTCGTTCTGGCCTATGTGGCCTATGTGTGGTGGAGCATGGATCGGGGAAAGATGACCCTGGCCGAGGTGCAGGGCCAGAAGCCTGCCGAGCTGTACTAGGGGGCCGGTCCGGCAGGGCCGAGCCACTGCAAAGATGTCACTGCCGGGGCTGGCGGCAATTGCCGCCAGCCCCGTTTTTTTTTGGGTTCTACTTTTTGAAACCGAGGATGAAGGCGGCCAGGGCCTCCTGTTCTTCGGCCTTGAGCCTGGCGAGCTTGCGCCGCCTCGGTTTCATGGTCTTGGCCCGGGCCGGCTCCACGATCGGCTCTGATTTCCCCTGAAAATAGCGCACCAGATTATCCGGTGTCTTGTAGGCCGCTGCAATGGTCTGCAACGCTGGGCCGGTTTTCTTGACCTTGGGATCGTGACACTTGGTGCACTTCATCTTGGCGAACAGGGCTGAACCATCGGAGCCGGAACCGGCTCCGGCGATGATGGGAACCAGCAGCACCAGGGCCAGGCCGGCTATCAGGAACGTTTTTCTTGCATCTGTCATGCTCTTGTCCTCCACTGGTGAATCTATCCGGATATTTTTCCATGCAATATCCCTGCAAGTGGAATATATTTCTACTCTGTGTACAATCCGGAAAAAATCAACCTGTTTAACCATCCAGCCACAGGATGGCGAAACAGACAGATCATGTTTCCGGGCACCGGCAGCAGGAAGGCACCGGCCAGCCCGGTTGTGGTGAAGAGGTCGTCAGTACGGATGCCCACCATCTTGTTCATCAACCAGGGACCGCCCGACAAACCTGCCATTGCCGCTGCCTGTGTCACAGCGGCCGCCGGCGGCAAGATCCAGGCCGAGACCGCTGCCCTGATCCAGAAACCAGGCGACGACTATGTCCCCGAGCTTCTGAAAAAACACGGGCTTGAATGGCCGAAAATCATTCATCCGGCCGACTGTATCAGCCCCTTCAAGTACGACCTGATCATCGGCTTCTGTGACCGCCGGACCAGCCGCTATCCGGCCATCCCCGGCAATCCGGTGCTCATCCACTGGAACATCGAAGACCCGCCCCAGCTCTCCCATGATCTGCAAAGTGACCAGGTATCCTGGGAACGGATCCTGCAAAGAATCCGCCACCTGGTCGACGATCTCCTGAACCAGGGATACCTGGACGCCCTGGTGCAGACGAGGAAGAACAGCGAACTGATCCTGGACAACCTCAGCGAGGGGATCATCGCCCATGACCTGAACCGCCAGTTCTTCTTTTTCAACCGGGCAGCAGAGGAGATCACCGGCCTCTCGCGGGAGATGGTCCTGGGACGGGACTGCCATGCCATCTTCCCGGAAAAGTTCTGCGCCAGCCACTGCCACTTCTGTGACGGAATGAGCATTCCCCTCTTTCCGACCGCTCCCTATCCCCTGAAGGTGCTGACCAAGGACGGGGAGAAGAAACTGGTGGAGATGTTCGTCGTTCCCCTGCGGGACGGCAACAACGTGCCCATCGGCGTGGTCGCCTCCATGCGGGACATCACCCGGGAGCACGAGCTGGCCCAGCGGCTGGGAGAAATCGAGCAGTTTGCCGGTATCATCGGCCGGGCTGCCAGCATGCAGGCCGTCTTTCAGACCATCCGGGAGGTTGCGGAAAGCAATGTGCCAGTGATCATCCAAGGAGAATCCGGCACCGGCAAGGAACTGGTAGCCTCTGCGATCCACAACGAGAGCCCCCGCCGGGAACGCCGTTTTGTAACCATCAACTGCGGCGCCCTGCCGGACACCCTCCTGGAAAGTGAGCTGTTCGGCCATGTCCAGGGCGCCTTCACCGGTGCCATCCGCAACAAGAAAGGTCGTTTCGAGCTGGCAGACGGCGGCACCCTCTTTCTTGACGAGATAGGCGATATCTCGCCGGCCATGCAGGTCAAGCTGCTGCGGGTTCTCCAGGACGGAACCTTCCAGAAGCTTGGCAGCGAATCAACCACCAGGGTGGATGTCCGCATCATCGCCGCCACCCACAAGGACCTGAAGGAAGAGATCAGGGCGGGACGGTTCAGGGAGGATCTGTACTACCGGCTCTGCGTGGTACCCATCACCCTGCCCCCACTGAAAGAGCGACTGGGAGATATCCCATTGCTTGCACGTCATTTTCTCCGCATGGGAGCTGCGGAGGAAAAACGGAAGGAACCGGTTCTTTCCCAGGAGACCCTGAACCTGTTCATGGAATACGACTGGCCGGGAAACGTCCGCGAACTGCAGAACATGATCCGCTACCTGCTGGTCAAGTGTCCCCACGACAAGATCGAACCGCACCACCTGCCACCCGATTTCCTTAAACGGCAGATCTCTTCCCTGCGGGTCATCTCACCCAGGAAACGACGGGGAAAACTCGAACCAGAGGCCGTGCGGAAGGCGCTGCAGGCCAGCAATGGCAACAAGGCCAAGGCAGCCCGGCTGCTGGGAGTAGGGCGGGCCACCCTGTATCGTTTCCTTGCCAGCCAGCAGGCGCAGAACAACTGACCTGACGCCAACTGTCTCACCTGTCTCAGTTAGCCCCTCCCTGTCTCACAACAACCTACCGAGACAACCTGTAAAGAAACGAAAAAGATTCCTACCCAGAAAATAACGGACTGGACGGCAATAACCGGGCCGGGCCGTTATCGCGCAGGCCGGCCCTGTCCCTACTGTCTCACAAAAGTTCTTCCTGAGACATTCGGACGACGAACAGGGCGCGCCACCACCCGGCAAGAACTGATAGAATTATACAGAATATCAAAATGTTACGACAATCATCACTCGCGCTATTTTCCGGGAATAAATCTTGCATGATCCATAGACGTGGAACGGCAAGATATAAAAATAGCGCTCAAGGTCAAGGAGTTGAGCCAAGAACTCATTGACCTGGCGATCATCGGTCAGGAGTGCGCCCAGGATAACGACAGCCTGCTTTTTTATGGCCTGGTACAGGACTGCGCCTACAAGATCCGACAGGCTGTGGAACGTGAACAGGCGCGCACCCGTCTTGCCTGCTAATTGAAGTATAGGGGAAAGCAAATCCCTTGTTCAAGAAAAATTTGCACAGTTTGATGTTCTGCCGGGTTCGGCACAAGGTCCCATCCTCGACCAGAGCAGTAGCATGGCCGATGGGGTGTCCGGTCCGGCAAATGGGGAAACGGTGTGGAGCCAGAACCACACCACAGACTAGCGTTCCGGAAGGTTACAGGTAACACCAGCCGGAAAAAGGAGGGAAGTGTATGGCTACACAGGACTTGAATTATGATGTGGCAAAAGGCTTTGCCTTTTCCGCACTGCTCTGGGGCACGGTAACGGTGCTGCTGGGAATACTCATTGCCAGCCAGCTCGTCTATCCGAACCTGAACTTCGCCCCCTTTCTGACCTTTGGCAGGCTCAGGCCGCTGCATATCAATGCCGGCGCCATCGGTTTCGGGATCGGAGCCATTTTCGGGTTATTCTACTACATCACCCAACGTCTTACCGGACAGGATATTCTCTTTCCGAAACTGGCAAAGGCCCATCTCTGGCTGTTCAACGTGGCCGTGGTCCTGGCTGCGGTCAGCCTGCTGATCGGCATGAATACCACCAAGGAGTATGCCGAGCTGGAGTGGCCCCTGGACGTGGTCGTGGTCATCCTCTGGGTCATGTTCGCCATCAATATCCTGGGGATGATCTTCAAACGCAAACAGATGCACCTCTATGTCTCGCTCTGGTACATCATTGCCACGATCATCGCGGTCGCGGTCCTCTACATCATCAACAACCTGGCCATTCCGGTGAGCTGGAATAAATCCTACTCCATCTTTGCCGGGGTCAACGATGCCAACGTGGAATGGTGGTATGGCCATAACGCGGTGGGTTTCATCTTCACCACCCCGATTCTGGCCATGTTCTATTATTTCTTTCCCAAGTCGGCCAACCTGCCCATCTACAGCCACAGGCTGTCCATCGTGGCCTTCTGGAGCCTGATCTTCGCCTACCTGTGGACCGGGGCCCACCACCTGATCTACACCCCGGTACCCGACTGGATCCAGACGGTGGCCATGGCCTTCACCATCTTCCTGATCGCCCCCTCCTGGGGCTCCGTGGTCAACGGCTACTACACCATGGGCGGGAACTGGGACCGGATGCGCAGCAACTACCTGATCAAGTTCTTCATCCTGGGCATCACCTTCTACGGTCTCCAGACCATCCAGGGTCCCACCCAGGGATTGCGGACCATATCCGCCCTGGTTCATTACACCGACTGGGTACCCGGCCATGTGCACATGGGAACCATGGGCTGGGTCACCATGACCATCTGCGCTTCCATCTATTACATGCTGCCTCAGATCTACAAGACCGAGATCTACAGCGTCAAGCTGGCCAACCTGCACTTCTGGCTGGTTCTCATCGGCCAGCTCATGTACTCGGTGACCATGTGGATCACCGGTATCCAGCAGGGTGCCATGTGGCGGGCCACGGATCAGGACGGCTCCCTGACCTACACCTTCATTGAAACGAATCTGGCCAATGTGCCCTTCTGGCAGCTGAGGATCATTGCAGGGATCATCTTCCTGTGTGGTTTCCTGGTCTTTGTCTACAACGTAATCATGACCGCCCAAAAAGGTCGGCGTCTGGCACAGGAGGTTGCGTAAGATGAATATATACAAAAAACCGATTCTCTTTACTCTTCTGGCGACGGTGACCATCCTGTCCGGTTCCATCGCCATGATGATCTATCCCATGTTCCTTGAGTCCACGCAGCCGCACAACAAGCTGCAGCAGCCCTATACCCCCATCGAGCTGGCGGGACGGGATGTCTACCAGGCCGAGGGGTGCAACAACTGTCACACCCAGACTGTCCGGCCCCTCAAGGCCGAGGTGGCCCGTTACGGCCCCTATTCCAAGGCCTGGGAATTCGAGTATGACCGGCCGTTTCTCTGGGGATCCAAGAGGACCGGCCCGGACCTGGCCCGGGTGGGTGGCAAGTATTCGGACAAGTGGCACTACAAACACATGTCCAACCCGGCCAAGCTGAAGGCGGGTTCCAACATGCCCAAGTATGACTTCCTGGCCGACATCGAGCTCAAGCCGGCCCAGATCGAACACAGGATGAAGGTTCTCGGCTTTCCCTACACCAAGGAGCAGATCGAGGAGCTGGAAGGCATGACCCAGATGGATGCCATTGTCGCCTACCTGCAGAAGCTCGGCACCGCCGTTCCCAGGCCGCCCAGGCCCAAAATGGTCAAGGAGGGTGACGTGAACACTCTGGCCAACGATCCCAAGGCCATCGCCCAGGGCAAAAAGATCTTCGAGCTCAACTGCACAGGCTGTCACGGTATCGACCTGAAGGGTGACGTGGGCGCTGACCTGACCGACGTCATCTGGCTCGGTTCCACAGAAGATTTCGAAGACTGGGAAATCTTCGAGGTCATCGCCGATGGAACCTACAAGGGCCTGAAACGTCGGGCCGAGGGTGGCATGCCTCCCTTTGGCGACTTCATGGGCAAGTACAAGATCTGGTCGCTTATTGCCTATATCCGCTCTATGGAGGCTCAGGAGTAGCGACCCCGCAACCGTATGCGATCAAAAGGGCTCTGCGAGGAGGGGGAATCTCCCCTTCTCCGGGCCTGTACAGTTATCATGAGGAGTGACAAAATGGCTGAAATGGAAAATGTGCAGATTGAATACGATATACACGAGGACAGCGATGGCATCGGCGAGGGGCGTTCCAGTATTCCCAAGGGCTGGAAATGGTACGTGTACGCCACCATTGCCTGGATGATCTATTACGTCTACATGTACACCCCCATGTTTTCCGGCTGGACGCAGAGCGCCGGTCTGGACAAGTAACCGTCGACCAGCAACGGTAATCCATTGTGAAGATCCGTACCTACAGAAGGATAGTGGAGTGGACGATCGTGCTGCTCTACTTCCTTCTGCCTTTTCTCAAGATCGGCGGCCAGAGCGCCCTCCGTTTCGACGTGGCGACGCTGCGCCTCCATTTTTTCGGCACCACCCTGTGGATGCAGGAGTTCTTCTTCGTTCTCCTGGCCACGGTATTCCTGGTTGCCCTGTTTCTCTTTCTGACCCTGGTCTTCGGCCGTGTCTGGTGTGGCTGGTTCTGCCCCCAGACCGTGGCCTGTGACCTGACCGGCTTCATGGACCGGGGCAGAAAGAAGCCGACAGCGGTCAGGACCGGAGGCAACTACCTCCTTCTTGCCCTGCTCAGCCTGCTGTTCGGTTTTATCACCATCTGTTACTTTATCTCTCCCTACGAGGCCATTCCCAGGGCGCTGCAGTGGCAGCTCGGACCGGTGCCCTCCATAGCCACCCTGGTTTTGGCCGTGATCACATTTCTGAATTTTGCCTTTCTCCGCCGAACCTTTTGTGCCACGATCTGCCCCTATGCCAAGATCCAGAGCGTCCTGACCGACGACCGTTCCCTGATCATCCAAATGGACCCGCAGCGGAAGGATGAATGTATCGACTGCACGATGTGCGTCCGCTCCTGTCCCACCGGTGTGGATATCCGGACCGGCATGCAGGTGAGCTGCATCATGTGCGCCGAGTGCATCGATGCCTGCAACCAGGTCATGGGCAGAAAGAACAAGAAAGGACTGATCGTCTACAGTTTCGGCAAGAAAGGAATATCAGGGCTCGGAGCGCTGTTCAGGCCGGCTGCCATCATCGTGGTGCTGGCCTGTCTGTTTTCCTTCGGGGCCCTGGTATACAAGACACAGAACAGGACATCGTTCGACTTCAACATCCTGCCGCATCCCATGGAGGCCCGCATCACCAAGGAAGGCGATGTGCTCAATGCCTATATCCTGTCCATCAAGAACCGGCGGGACAGCGAACTGATCCTGGAGTGTACCGTCAAATCCGACGGTACGGTTCAGTTCAGTCACAATATCACCGATGCCCTGCACCTGGAGGCTGGAACAGTGGATAAATTTCCCCTGTTCATCCGTTCCCGGGGCAAACCGGACAGGGACATGCAGATCACCATCCAGTTGACCGACAGGGACGATCCCCTGCAGACAACGGCAAAAACGGTCTATTTTAATCTGCCATAGATATGAAAAAATTACTTTTTCTCATTTACGGCTCCTTTCTCTGCTTCATATTCTGGTATGGATTTGTCGCCTCCAAGACCTTTGACGGGGCTGTCAGCCATTCCTTTGAAAAGGGAATGGACTATCCCAGAAAGGTTGCCAGACTCAAGGAGTTGGGATGGCAATTCAAAGGAATGCCCCGCTGGGTCCCCAGGGGCAGCGAGGTGGAGGTAGGACTCGAGATCACCGGCCCTGGAGGTAAACCCGTAACCGGGGCCTCGGTCTCCCTGGACATCTCCCGTCCAGCCAGTGCAGAGGCCATCGAGACCGGCAGGGTGGAGGAGACCCGTCCGGGACACTATGTCTCGTCGGTCGTCTTCCCCGGGCATGGTCTCTGGCTGGTCACTGCCACCATCGTATCCCATGATGACGAGTTTACTTACGAATATAAAATCTATGCCGACGACAAGGGACAGACAAATGGAACATGACAATGGAAGGCGAACCTTCTGCAAACTCGGTCTGGCCGGCATCGGAACTGTCTTTGGGCTGAGCGCCCTGGGTGGTGGGGCCGTCTTTCTGGGCTCACCGGCCCTGACCAACAGGACCGAAGGACAGTGGATCGAGGTGGGCAGCAAGGACGACTTTTCGGAAGACACCTTCAGCCAGGTAATTCTAGAATTCTCAATCCAGGACGGCTGGGCCTACAGCGAAACCAGGATGCTTGCCTATGTCCGCCGCAAGGGGGATGAACTGATCGCCCTGTCCGCAGTCTGCACGCACCTGGGATGTAATGTCCGCTTCGAGGAAGACCGGGGCGAATTCGTCTGTCCCTGTCATGCCGGAGTCTATGACATGGAAGGGAAGAATATCGCCGGACCGCCCCCGGCGCCCCTGTCCAGGCTGCCGGTCAAAGTGGAGGACGATGTCGTCTTTGTATTCAACAAGCAGGAGGAGGAAGAACATCATGGCTAAAAAGCGCAGAGGGCTCATCGGAGCGCTGGACCGGCGCTTTCATTTCATGGATTACGTGGAAAAAGAGGTTTTCGACCACCCGGTACCGCCGCGGCTCAACTTCATGTACTGCTTTGGCGGCATCACCTTTTTCCTCTTCTGCCTCCTGGTCATCACCGGGATTCTCATGGCGGCCTACTATGTACCCAGCACGGAAGCTGCCTATGCCACGGTGGAATACCTGCAGTTCGAGGTGACAGGCGGTTCACTCATCCGCGGCATTCACCACTGGTCCGCCAACCTGATGATCCTGTTTATCTTTCTCCACATGATCCGTATCGTCATCACCGGATCCTATAAAAATCCCATGGAGTTTCACTGGGTGAGCGGCGTCTTCCTCTTCCTGCTGACACTCGGGTTCGGCTTTACCGGTTATCTCCTGCCGTGGAACATGCGGGCCTACTGGGCCTCGAAGGTCGGCATAGGCATGGCATCCACCATTCCCACCATCGGCGACTTCATAGCCAACGTGGTCAGGGGAGGGGAACCACTGGGCGCATTGACACTGAGCCGTTTTTTTGCCACCCATGTCATCTACCTGCCAATACTGACCATGTTCTTTCTGGGTGTTCACTTCTGGATGATTCGCAGGACCGGCGTTGCCGAGCCACTGTAAAGGAGACAATCATGGCGGAAAAACAACAATCTCAGGAAACATTCTTCCCCACCTTTCTGTTCAAGGAAATGGTGGTGGCGCTCATCTTGTTCATCATCGTCATCGGCCTTGCCTGGTTTTTTCCGGCCGAGATGGGTGACCCGGCCGATCCTTCGGACTCGTCCTTTGTGCCGAAACCGGAATGGTACTTTCTGTCCATGTACCAGTTTCTCAAGCTGTTTCCGGGGAAACTCGAGGTCTGGGGCTTGCTTCTCCAGCCGGTGATCCTGCTGTTCATCTTCTTCCTGCCGTTCATCGACAGGACCAAGGAACGGCACCCGAAAAAGCGAAAATTCGCCATGACCATTCTGGCGGTGAGCGTAGCAGCAACAATTATTCTAGGAATTATCGGCTACTTCAGTTGAGCCATTGACAAAGGAGGGTAACTCTCGACCGCATAGCGCAGTACATAGAGTCGGCTGCATTCCCCACAGGAAAAAGGAGAGAAGAGATTTTCCTGGGTACCGGGGGATGTCAACGGGCGGCAGAAAAACCAGGACTGTCGCTCCATATTCATCTCAGACAGAAGGAGGTCTATCATGAAACCTGGTATTCTCATCTCAAGCGTTATCACGGGATGCATCATTCTCTTTGGCAGCCAGCTGACCTGGGCTCATCAGGCCGGAGACATCCTCCTTCGCGTTGGTGCGGTCACAGTTTCGCCCAATGACGACAGTGGAGCCGTCTCGAACCTACCGGACGGGGTAAACAATGCCCAGGTCGAGGTTGACTCGAATACCCAGCTTGGACTCACCGGCGCCTACATGCTCACCGACCACATCGGCATCGAGCTGTTGGCGGCCACGCCGTTTTCCCACGAGGCCACCGGAGCCGGGGATATCGCCGGGGTCAAGGTCGGCAAGACCAAGGATCTGCCGCCCACCCTTTCCGTCCAGTACTACTTTGGTGGCAAGGACTGGCGGGTCAATCCCTATGTCGGTGTGGGGGTCAATGCCACTATCTTTTTCGACGAAGAGACCGACCAGGAGCTGATCAATGTGCTCAACACCCTGCCGACCATCGCCGCTCTGGGCGGCATCAATTCAGTGGACATGGATCTAGACATGTCCTGGGGGCTGGCTGGACAGGTCGGGCTGGATATCGCGATCACTGACAACTGGCTGCTCAATGCGGCCCTCTGGTACATCGACATCGACACCACCGCGACCCTGAAGACTGATCTGGGCACGGAACACGAGATCGATGTGGACATCGACCCGTGGGTTTTCTTCGTGGCGGTGGCCTACCGTTTCTAGGGTTGCACCTGGCAGAAGGGCATGGATGATGCCGTGAGCCGGATTACCGCGTGCCACCGGCCCAGCCGGCTGGTGGCACGCCCGCCTGGAAAGAGGTTGCCGTTTGCCTGATTGGACCTGTATGTCCGACTGAACGGCCAACCGGCGGATCGACCAGTTGCAGAGATGTTACACCTGAACCATACACAACTATAAACAGAGGAGGAACAGACAATGTTACCACGAAAAACGCTTCTCATATCCTGCACAACGCTGGTGGCCTGCCTCTACATGACAGCCTCGGCCCTGGGTGGCGGCAGTGGCCAGATCGTTGCGGCAAAGGTCAAGAAGGATCCTGCCGGGCTCGACGCTCCGGAATGGTCCAAAGCCAAGCCCATGACCGTGAGCATGGATGGGGTGGGCAGTTTTGAAGGCAAGAAGAAGGACCTGACCGTGAAGGCCGTCTATACCAAGAAAGGCAAGATTTCTGTTTTGCTGAGCTGGGATGATCCCACAAAATCCATGGATGCCCAGGCCTGGGTCAAGGAAGGGGATAAGTGGGTGCAGAAAAAGGGCAACATGGACCGCGTTGCCCTGAACTTCGAGGTCCGGCGGATCAAGAAGTTTGCCAACAAGGGGTGCGCCGTCCTCTGTCACAGCGATGCCAAGGATCCCAAGGAGTGGAAGTATCATACAGAAAAGGCCCCTCAGTTCGGTGATCTGTGGGTCTGGGAATCCTATCGGACCGATCCCCTGGGATATGCCGGCGACTACTACGTGGACGACGACTCCCGCAAGGCTGACAAGGGCACCGGCAAGGCGAAGATGAACATCAACAAGTTCAGAAACGGTCCGGTCTACATGCAGGATCCGGCGAAGAAGCCGTCCATGCCTGGCTTCCTTCTGGACACCGAGAAAGTCAAGATCGGCGATGCAGACATCAAGGAGACGCCGGCCTGGATGCTGACAAAATTCTCCGGTGATTTTGCCGATATCAAGGCAGTAGCGAAACATGACGGCAAGAAATGGACCGTCATGCTGCAGCGGAAGCTGAAGACCGGCAGCGACACGGATGTCGAGTTCAAGACCAAGAAAAAGTACAGCCTGGGCATCGCCGTATTTGACAACTCAGGCATGTACAACAAGTTTACCTCTCCTCCATTGAAGCTCAGCTTCAAATAACCTTCTTTTTTACACCCTTTGTCCCTGGTGCCCGGCGACCGCGCAGACGGTTTGCCGGGCCCTTTTTTTTCAGCCAACTCCCCGTGATGCTCACGACATCCAATACCATGTTCAATCAACAGGTTCATTGCCAAGCACACACGGGATGTTCTCGACGCGGCAACCAACCGGGATCACGAAAAGAGAACAAGAAGTGACCTGCTTCTGACAAGTTACTTTCTCAACTTTGCAAGCTTAACTCACGACAATCGCCAGGATGGATCCAGCCAGCAAAAATGCCATAGCTTCAGCGAGAAAGCATCATTTTTACAGTACGTCCCGGATTGACGGCATAACCGAGGAGATTGCGGAGGATGGCCAGGAAAAGCCTGCGGCGATCAAAAAAATATCCCACCCGCCGCAACTCCTTGTCATGCCACTTTATATATCCCTTTTTATCCCCCAGCTTGTATGGGCCGACACCTAGGAACCGGTCTGCGGTTGCATGGTAATAGTCGTTCAGCACCTGGCGCACCCGCTGCGCATATTGCTGTTCTGAAAGATACACTTTGCCAAACTCGATCACCAGGGTGATGTAGGAGATCTCTTCGGTGAAATAGCGGATAGCAAAGGCGGTCTGCTGCTCGGAGTGGAAACGGCTAAAGGTCAATCCCTGATGGATGAAGCCGAAGTTCCAATCCTGGAGGTACCGGTAACAGGCATCTGAGTCAGCATGAAAGACATTTTCATTATAAAACTTGTCCACGCCATGGATGATGGAAGACCGGACCAATGTCGTGGTTGGCGAACCAAATACATAAAAACTGCGATCCAGCAGCGAACGGGCACATATCTCTTTTCCTGAAAAGACCGTGCGGGGATATTCAAGTCCGCCTCCGAACATGGTATTGCGATACAGCCGGTAAGAGCCGACTATACCGACATCAGGGTGCTCTTCGGCAAGCTGAACCATGGCCTCCAGGCAACCGGGCAGGAGCAGGTCGTCAGCATGGATAACCTTGCAGTACATACTTCCGGCAGAAATCGAGTGGATAGCAGCGTTCCAGTTCTGGATGATGGGAAGCAGGGACCTGTTGTGAATGACCCTGATGCGCTGATCCTTGTTTGCATAGCGTTCCGCTATGGCTCCGGTGTCGTCGGTACTGGCGTTATCCAAAATGATATATTCCCAGTTCCGGTAACCTTGGGCAAGCACACTTTCGATACATTCTGCCAGATAGGTGGCCCCATTGTATACCGGGGTGACGACACTGACCAATGGCTCTGATTTCATGCTCCCTCACTTCAAATCTTTCTAATCCTGCGATTGTCTCCAAAGGATTCCACCAGGACGGCCGGGACCAGCCTGTTCGGCAGGATACTCAAGAAACGCCCCATGTTGCGCAATTATACCAAAACAAACATAGGAGCAGATCTAACCCCAAGACAGTAATCCAGTGATTCGGCCAGCCCAGAGCCTCTGTCTCCGGATAGGGGGGAAGCAGAATCAGGCCGGCCCTCCAGATCGCAGTCTTTTCAGCCTGGCTGGATTACCGACAGCAATACCGCCGGCAGGGACATCCCGGCATACCACGGCGCCTGCGCCGATCACGGCTCCAGCGCCTATGGATACGCCATCCAGGATGATCGCTCCGGCACCGATCCAGCATTCCTCTCCGATCTGTATTCCTCCCCTGGAAACCAGGGGCTGATCATTGATGGGACGATCAGCTTCCATACTGTGATTGTAGGAAAAGAATGAACAGCCAGCTGCAACCTGTACCCTGTTGCCGATGTGTATCGGCCCTACAAAGGCAGAAAAGAGACAACGGGGCTGGATCCAGCACTGATCCCCAATAACGATGCTGCCCCCCTGTCCTGTCTGCAATATCGTATCCCGAAAGAGGCGGACCTTCTCACCCAATTGAATCCGGCCGCTTCCGTCAAACTGATAGATCAGCACCCTATCGTCCAGGAAGAGATGCTTGCCCTGTTCCCAGTTACGATGAAATACTTCGGCCCTGGGTGAGACAAAGCCCTGTTCGACCAGCAGAGAAAGTTCTGTCCGTTGGTGATAGGGGGGAAAGCCAATCAGGGCCAGACGGGTCGACAAACGGCCCCACCCACTGCTCCCGCCCATGGACAACCAGACCCTACGCCAGATGTTCTGGATGCGCCAGGGTACTTTTACCATAATCCTACCGAGTTACACGGAATGCAGCAAAGAGAGCTTGTCTTGCTGTCGGTACGGATCTGCACGACAGATTTACCAGACCGGCCCAAAAAACTAGGCCTGGCTGTCCATACAGGAATGAGCAGAAGACCACCCGGCCAATTTACTGGCGTTCCCGAGTCACCGGTACCAGAAACATAGTCCACGGAGCCGGATCATAGCCGCTGAGGGAAATGTCATCAAACCAGGCCAAGGGATATCCTTTCGGGCTGCTGCTCTGGTCACCACCGTGAATCGCCCCCAGCCTGATGCCGGTGGGCTTAGAGCCGGAATCGGCCACAAACCCGATCCCTTCCTTGATCACCTTGCCATTGATGCTGACAGAATAGACTTTTGCCTTGAGATTGATATCCAGGACAACTGAATACCAGGTATCTCTGGAGTATGACATCAACTCTGCATACTCGTAGGAACTGTCTGAAATATGCTTTTTTACCGCGTAGATCTTGTTGTCGCAGTTGAAATGGACCTCACCATACTCCTGACCCCACGTTTCCACAGCCGGTTTGTACAGTCCCATCAGGGCAAGGATACGCGTCATTTTAGGATCTTGCGAACAGGTGGAGTCTTTATCTATTCGAATCTTACCTGCCAGCCGGACCATCGTCGGTATTTCAGTGGCCCGGTAGGCATTGGAGGCCCAGCTTACAAATCCCTCCAGCTGCAGACTGTTCGAGCTTGAAACAAACTGGGAATCAACAACCTTCTGATTTGCATCACCACTGCCGTTAAATGGCTGACCAGTCCCATCTGTG